>Ga0070698_100000013_pt1 | contig 114652 bp, 94 predicted proteins | sample KBSK1502metaG_FD_65477 | JGI IMG/M metagenome (GOLD analysis project Ga0070698, IMG submission 65477) | Corn, switchgrass and miscanthus rhizosphere microbial communities from Kellogg Biological Station, Michigan, USA - KBS K1-50-2 metaG | ecosystem: Host-associated > Plants > Roots >... | reverse complement strand
CTCGGCTGCTCGATCAGCCAGGCCAGCGCCTCCATGATGACCGAGATGATCATCGGCAAGACCGTGCGCGAGGCGATGGATCTCAGCGGCGAGTTCCTCGCGCTGATGCAGTCCAGGGGCCAGGGAGAGCCGGACGAGGATGTGCTTGGCGACGCCGTCGCCTTCGAGGGCGTGTCCAGGTACCCGGCCAGGATCAAGTGCGCCCTGCTCGGCTGGATGGCCTGGAGGGACGCCACCACGCGGGCACTCGGCCGGCCGGCCGGCCCGCACGCCGGGAACGGCCATGGCCAGGGCTCAAACGGCAGGTCAGGGGAGCAGGCCAGCCAGAGCCAGCAGGCCGTTCGCAGGCAGCCTCGCGAACGCCTCAATGACCAGGCCGGAAACGGCAACACCGGAAGCAGCCGGACAGCCGCTGACGTAGCCAGGGAGCAGCAATGACCGAAAACGCGGCCGGAGTAGCCGGCCAGGAGCTTGACGCCGGCACCGAGGACCTGCTTGAGGCGATGCGGGACGTGGTAGACCCCGAACTCGGCGTCAACGTGGTGGACCTCGGGCTCGTCTACGGCGTGACCGTCGGCGACGACCGGGTCGCGACCATCGACATGACGCTGACCAGCGCGGCATGCCCGCTGACCGACGTCATCGAGGACCAGACCAGGCAAGCCCTGGAGGGCCTGGTCAGTGACTTCAAGATCAACTGGGTGTGGCTGCCGCCGTGGGGACCGGACAAGATCACCGAGGACGGCCGCGAGCAGCTCCGCGCCCTCGGCTTCAACGTCTAACGCCCAGCACTAACGGGGCTCCGCCCCAGCCCGACGAGCCATGTTCGAACTTGACCCTCGAACAAAACTTGACTCGATCTTCACGTCTAGTGCGGGGGACCTTCGCGCGCCTTGCGCCGGGTGCCCGTGCTCTCGGCTGGCGCTGAATCGCGTCGATGGGACTCCGCTGCTGCTCTGACGCGGTAGCTCACAAGTTGTCCGGCCAGCCGGGCACGATCTCCTCGATCGGCACCGACCCTTCCAGGCTGCCGGTCCGGACAGCCTCTTGCAACGCATGCAGGCGTTCCTCGAACCCGGGGGCAGAATAGGCAGCCGATGTTTCTTGGCGGGCTAAGGCCGGGATCGGCTAGCCTGGGTTCCGTCATGATGCGCGCGCTGCTTCTTCGCCGCCGCGGCGAGGCCCGGTAACCAGCCCGGTCGGCCCCTCGTCGCGGGGCCGTTCTGCTGCGCCGACCGATTCCGTCCGCGTCGTCCCAGGAGCAGCGCATCATGAGTAATCCGAATAGCCAGCGCCCGTCCGGCATGCCGTGCCACCGGTACCGGCCCTTTCCCGCCATCGACCTGCCCGACCGGCAGTGGCCGTCGCGCACGATCACTGCCGCGCCGCGGTGGCTGTCGACCGACCTGCGGGACGGCAATCAGGCGCTGATCGACCCGATGAACTCGGCCAGGAAGCACGCGATGTTCGATCTCCTGGTCCGGATGGGCTACAAGGAGATCGAGGTCGGCTTTCCTGCGGCGAGCCGGACCGACTTCGATTTCATCCGCAGCCTGATCGAGGGCGGCTCGGTACCGGAGGACGTCCGTATCTCCGTACTGACCCAGGCCCGCGAGGAACTGATCGAGCGAACCGTGCAGTCCCTGGCCGGCGCCCGGCAGGCAACCGTGCACCTGTACAACGCCGCCGCGCCGATGTTCCGCCGGGTGGTGTTCGGCTGGGACGGCGACGGCCGGGCCGAGTGCAAGGCAGTGGCGGTCGAGGGGACCCGCGCCGTGCTGAAGTTCGCCGAGACCTACCTGCCGGACACCGACTTCGGCTACGAGTACTCGCCGGAGATCTTCATGGACACCGAGCTTGACTTCTCGCTCGAGATCTGCGAGGCGGTGATGGACGTCTGGCAGCCCGGCCGGAACCGCGAGATCGTGCTCAACCTGCCCTGCACGGTCGAGCGGTCGACGCCGAATGTCTACGCCGACCAGATCGAGTGGATGAGCCGGCGCTTCAGCAGGCGCGAGCACATCGCGCTGTCGGTGCACACGCACAACGACCGCGGTACCGCAACCGCGGACGCCGAGCTCGCGGTGCTGGCCGGCGCGCAGCGGATCGAGGGCTGCCTGTTCGGCAACGGCGAGCGCTCGGGCAACGTCGACCTGGTGACGCTCGGGCTGAACCTGTACAGCCAGGGCATCGACCCCATGATCGACTTCAGCGACATCGACGAGATCCGGCGGACCGCCGAGTACTGCAACCGGATCGGCGTGCACGAGCGCCATCCCTACGCCGGCGACCTGGTCTACACCTCGTTCTCCGGCTCCCACCAGGATGCCATCAAGAAGGGCTTCGACGAGCTGGACCGGGTCGCTGCCGAGACCGGCAAGCCGGCCAGCGAGTTGCCATGGGCAATGCCGTACCTGCCGATCGATCCCAAGGACGTCGGCCGGTCCTACGAGGCCGTGATCCGGGTCAACTCGCAGTCGGGCAAGGGCGGCGTCGCTTACATCATGAAGGCCGACCACAACCTTGACCTGCCGCGCCGGCTGCAGATCGAGTTCAGCCACGTGATCCAGCGGCACACTGACGGCGAGGGCGGCGAGGTCGACGCCGCGCAGATGTGGCAGATCTTCGCCAGGGAGTACCTGGACGCCGGGCCGTTCGAGCTGGTCAGGTTCGCCTCGGCGAGCGAGGACGGCGTGGAGCGGATCACCACGACGATCCGCGCATTCGGCACCGAGCACGCGCTGAGCGGCGTCGGGAACGGGCCGATCGCGGCATTCTGCGCCGCACTGTCGGTCATCGACCTCGGCCTCGGCGGGGTGAACGTCCGGGTACTTGACTACGCCGAGCATGCCCTCACCGCGGGCCGGGACGCGGAGGCCGCCGCCTACCTGGAGATCCAGGCTGGCGACCGGGTGCTATGGGGGGTCGGCATCAGCGAGTCGATCGTGCAGGCATCGCTGCGCGGCGTGATCAGCGCGCTCAACCGGGTGGCCAGAGACCGCGGCACCGCCTAGCGGTACCGCCGCCGCCCGTGTTTCCGCGGAACGCGGGCGGCGGGTCACCCAGCAGATCTCGCCGGGTCCGGCCGGCCGAATTTACCTGCGCCCCCCGCGCCCGCACAGGTTCAAGACGGTGGCGAAAGACCGCCCAGGCGTTGCCGCGGGAACGCGTCGGCGGTGGTTCCGCGGAAACGCCGGCGTCGAGAAGCGGGCCGGCCCCGAGAGCCAGGCCGGCCGCGAGAATCAGGCTGGCCGCGAGAGGCAGGCCGGCCCCGAGAGGCGGGCCGGCCGCGAGAACCAGGCCGGTGGCGAGATTGCTGCTGCGGTCGCTGGCCGGGCGGTCAGCCGCGGACGTAGAACGGGCTGGCGTGCGCCGATATCCACTCGTCCAGCGGGCCGGGCGCGCTCTCGCCGGGGAATGTCACGTCAATCGGGAAGCCGGCGTCCTGCGGCGCGGCCGCCGCGGCGCGCTCGATTGCGCCGACCACGGCGTCCTGCGCGGCCTGGTCCGCCGGATCATCCAGCGTTACCGAGATGACCAGGCCTTCTCCGGCGAGATCGACGGACAGCCAGGCCGTCGCCGCAGCCCGGGCGGCGGGGACAGCGGGCAGCAGGGACCGGATCTCGCTGAGCAGCGCGCCAGGCTCGGCCGGCGGATGCCCGACGCGGATCCTGCCGCCCGGCTCGGCCGGCCGCTGCGCAGCCATGTACTTGACGCCCTCCGGATAGACCGGGACGCTCTCGCCCGCACCTGGGTTCAGCGCGATGCCCAGTGTGCCCGGCAGCCTCCTGGCCAGCTCCGCGGCAGGCACCACGACGTGCGGCACGACCGGCGGCGGCTGCGCAGCGCCAGGCCCGGCGGCGGAAGTCAGCAGCCGGTCGGCGGAAGTCAGCAGCCGGTCGGCGGAAGTCAGCAGCCGGTCGGCGGAGGTATACGCGGGGACGAACTCGGTGCCCAGGTACGTCACGATCGGCAGGTTGACCGCCGAGCCGTCGGTCACCGGCCGGCCGTCATCGGGCAGCGGCAGCCAGAGCCTGCCGCGGCTCAGCTCATCGAGCAGGTCGCCGACCTTAGCGCTATCCATGACCGCCGCAGCCAGGGCCCGCTCGACCGCGCTAGCATCGGCGTCGCGGCCGGCCGGGCTGGCAGTCTTATCATCCGTGACGATCATCATCTGGGCGTCCCTGCCATCATGGCGGCCATCATGGCGGTCTGCGGCTGAGCGGCAGCCTGTCCCCATTGACGGCCGACGCGGTGCAGGCACCAGCGAGGAACTCATGTAGCGGATAGTAATCACATGGAGGCGCAGCGTAGTGGAAAATGACGGACCTGGGGGCGGGCGATGGATCGAAGTCGCTCCGGACCGGCTGGCCCGCTGGCTAGATTCCTTCGCGGAGCGCCATGGCGGCGCCACGGCTGAGGCCGGCCCGGAGACGGTGACATTCCGCGCTGCCGACGGAGCAACCGCGGAGTGTCACGTCCCTTTCCCCCCGCTCGCGGCCGAGGAGCCGACGGCCGGTACCGCGGACAGCGGCGGTACGGCGCAACGCACCGCGGATGCCTACGCTTGCTACGGCGAGCGGATCGCGGCGCATGCCTGCGCGGACCGCACCGTCGGCGTCTTCCTGGTGCGGCTCGGCGGATACGCGGCCGGGATTTTCACCGGCCCGGCGCCCAGCCTCGTGGCATCGAAGGTCGGCTCGAGGCTGGTGCACGGCCGCAGCGCGGCCGGCGGCACCTCGCAGCACCGCTTCGCCCGGCGCAGGGAAAAGCAGGCGTCCGAGGCGCTGGGCGCGGCTGCCGACACGGCGGCGGCAGTGTTCGGCCCCTACGCGGGCCGGATCGACGCAGTCGTGCTCGGCGGAGACCGGCGGGCGATGACCCAGCTCCGCGACGACCCACGGCTGGCGCCGTATTTCGGGCTCGCCATCGAGCGGTTCCTCACCGTGCCGGATCCGCGGCTCACCGTCCTGCGCGGCACGCCGCGGCTCTTCCGCTCCGTCCGGATCAGGCTGACGGGCCCCGCCTGAGAACCAGCCAACCCATCCGCCCGGGCCACGACGTTAGCGGTTAAGTTTCGTCCGGCAATCACCGGACGAAACTTAACCGCTATCTCGCGACGGCGGCAGCGGCGGGGCGGGCGGCCCGGCGACGTGGCGGCGGGCGCCGTGACACCGGCAGCGGGCGGGGCCGACACCGGCGGCGGCGGGCGCCGTGACACCGGCAGCGGGCGGGGCCGACACCGGCGGCGGCGGGCGCCGTGACACCGGCAGCGGGCGGGGCCGACACCGGCGGCGGGCGGGGGTGACACCGGCGGCGGGCAGATGCTTTGCGGGCCGGGCTTGGGGCTCGGATAAACTTGTGGTATGCAACCGCTCCTGTCGTGACGGAACACCCCGGCGCCCGGGGAGACGTGGGTCAGCTGAGGTCCCTTTTGTTCTGTTATGGAGTGGTTTTATGATTTCCGCGAGCGCGCTAGAGCTGCGCGCGGGTGCCAGGCTGCTGCTCGAAGCCGCCAGCTTCCAGGTCGCGGCGGGCGACAAGATAGGCCTGGTTGGCCGGAACGGGGCAGGCAAGACGACGCTGGCCCGGGTGCTGGCCGGCCAGGCGGTGCCGGCCGCCGGCACCGTGCGGCGCGGCGGATCGGTCGGTTACCTGCCGCAGGACACCATGGTCGGCGATCTCGATGCGCTAGCCATGGACCGGGTCCTTTCCGCACGCGGCCTTGACGAGCTGATGGCGAGCCTGCGCGGGGCCGAGATCCAGATGGCCGACTCCGATCCGGGCAGGCGGGACGCCGCCGTCCGCAGGTACGGCCAACTCGAGGAACGGCTCTCCGTGCTCGGCGGCTACGCGGCCGAGTCCGAGGCCGCATCGCTCGCCGCCAGCCTCGGGCTGCCGCGCAACGCGCTGCGGCAGCCGCTGCGGACCCTGTCCGGCGGCCAGCGGCGCCGGGTCGAGCTTGCGCGCATCCTGTTCGGCGGATCGGAGACGCTGCTGCTTGACGAGCCGACCAACCACCTGGACGCCGACTCGGTGGGCTGGCTCCGCGACCACCTGCGGACCTTCCGCGGCGGGCTGGTGATAATCAGCCACGACACGACGCTGCTTGAGTCGATCGCCAACAAGGTGTTCTACCTGGACGCGGACCGGCGCGTGCTGGACGTCTACAACCTGGGCTGGCACGCATACCTGGAGCAGCGGGAGACGGACGCCAGGCGGCGCAGGCGCGAGCGGGTCAACGCGGAGCGACAGGCGCAGGCGCTGCAGTCGCAGGCCGACAAGATGCGGGCCAAGGCGACCAAGGCCAGGGCTGCGCATAGCATGCAGCGCCGGGCGGAACGGCTGCTGGCCGGGGTGAGCGCCGACCGCAAGGCGGAGAAGGTCGCCCGGCTGCGGTTCCCGGTGCCGGCCCATTGCGGCCGCACTCCACTGACCGCCCAGGGCCTCACGAAGTCGTACGGGTCGCTGGAGGTATTCGCCGGGGTGGACTTGGCGGTTGACCGCGGTTCCAGGGTGGTGGTGCTCGGTCTCAACGGGGCCGGCAAGACCACCCTGCTCCGGCTGCTGTCCGGGGTGGAGGAACCCGACGCCGGCGAGGTCCTGCCCGGCCATGGCCTGCGGCTCGGCTACTACGCACAGGAGCACGAGACTCTCGACAGGGCTAGGACGGTGCTGGAGAACATGCGCTCGGCCGCACCCGACCTGAGCGAGGCGGATCATCGCGGGATCCTCGGCTCCTTCCTGTTCTCCGGCGATGACGTGGCCAAGCCCACCGGGGTGCTGTCCGGCGGGGAGAAGACCAGGCTCGCGCTTGCCCTGCTGGTGGTCTCCGGCGCAAACGTGCTGCTGCTTGACGAGCCGACTAACAACCTCGACCCCGGCAGCCGGGCCGAGATCTTGTCCGCGCTCCGGCGCTTTCAGGGCGCGATCGTCCTGGTTACCCACGATGAGGGTGCGGTGGAGGCACTCCAGCCGGAGCGCGTGGTGCTGCTGCCCGACGGCGTAGAGGACGCCTGGAGCGAGGACCTCACGGACCTGGTGGCGCTCGCCTGAGAGTTGGGGCCGAGGATGAAGCCATGCCAGGGCACGGCCGGAAAGGCCAGCGGGCGTCCGGTGAAAAAGAAATGGATCTTTTGCCGTCGTGTGGGTAGCCGATCACGATCTAATGCGTGATCATGGCGGGATACGGTAACGCAGCGGTCACTTCAGCTCACCGGGAGGTACGCGTGGCCGAGACACTAAAGAAAGGCACCCGAGTGACCGGTGCAGATCGGACAAAACTGGCGGCAGATCTCAAGAAGAGATACGACGCCGGCGAGAGCATCCGATCGCTGGCGGCATCGACCGGCCGGTCGTATGGCTTCGTGCACCGGATCCTGACCGAGACAGGGGTTTCCCTGCGCGGTCGCGGCGGGGCCACCAGGGGGAAGACCAAGGCGAAGCGCTGAGCCACGGCACGGCGATCGGGTATCGCCACCGCGGCAGCCGGTCCCGCTCCCGGCCATTTTCGTAGTTGTTGACATTCCCCCTCCCGCCCCTCCCTTCCCTTCCCTGCTCCGCCTTCCTTGTCCTGCCATTTGCCTCCCAGCCTGGAGGACGCTTGTCCATCGACCCGGCGGACCTCCACCGCCGCGGGCTCCGTCTCGATATTGACGATTCGCTCCCGGCTGGCTGCGTCGCCACCGTAACGCTGAGCCGTCCGCAGCGCCGGAACGCGATGACGCCGGCCATGTGGCGCGGCCTGGCGGCGATCGGCGCCGGGCTGCCTGACCGGGTTCGGGTGGTGGTCGTCCGCGGCGAAGGCGTGTCATTCTCGGCCGGAATCGACTTGCGCATGTTCTCGGCCGAGGGAGTACCCGGCGAGGAGCCGTTGCCCCGTGCGGACGACCCGGCCTTCGAGCAGTGGATCGCCAGCTGCCAGGAAGGCTTTACCTGGCTGCGCGACCCGCGGATCGTGTCCGTCGCGGCGGTCCGCGGCCACGCCATCGGGGCCGGCTGCCAGCTCGCCCTTTCCTGCGATTTGCGCGTGCTTGCCGATGATGCCCGGCTCTGCATTAAGGAACCAGCACTCGGGCTGGTGCCCGACCTAACCGGGACAAAGCCACTGGTCGATATTCTCGGGCTTCCCCGGGCACTGGAGCTGTGCCTTACCGGGCGCAGCGTGGATGCCATCGAAGCCGGCCAGCTGAGGCTCGCCGAGCTTGTCGTGCCCGGCGGCGAGCTGGACGCGGCGGTGGCCGATCTGGTGGCCGGGCTGCTGACCGCCGATGCTGACGCGGCCCGCGCGACCAAGGAACTGCTGGCCCAGGCGCCGCGGCACACGCTGGACCAGCAGGCCGCGGCAGAGCGCCACTTCCAGGCGGCACTGCAGCGGGCCAGGCTCCGCAGGTGACTGCGGACGGCCAGCGCACGGCGCAGGGATGCCCGCCAGGCGCCGCCGGGTCAACGGCCGGCCAGCCGCGGCCAGCAGCTGCCGCCGCAGCATCTGGCCACGCGGCCACCCAGCCGCCTGCCTGGCGTGCCGCAGGTTCGCCCGTAGCTGATCCGGGAAGATCCCCGGCCGGCCGGAGGTTGCTGCTCGCATGAATCCGGCTAGCTGGCAGGCGATGCGGTCGTTCACCCGCGATAGCTCCGTCACCCGCCAGCGGCTGAAGCCGGGCACGGTCCGCCGGGTGGCGTCCTACGCCCGGCCGTACCGGCGCGACCTGATCGTCTTCATGATCGCAACCGCCCTAGACGCCATGGTCACCGTGGCCGTGCCGCTGCTGCTCGGGCTGATCGTCAACAAGATCCAGGACAAGGACACCAAGGCGGTCCTGGTGATCGCCGGCGCGGTGGCCGGGATTGCACTCTTCGACGCGTTCCTGTCCATCGCCCAGCGCTGGTACTCGGCCCGGATCGGCGAGGGGCTGATCTACGACCTGCGCACCGAGGTATTCCGGCACGTACAGCAGCAGCCCATCGCGTTCTTCACCAGGGCCCAGACCGGCTCCCTGGTCAGCAGGCTGAACAGCGACGTGATCGGCGCGCAGCAGGCGATCACGTCGACCCTGTCCGGGGTGGTCTCCAACGCACTGTCGCTGATCCTCGTGCTGGCCGCGATGTTCTACCTGTCCTGGCTGGTCACCGTGGCCGCGCTGGTGCTGCTCCCGGTGTTCATCCTGCCCGCCAGGCTGCTCGGCCGCCGGATGCAGCGGCTGACCAGGGAGTCGATGCAGCTCGACGCGGCGATGGGCTCCACCATGACCGAGCGCTTCAACGTTGCTGGCGCGATACTCGTCAAGCTGTTCGGCCGTCAGGCCGAGGAGGCGGATGTCTTCGCCGGCCGGGCTGCCAGGGTCCGGGATATCGGTGTCGTCACGGCCATGTACGGCCGGGTCTTCTTCATCGCGCTCGTGCTGCTCGCCTCGATAGCTACCGCGCTTGTCTACGGTCTCGGCGGCGCTCTGGTGATCGGCGGCTCCATCAGCCTGGGCGCCCTGGTGGCCCTGGCCAGCCTGCTCAGCCGGATGTACGGCCCGATCACCGCGCTGTCGAACGTGCAGGTCGACGTGATGACGGCGCTGGTCAGCTTCGACCGGGTATTCGAGGTGCTCGACCTGAAGCCGCTGATCAAGGACCGGCCCGGCGCGACCGCACTGCCGAGGACCGGCGCGGCTGCCGTGACCCCGGCGACCGCGCCAGGACCGGCAGCGCCGGGGCAGGGCGCGCCGGGGCAGTCCGCGCCGGACATCGAGTTCGACCATGTGTCGTTCCGTTACCCGGCCGCGGCCGAGGTCTCGCTGGCATCGCTTGAGTCGATCGCGCTGCCGCTGCCCGAGCACGCGGGCGCGAATCAGCAGGTGCTGCGGGACGTGACGTTCCGCGCGCCGCCGGGCCAGCTCACCGCGCTGGTCGGCCCGTCGGGGGCCGGCAAGACGACGATCACGCACCTGGTGTCCCGGCTGTACGACCCCGGCGAGGGCGCGGTGCTGATCGGCGGCCACGACCTCAGGGACGTGACCCAGGAGTCCCTGCACGACGCCGTGGGCGTGGTGACCCAGGACGCGCACATGTTCCACGACACGATCAGGGCCAACCTGGCTTACGCCCGGCCGGGCGCAACGGAGCGAGAGCTTGCGCAGGCATGCCGCGCGGCCCAGATCTGGGACCTGATCACCTCGCTGCCTGACGGGCTTGACACGATCGTCGGCGACCGGGGCTACCGGCTCTCCGGCGGCGAGAAGCAGCGGATCGCGCTAGCCAGGCTGCTGCTCAAGGCGCCGTCCGTGGTCGTGCTCGACGAGGCGACCGCGCACCTTGACTCGGAGTCGGAGGTCGCCGTGCAGCGGGCGCTGAAGACCGCGCTTGCCGGGCGGACCTCGCTGGTGATCGCGCACCGGCTGTCCACCATCCGGGAGGCCGACCAGATCCTGGTCATCGACGACGGGCAGGTGCGCGAGCGCGGCCGGCACGAGGAACTGCTCGCCGCTGGCGGCCTGTACGCCGAGCTGTACCAGACCCAGTTCGCCAGCCAGGAGCCGCTGCCAGCGGCCTGATCCGGAAGATGCCCTGCCCTTCGCCGAAGGCTCGACGGCAGTGCGCCGTGACACGCTGGGCGGCAAGATCTGGACCCGCGGCGGGATGCGGACGGGCGCGCGCGGACGGCCCTTGCGGAGGCAGGCTCAGAGCGAGCGCAGGGCGCCGCCATCGACCGGGATCATCGCGCCGGTCAGATAGCTCGCCGCCGAGGACAGCACGAACGCGGCCACCCGGCCGAATTCCTCCGGCGCCCCGTACCTGCGCAGCGGGATGCGCTCCGACAGCGCGGTCCTGACCTCGTCCGGGTCACCGCGGCGGGCGTCAAGCTCGCGCACCCGGCCGGTGGCGATCCGGCCGGGCAGCAGGCCGTTGACCCGGATACCGCGCGGGCCAAGCTCGTCGGCGAGTGATTTGGCGACGCCGGCCAGGCCGGGCCGCAGCCCGTTGGAGATCGCCAGCGAATCGATGGGGGAGCGCACCGACGAGGACAGCACGAACGCGATCGACCCGCCCTCGCCGAGTTCCCCGCCGAGCGTCCTGGCCAGCCGCACCGCACCGAGGAACACGCTCTCGAACGCGGCCCGCCAGGACTCATCGGACGTGCCCATGACGGTACCGCCGGGCGGCCCGCCGACGCTGATCAGCGCCCCGTCCAGCCGGCCGAACGTGTCCCTGGCCGCGGCCACAAGCTGCTGCGGCGTGGCCGGATCGGCGAGGTCGGCGGCCCGGCCTGCGACCTGCCCGGTGCCCAGCCCGGCGGCGGCCGCGGCCACCCCGGCGGCGTCCCTGGCGCTGAGCACCACCCGGGCGCCGTCGGCCACCAGCGCGCGGGCGGTGGCCAGGCCAAGGCCGCGGCTGCCGCCGGTTATCACGTACGCGCGATCACGCAAGCCAAGATCCATGGGAGACATCGTGCCGCATGGCAGCGCCACCGGACCGGGCAGCGCCACCGGACAGACAGCTCCGCCGGGCCAGGGAGGTCCGCCGGCCAGGGAGGTCCGCCGGCCAGGGAGGTCCGCCGGCCAGGGAGGTCCGCCGGCCAGGGAGGTCCGCCGGCCAGGGAGGTCCGCCGGACTGAGGGCTCCGCCGGACTGAGGGCTCCGCCGGACTGAGGGCTCCGCCGGACTGAGGGCTCCGCCGGGTCGGCCGCCGCTGCCGCGGCCGGGCAGCAGCCGCGATAGCGCCCACGATTCGATACGGATCAGTCCGGCCGGCTGCCGGCCCGGCACCGAGATCACGCCCGGGCCAGCCTGCAGAACGCGGCCGCCGGCTGGTCAGCTGCCGTAGCCAACCCGGCGCAGATCGGTGCCTGCGATCTTCTCCACCTCGCTGACCTGCAGGGGAGTGAGCAGCCTGCGCCAACCGCCCGCCTGGACGCCGCGCCCGGGCCCGCCAAGCCCGTTGCCGTGCACCGGAATCGCGGAGATCGGCGCGCCGATGAACTCCGAGACCGCGCTGGCCGCCGCCTGGGGATGGCGGATGACCTGCTCATAGCGGAGCGTGGTGAGCTGCTCGGCCGTCATGCTGCTGCGCAGCCTGGCCATCTGGCGTACCGAGCCGCGCCAGCGCAGCGCGCACTTGGCGGCGAGCGACAGGCCGGGCCAGGCGGCCAGGTCCGCCTGGGTTTCAATGCCGAAGAACGGGTTGGGGAACTCGCTCTCGACGTTCGCCACGCCAGGGCGCAGCGCCGACAGCATGCCGGAGTCCGCGAGCATGCCGGCCACCACGTCCCTGCCGTCCCTGACGATCTGCACGATCCTGGCGTCCGGGAACGCGTCGACCAGCCCGTCCGCGCAGTAGATCAGATCCGGGCTGGCGTCGCCGTACCTGGCGATGTCGCGCTCGGCGACGCAGAGGCCCGCCCCGCTGACCCGGCCCGCCGCCCGGCAGAGCGGCGAGCAGGCCATGCAGGCGTACGGGGAGACCTGCCAGGCCTGCGCGAAGGCATCCCGCAGCACGGTCGCGGCAGCCTCGCCGCGGCCGCGCTGGATGGACGGGCTGCGCGCGAACGCGTGCAGCACGCCGACCACGACCCGCTGCCCGATCGTGACGTGAAAGCCGGCCGATTGCTTCAGGGCGCGGGCCAGCAGGTCCGTGCCCGAGTGCGGGGCGCCGATGACGAAGACCGGCTGACGGACCTTGCGGCCGTTGACGACCAGGATGTGCGGACGGGCAAGCATGGCTGCCGATAAGTCTGACAGGGCACGCACCCGTGGCGGCGTGACCTGACAATGTCCGCCGCGCAGATCACGGTAGGTAACGGGGCCAGGGCCGGAATATCCGTATAGCGAATAAGGGATCTCAGGGCTGCAGATGCTTAGCCCGCCCGGCGGGCCTGCGGCAGTGGTGCCCGGAGTGGCTGTCCAGGTTGAGCGCGGACAAGATCAGCGGCATGTGGCTGAACGCCTGCGTGTTGCCGACCTGCCGGCCGTACCGCGGGTCGTACTCCTCGCTGAGCAGGCCGACGTCGCTGCGCAGCGCAAGCAGCCGCTCGAAAAGCTGCGCAGCCTCGTCGTAGTCGCCGGTCATGTGCAGCGCGTTCACCAGCCAGAAGCTGCACGCGAGGAAGGCGCCCTCGGCGCCGGACAGCCCGTCGACCACCGGCGCGGCGACGCCCGCACGGCCATCGCCGGCCAGCTGGGAGCCGGCCCCCCGAGGGCTGGCCGACAGCGAGTAGCGCAGCACCAGCCCGTCGCGGACGAGTTCGCGCCGGATCGCCCGCACGGTCGAGACGACCCGCGGATCGTCGGCGGGCAGGAAGCCGACCTCCGGGATCAGCAGCACCGCGGCGTCGAGCTCGGCGCTTCCGTAGTACTGCGTGAAGGTGCCGCGGGCCGCGTCGTATCCCTGCTCGCACACCTCGGCATGGATCCGGTCCCGGACATCGCGCCAGCGCTGGGTGGGACCCGGCTGGCCGAGCTCGGTCAGCCGGACCGCGCGGTCAAAGGCGACCCAGGCCATCACCTTGGAGTGCACGAAGTGCCGCCGCGGCCCGCGGACCTCCCAGATGCCCTCGTCCGGCCGCTGCCAGTTCTTCTCAAGGAACAACAGCAGCTGGCGGACCAGGCCCCAGGTGTGCCGGTCGAATCTCAGCCCGGCCTGGCGGCCGAGCGCGAGCGCGTCGACCACCTCGCCGTACACGTCCAGCTGCCGCTGGTCCACCGCGGCGTTCCCGATCCGCACCGGTGCCGAGTTCTCGTAGCCGGGCAGCCAGTCGGCCTCCCACTCGGCCAGCCGGCGCTCGCCTGCCACGCCGTACATGATCTGGACGTCCCTCGGGTCTCCGGCGATCGCCCGGCCCAGCCACTCCCGCCAGGCGGCCGCCTCGTCGGTGTACCCGGTGCGCAGCAGCGCCTCCAGGGTGATCGTGGCATCCCGCAGCCAGCAGTACCGGTAATCCCAGTTGCGCACACCGCCGAGATCCTCGGGCAGCGAGGTGGTCGGCGCCGCGACAATGCCGCCGGTGGGCGCGTAGGTCAGCGCCTTGAGCGTGATCAGCGACCGGACGACCGCGTCCCTGTATCGCCCGTGGTAGCTGCAGCCGGCCACCCAGCGGGCCCAGAACTCGCTGGTCGCCGCCAGCGCCTCGGCGGCGTCGACCCGCTCCGGCTCGGGCAGGTGCGACTGCTGCCAGGACATCACGAACGGCACCTGCTGGCCTGCCCGGACCGTGAAGCTCGCCTCATGCGCAAGCTCGTGCCCGGTCAGCCGGACCGGGGTGCGCAGCCAGACCGAGTCGGGCCCGGCAACGGCCAGCACGGCGCCGTCGGTCCTGCGGACCCAGGGGACTACCTTGCCGTAGCCGAACCGCAGCCGGAGCACGCACTCCATTTCGACGGCGCCGTCAAGCCCATCGACGATCCGCACCAGCACCGGCGCATGTCCGGCCCGCGGCGGCATGAAGTCGGTCAGCCGGACGGCGCCGCCAGCGGTCCGCCACTCGGTCTCCAGGATCAGCGTGTCCCCCCGGTAGCGCCTGGTCACCTCGCCGCGGCGGGACGGCGGCCCCTGCGAGGCGGTCGGCGCGATCTTCCAGTGCCCGTTGCGCTCGTCGCCGAGCAGCGCAGCGAAGCAGGCCGGCGAGTCGAACCGGGGCAGGCAGAGCCAGTCCGCCGAGCCGTCCCGCCCGATCAGCGCAGCGGTCTGCATGTCGCCGATGAGCGCGTAGTCCTCGATCAGGCCAGCCACGGTGGATCCTCCTCGCCGCAGGCCCGCGTTGCACGCGCGCCTGATCTCGCTCCGGCCGGGCCTTGCCCGGCGGCCGGCCGGGTCCGCCGCGGCGCCGGCGCCGCTCTGGTCCGCTCCGGCTCCTGGCGGTACGCTACCCGGCCGTAAGCTGGCAGGCGTGCCCGGATCTGTGCGCCGCCCGATTCCCCTGCCGCGTGCGGCGGCAGCCGCCGTGGCCTGCGCCGCGCTGCTGATGACAACGGCGGCCGGCTGTGCCAGGTTCGACGCCGCGCTGGGCAAGCAGTGGGCGGTCGTGCATTTCCGGCCGTCCACGCCCGTCGCCACGCTGCTCAAGGTCAGGACCGCCTGCTCGCACGTGCCGAACGTCCGCCCCGAGGCGCTGCCGCCGGGCCGCAAGGCACTGGACATGATCTACTCGGTCAGGTTCCGCACCGACAACGCGAGCGACGCCAATCTCGCCCAGCTGCAGCAGTGCCTGCAGCGGTTCCCCGCGGTGACTGGCATCGATTTCGAGGACACCGGGAACAGCTGACCGCCGGGGACGGCAGGATCCGCAGCACTTCGCCGGCGCCACATCCTGATCATCGGGATAGCGGCCGACACGCTGTTCACCAAGATCGACTTCACCGTCCGCCGCCGCGGTGGCCTGCTCGACTCCGGCCGCGCCGCCTGACCTGGCCCGCGCAGGCTCTAGCATCAGAACATGGCTGCCTCCGCTGGGATCGTGCTCGCCGGCGGACGGTCGTCCCGGATGGGCACGCCAAAGGCCGCCCTGGAGTGGCATGGTTCGACCTTGCTGCGCCGGGTGGCAGGCGTCCTCGCGCGGGTTGTCGACGGTCCGGTCGTGGTGGTGCGGGCTCCAGGGCAGGCTCTTCCTGCGCTGCCAGCGCAGGTCGATGTCGTCGAGGATGCGCGCGAGGGGCTGGGCCCGCTGCAGGGGCTGGCTACCGGGCTGGCCGCCACGGCGGACCGGGCCGTGGCCGCTTTTGTCTGCTCCACCGACCTGCCGTTCCTGCACCCGGCGTTCGTCCGGCGAGTGTTGCGTGCGCTCGGCGAGGGCGCGGATGTGGGGCTGCCGATTGCGCTGGGTCATCCCCAGCCGCTCGCCGCCGCATACCGAACGGCGCTTGCTCCGGTGGCCGAACGGCTGGTGGCTGCGCAGCGGCTGCGGCCGGCCTTCCTGTTCGAGGAATGCATGGTCGCGCGCCTTGACGAAGCGGCACTGAGGGCTGACCCGGCACTGGCTGCGCTGGACCCCGATCTCGACTCGGTCATCAATATCAATGAGCCGGCCGACTACGCGGCCGCTCGCTCGCGGATCGCGCCCGAGGTAACGGTCCAGCGCTTCGGCGCGCTGGCTGATGGCCACCGCGGCCCCCGGCTGGTTCGCGCGGCCACCATGGCGGGCGCCGCGGCGGCCGCCGGGGTCGCCTTGGGCACCCACGTGGTCGCGGCGCTGAACGGCGACCAGATTACCCGCGATGGTGAGATGCCCCTGGCGACCGGCGACACCGTATCCTTCCTGGCCGCCGACGCGGGCGGCTGACCACGATGGTGGCCGGCGGATATTTCGGACGGGCGCTCGTCGTGCATGTCGGCGATGGCCAGGCCAGCGCGCTGCCACTGCCGGATGACGTGCTGCGCGGATATGTCGGCGGCGTCGGGCTCGGCGCCTGGCTGATGCACCGCCTAGGGCCGCCCGGCGTCGATCCGCTCGCTCCGGATGCGCCGCTGGCCTTCGTGTTCTCGCCAATGGTGGGCACCCCGCTTACCACCAGCGCGAAGTTCGCCGTCGTTGCCAAGTCCCCGCTGACCGGGATGCTCAACGACGCGCTGGCCTCCAGTCAGTTTGCGATCTCCGGCAAGCTCACCGGCCACGACGCGATCGTGGTGACCGGCACGTGCGCGCGGCCCTCCGTCCTGCTCGTTGATGGCTCCGGCGCCCGCCTCATTGACGCTGGCGACTTGTGGGGGCTGCCTGCGGCCGAGGCCGAGAAACGGCTGCGGGAGCGCCTCGGCCGGGGCTGGCGCGCTGCCACGATCGGGCCCGCGGGGGAGCGGGGAGTTCGCTACGCCACCATCTCGCACGACGGGCGGCACGCCGGGCGCGGCGGGCTGGGCACGGTGCTTGGCGCCAAGCGGCTCAAGGGCGTGGCCGTGCGCGCCGCGACCAAGGTTGCCTCGGCGCACCCGCAGGCCGTGCTCGAGGCGGCACGTGACCTGCGGGCCCGCTCGTTCGGCCCGGCGACAGCGAAGTACCGCGAGCTTGGCACGCTGGCGAACCTGCTCGCCTTCAATGCGATCAGCACGCTGCCGACCCGCAACTTCCAGGCCGCCACGTTCGCAGGCGCGCCGCGGCTCGCCGCCGAGGACCTGGCCGAGATGCGTGGCGTCGCGCGCAGCGGCTGCGCCTCCTGCACGATCGGGTGCGAGCACATCTACGCGGCCCGCGGCGGCAAGCAGATGCGGGTGGAGTATGAGAACGTCTTCGCGCTCGGCCCGATGTGCGGGGTGTCCGATCCTGATGCCGTGCTGGCCGCCAGCGGCCGGTGCGACGAGCTGGGGCTGGATACCATCTCGGCCGGCGGCACCATCGCATGGGCGATGGAGTGCGCGGAGCGCGGCCTGATCGACGCGCCGTGGCTGCGGTTCGGCGACGGCGACGCGCTGCTGCGGGCAGTGCAGGAAATCGGTGCGCGGCAGGGACTCGGCGAACTGCTTGCGGAGGGCTCGCGCCGCGCGGCTGAGCAGGTAGGCGGCGGCTCGGAAGCGTTCGCGCTGCAGGTCAAGGGCCTGGAGCTGCCCGGCTACGAGCCGCGGACGATGCAGGCCATGGCAATCGGGCTGGCCGTTAACGCGCGCGGCGCCGATCACAACCGCTCGGGCGCCTACGAAGCGGACCTGTCCGGCGAGCACGACCGGCTGGAAGGCGGTGCGGGCCAGGTCACGGCCGCGATCGAGACCGAGGACCGGGCCGCGGTCATGGACTCGCTCATCTTGTGCAAGTTCCTGCGCGGCGTTTTCAGCGAGCCGTTCGACGAGTGGGCCACCCTGCTCTCCGCGGTCACCGGCTGGGATGTCGACGGCGCCGAGCTACGGCAGACCGCGCGCCGGATCGTCCTGGCCAAGCGAGTGTTCAACATCCGCGAGGGCTGGACGCCGGAAGACGACTGGCTGCCCGAGCGCCTGCTGAGCGAGCCGCTGCGGATCGGCTCGGGCCGCGTCGCGACGCTGACGCCCGGGCGGCTGCGCGGCATGATCGACGGCTACTACGCCGAGCGCGGGCTGGATGGCGAGGGCCGCCCGGACGAGGCCAGCGTCGCCGGCCTGCTGTTGAGCTAGGATCCCGCGACGGCGGATACTGTCCATATGGTCCTTCACGCTCCTGCCAGGCCGCGGACGGTCACCCTGACGATTGACGGAGTTCAGGTGACCGTCCCCGACGGGACGACCATCTGGACGGCAGCCAAGGAGGCCGGCTTCGATATCCCCGTCCTCTGCCATGACGAGCGCTACGACCCGGTTGGCGTGTGCCGGATGTGCGTGGTGGACACCGGGGCGCGGGTATACGCCGCCGCCTGCGTCCGCCCGTGCGAAGACGGGATGGACGTCAAGACGCGCACGCCGGACCTTGAGCGCAACCGCGCGATGCTCACCGAACTGCTGCTCGCCGACCAGCCCGCCCCGGAACACGACCCGAAGCAGACCACGACCGGCGACAATGAGCTGCTCGCGCTGGCCGATCGCTACGGGGTGGCACGCGGTGGCGGCCTGCCCACCGCGTCCGGCCGCGGTGTGGACATGTCCAATCCGGTCATCGCGGTAGATCACGACGCATGCATCCTCTGCGACCGCTGCGTCCGGGCCTGCGATGATATCCAGGGCAACGATGTCATCGGGCGGACCGGCAAGGGTTACGGCACGCACATCGCGTTCGACCTGAACGATCCGATGGGCGCGTCGTCCTGTGTTACCTGCGGGGAATGCGTCGCCGCGTGCCCGACCGGTGCGCTGACCAATAAGCCGATCAACGACGTGCCGATCCGGCCGCGCAGCGAACTCGACTCGGTGGACAGCGTGTGCCCCTACTGCGGCGTCGGCTGCGCTCTCACCTACCAGGTCGACAGGCAGCGCGGGGCGATCGCCTACGCCGAGGGCCGCGATCAGCCCGGCTCGAAGGGCCGCCTGTGCGTCAAGGGCCGCTACGGCTGGGACTACGCCGCCTCATCCCAGCGCCTCACCACGCCCCTCATCCGCCGCGACGAGGCCTACCCTAAGGGCCCGTTGTCCGCCGACGTGCGCGGCGAGATGAATGGCGACCGCGGCGAGCGGAAAAGGCGAGAGAAGAACGCAGAGAACGGCGAGAAGCGCCGCAACCGGCGTAGGCCCGGAGGGCTGGTGGACTACGCCGAGGTGCTGCCGCATTTCCGGGAGGCGACCTGGGAGGAGGCCCTCGATCTGGTCGCTCGCAGGCTGACCGAGATCCATGCCGAGGGCGGTCCGGCGGCCATCGCGGGCTTCGGGTCGGCCAAGTGCTCCAATGAGGAGGCCTACCTCTTCCAGAAGCTCATCAGGACCGGCTTCCACACCAACAACGTCGACCACTGCACGCGGCTCTGCCACGCCTCGAGCGTGGCCGCGTTGTTCGAAGGAATCGGTAACGCCGCCGTCTCCACGACCTACGGCGACGTGGTGAATGCCGACATAGCGATCATCACCGGCAGCAACCCGACGGCCAACCACCCCGTCGCCTCGTCGTTCTTCAAGCAGGCCCGCCGGCGCGGCACGACGATCATCTACGTCGACCCGAGGGCCGACAAGATGGCCGACCACGCCGACATCTTCTGCCAGCTCAAGCCCGGCACTGACGTCGCGCTCTACAACGGCATCATGCACGAGGTCATCCGCCTCGGGCTCACCGACGCCGAGTTCGTCCAGCACCGGACGACCAATTTCGCGGCACTCGCCGAGACAGTCAAGGACTATCCGCCCGAGCGAGCCGCACAGATCACCGGGGTGGATGCCGCGGTCATCCGGCGCGTTGCCCGGCTGTGGGGGGAGGCGGGGTCGGGCGTCATCTTCTGGGGAATGGGAATCTCCCAGCACACCACGGGCACCGACAACGCTCGCTGCCTCATCGCCATGTGCGCGATCACCGGCAACATCGGGCGGCCGGGCAGCGGGCTGCACCCCCTGCGCGGCCAGAACAACGTGCAGGGCTCCTCGGACATGGGCCTGATCCCGATGTTCTACCCGGACTACCAGCGAGCGGACGACCCTGACGTGCACGCGAGGTTCGAGCGGCTGTGGGGCACCGACCTGGACCCCAGGCGAGGGCTGACCGTTACCGAGATCATCGGCTCTGCGCTCAAGGGCGGCGTGCGCGGCATGTACATGATGGGAGAGAACCCGTTCCTGTCCGATCCCAACATCAACAAGGTCCGCAAGGCGCTGTCAGCGCTCGACTTCCTCGTCGTGCAGGACATTTTCCTCACCGAGACGGCCGAGTTCGCTGACGTGGTCCTGCCTGCCTCTTCCTATCTGGAGAAGGACGGCACCTACACCAATACCGATCGCCGTGTGCAGCTTGGCCGCAAGGTGCTCGACCTGCCGGGCGACGCGCGGGTGGACTGGGAGGTGGTCCAGGACATCGCGAACCGGATCGGGCTTGGCTGGAGCTACTCCGCTCCCCGCGAGGTATTCGACGAAATGGTCTCGGTGATGCCGAGCTACGCCAACCTCAGCTACGACAACCTGGGCTCTACCGGCAAGCTCTACCCGAATCCAGATCCCGAGCACAGTGACGGGACCGTGGTCATGTTCGGCGACCGGTTCAACACAGCCGACGGGCTCGCGCACCTCGTACCCGCCGAATGGCTGCCGGCGAAGGAACTGCCGAACGAGGAGTATCCGTTCGTGCTCAATACCGGCCGGCTGCTTGAGCACTGGCATACCGGCTCGATGACCCGCCGGTCCTACGCGCTCGACGCCATCAGCCCGACGGCGGAGGTGTACCTGAATCCCGACGACGCAGCCGGCCTCGGCCTTGCCGATGGCGAGATGGCCAGGGTGAGCTCACGCCGCGGGACTATTGTGCTTGCGGCCCGCGTCTCGCACCGCGAGGCTCGCGGCAACTGCTTCATCCCGTTCCACTTCCGGGAGGCGGCAGCCAACCTGCTGACCATCGACGAGATCGACCCATTCGGAAAGATCCCTGAGTTCAAGTTCTGCGCCGTCCGGATTGACGCCGCCGCCACTGCACGCGGCGATGCGGCCGCGCCCGCGCCGGGCGATCCGGCCGGGTCAGCCGGGCCCGAGGAACGGGATCGGTGATGGCAAGGGCCCGGACCAGGGTGCCTGGCGTCGAGGCAAGGGCAGGCAGGTTCCCTGGACCTAGCCTGATCCCGGCGCTGCACGCGATCCAGGACCGGCTCGGCTGGCTGCCCCGCGAGGAGCTTGTGACCCTGTCCATCCAGGCCCGCCGGCCGTTGTACGAGATCGAGGGACTGATCTCGTTCTATCCGCACTTCCTGACCGAGCCGCCGAGGAAGGTCACCCTGCACGTCTGCCACGACCTGTCGTGCTGGCTGCAAGGCGCGGATGAGCGCATCGCTGCGCTCCGTGAACGCTACGGGCAGGACGCCGAGATCGACCTCGTCGAGGTGTCCTGCATCGGGCGGTGCGATGCGGCGCCCGCCGCGGCGGTCAACTCGCACCCGGCCCTCGCCGATCAGCCGGACGCGCTCGTCGCCGCCGCACGGGCCGGTCAGCCTGCGGCGGCCAAGCCCCGCCGCTACGGCGGCGGCGCGCCATGGCCCAACGATCCGTATGCCTCCGTGCAGGAGCGCTACGGCATGCTGCGCAGGCTGCTGTCCGCCGATATCGACGCCGGCCAGATCATCAGGACGGTGCAGGACGCGGGACTTCGCGGGATGGGCGGCGCCGGCTTCCCCGCAGGCAGGAAATGGGAACTCGTCGCCGCGCAGGCGGGCCTGCCGAAATACGCGATCTGCAACGCCGACGAGTCCGAGCCGGGCACGTTCAAGGACCGCCAGATCCTCGCCGAACAGGCTCATCTCGTGCTGGAAGGCATGCTGCTCGGGATGGCGGCGGTCGGGGCCGAGGAAGGCTGGGTCTTCATCCGGCACGAGTACGGTCCGGAGGAGGCAGTGGTCCGTCGCGAGATTGAGTCACTGCGGGCCGCCGGGCTGATCGGCGAGGACGTGGCGGGCACCGGCATGCGCCTTTCTGTCGAGGTGTTCACCTCTCCTGGCGGCTATATCCTCGGCGAGGAGTCGGCGCTTATCGAGTGCATGGAGGGCCACCGCGGGGAGCCGCGCAACAAGCCGCCGTTCCCTGGCGTCTACGGCCTGTGGGGACAGCCGACGCTGATGAACTCGGTCGAGACTTTCGCCCACGTCCCGATCATCCTGCAGCGTGGGGCTGACTGGTGGAAGCGGCAGGGCACGGGCGGCTCGGCCGGGCTGAAGTTCTTCGCTGTCTCCGGCCATGTCGAGCGCCCCGGCGTGTACTGCGTCCCCATGGGCAGCACCGCCCGGCAGCTCCTCGATCGCGCTGGCGGGGTCGCCGGCGGCCGGGCACTTGGCGCGATCCAGCCGGGCGGCGCTTCCTCGAACTTCCTCGGACCCGACCAGCTCGACGTGCCGCTTGACTTCGATACGCTGGCCGATGCCGGGTCGATGCTCGGCTCCGGTGCGCTCGTGGTCATGGCCGAAGGCACCGACCTGCTCGCCGCGGCAACGAACGTGTTGCGCTTCTTCCGCGATGAGTCGTGCGGCAAGTGCGTTCCGTGCCGGGTCGGATCCGCCAAGGCCCACCGGATGCTCAGCGACCTGCTCGCCGATGGCGGCGGGCCGGCCGACGTGGACGGGCGCATCCGCCAGCTGGAGGAGACCCTGCGAAAGACGTCAATCTGCGGCCTCGGGCAAGTCGCCCTGGGCCCGGTGGTGAGCGTGCTCGGGCTGCCGCGCAGAGCGACTGCGGCGCGTCCGCACCCTGGCCCCGGCAAGCCGGCTGAGCAGGCAGCCGGCGGCCGGGCAGCTGACCGTCGCAGTGGCGTGCGGGCTGCCGGACAGGAGAGCGGCGACGAAGCCTGAGACGCGGCCCTGGGGCCGGGAGTTCTTCACCACCCGGACGGTCGCCGAAGCGCTGAGCAGCTTCCGGCCAATGCGGCGCACGCCGGCCGAGACCATTCCGCTGGCCGGCGCCCTGCACCGGGTACCGGCGGCGGCGGTCACTGCGCCGCACGCGCTGCCGGGCTTCGCGCGCTCCACCGTGGACGGCTACGCCGTGCGGGCAGCCGACACCTACGGTGTCTCGGACGGGCTGCCCGGATATCTGGATGTGACCGGCGCAGTGCAGATGGGTTCAGCGCCCGACGTGGCCGTCGGCCCTGGGACCGTGGTAAGCATGCCGACTGGCGGCGTCCTGCCGCCCGGCGCGGATGCCGTGATCATGGTCGAGTACACCCAGCAGGCGATGCCCGGCACCATCGAGGTTGTCCGGCCGGTGGCCCCGGGGGACGGCGTGGTGCGGGCCGACGAGGACGCTGCGGCCGGAGCCGAGCTAGTGCCAGCGGGCCGGCCGCTGCGCGCCCACGATCTCGGCATGCTGGCGGCGGCGGGCGTGACCAGCGTGGCGGTGCATGCCCGGCCGGTGGTGACCATCTTCTCCACCGGCGATGAGGTGGTACCGCCCGACACCGCGATGCTGCTCCCCGGGCAGGTACGCGACGCGTCCGCGATCGCCCTCGCGGCGCTGGTCAGCGAGTCGGGGGGCAGGCCGGTCCAGGGCGGCATCGTGCCCGACGATCCGGATGCGCTCGAGGCGGCCATGCGCCTCGCGCTCACCGACAGTGATGTCATCGTGATCTCGGCCGGCTCCTCGGTCGGGGCACGCGACGGTACCGCCGCCGCCGTGGGCCGCCTCGGCGAGCCCGGCATCTGGTGCCACGGCCTCGCGATCAAGCCAGGAAAGCCCACCCTGCTTGCCGACTGCGCGGGCGTGCCGGTGATCGGGCTGCCTGGCAATCCACGGTCAGCCCTTGTCGTATTTCGCCTGCTCGGGATGCCGCTAGTGCGGCGGGCTGGCGGCTGCACATGCCCGCCGGCTGAGCCGGTGGTGCACGCCCGGCTGCAACGTGACCTGGCCTCGGCGACCGGGCGGCTCGACGTCGTCCAGGTCCGGGTGCATAACGGGATGGCCACGCCGATCTTCGGCCGCTCTGCGCTGCTCTCCATCCTTACCGCAGCCGACGGGTACGTGATGGTTCCTGCGGAGGCCACCGGCCTGGACTCAGGCACCGAGGTCGAGGTCACGCTGTACCGTTGACCAAGGTCATGACAGATAGCCCGTTCATTCGCGACGTTCCAGCCGCCCGCGCCCTGGACGCGTGGCGCGGCGCACGCGCGGCTGGCGGCTGCCCGGCCAGGCTCCCGGGGGTGCGGGTGAGCCTGGCCGAAGCGGCGGGCCTGGTCACCGCCGAGCCGGTATGGGCGACCCGGTCCTCGCCGCCCTTCGACGCGGCCGGCATGGACGGGATCGCCGTGCGCGCGGCCGACACGGTAGGCGCCGGCGAGACCACGCCGGTTTACCTGGATCCGGACGACTACACCGTGGTCGACACCGGCGATCCGATGCCAGCCGGGCGCGACGCGGTCGTCATGCGTGAACATGTGCATTACTCGGACGCCAGTGCGGAACTGCGCGCGGCGGTGCCGCCGTACCAGCATGTGCGCTCGATCGGCGAGGACGTGAGCACGGCCGAACTGCTGCTGCCGGCCGGCCACCGACTGCGCGCTGTCGACATCGCCGCGGCGGCAGCCGCCGGATCCACCGATCTCCTCGTCAGGCGCCGCCCGCGAGTCAGCGTGCTGCCCACCGGCGACGAGGTCAGGCCAGTCGGTACGGAACCTGGCCCGGGGGAGATCCTCGACACCAACTCGCTCATGCTGGCCATCCAGGCACGCGAGGCCGGCTGCGAGGCGCACTGCCTGCCGATCGAGCCCGACGACCCGGCCAGCATCGCCAAGGCGGTCCGCGGCGCTGTCGCCGACTGCGATCTGCTGATCATCGTGGCCGGCTCGAGCGCCGGGCGCGACGACTATACCGCCCGGGTCGTGGCGGAACTCGGGACGCTGGCGGTGCACGGAGTCGCGGTGCGCCCCGGCCACCCGGTGGTGCTTGGCGTGATCGACGGCACGCCCGTTCTCGGCGCTCCCGGCTATCCCGTCTCCGCCGCGCTCACCTTCGATATTTTCGCCACGCCGGTGCTGGCGGAGATGCAGGGAGCCGCGCCGGGCCGACGACAGGAGACCCGGGCGCGGCTGGCACGCAAGCTCGCGTCACCGCTCGGCATGGACGACTGGGTGCGCGTGCGCCTTGGGATGGTCGGCGGAACGATGATAGCCACCCCGCTGCCTCGTGGCGCCGGGCTGCTCAGCTCGCTAGTCAGGGCCGACGGTCTCCTCGTCGTGCCGACCGGGATCGAGGGCCACCATGCGGGCGACGATGTCCGGGTCGAGCTGCTGCGCGGCCTCGATGAGGTCACCCGCACCATCGTCGCCATCGGCTCGCATGACCTTATCCTGGACCTCGCTGCCTCCCATCTGCGGGCCGCCGACCCGCTGGTCACCCTGGCCTCATCGAATGTCGGCTCACTCGGCGGCCTGGTGGCGCTGCGCGACGGTTTGTGTCATCTCGCCGGGTCCCACCTGCTGGACCCGGCTACCGGCGACTACACGCTGCCCTACGTTGACCGCATACTCGGCGGGGCGAAGGTCGCCGTCGTCCGGCTCGCGCACCGTGATCAAGGACTGATCGTCCCGCCGGGCAACCCGCTTGGCCTGACCGGCATCCAGGATCTGACCAGGGCCGGCGTCCGCTACGTCAATCGCCAGCGAGGGGCCGGCACCCGCGTGCTGCTCGACCACGAGTTGCGGCAGCGCGGAATCGGCGCCGATGCCGTCGACGGCTATGCCCGCGAGGAGCACACTCACCTGGCGGTTGCGGCCGCGGTCGCCGCCGGGCGCGCCGACGCGGGCCTGGGGATCATGGCGGCTGCGCGCGCGTTCGGCCTTGGCTTCGTACCGATCACTCGCGAGCCCTACGATCTCGTCGTCGCCGCTGACGCCCTGGATAGCCCGCTGCTCGCTCCGCTATGGGCGCTGCTGCGCTCCGAGGAGTTCCGGGCCGAGGTCGAGGGCCTAGGTGGCTACGCGACAGCCGAGATGGGCGAGCGAATCAGGTGAGCGCCGCGCAATCGAACAGGCCGTCAGGCCAGGATCTCGACGGACCCGGCCATGGAAATGTCGTAGCCTTCCAGATCGGCGAGCGAGGTGCGGACCACCTGATCGCCGAGGGTGGTGATCAGAGGCCCGGCTGCGGCGAGCGCATCCGCGGCTAGCACGATGTCGTATTCCTCCCAGATGAGCGGCACGAAGCCGATGTCCAGCGCGGTGGCTGCCGCACGGACACCCAGGCCCGTGTCGGCTGCGCCGGAGGCGACGCATAGTCCGACCTCGAGATGCGAGCCGGCTTCCGGCCCGGGGACCGCGTCGACCGGGAGCCCGGCCTCGGCCAGTAGCCGGTCGAGCAGCACGCGGGTCCCGGTGCCGGCCGGGCGCTTGGCGACCCGGAGGCCGCGGAGATCGGCCGGCTCTTTGACATTGCGCGGATTGCCCATGGGCACGAGGAGGCCCTGCTCGCGCCGCCACAGGTGAATCAACGTAGGGTGCCGGCCGCGGAGCAGGGCGCGGGCAAATGGCGTGTTGTAGGTGCCGGACCGGTGCCGCAGGTGGATCGCCGCGGCGTCGGCGGTGCCGCGCCACACCGCGGTGAGCCCGTGAAAGCTGCCCCGGGTACCCGTCGTGATCACCGAGCTGCCGGCCTGACGCAGCGCGATGTCGAGGGCGGGGTCGTCGCTGCCTGCCAGCCGGAAGACCTGCGCGGTGCCGAGCAGGCGCCGGGCCGCGAGTGCGCCGGCCTCAGCAACGCATGCACGCCGCCGGTCCTGGGTAGCGATGATGCCGGCCTCGGCGAGTCGCCGGTAGGCACGGCCAATGGTTGACGTGGTGGTCCCGTGCGAGCGGGCGGAGTCCCGGATGCTGGGCAGATCGTCACCGGGGCGGAGAGTTCCGGATCCGACCTGCTCCGCGATCTCAGCGCTCACTTTGAGGTACCGGGCCATGCTTGCGAACTCTACGCGCCCGCGCGTACCCGGGGCTGCCCGTCATTCCACCGGCGATGGCTATCGGGGTAGGCTCGCCTCGGTCTGTGGTAATACAGAAGGAGTCAACGGTGGCGCACCGGAAACTGCGGCGGATCTGCCAGGTTGGCGGGGCCGTGCTCTGCCTGGCTGTGGTGGCCGACTGCGGCAGCAGCAGCGAGCCGCCGGCGAATGCCAGCGGCGCCTCCGGATCGCATGGCACGCTGACCGTCTTCGGTGCCGGGACGCTCGCGAACCCGTTCGGCCAGGAGATCCAGGCCTTCCGGCGGCAGCACCCGGGCGTGACGGTGCGCTCCCAGTTCGGCGCGAGCGGGGACATGGTCAAGCGGATCACTCAGCTCGGTCAGCCCGCCGATGTCCTCGGGGTGGCGGACTACTCGCTGATTCCCCGGCTTATGTTCGGGGGCAGCAAGCCCCGTGCGACCTGGTACGTAGGGTTCGTGTCGAACCAGATCACCTTCGCCTACACCAGCCACAGTAAGGGCGCGAGTGCGCTCACAGCAGCGAATTGGTACCGCGTGCTGGCCCGGCCTGGGGTACGTATCGGGCGGTCGAACCCGGCTGCCGACCCGTCCGGCTACCAGCTCCTGCAGATGCTCCAGCTCGCCCAGCGTTACTACCACGACCCGGCCCTGTCGGCGTCAGTGCTGAGGAACTCACCGGCTGCCAGCGTGGCCGAGACCGAAACCTCGCTGCTCGCGGCGCTTCAGTCGGGCCAGATCGACTACCTGGCGATCTACCGCTCCGACGCCAGGCAGAATCACCTGAGATACATCGCGCTGCCAGCGCAGATCAACCTGTCCGACCCGGCGCTCGCCGCCAGATACAAGACCGTCACCGTGCACACCGGGCTCGGCGCCCTGACCGCCAAGCCGATCATCTACGGCCTGACCGTCCCCAGCACCGCACCGGATCCCGCGCTGGCTCGCCAGTTCATCCGCTTCGTGCTGAGCGCCCAGGGGCAGGCGATCATGCGCGGCAACGGGTTCGCGGTCATCTCCCCGGCCCTGGCCAGCAGCAAGGCCGCTGTCCCCGCGGCACTGCGCCCGCTGACCATGCCGTGGCCCACGCCGGGCGGATGAGATGAGAGCTGCCAGGGGCAACGGCGGACGGCCATCCGCCGCCCCGGATCACCCCCGTCCCTGGGCAGGCAGGAAAGCGCGCAGATGAGCATGGCCGACGCGGCGTCCGGCCCGCGCGGCTGGCCTTCTGGCGGGTTCGAGGCCGCGCTGTGGCTGCTCGGTGGCCTGCTTGTCGCGTTTATCATCCTGCCGGTCGTGCGCCTGACGACGACCGCTTCTGCAGCAAGCGTGCGCCACGCGGCGGCCGCCGGGCCGGTCCGGGACGCCACCCTGCTCAGCCTGCAGGACGCCGCGATCGCCGCGGTGGCCGCGACAGTGCTCGGGGTGCCGCTGGCCTACCTGCTGGCCGCCCGCAGATTTCCTGGACGTGGCCTTGTGCAGGCGGTCGTGGACCTGCCCCTGGCAGTCCCGCATACTGTCGCCGGTATTGCGCTGCTGTTCACGTTCGGGCGCGCTGGCTGGATCGGGGCACCGGCCGGCCACCTCGGCGTGTCGTTCTATGGGTCGCAGTGGGGCATCGTCACCGCGATGCTGTTCGTCAGCGCCCCGTTCGCCGTCAACAGCTGCCGGGTCGCGTTCGAGGCGATCGACCCCAAGCTTGAGCGGGCCGCGCGCAGCCTGGGCGCGACACCGTGGCTCGCCTTCCGCCGCGTCACGCTGCCGCTGGCAGTCCGCGGCGTGCTGACCGGCGCGGTGCTGGTATACGCCCGCTCGATCAGCGAGTTCGGTGCCGTGGTGATCCTCGCCTACTACCCGGCGACAGCGCCGGTCGAGATCTACAACCTGTTCTTGCAGTCCGGCCTCACCCAGTCCGCTGCCGCCGCGGTGGTGCTGCTGACCGTCGCGCTTGCCACGTTCCTGGTCTTGCGGACACTCGCCTCAGGACGGCTGCTTGTCCGGTTCGACCGTGCCGCCTATTGAGCCGGGCCTGATGGTCCGCGAGCTGGCGGTCCGGGCGGGCACCTTCGAGCTGCGAGCGGTCGATCTCGACGTCGCGGCCGGCCGGGTGCTGGCTCTCCTCGGCCCTTCCGGGTCCGGCAAGACGACGCTGATCGAGGCAATCGCCGGGCTGCGCCCGGCCCGGGGCGGGACGGTTCACCTGGCCGGGCGGAACCTGACCCTGCTGCCGCCCGAACGGCGCCGTATCGGCGTGGTCTTCCAGGACGGGGCATTGTTCCCGAACCTGACCGTAGCTGAGAACGTCCGGTTCGGCCTGCGTGCGCGCGGTGAGGCCGGTACCGACCGGGCCGGCATGCTGCTGCGCCGCCTAGGGCTCGCGCAGCTGGCCGATCGTTCGCCGCGTTCGCTCAGCGGGGGGGAAGCCCAGCGAGTCGCCCTCGCCCGCGCGCTGGCCATCCAGCCCAGACTCCTGCTGCTGGACGAACCCCTATCCGCCCTGGACCAGCCAGCCCGCGAAGAGCTGCGCGGCACTCTGCAGGAGCTGCTTGCCGAACTGGCGATACCGGCGGTGTATGTCACCCACGACCGGACCGAGGCGCTCACGCTGGGTGATGACCTCGCCGTCATGGTCAACGGCAGCCTCCGCCGGACCGGCACCGCACGCGAGGTCGCCGCCAGCCCGGGCGACCCGGCAGTCGCGCGGCTGCTCGGCTGGCTTGAACTTGGACGCGGCACCCTGAGCCAAGGGCAGGTCAGGATCGGCCAGCTCACGCTTACCCTGCCGGGCCCGGCCAGCGATCACCGCCGCGCGGATCTCTTCTACCGCCCCGAGGACGTCCTCATCGGCCCGGACAACCCGCAGGCCGTGGCCGCCGGGTGCTACGCCGCGCGCGTCGAACGGATCATCCCCGCCACGCCGCTCGCCGTCATCAGCCTAGCGGCCACGCCCGCGGTGACAGTGCTCCTGCTACACCGTCAGCTCAAGCAGCTGGGGCTGCAGGAAGGTGCGCGCGTCAACGTTGTCTTCCCGCCGGAAGCGCTCCATGTCATTCCCCTCGCCGACCCGCCAGAGCCGCAGCCGTGACGCTTTCGCTCCTTGGCCGAGCGGGGGTTGTTCTCGCCGCCGGGCACGCGCGCCCTGCCGCACGGTCTACACCCCCCGCGCGTTACGTGACAGGCTGGCCATAGCAATCGCAGGAAGCGCAGACCCCGACCGCCATGGCGGGGGCGCATCCGCGGCGAAGAAGGTCAAGATGGCGCAGGGCACGGTAAAGTGGTTCAACGGCGATAAAGGCTACGGCTTCATCGCGGTGGAGGGCGGCGCGGACGTGTTCGTGCACTTCAGCGCGATCAGCGGTGGCGGCTACCGCAGCCTCGAAGAAGGGCAGAAGGTCGAGTTCGACATCACGCAGGGCCAGAAGGGACCCCAGGCGGAAAACGTCAAGGTCATCGCCTGACGCACCGACGGCGAGCGCCTCCTCGATGGTCGAGCCGCCGTGGGGCACGCACGCCGAACCGCCTGACTGGAGGATTCCAGTACCCCCTCCCGCCACGCGGCGCCGTCAGCAGCCACCGTTGATCGCGCGACGACTCGGCACCGTCACCCCCAACGTCGTCTGTGCGCGGCGGCACGCGGGAACTGCATTGAGCGTCCGCCTTGCGGCGGCGCCGATGGCATGGTCACATGCGTTACGGCGGTAGTTTCCTTTCTGGCCGGAACTGGCGGAGGTGCACGGTGACGGACGAGGTCCTGCGGCAGCGGGCGGCCCTGGAGCAGGCCGCCGCGGGCCGGACGCTCTGCGATCTGCTGGTGACCACGGTGAATTCCTGGGGCGATCTGCCCGCGTATTCCGACAGAGACGGCGGGCCGTGGCAGACCATCACCTGGCGGCAGACCAGAGAGCAGGCGTTCGCGCTGGCCGCCGGGTTCATCGCCCTCGGCCTGCGGCCGGGCGAGCGAGTCGCGCTGATGCTGCCGAACCGGGTTGAGCACGTCCTCGCCGATTTCGGCGCCGTGCACGCCGGGGGAGTCCCGGTGACGTTCTACGCCACCCTCGCGGCCGACCAGGTCGGCTACATGGCTGCCGACTGCGACGCGCGAATCGCGGTGCTCGATGGCGCTGCCGAGCTGGCCAGATGGCAGCCGGTGCTGGACAGCCTGCCCGCGCTTAACAAGATCATCGTGCGTGATGCCGCCGCATGCCCGGCCGGCGATCGCTACCTGAGCTGGCCGGACTTCGCCGCCCTCGGAGCCGCCCGGCTGGCCGCCGCGGCTGCCGAGGTCACCAGCCGGGTCGCGGGCATCCGCCCGTCGGATCCCGCCACCCTGCTCTACACCTCAGGCACCACGGGCAACCCCAAGGGCGTTGTCATCACCCATGCCAGCATCATGTACGAGCTGGTCACCGCCACCAACTCAGGCAACGCCCGGCCGCATGTCCGGTGGGTGTCCTACCTGCCGCTTGCGCACATCGCCGAGCGGATGTTCACCCTCTACCTGGCGACCTACAACGCGGGGCACACCTACTTCTGCCATAACGCGGCAACGGAACTCATCGCCAGCATCGGCGAGGTGAAGCCGACGGCGTTCTTCGGCGTGCCGCGGGTATGGGAGAAGATCCAGGCCGGTATCCAGGCCCTGCTCGCTGCCGAGCAGGACGAGGGCAAGCGCGCGACGGTGGCCGCTGCGATGGACACCGGCCTGCGGTACGTGCAGAGCTGCCAGTTCGGCCAGCGCACGCCGGACGAGCTCGCAGCGGAATACGCCCGCGCCGAGGAGGCCGTGCTGCGGCCGATCCGCTCCCTGCTCGGCCTGGGCGAAGCGGAGATCGTGGTCAGCGCGGCGGCGCCGCTGCCACCCGAGGTTGGCGCGTTCTTCGCCGGGCTCGGCATGCGGATCCTGGACGTCTACGGGATGACCGAGACCACCGGCGCGTTCACCACCAATACGCTGGCCGCCTTCAAGCTGGGCACGGTCGGGCAGCCGGTGCCCGGCATGGAGGTCCGCATCGCCGATGACGGCGAGATCCTGGTGCGCGGCCCGCTCAACTCGCCCGGCTACCTCAACCTGCCGGAGCAAACCGCCGACCTGATCGACGCGGCCGGCTGGCTGCACACCGGTGACATCGGGTCGCTGGATGCCGACGGATTCCTGTCCGTCGTGGACCGCAAGAAAGAACTGATCATCACGTCTGGCGGCGAGAATCTCTCCCCGGCGGCAATCGAGAACCTGCTCGTCGCGCACCCGCTGATCGGCCAGGCGCTGGCCTTCGGCGACCGGCGGCCGTACGTCGTGGCGCTGCTCACCCTGGACGGTGACATGGCGCCCGCCTGGGCGCAGGCCCGCGGGATCGAGGCGGGATCACTGGCGGCACTGGCCGACGACCCGGCGGTGCTCGCCGCGGCCGGGGAGGCCGTCGCCGCGGCGAATGCCCGGCTGGCCCGGGTACAGCAGGTGAAGAAATGGCGGCTGCTGCCGGTGGAATGGACGGCGGAGAGCGAAGAGCTGACGCCGACGCTGAAGCTCAAGCGCCGCATCGTGCATGCCAAGTACGCCGACATCATCGACGCTCTGTACGAGGGCTGACGCCAGGTTCTGTACGAGGGCTGACGCCGGGCCGTCTGGGCACCGGGCTCGGCGCGAGAACCCGTGCAGGCGCGGCGAGGCACGCGCGGACCGCCACGGAGTCCGCCGTCGACTCGTAGCGCGCGCTGGGCCAGTGCCGGGCGATCATGGCCAGCACGTCCGAATTGCCGGGCTGCACGTCCATCACGATCGCGCTGGCCCCGCGGCCTCTGGCCCGGGCGAGCAGGGTCCGCATGAGGGCCGATCCAACGCCGCGCCGCTGGCTGCCGTCCGCCACCACCAGCCCGACATCGACCGTTCTCGTGCCGTCGGCCGCGACGCCGTCCGCCGCCATCGCATGTCCCACGATCAGCCCGCCGCGGGCAGCGACCAGGATGTCGGCGCCGTTGCCCGCGCCGCACAGGCCACGCAGCAGGGCGGGCCCGGGCGGTGAGACGCCGGCGAAGAACCTGCGGTGCTTGGTGCGCTGCGAGAGCCCTGCAATGAAGGACCTGATCGCCTCGGCGTCGGCGGCTCCGGCCGGGCGGATCTGGACTGGACCGCACGGCCGGCCTGCCGTGCGACACTCCTGGGTTCGGCTCACGAACCCAGGCTGCGGCAGCATTGCTAAGTCTGTCAACCAGATTTAGGCTTCCTGACTATGAGGCAGTCCTGGGCACTCGACTACGACACGCAGAACTGCACGATCGAGGCGACGCTGCAAGTGGTTGGCGAGAAATGGACGTTCCTGGTGCTGCGCGAGGCATTCAACGGCGTCCGCCGCTTCGAGGACATGCAGCGCCGCACCCGGATGCCACGGCAGATCCTGAGCGACAGGCTTGGCCGCCTGGTTGGCGAGGGCCTGTTGCGCAAGGCGCCGTACCGGGAACCCGGCCAGCGAAGCCGGAGCGAGTACCGTCTGACCGAGCGGGGCATTGATCTGTTCCCGGTGCTCGTCGCCCTGCTCGAGTGGGGCAACAAGCATGCTGCCAGCGGGGACGGCCCGCTGGTAGAGCTACGGCACCGCGATTGCGGCGCTCCGGTGCGACAGCAGCTGGCCTGCGAGCACGGGCACCTGCTGGCCTCCGCCCGCGAGGTCACGCCGGTTCCCGGCCGCGGAGCGCGCAGGATCGCCTGACGGCCTCGTCCCGGCCGGCGCGGTACCGGCGGTACCGGCTGCGGCGTCAGGCCAGCCTAGGGAGCCGTGCCGCCGGACGGGCTGGTCGGGAACTGGCCCGTGGCCGGCCGGAAGGACTCCGGCTCCGGGCTGTACTTTTCCCGCTCGGCCGGGGTGAATATGTTCCGCTCGGCTGCCGGTTACCGGCCGCTGGTGGTCGGCGACTCGTCATGCGGGCCGGCGTAGGGCCCGCCGCCCGGCTGGTAGGTCTCTTCCTGAGGCGGGAACGGATCGCCCTGGCCGGACGGCGCCGGGCCGGCGGACTGCCCGGCGTACGGGGAGGCGGTACCCGGCACCGTGGCGGTCCCGTAGTCGTCGGCCTGCGCCGCTTCGCTGGCTCGCTCGGCCAGGGCGGCGTCCTTGACCCCGACGACCGCGCACCGGCCGAGCGCAAGAGCCGCGAAGAAGACAATCACCACGCCCAGGCCGGTGAAGAAGCCGAGTTCCTCAAGCGCCAGCTTGGAGACCGACGAGCCGACCGGCACCCCGGCCCCGGGGACGCTGCTGCTCCACAGCGACCTCACCAGGTTGCCGACAACGAACCAGGCACCGCCGAGCGCGGCGATGAAGGCGCCGAACATCGCCAGCGGCCTCCTCGCGCTCGCCAGCACCAGGAGCCCGCCCAGCGCCGTGGCCGCACCTGGCACGATCTCCAGCCACAGCCTGCCGGTCGTGTACACCCATGCCTTATCCGGCGTGTAGGCATAGTGGAAGTACGGGCCGATGAACGGAATGAGGCCGCCCCACGCGCCCAGCAGGATCAGCAGCAACCCGCTCAGGACACCCCGGCTCCGCGGAATCGGCGTTATCCCAGCCATATGAAGCCACATCCTTCGTCAGGGAGGATTAAGACTTGCATAAGACGGGTACCCGCCGGGCGCCGCACTATGCAAAAGAGCCGCCAAATGGACAATCCGGCGCACTGGCCCGCGACTGGCCGCCGCGCAGCATCGCCTGGCCGGCCGGAACCACCGAGCGGCTGCCGGACGACCGCCGCAGGCTGCGCTAGCCGCCGGTGCGGCTGCCGAACCTGGACGCGGCCCAGGTAGCCGGCTCGGCCGGCGGGCCGCCGCCGCCGATCCAGCGGGCAAGCACAGCCGCGGTCATCGGGGCGTTCAGGATCCCGGTCCGGAAATGCCCCGAGGTGAGCCAGGCGTTCTGCAGCCCGGGAACCCGGTCGATGACCGGCCGCCGGTCGGGATGCCGCGGCCGGAAACAGCACCACTGGTATGCGATCCCAAGGTCGCGCAGAGCCGGCAGGGTGGCGGCCAGGCCCGCCATGATCGAGTCGATCACATCGGGCTGCACGGCCGGGCTCTCGTCGCCTACGTCGAAGGTGCCTCCGGCGAGCAGTCGCCCGTCCTCGATCTGGGTGGCGATGGGAGCGACGATGCCGGGAAGCTGCACCGGCGCAGGCTCGGTGACCAGCAGATGCCCCTTGACCCGGTCGGATGGCAGGCTGAGCGGCAGGCCGTCGAGCACGGGCGGCAGCCCGGTGGCGAACACCACGGCCCCAGGCTGGATGTCCCCGGCCGAGGTGGCAACCGAGGTGATCCGGTCGCCCCGTACCGTCACCGCGGTGGCCGCCACCCCGGTCGCCACCGCGGGCAGGCTAGCGGCCAGCCGGGCAACCGCGCGCAGCGGATTCAGCCGGCCCTGGCGGCGGATGAGCGCTCCCTCCATCGGCCGGGCCAGGCCAGGCACGAGCTGCTCGACCTGACCGGGGCTCAGCCACTCGATCGCGGGCGGCTGATGTGCCGCGAAGCCACCCGAGCTGGGAGCCAGCCCGATCCAGTCGAGTTCCACCAGCCCGACGCCGCCCGGCACCGCCTGCTCCAGATCCCGCCACCGCTCCAGGCTGGCCCGCTCAAGGTCTACGAAGGGCTCCGGGTCGCTCCACTGGTGCGGCTCGGGAATCAGCAGGCCGGTCGCGCCGCCGGTGGCGCCCGCGCCGAGGCGGCCGGTCTCGACCAGCAGCACCGAGCCGAGGCCGGCCTCATAGCACGCCGCCGCTGTCGCGACGCCGAGAATGCCACCGCCCACCACCAGGACGTCCGGCCGCGGGTCGGCGATGACCCCGTCTCCCCGGCCCAGGGTGGCCCGCTCCTCATCGGTGAGCTGATACCGCCAGATGGCGCTGCTTACGGTCATTATCCCATCCTTGGTGATTCGGCTCGCGTATGTCCTTCGTCGCGGCGGCCAAGCTGACTCGGCCGCGGCCAGCGGAACGGCGATATCGGTGACCCGATGCTAGGCGACGCCGCCGCGGATCGCGATCCGCGGGTGACGATCAGCCGGCCGCTGCCCGGGCTGCGCCAGGATGCTGATGGCCGGGGGCTGATCCAGGCGGTGACGATCAGCCTGCCGCCGCCCGGGCTGCGCCAGGATGCTGATGGCCGGGGGCTGATCCAGGCGGTGACGATCAGCCTGCCGCTGCCCGGGCTGCGCCAGGATGCTGATGGCCGGAGGCTGATCCGGGCGTGGCTCGCATTAGGCTGAGTGAAGTTGCGGCGGCTGTGACCGCATCGATAAGGGGGTGCTGCCGTGCTTGCCGACTCTTTCGGCCGGGTCGCGACGGACCTCAGGGTGTCGCTGACCGACCGGTGCAACCTGCGCTGCAGCTACTGCATGCCTGCCGAGGGGCTGGACTGGCTGCCCGGCCCGCTGCTGCTGACAGACGACGAGGTGGTCCGGCTGGTACGGATCGGTGTCGAGCGGCTCGGCATCACCGAGGTCCGGTTCACTGGCGGTGAGCCACTGCTCCGCCGCGGGCTAGCCGACATCGTGCGGCGCACCGCGGGCCTGCGGCCGCGACCGGAGATCTCGCTGACCACGAACGGAATCGGGCTTACCCGGCTGGCAGCGGCGCTGCGTGCGGCCGGCCTGGACCGGATCAACGTGTCACTTGACACGCTGCGCCCGGACACCTTCAAGGTCCTCGCGAAGCGGGACCGGCTGGCCGACGTGCTGGCCGGCCTCGCTGCCGCGGCAGCCGCCGGGATCGTGCCCGTCAAGGTCAACTCGGTGCTGATGCGTGATGTCAACGACGGCGAGGCGGCATCGCTGCTCCGGTACTGCCTGACACACGGATACCAGCTTCGCTTCATCGAGCAGATGCCGCTTGACGCGCAGCACGGCTGGCGGCGGGAAAATATGGTCACCGCAGACGAGATCCTGGCCATGCTCGCACCGGAATTCGAGCTGACGCCAGATGACCCGGACCAGCGGGGCTCGGCTCCTGCCGAGAGCTTCCTCGTTGACGGCGGCCCGGCCCGGGTCGGCGTGATCGGCTCCGTGACGAGGCCGTTCTGCGGTGCCTGTGACCGGGTCCGGCTGACCGCCGACGGGCAGGTCCGCAACTGCCTGTTCGCCAGGGAAGAAAGCGACCTGCGCGGGCCGATGCGCTCCGGCGCGACCGACGAGGAACTGGCCGCCTGCTGGCTGCGCGCGGTAGCCGCCAAGCTGCCCGGGCATGGCATCAATGACCCGGGCTTCCTGCAGCCTGCCAGGCCAATGTCGGCCATCGGCGGCTGACGGCGGGCGGTCCGGCCACGCCGCAGGGCACGCCCGCGCACGACCCCGGCCGGTGACGCAGGCCGCGCCGGGCCGATGATGAGCGCCGCCGCGCCCTGGTCAGCCCCGCATGCCCGCTGGGCGGTGCATCCGCCCCGCGGCATCCTGGCCCGCGGCATCCTGGCCCGCGGCATCCCGGCCGCGCTCCATCATTCGGATGCAGCTAGCCGCCGCCGGCCCGGCTCTTGCCATACGATCTATAACGATATATCTTTGAGCTAGTCAGATCATCTTAAGAACATCTTAGATGCGTCGGGGTACCAGATCCCGGCAGCACGGATGTAAGCAGAGAAGGAGCAAGGCAATGCGAGAAGACGAGAGCTGGCGGCACCGGGGCGACGAGGAGGCCTGGGGGCGCAGGGGAGGCGGCAGGCGAGGTCACGGCCGCGGTCCGGGTTTCCCCGGCCGGCCTGGGTTCGGCGGACCGCCGGGATTTCCCGGACTGGGAGCCTGGCTCGGGGATCCGCGGATGATGCGAGGCCCGCGGGCCAAGCGCGGCGACGTGCGGGCCGCGGCGCTCGCGCTGCTGTCCGAGGGGCCGATGAACGGCTACCAGATCATCCAGGAGATCAGCGAGCGAAGCGGCGGCGTGTGGCGGCCGAGCCCGGGCTCTGTCTACCCTGCGCTGCAGCAGCTCGAGGACGAAGGGCTGATCCTGGCCGAGGCGGGGGAGAGCGGCAGGCGCGCGTACGTCCTTACCGAGGACGGCAGGCACTACGCCGACGCCCATCCTGACGAGCTTGACGCGCCGTGGGATGCGGTGACCGGGAATGCCGGCGGGGCCGCGATCGAGATGCGGAAGCTCATCGGGCAGGTGGCCATGGCCGCGTTCCAGGTTCTCAGCGCGGGCAGCGAGACTCAGATCGGCCAGGCCCAGCAGGTGCTTACCGACGCCCGGCGGGCACTGTACCGGCTGCTCGCCGCCGACGACGAGGACAGCCGATCCGGGCCGGAGGCCGGCCCCCGTTAGGCTCGGCAGCGTAACTTGGCAAGGAGGCAGTGACAGTGGCATTGCATCTCGGCGCCACCAGCCCAGCCGCCGGACCGGCGGGTATCGGCGCTGGCCAGCCGGTGATCTCGGTTGCGGGCCTGACCAAGCGCTACGGCGAGATCGAGGCGGTCCGCGGCATCGACTTCGAGGTGGCCGAGGGCGAGACCTTCGGATTCCTCGGCCCGAACGGCGCGGGCAAGACGACGACCATCAAGATCCTCTGCACGCTGGCGAATGCGACCTCGGGTACGGCCAGCGTGGCAGGACACGACGCCGCCAGCCAGCGGGACGCGGTCCGCCGCAACATCGGGCTTGTCTTCCAGGACACGACCCTTGACACCTACCTCACCGCACAGCAGAACCTGCGGTTCCACGCCGAGCTCTACGGCGTGCCGAAGGCAGCGGTGATGCCCAGGATGCGCCAGGTCATGGACATGGTCGGCCTCTGGGACCGCAAGGACAGCCTGGTCAGCACCTTTTCCGGGGGAATGCAGCGGCGGCTGGAAATCGCCCGCGGCCTGCTGCACGCACCCCGCGTCCTCTTCCTCGACGAGCCCACGGTGGGCCTCGACCCGCAGACCCGGTCGTCGATCTGGAAGTACATCAACGAACTCAAGGGCCGTGAGGACATCACCATCTTCCTCACCACGCACTATATGGACGAGGCGGAGAACTGCGACCGCATCGCGATCATCGATCACGGCCAAATCGTCGCGATCGATACTCCGGCGGCGCTGAAGGCGAGCGTGGGCAAGGACCGGGTGCAGATCCATACCACCGACGACCCGGCCGCTATTGCCGCGCTGGCGGAGACGTTCGGCATCGAGGCAGTCACCAGCGAGGGCGCGGTGACCTTCTCGGTGCCAGGCGGCGAGCAATTCGTGCCGCGCCTGTTCGCGGAGTTCTCCGTGCCGATCCGGTCCGTCAGCGTGTCCCGTCCCTCACTGGACGACGTTTTCATGTCGTACACGGGAACGACGATCCGCGACGCCGAGGCGTCCGGCACCGATGCGATGCGCCAGCTGGCCGCCCGGTTCAGGGGCAGGAGATGAGCCATGACCACTGAGATAGCGACGGCGCCGGGGACAGATGCCCTGATCGACCAGATCAGGGTGGCCGTGCCGGCCTACGGGATCCGGCACGACCTGCGGGCGATCGTCATCGTCTGGCGGCGTGAGCTGATCAGGTTCCGCACCGACCGGCTGCGGGCGACCACCTCCCTGATTCAGCCGGTGCTGTTCCTGTTCGTACTCGGCACCGGCCTGTCCTCGCTGGCCGGCCGCAGCATGCCGCCGGGCGTCAGCTTCAAGACCTTTATCTATCCGGGCGTTCTGGCGATGTCCGTGCTGTTCACCGCCATATTCTCGGCAGCCTCAATCGTGTGGGACCGGGAGTTCGGATTCCTCCGCGAGATCCTGGTGGCACCGGTCAGCCGGGCGTCGATCGTGATTGGCAAGTGTCTCGGCGGTGCGACGATTGCGACATTTCAGGGCGTTGTCTTCCTGATCCTGGCCGGCTTCGCCGATGTGCCGTACAACCCGGCACTGATTGTCACCCTGATCGGCGAGCTGCTACTGCTGTCATTCACGCTCACTGCCTTCGGCGTGATGATGGCCGCGCGGATCAAGCAGTTCCAGGCATTCATGGCGCTCACCCAGATGCTCGTAATGCCACTGTTCTTCCTGTCCGGTGCGCTGTATCCGCTCGCCGGGCTGCCCGCCTGGCTGAGCGTGCTTACTCGCATCGACCCGCTGACCTACATCGTCGGCCCCATGCGCCATGCGGTGTTCAGCCATCTCAGCATCCCTGCGGTGTTCGAGCAGCACCTTGCGCCGGGGATCACCTGGGCGGGCTGGCTGGTGCCGCTCTGGCTGTCCATCGGGATCGTCGCGATCATGGGCCTGGGAATGATGGCGGTGGCGATCGCCGAGTTCCGCAAGACCGAGTAGCGCCGGGCCGGCCGGGAAAAGATAGAGCGACGCCGGGTGGCTACGGGGGCAAACCACCCGGCGTCGCATTCATCGGCGCTCCGACGGGGGCCCGGAACGCCGGCAACGGTGCCCCAGCGGGGGACCAGAGCACCGGTATGCATGTTACACCGAAACCCCCCCTAGCGCGTCAAGACCGGATTACGAGCGGATCTCGTCATGGACACCCGCCGATCCTTGCTGATCAGCCGTTTCCCGGCCGCGCCTGGTGCCGCGTTTTGCGCTATCGGCGAAGGCACGCCGTTGTTGCCCGTCATGTCTGATTCCGGTCTGGCGGATGAGGGCCGGCGGCTGGCTCCTCGGCGGCTCCCCGGTAAGCGTTCCGCGCCGGGGCGGAGTACCGGTCTGGCAGCTGCGGCCGGTATGCCTGGAATCCGCGCCGGCTAGTCGGCTCGCGGCCGCCGTTGGCGAAGACGACGGCAAAATAAGGAATGATGATCGCGCCCACGGCGGGGATCGCGGTGAGCCACCCGGCGCCGTTGGTAAACAGCACAACGGCGATCACGAAGCAGACCAGCCGGATGCCCATCATGATCAGATAACGGCGCTGGCGGTAGGCGATGTCCTCCGACATCGGCCGCCTTGCCTCAGTGACCAGCTGGGCCCTGTCCCGGCGCGGGCCGCGGGTAACTCTCACCATCCCAACGTATGCCTGCCTGGTGCTTGCTGCTACCTCGGCGGCCCGCGGGTTAACCCGGCTGCCCGGTCGCCGGGTGACCAGGGGCCTGCGGCGACCGCCGCGGGGACCTCGGCCACCGATGCCGCGCCCGCCAGGGTCATCACGTGGGCCAGGTCGGCGGTAAGGCCAGCCAGCAGGTCGCGGACCGCGTCCGCGCCGCCGCAGGCGAGAGCCCAGAGCACCGGCCTGCCGACGAAGACGGCGCGGGCGCCGAGCGCGAGTGCGGCCAGCACGTCCTGGCCAGTCCGTATCCCGCCGTCCACGTAGGCGCCGAAACCCGCCGGGCCAGCCGCGGCGGCCGCGGCCACGGCCGGCAGCGCGGTGGCGGCCGCGACCGCGCCGTCAAGCTGCCGCCCGCCATGGTTGGACACGATGACAGCGGCGGCTCCGTGCGCGGCGCAGGCCAGCGCGTCATCGGGCCGCAGAACGCCCTTCACAAGCACCGGCAGGCCGCCGCTGACCTCCGCCAGCCAGCCGATATCGGCAAAGGTCACATCGGCCGCCTGCGCGGCGCTGCCAAGGTCGCTCAGCGGCCCCAGGTTCACCAGGAAGTCCGCATCGCTGACCGCGGGCCTGGCCCGCCCGGGCCGCAGGCTGCGGCCGACCACCGGCGTATCGGCGGTGAGCACGAGCGCCGACGCGCCCGCCCCGGCCGCGCGCCTGACCAGGTCCGCGGTCAGCTGCCGGTCCCGCATGACGTAGACCTGAAACCACCAGCTGCCCCGGCCAGCCGCGACCACCGCGGCGACATCCTCGATCCGGCGGCTGCTCCGGCAGCTCAGCACGTAAAGCGCTCCGGCACTTGCCGCGCCTGCCGCCGTGGCCAGCTCTCCCTCGGCATGGGCCATCCGGTGGAACGCGGTGGGCGCCAGGCCGACGGGCGTCGCCATTGTCGCGCCGAGCAGGGAAACCGCGGTGTCCACCGCCGACACGTCACGCAGCACGCGGGGCGCCAGCCAGACCCGCCGCCAGGCTTTCTCATTGGCCCGCAGTGTCCGCTCGCGTCCCGAGCCTCCCGCGTAGTACTCGTAGACCTCGGAGGGCAGCAGCTCTCTGGCACGGCGTTGCAGCTGCGCGGCGTCGGGAGTCATATCTGAAAATCCTGGAGGGAACATGAGCGACCGCACCTATCGTGTCACTGAGATCGTCGGCACCTCGCCGGAGGGAATCGAGCCCGCCATCCGGGGCGCGCTGCGCCGTGCCGGGCAGACCCTGCGGCACCTGGACTGGTTCGAGGTCACCCAGATCCGCGGGCAGATCGTGGACGGCGAGGTCGCGCATTTCCAGGTCGGGCTCAAGGTCGGCTTCCGCCTCGAGGACGCCTGACTCCGCAGGAAATGCTAGCTGGCCTGGCTGACGGATGACATGTTGAAGCCGTCAATCCGCACCGGGGGCATCGCGGCGCGGGTGAAGAAGTCGCTCCACTCGCGCGGCAGCGCGGCAGCGGTGGCACCCACCTCGGTGATGCGGCCGAGCATGGCGACCGGGCTCTCGTTGAACCTGAAATTGTTCACCGCCGCCGTCACCCTGCCCTCCTCCACGAGATAGACGCCGTCCCTGGTGAGTCCGGTGAGCAGCAGGGACTGCGGGTCCACCTCGCGGATGTACCAGAGGCAGGTCAGCAGCAGGCCGCGCTCGGTGCGGGCGACCATGTCGTCCAGTGACGCGGTCGCACCTGGCGCCGCCAGGATCAGGTTGCCGATTTCGGGCGTCACCGGCAGCCCCGAGCGCTGCGCGGTCCGCCGGGTCTGGGTCAGGGCGGCCAGCTGGCCGGCCGAGATCCAGTCGGTCGGCGCCAGCGCGAGCCCGTTGTCGAAGACGGACGAATCACGGCCAGAGGCGTGCGCGATCACGAACGGCGCGCATTCCAGGCCGGGCGCTGCCGGGTCGCTGCGCAGCGTCAGCGTGCAGCTGGCCAGCCGCTCGCCGATCCTGCTGCCGCCGCCCGGCTTGCTGAACACCGACCGGCCGTCCATGGCGTCCCTGGCGCCCGCCGACCAGTACAGGTAGATCATCAAATCGGCCACAGCGGCGGGCGGCAGCAAGGTCTCGTAGTGGCCGGCCGGGAGGTCGACCCGCCGCGCTGCCCAGTCCAGCTGCAGGGAGAGCCGCGCCGCGAGGCCCGCGACGTCGATGTCGGAGAAGTCCCTGGTGCCCGCGCCCGCCCAGGCTGACCTGGCCAGGTCGGCCGACTTGGCGTTGATCTCCACCTTCCCGCCAGGCTGGTCGTGCCGCAGCCGCAGGCCGCTGGAAGTGCCGAGGAAGGTGCACGTCAGCGAGTGTTCCGCGAAGCCGTACAGCTTCCGGCCCGCGGACGCGGCGGCGCCGAACGCCTCGCCGAGCGCGGCCGCGAAGGGCCTGAAGACGCCGATCCCGGTGCTGGCCGCGGGCTCATCCCAGCCGGCCGCCTGAGCGGCGGCGCCGTCCGGTGCCACCAGCGGCAGCGCGTCGTCTGCCGGGATGCTGTCGGCGGCGGCCTGCTCGGCCGCCCGCACGACCTCGGCGATCTGGTCGTCCCTGACGCCCGCCCTGGACACCACCCCGGCCGCCGTGGCGTCGCCGCGGCGGGCGATCGCGATGACGGTCAGCTGGCGGGTCCTTGAAACGCCGTTGGTGGTCAGCGTGTTGCCCGCCCAGCGCAGGTTGGCTGACGATGTCTCGTCCGCGATCACCACGCAGTCGTCGCAGCGCGCCGCCTGCAGCGCGCGCTCGACGGCTGCCTGCGGACCCTGCCTGGTCATGATGCCTCTTCGACGGTGTTGAGTATCCGGATCCCGCGCATGAGCACGGCGGGGCAGCCGTGGCTGACCGGCGCGGCCTGGCCGGGCTGGCCCTTGCCGCAGTTGAACGCGCCGCCGAGCAGATAGGTCTGCGGGCCGCCGACGGCCTCCATCGAGTTCCAGAAATCAGTGGTGGTGGCCTGGTACGCCACGTCACGCAGCTGGCCGGCTAGCCGGCCATTGGCGATCCGGAAGAAGCGCTGGCCGGTGAACTGGAAGTTGTACCGCTGCATGTCGATGGACCAGCTCTTGTCGCCCACGACGTAGATGCCGTGCTGCACGCCGGCGATCAGCTCGGCTATCGACGGGCCGCCCTCGGCCGGCCGCAGCGAGACGTTCGCCATCCGCTGGATCGGCATGTGACCGGGCGAGTCGGCGAACGCGCAGCCATTCGACCTGCCCAGGCCCGTCAGCCTAGCCATCCGCCGGTCCAGCTGGTATCCGGTCAGCACCCCGCCGGAGATCAGATCCCAGGACTGCGCCGCGACGCCCTCGTCGTCGTAACCAATCGTGGCGAGCCCGTGCCGGGCTGTCCGGTCCCCGGTGACGTGCATGACCGGTGAGCCGTACCGCAGGCTGCCCAGCTTGTCCGGGGTGGCGAACGAGGTGCCCGCGTAGGCCGCCTCGTAGCCAAGCGCCCGGTCGAGCTCGGTCGCGTGGCCGACCGACTCGTGGATCGTCAGGAAGAGATTCGACGGGTGGATCACCAGGTCATACCGGCCGGCCCGGACGGTTGGCGCGGCCAGCTTGGCCTCGAGCAGCGCCGGGATCTCGGCGAACTCGGCGGGGAAGTCCCACCCGGTGCCGGTGAGGTACTCGTAGCCGCGGCCGGCCGGCGGGGCAAGCGTGCGCATCGTCTCGAACCTGCCGCCCGCCTGCACCGCCACGGCCGTCAGCTCCGGGTGCACCCGGATCCGCTGCTGGGTCGCCGTGGTGGCGCCGTCGCTGTAGAACTTGCACTCCTTTACCTGCAGCAGGGACGCATCCACGTGGTCGACCCTGTCGTGCGCGAGCAGCCCCGCACTCCAGCCGCCCAGCAGTGCGATCTGCTCGGCGACGGGGATGCTGAACGGGTCGATGTCGTAGTCAGAGACCCAGCTCACGTCCCCGTGCGCGCGCTCGCTTGCAAGCTCGATCCGCTCCGCGGTGAGCGCCGCTGCCACCCTGGCGACGTCGACGGCCTCGGCCGCGGCCCGGGCGGCGGCCGCCGCGGTCAGGTCGACGTCCGAGGCGAAGCCCCAGGTGCCGTCGACGACCACCCGGACGGCGAGGCCGGCCTCGTCGGTGTCGTAGCGGGTCTCCAGCTGCCCGTCGGACAGGCTGATCCGCCGCTGCATGATCCGCTCGGCGCGAAAGTCGGCGTGCCCGGCACCGAGATCGGCCGCCCGCTGCAGCGCGACGGCGGCGAGCTCGCGGAGCGGAAGTGCGGTGAATTCCTCGTCGACGCGGCCCGCCCCGGCAGTGGCTGCGGTGAGATCCACGCTGCGCAACCTATCCCATGCCGCTGCCCGCGAGGCGGCCCAGGTACGCTCGCCGGGATCGGTCGTGGCGATCCGCAGGCTGGGAGGTGTTACCGCAGATGAGCAGATCTGCCCTGGTCACCGGTGGCAACCGGGGGATAGGACTGGCGATTGCCCGCAAGCTCGCCGCGGCAGGCGATGCCGTGACCGTGACCTCCCGGTCCGGCGCTGACGTGCCGGGACTGACAGTCGTCAAGTGCGATGTGCGCGACCCGGCGGCGGTGGACACGGCGTTCGCCGCGGCCGAGGCCGGGCAGGGCCCGGTCGAGGTCCTGGTCGCGAACGCCGGCATCACCCGCGACCAGCTGCTCGCGCTGATGACCGAGGACGACTTCGGCGCCGTGCTCGATACCAACCTGACCGGCGCCTACCGGGTCGCCAAGCGGGCCGTCCGCGGCATGATCAGGATGCGGCGCGGGCGGATCATCTTCATCTCGTCGGTCGTCGGCCTGCTTGGCTCGGGCGGCCAGGCCAACTACGCAGCGTCCAAGGCGGGCCTGGTCGGGCTGGCCCGCTCGCTCGCCCGCGAGCTCGGCACGCGGAGCATCACCGTCAACGTGGTCGCGCCGGGCTTCGTCGACACCGAGATGACGGCCGCGCTTGCCGACGACAAGAAGGCGGCGATCCTGGCCGGCGTGCCGCTAGGGCGGTACGCCTCGGCGGACGAAGTCGCCGCGACGGTGGCGTTCCTCGCCTCCGACGACGCGGCCTATATCACCGGCGCGGTGATCCCGGTCGACGGCGGCCTCGGCATGGGCCACTAGGCACCCGGCACGCAGCACGGATACGGGCGGCGGGCACGGCGAAGGCGAAGGGAAAGCGATGGGAATCCTGGACGGCAAGCGGATCCTCGTGACGGGCGTGCTCACCGAGTCCTCCATCGCGTTTCACGTGGCGAGGATCGCGCAGCAAGAGGGCGCCACCCTGGTTCTCACCGGCTACGGGCGGCTGAGCCTGGTGGAACGGATCGCCCGGCGGCTGCCAGACCCGCCCCCGGTGCTCGAGCTTGACGTGACCGACACCGGCCAGCTTGGATCGCTGGCCGAGCGCGTGTCGGCGCACGTGGACGGGCTGGACGGCGTGGTGCACGGCATCGGCAACGCGCCCCAGTCGGCGCTGGGCGGCAACTTCCTGCATACGCCGTGGGAGGACGTGGCCTTCGCATTGCACGTGTCGACCTACTCCCTGAAGGCGCTGGCCATGGCGGCCCTGCCGCTGATGGGTGCGGGCGGGGCGATTGTCGGGATGGATTTCGACGCCAGCAGGGCCTGGCCGGCCTATGACTGGATGGGCGTCGCCAAGGCCGGCCTCGAGTCGTGCGCGCGCTACCTCGCCCGCGACCTCGGGCCACGCGGGATCAGGGTGAACCTGATGGCGGCCGGCCCGCTGAGGACGATGGCCGCGCGCAGTATCCCCGGCTTCGAAGGGTTCGAGGCGATGTGGGGCGAGCGGGCACCGCTCGGCTGGGATCTGACCAACCATGAGCCGGCCGCCAAGGGCTGCGTGGCGCTGCTCTCCGACTGGTTCCCCGCGACCACCGGGGAGATCGTGCATGTTGACGGCGGCGTGCACGCGATCGGCGGCTGACCGGGGCAGCCATGCGCCTCACCCGGCCTTCCCTGGCAGGAGCATTACCCGGCCCGTCCGCCATCCTGGCAGCACGCCGATGGCAAGCGAATTGGTAGGACATCGATAACAACTTGTGACGTTTTCGCCCTGGGAACGGTATGCACATGACCCTACGCTTCGGGCAACCGTCCACCGGCCAGGGGCCAGGGCGCGCTTCGCGATGCGAACGAGCGCCAGGCGATGGGCGACGACAGAGAGGCGGCGAGCGATGACTCGGCTGCACAAAGCTGGGCGCGAAGGCGGGGTCCCGGCGGACCGGGCGGCCCGCGCGCGCCATGATAGCGAGGGGAAGCGATGAAATTCGCCCGTCCTGCAACGAAGCTCGCGGTGCTCGCCGCCGTTGGCGTCACCGCGCTTGCTGCCTGTGGCAGTAGCGGTGGCGGCGGCGGCGGCTCGGGGAATCCCACCATCAAGGGTGCCTTTGGCTCGGTGCCCGCCGCCTCAGGCACGGCGAAAAGCGGCGGCACCCTCACGGTCGCCGAGGGACCGGGCCAGGCCCCCACCTGGATCCTCCCGATGACTCCCAGCGCCAACAGCTCGGTGTACACGGCCTACTCGTTCCAGTACGAGATGTTCCGGCCGCTGTTCTGGTTCGTGAACGGCGTATCGCCGAAGGAAATGCCGAGCATGAGCCTGGCAAGCGACCCGACCTGGAGCAACGGGAACAAGACGGTCACCGTCAAGATGAAGGGCTGGAAGTGGTCGGACGGCCAGCCCATCACGTCCAAGGACGCCGAGTTCTGGATCGACGAGATCGCCGCCGCCGTCAAGGAGAGCCCGGCCAACTGGGGCAACTACAGCCCGAAGCTGGGCATCCCCGACGCGGTTGCCAGCATGTCCACGCCGGACTCCAGCACGCTGGTGATCAACCTCAAGAGCGCGGTGAACCCGACCTGGTTCCTGGAAGACTCGCTCGGCGGCGTCCAGCCGATGCCATCGCACGTGTGGGCGAAGGCCTCGGCGAACGGCCCGATCCTTGACTTCACGAACCCTGCCAACGCGAAGAAGATCTATGACTTCCTGGCCAAGCAGTCGAAGTCGGTGACCACCTACGCGAGCAACCCGCTCTGGCAGACCGTGGACGGCCCCTACAAGCTGACCTCGTTCAACAACACCTCCGGCGCCTTCACGATGTCCCCGAACGCGGCCTACGGCGGCCCGCACGCGACGCACGTCTCGAAGCTGCAGGCGGTCCCGTTCACCTCGGACACCGCTGAGTTCAACGCCGTCAAGTCCGGGAGCATCGATTCTGGCTATGTGCCGCTGACCGACCTGCCGCAGGTCAACTCGGTGAAGACCAACTACAACGTCTTCGGTTACCCGGGCTTCGGCTTCAACTACGTGACCTACAACTTCAAGGACACCACAGGAAACTTCAACAACATCATCAAGCAGCTCTACATCCGGCAGGCGTTCGCGCACCTGGAAGACGAGGCCGGCTACATCAAGGCCTTCTTCCACGGCGCGGGCGGCCAGGGCTACGGACCGGTCCCCTCGATACCGCCGAGCCCGTACACGCCCACGAACGCGCTGACCGACCCTTACCCGTTCAGCGTTTCGGCCGCCGTCAGCTTGCTGAAGGCACACGGCTGGACGGTCAACCCTGGCGGCACCGACGTCTGCAAGAACGCCGGATCCGGCCCGAACCAGTGCGGCGCCGGCATTCCCGCGGGCACCAAGCTGGCGTTCAACCTCATCTACAACACCAGCCCCGCGATCATCGGGCAGCAGATCACCGACCTCGTCTCCCAGGCGAAGAAGGCTGGCTTCAACATCACGCTGAAGTCCGACAACTTCAATCACATGATCGCGACGTACTACGACGGTGCGTCACCGAAGACGATCAATGACTGGGCGATGGAGGACTTCGGCGGATTCAGCATTTCCAGTTACCCGACTACGAACGGCATCTTCAACAGCACCGGATCCTTCAACATCGGGCTGTATTCAGATCCGAAGGCCGACTCGCTGATCCTGGCCTCTACCACGAGCAGCGATCCCAAGGCGGTGCAGAAGGAGGCGGCTTACCTCACGCAGCAGCAGCCGGCCCTCTTCCAGCCGAACGTCGATAACATCTGGGTCTGGAAGAAGACCATATCCGGCCAGCCCGAATCATTCGAGTCGCTGACCCAGTACCAGCTCAACCCAGAGTTCTGGTACTTCAAGAAGTAAGCAGCCGGCTACCGGGCAGCCAATGCTGCCCGCCGGTCACGGACCAGAGGCGCTGGCCGCCCCGGTCACGGACCAGAGGCGCTGGACGCCCCTGTTCTCCTGTGGTACCACCGGAGAACAGGGGCGCTTGCGCAGCGGCTACCCTGCTCGGCACGTCGCACGAAGGGGCGCAGACAGTGACTGCCTACCTGCTCCGCAGGCTGGGGACGTCGGTAGTGGTCGTCCTCGGCGTCTCGATCTTCATTTTCTTCCTGCTGCACGCGATCTACCCGTCACCGGCCGTCGACGTGCTCGGCCCGCACGCAAATCGGGTCTCGATACTGGCATGGAACCGGGACCACGGATTCGACGACCCGTGGATCGTGCAGTACCTGCATTACATTAACCAGCTCGTGCACGGCAACCTCGGCTTCTCCTTCAAGGTCAACCAAAGCGTCGCCGCGCTTTTCCAGGAGCGCTGGGCGCGCAGCGCCTACCTCTCCGGCATCTCACTCCTGTTCGCAGTGATTATTGCCGTCCCGCTGGGGATATACCAGGCGGTCAAGCGAAACACTGTCGGCGACAATGTGGTCACTTCGCTGGCGTTCGTCACCTACGCCATGCCGGTGTTCTTCCTGGCGCTGATTCTCATTCAGGTATTCGCGCTGACTTTCCCGATCTTCAACTTCGAGGCGAGCCAGTCGACGTCGGTGCTCGCGGTGATGGGCGACTGGCACTCGATGACGCTGCCGATCGCGACCCTGACGCTGCTCAGCGTGGCAGGCTTCTCCCGCTACATGCGGTCCACGGCCATGGACACGCTGGCCCAGGACTACATCAAGGCGGCCAGGGCGAAAGGCCTGCCGGAGCGACTGGTGCTGCTGCGGCACCTCGTCCGCAACGCCTGCCTGCCGATGATCACCCTGATCGGGCTGTCGATTCCGGCCCTGCTGGCCGGCAATCTCATCACCGAGACCGTGTTCAACTACCAGGGGCTGGGGCTGCTGTTCTACAGCAGCCTGGGCAATGTCGACTACTACGTCTTGCTGGCCTACACCCTGATCAGCGCGGTGCTCACGATCGCAGGCAACTTCGTGGCCGACATCGCGCTGACCGTGGCCGACCCCCGCATCCGGCTCGCCTGAGCGGCCGCAACGACATCAGGAGGCAAAATGTCGAACATCGCCCCCCCGCTGCCGCCGCTGGACATCACCCGTGGACCCGAGGGCGGCGCGGTAGGCTCGATACAGAGCGGGTGGCGGCTGGCGCTGCATGAATTCTCCAGGAACAGGCTGGCCGTCATGGGCCTGGGCATCCTTGCCTTCTTCGTCGTGTTCTGCTTCATCGGGCCGCTGTTCTATCACGGCAACACGATCAGCACGAGCCTGCAGAACACCAACCTGCCACCTGGCGCCGGTCATCCGCTCGGCACCACCGACGTGGGCTTCGACGAGCTTGCCCTGCTCATGAAGGGCGGGCAGGCAGCCCTGGAGGTCGGCTTCGCCGCGGCGGCCATCGGGATCGGGATCGGCGCGCTCTGGGGGGCGGTGTCCGGGCTGGCTGGCGGGATCGTCGACTCGCTCATGATGCGAGTCGTGGATGTATTCCTCTCGATCCCGTTCCTGTTCATCGTGCTGATCGTGGCCGTCAAGTACGGCGCCTCGGTACTCGGCCTGAGCCTCATCATCGGCGCCTTCACCTGGCTGGTGCCTGCCCGGCTAGTCCGCGGCGAGGTGCTCACCCTGCGGGTACGGGACTTCGTTTCCGCGGCGCGGACGGCCGGGGCCGGCCGACTGCGGCTGATCGGCCGGCATCTGATCCCGAACGCGCTTGGCGTCATCATCGTGAACGTCACCTTCAACGTCGCTGACGCGATCCTGGCCGTGGCAGCGCTCGGGTTCCTCGGCTTCGGCCTGCACTACCCGAGTCAGGACTGGGGCGACATGCTGTCGAACGGCATTCAGTACATGCAGGACGGATTCTGGTGGCTGGTATTCCCGGTTGGCGGCGCCATCGTCCTGGTCGTGATGGCCTGCAACCTCATCGGCGACGGGCTGCGCGACTCGCTCGATGTACGGCTGCGGCGCCGCTAGCCATGCGGCGGCCGCCAGCCCGTCCGACCGCTGAGTTGAGGAGTTCTCCGTTATGGCGCCCGTCCTGCAGATCAACGACCTGTCGACGCATATCAAGCTGACCAAGTCGGTTGTGCAGGCTGTCGGTAACATCGACCTGCGAATAGAGGCCGGCGAGACGCTCGGGCTGGTCGGCGAGTCCGGCTGCGGCAAGTCGATGACCGGGCTGTCGATCATGAGCCTGCTGCCGCCCGGTGGCTCGATCGTCGGCGGCTCGATCACGCTGGACGGGCGGGAACTTGTCGGCCTGCCGGACGCGCAGATGCGCAAGATCCGCGGCAATGACATCGCGATGATCTTCCAGGATCCGCTGACCTCGCTCGACCCGACGAAGACCATCGGCTACCAGGTTGCCGAGCCGGTCCGCCTGCACCGTGGCGCAACCAAGCCGGAAGCGCTGGAGCGCGCCGCCGAGGTGCTCGGCCTGGTTGGCCTGCCCCGGCCGAAGGAACGGCTTTCTGACTACCCGCACCAGCTCTCCGGCGGGCTCCGGCAGCGGGTAATGATCGCGATGGCGCTGTCCTGCGAGCCGAAGCTGCTGATCGCGGACGAGCCGACGACGGCACTCGACGTCACCATCCAGGCACAGATCCTGGCGCTGCTCGATGACCTCAAGGACCGGCTGGGCATGGCCATGCTGCTGATCACCCATGACATGGGCGTGATCGCCGGCCACGCGGACCGGGTAGAGGTGATGTACGCAGGCCGGCTCGTGGAGACGACCGAGACCGGCGTGCTGTTCAGGCACATGCATCACCCCTATACGCAGGCCCTGCTCGCCTCGATACCTCGGCTCAGCCAGGACAACACGCTACGGCTGCTCAACATCCCGGGCCTGCCCCCCGACCTCGCGCATCCGCCGGCCGGCTGCAGGTTCGCCCCGCGCTGCGCGCGAGCGACCGACAAGTGCCGCGGCAATGAGCCGCCGCTGACCGGTGAGACTGCCGAGCACAGGTTCGCCTGCTGGCACCCGGTGGACGGCCCGCTGGCGCTGGACGTGGAATCGGCAGAAAAGATGACCGCCAGGCAAGCGGCGGTGGACCGAGCTACCGCGCAGCTGGCGACGACCGAAGCCGATCAGGCGGCGGCTGGCCTCCCGGGGGCACTGCTCGAGATAGCCGGCCTGGTCAAGGAGTTCCCTGTCACGTCCGGCGCGATCCTGCAGCGCAAGGTCGGCGCGGTGCACGCGGTGTCCGATGTCTCGTTCACCGTGCGCGCGGGCGAAACATTCGGGCTGGTGGGAGAGTCGGGCTGCGGCAAGACCACCATCGGGCGGCTGGTGGTGGCGCTGGACCGCCCGACATCAGGATCGGTCAAGCTCGATGGCCAGGATATCTCCGGCTTCAGCCGAGGTGACCTGCGCAGGAAGCGCCGCGATCTGCAGCTGATGTTCCAGGATCCGTACTCGTCCCTCGACCCGAGGATGCGGGTCGGCGCAATTATCCGCGAGCCGCTGTCGATCCAGCACATCGGCAGCCATCAGGAGCAGCAGCAGCGGGTAGCCGAACTGCTCGACGAAGTGGGGCTGCCGCGCGGTGCGGTCGAGCGCTACCCGCACGAATTCTCCGGCGGGCAGCGGCAGCGGATCGGCCTCGCTCGCGCGCTGACACTCAACCCGCGGGTGATCGTCGCCGATGAGCCGGTGAGCGCCCTGGACGTGTCCATCCGGGCGCAGGTCCTGAACCTGATGAAGCGGCTGCAGGCCGATCACGGGCTGACCTACATCGTCATCTCCCATGACCTCGCGGTGGTCAAGTACATGGCCGACCGGATCGGCGTCATGTACCTGGGCAAGCTGGTGGAGCTTGGCTCGGGAAACGATATCTACCTGCGTGCGGCGCATCCCTACACGGCCGGGCTGATCGCCACGATCCCGGTTCCGGAGCCCGGGGCCGCGCGGTCGAGGAAGGGGGCGGGAATCAGAGGCGAGCTGCCGAGCCCGGTTAATCCGCCGTCCGGCTGCAGATTCCGCACCCGGTGCCCGTTCGCGCAGGAGCGCTGCGCCGAGGAGGAACCGGAGCTGCGCTCGTTCGGCACCGGGCACGTCGCGGCATGCCACTTCCCGCTGCAGGACTACGCGCCGGCGGCAACAGCCGCGGCAGGCAGCACGAATACAACCAACACGACGGTGGCCTGACCGGCGCAGCGCTCCCGCATCCAGCTGACCTGTGCTGGCCTTGTGCGGCCGGCATGCCAGGCTGATACTTCGATTATGCGAAGGCAGCAGGGTCCGGCAAGCCCGTCCCCGCTGCCGCTGCGCGCCTCTGATGCCGAGCGCGACCAGGTCGTCGGCGAACTGCGGGAACGCTTCGCCGAGGGCCGGCTGAGCCAGGACAGCTTCGTCGACCGGATGGACGCCGCGCTGCGCGCCCGCGAGCGGCGCGAACTCGACGGGCTGCTGGCAGACATGCCGTCCCGGCGCATGGCCAACGCCGTTACCGGGGCGATCGCCGGCGCCTTCAGCGGGGCCGCAGCGCGCTGGCAGGCCGCAGCGGCCCGGCGCATCGCCGCCGCGTGGCAGGCGGCCGGCCGGCCCGCGGCGGGCGCGCCAGCCCTGCCGTTCCCGGCCGGCCGCGAGTCCCGGTTCACGATCGGCCGGGACGACGGCTGTGATCTCGTCCTCGCCGATCCATCGGTTTCCCGCCGCCACGCGCGGCTTGACCGCGACGGCACCGGCTGGCTGCTGGTGGATCTCGGGTCTACCAACGGCACCAGGCTCAACGGCTGGCTGGTGAGCAGCCCGGTCCCGGTGCGAACCGGGGATCAGATCAGCTTCGGCGCGGTGAGCTTCGTGCTCGCCGGCGGCTAGCTGCCAGGTCACCGCCGTGACAGCGGGCGGCTCGCAAGCGCGCCGCGGCGCCAGCCCCGGCCGGCCGGGGCAGCCTGCCCCGGTCGTCCTGGCCAGCCCTTAGAGTCATGGGGTGACCTTGGTTCTGCTGGTGCGGCACGGCCTGACGGCGACAACCGGCACGGTGCTCACCGGCCGGACTCCTGGCATCTCGCTGGATGACCGCGGCCGTGCGCAGGCGGCCGCGCTTGCCGCCAGGCTTGCCAGTGTTCCGCTCGACGCCATTGTCAGCAGCCCGCTTGAGCGCTGCAGGCAGACCGCCGAGGTCGTGGCCGCCGCGCGGGCCGGAGGGCTGCCCGCGGTGACCGACGAGGAGCGGGTCAGCGAGTGCAAGTACGGCGACTGGACGGGGAAGCGGCTGAAGGAACTGGCCAGGGACCCGCTCTGGCGCGTCGTCCAGGCGCACCCGAGCGCCGTCAGGTTTCCGGGTGCCGACGGAGAATCGATGCTGGACATGCAGCACCGGGCGGTCAGCGCCGTGCGCGACTGGAACGACGCGCTCGGCAAGGACGCGGCCTACGTCGTCTGCTCGCATGGCGATGTGATCAAGGCCGTGATCGCCGATAGCCTTGGCCTGCATCTCGACCTGTGCCAGCGGATCCAGGTAGACCCTTGTTCGCTGACCGTGATCCGCTACACCCCGCTGCGCCCGTTCCTGATCCGGATGAACGATACCGGCGGCGGCACTGCCGATCTCGGGCGTCGGCCGGCTGGCGGTAGTCCGGCGGCGAGCCGGCCGGCCGTCGGGGCGCAGGGCGATGCGATGGTCGGCGGGGGGGCGGGAGGATAGGAGTCATGCCGGTCTATTCGTACGATCCGCCGGACCGGTTCGTGGCCGGGACGGTTGGCCAGCCCGGTGAGCGGACCTTTTACCTGCAAGCCAGCGGAGCTGGCCGGGTGACGAGCGTCGCGCTGGAGAAGGTGCAGGTCAGCCTGCTCGCCGAGCGCCTGGACGAGTTGCTTGACGAGGTGCTGCGGCGCAGCGGCGGCCAGGCGGCGGTGCCGGCCGCGGCGCCGGCCAGCCTCACCGACGACGGGCCGCTCGACCTGCCGCTGCTTGAGGACTTCCGGGTCGGCGCCATCGCGCTTGCCTGGGACCGCGACGACGAGCGCGTCATCATCGAGGCGCAGGAGGAGACCGAGTCACCGGTCGAGCCGCTGACCGATGACGTGCCGGAGGACGGGCCCGGGGTGCTCCGGGTGCGGATCACGGCCGCGATGGCACGCGCGTTCTCCCAGCGGGCGATGCAGATAGTCGGCCAGGGACGGCCGCCGTGCCCGCTCTGCGGGCTGCCGCTCGACGTCGGCGGGCACATCTGCCCGCGGCAGAACGGCCACCGGGCCGGCCATGCCTGACCGCCCGCCTGGCCGGCGTGCCTGGCGCGGCCAGCGGGCCAGTCCGGCCGACCAGCAGGACGCCACCGAGGCGGCGGCCATCGACCTGCTCAGCCAGGGCACCATCGAGGTCGAGGGCCGGCTCGTCGTCGCATCGAACGCGACGCTCTACTGCACGATCCGGCGCGGCGGGCGCGAGGCGAACTGCGTGTACAAGCCGGTGGCGGGCGAACGGCCGCTGTGGGATTTCCCGGCCGGCTCGCTGGCGGGCAGGGAAATAGCCGCCTACCTGATATCCACGGCCGGCGGCTTCGGAGTGGTGCCGCCGACCGTGTTCCGCGACGGCCCGTTCGGCCCGGGCATGTGCCAGCTGTGGATCCACGCCGACGAGTCGGTGGACGTCATCGCGCTGGCCCGCCAGACCGACCATGCGGCGCTGCGCGACATGGCGGTTTTCGATGCGGTGGTCAACAACGCCGATCGCAAGATCGGCCATCTGCTGCCGGCCCCGGACGGGCATCTCTACGGCTGCGATCACGGGGTTTGCTTCGGCGAGGAGTACAAGCTCCGCACGGTGCTGTGGCAATGGCGGGGCCGCAGCCTGCCCGGCAGGTCCATGGCCGCGCTGCGGCGGCTCGAGCTGTGCTTCGCCGGCGGCGACCTGGACGCCGAGCTCTCCGGCTGGCTCACCGCCGACGAGGTCGACGCGACTCACCAGCGGCTTGACCTGCTGCTGAAGCACCGCGTGCACCCGTACCCGCCGGACGACTGGCCCGCCGTGCCCTGGCCGCCCGTCTAGCGGCCGCCGTGCTCGCCCCGGTTTCCGCGGCGGCGCAGGTAGCGCTCGAACTCCCTGGCGATGGCATCACCGCTCGCCTCCGGCAGGTCCGTCGCGTCCTTGGCCTCCTCAAGCGTCTTCACGTAGTCGGCGACCTCGGCGTCCTGCTCGGCAAGCTCGTCTACCCCGCGCTCCCAGGCGCGCGCCTCGTCCGGCAGGTCGGCCAGCGGCAGGGTGGTGTCCAGGATGTCCTCGACGCCGCGGAGCAGCGCCAGGGTGGCCTTCGGGCTAGGCGGCTGGGCGACGTAGTGCGGTACCGCGGCCCACAGCGAGACGGCAGGCAGGCCTGCCGCCGCGCAGGCGTGCTGGAGCACGCCGACGATGCCGGTCGGCCCCTTGTACTCGACCGGCTGCACGTGCAGTTCCTTGGCGAGCTTCGGGTCGGAGGCCGCCGCAGTCACCGGCACCGGGCGGGTATGCGGGGAATCCGCTAGCAGCGCGCCGAGCAGGATCACCAGCTCGACGCCGAGGTCGGTGAATGAGCTGACCAGCTCATCGCTGAAGCCCCGCCAGCGCATGTTGGGCTCGATCCCGTGCACCAGGATCAGGTCCCGGCCGATGCCCTCTGGCCTGGCCAGCGACAGCCGGGTGGTGGGCCAGACCAGCCGGTCTGTCCGGCCGTCGGAGACCTCAAGCACGGGGCGGGTGACCTGGAAGTCGTAGAAGTCCTCGGGATCCACCTCGCCGATGGGACTCGCCTGCCAGGCGATGCCGAGATGATTGACCACTCCGCTGGCCGCCTCGCCGGCGTCATTCCAGCCCTCGAACGCCGCTATCAGTGCTGGCGAGGCGAGCCCGGCTGGTGAGGTGCGCTTGCCGATGCCGTCGAGCTCGATCTCCGCACCCCCCTTCCTCGGAATCTCCCGGCCAGATCCTGGGCTTACGCGCTATCTCGTCGTCCAGATTACGTGCTCGACCATGATCACCATGTCACGGCCCGCCATCCGGCGCGCGGCGCGGCCATCGACCCGGCCCTCGGTCCGGCAGCCACCTCACCGCGGCTCCTACAATGGGATCATCATGCCGCGAACCGAGCAGCCGCCAGGCTCCCAGCCCGCCGCCGCGTCCGGCCGGACAGCCGCGCTGCGCGCGGCGCTCGGCCAGCGCGTCGTCATCGCCGATGGCGCGATGGGATCCATGCTGCAGGGCAGCGCCGCCAAGCTCGATGACTTCGCCGGGCACGAGGGCTGCAACGAGATCCTGAACGTCACCCGGCCGGATATCGTGCTGGACATTCATGACGGCTACCTGGCGGCCGGGGTCGACTGCATCACCACCAACACGTTCGGCGCCAACCTGGGCAATCTCGGCGAGTACGGGATAGCGGACCGGATCGAAGAACTCGCCGAGACCGGAGCCAGGCTCGCCAGGCGGGCCGCCGACCGGGCCGCGAGCACCGGCCGCCCGCGCTGGGTGCTCGGCTCGATGGGACCGGGCACCAAGCTGCCGACACTCGGCCATGTCACCTTCGCCCAGCTTCGGGACACCTACCAGCTAAACGCGGCCGGGCTGCTGCGTGGCGGGGCCGACGCCCTGATCGTCGAGACCTGCCAGGACCTGCTGCAGGCCAAGGCGGCGATTATCGGCGCCAGGCGCGCGATCACCGCCGCGGGCGCGGACGTCCTGCTGATCGCCCAGGTCACCATCGAGACCACCGGGGCGATGCTGCTCGGCACGGAGATCGGCGCGGCGCTCACCGCGCTCGAGCCGCTCGGCATCGACCTGATCGGGCTCAACTGCGCGACCGGCCCCAGCGAGATGAGTGAGCACCTGCGCTACCTGGCCGCGCACGCGCAGGCGCCGCTGTCCTGCATGCCGAACGCCGGCCTGCCCGAGCTGACCTCGGACGGCGCCTATTACCCGGTGACGCCGGACGAGCTGGCCAGCGCGCACGAGGTGTTCGCCGCCGAGTTCGGCCTGGCGCTCGCGGGCGGCTGCTGCGGCACCACGCCAGAGCACATGGCCGAAGTCGTCAGCAGGCTGCGCGGCCGGCCGCTGGCCAGGCGGCGGCCGCGGCCCGAGGCAGGCGTCGCCTCGCTGTACCAGCACGTGCCGTTCCGGCAGGACACCGCATTCCTCGCGATCGGCGAGCGGACCAACGCGAACGGGTCCAGGGCCTTCCGCGACGCCATGCTCGCCGGGCGCTACGACGACTGCGTGGAGATCGCGCGGGCGCAGACCAGGGACGGCGCGCACCTGCTTGATGTCTGCGTCGACTACGTCGGCAGGGATGGCGCCGGCGACATGCGCGAGGTGGTGAGCAGGTTGGCCACCGCGGCGACGCTGCCCCTCGTACTCGACTCCACCGAGCCTGCCGTGATCCAGGCGGGCCTTGAGCTGCTCGGCGGCCGCTCCGTGGTGAACTCGGTCAACTACGAGGACGGCGACGGCCCGGATTCGCGGATCGCCCGGGTGATGCCGCTGATCCGCGAGCATGGCGCGGCGGTCATCGCGCTCACCATCGACGAACGCGGCCAGGCCAGGACCGCGGAGTGGAAGGTAGCCGTGGCGGCGCGGCTGATCGAGGACCTGACCGGCAACTGGGGAATGCGGCTCGGCGACATCATCGTGGACTGCCTGACGTTCCCGGTGTCCACCGGCCAGGAGGAGACCCGGCGGGACGCGGTGGAAACGATCAGCGCCATCGCCGAGCTCAAGCGCCGCTACCCGGAGGTGCAGACGACGCTCGGCGTCTCCAACGTCTCCTTCGGCCTGAACCCGGCCGCGCGAGCGGTGCTGAACTCCGTGTTCCTGGCGGAATGCGTCCGGGCCGGGCTCGACTCCGCGATCGTGCATGCCTCCCGGATCATGCCGATCGCCCGGATACCCGAGGAGCAGCTGCAGACCGCGCTGGATCTCGTCTACGACCGGCGCACCACGGGCTACGACCCGCTGAGCAAGCTGCTTGAGCTGTTCGAAGGGGTTGACGCGGCCGCGGTCAAGGCAACCAGGGCGCAGGAACTCGCCGGCCTGCCGCTCTGGGAGCGGCTGAAGCGGCGGATCATCGACGGCGAGCGGACCGGGCTTGAGGCCGACCTGGACGAGGCGCTCGCCAGCAGGCCAGCGCTGGAGATCGTGAACGACGTGCTGCTCGACGGGATGAAGACGGTCGGCGAGCTGTTCGGTTCCGGCCAGATGCAGCTGCCGTTCGTGCTCCAGTCGGCCGAGGTGATGAAGGCCGCCGTCGGCTACCTGGAGCCGCACATGGAGCGCTCCGGGGAGGACGGCAAGGGCCGGATCGTGCTCGCCACGGTTAAGGGCGACGTGCATGACATCGGCAAGAACCTGGTCGACATCATCTTGTCCAACAACGGATACGACGTTGTCAACATCGGCATCAAGCAGCCGATCTCCGCCATCCTGGACGCCGCGACCGAGCACGATGCCGATGTCATCGGGATGTCCGGCCTGCTGGTGAAGTCCACCGTGGTGATGCGGGACAACCTGGCGGAGCTTAACTCGCGCCGGCTGGCCGGCCGCTGGCCGGTGCTGCTCGGCGGCGCCGCGCTGACCAGGGCCTACGTCGAGCAGGACCTGGCGGCCCTCTTCGACGGCGAGGTCAGGTACGCACGCGATGCGTTCGAGGGGCTGCGCCTGATGGACGCATTGATTGCGGTCAAGCGCGGCGTGGCCGGGGCACAGCTCCCGGCGCTGCGGCAGCGGCGGGTGCGCCCGGCCGCGTTGCCTGGCCCCGCGGCAGGCGAGGCTGGAACGGGCGACCAGCCGGGGACCATCCGTTCCACCGTATCCGTGACGGTCCCCGTGCCCGAGCCGCCGTTCTGGGGCAGCCGGGTGGTCAAGGGCATACCGCTCGCCGAGTACGCCGCGTTCCTTGACGAGCGGGCGCTGTTCCTCGGGCAGTGGGGGCTCAAGCCGGCCCGCGGCCGCGCTGGCCCCTCGCATCAGGAGCTGGCCGACACCGAGGGCCGGCCGAGGCTGCGGATGTGGCTGGAGCGGGCGCAGACCGAGAGCCTGCTGCAGGCCGCCGTGGTGCAGGGCTACTTTCGCTGCGTCAGCGAGGGCAACGACCTGATCGTGCTGGACGAGAGCGGCGGCGAGCGGGAGCGGTTCACGTTCCCGCGGCAGCGCAGGGACCGCCGGCTGTGCCTGGCCGACTTCTTCCGGCCCAGGCAGTCCGGCGAGACCGATGTGGTCGCCTTCCAGCTGGTCACCGTCGGGCCGAAGATCAGCGCGGCCACCGCTGAGCTGTTCGCGAAGAACGCATACCGCGACTACCTGGAGCTGCATGGCCTGTCTGTGCAGCTGGCCGAGGCGCTGGCCGAGTACTGGCACGCGCGGGTGCGCGGCGCGCTCGGGATCGGCGGGGCCGACCCGGCCGAACTCGACGGCATCCTCAAGGTCGGCTATCAGGGCTGCCGCTACTCGTTCGGCTATCCCGCCTGCCCGGACCTGGAGGACAGGGCCAAGGTAATGCGGCTGCTCGAGCCCGACCGGATCGGAGTGACGCTATCCGAGGAATTTCAGCTGGCGCCGGAGCAGTCGACCGATGCCGTCATCACGCACCACCCGGAAGCCAGGTACTTCAGTACCTGATTCAGCTTTGCCCCGGCCGGTAGGGTCCTTGCCCATGTCCCACACCGCACCAGCGCGCTCTGGCCGGGTGCTGCAGGCCATCCTGTTCGACATGGACGGGCTGCTGATCGACTCCGAGCCGCTCTGGTTCGAGGTCGAGAGCGAGGTCATGGCGCATCTGGGCGGGCAGTGGAGCGCAGCGGACCAGCACCAGCTCGTCGGCGGCTCGCTGGAACGCACCGTGGACCACCTGCTGTCCCGGGCCAGCCGGGCGGCGTCGCGCGACGATGTCGCGCACTGGCTGGTGGACGGCATGACCGCGCTGCTGCGCGAGCGCGGCGTGACCGTGCTGCCTGGCGCGCGTGAGCTGCTCGCCGAGGTTACCGGCTCCGGGCTGCCGAATGCGCTGGTCACCTCCTCGGAGCGGCAGATCATGGAGGCGGTGATCCCGAAGATAGGGATGACCTTCGGCGCCACCGTGTGCGCGGAGGATGTCCGGCAGAGCAAGCCCGCTCCCGAGCCCTACCTGCGCGCTGCGCAGCTGCTCGGCGTCGAGCCGGGCGGCTGCATCGCGATCGAGGACTCGCCCAACGGCGTGGCCGCCGCCGAGGCGGCAGGCTGCCTGGTGGTCGCGGTACCGAGCTTGCTCCCGATCCCCACCAGGCCCGGCCGGGTGGTGGCCGCCTCGCTGAGCCAGCTAGACCTGGCAACCTTGCGAGGCATGATGGGCGGCCAGTAGCGCCCGCTGCGTGCACGGCGGGCCAGGGGCGGGCGGCGGCTGGCCGGCCCGGGCCCGCGGGTGTGCGACGATGAAGCTGACCTACGCTGCCGGCCGCGCAGCCGGCGGCCCAGGCACCTGAGGGGAGGCGCGGCACATGTCGGCCGTTGACTTCGTGATCTCCGGCGGCCTGACCGCGGCCGGGCTCGTGCTCAGCTACTTCCGGTGGCGCCGCCGCGGCGCCCGGTCCGGGATCCGGCTCGCCGCCTGGTCGCTGCTGCCGCTGGCCGCCTACCTGACCGGCACGGTCACGCTGATCACCCGGATCAGCTCGGCGGTGGCGCGCTTCGCCGGGTCGTTCGTGTTCTCGCCCGAGACCTGGTCCGGCGTGGTGCTGGCAGGCGTCGCGGTAGCCCTGCTGCTGGCATCGGGCGGGATACCGCTGCGGTCCGGGCGGCGCAGGTCCAGGAAGGCCACCGCAGCGCCGGACAGCGCGCCGGGAGCAGTGCAGGCGGGCGGGCGCCCGCAGCTCGGGACGGGCACCGGCAAGGTCGCGAAGCAGGGCAAGCGCGGCGCACCGGCCGACGCGGACGATGACCTCAGGGACGTCGAGGAGATCCTGCGCCGCCGGGGCATCAGCTAGCGGGCTCCGCCGAGGGGTCCGGCAGCGGCGGCGGAGTGCCGCCGAACGCCGGGCAGATCGGCTTGTGCGCGCACCAGTCGCACAGCCTGCCCGGCCGCGGCCGCCAGTCTCCGGCAGCCCTGGCCCGCTCGATCGCCTGCCACAGGGCATTGATCTTGCGCTCGGTCGCGCGCAGGTCGGCCTCGTCCGGCGCGTACCGGACGATCTCGCCGCTGCCGAGGTAGATGAGCTGCAGCAGCCGGGGCAGCCGGGCTTGACTGCGCCACAGCACGAGCGCGTAGAACTTCATCTGGAACAGCGCCCGCGCCTCGTATTCCTCCCGCGGCGCGGTGCCCGTCTTGTAGTCCACGATCCTGATCTCGCCGCCCGGCGCGATATCCAGCCGGTCGATGTAGCCGCGCAGCAGGAGGCCGGACTCCAGCACGGCCTCGACATGCAGTTCGCGGTGCGCGGGCTCCAGCCTGCGGGGATCCTCGAGGGTGAAATAGCGGTCCAGCATCGCGGCGGCCTGGGCAAGCCAGGCATCGCGCTGCTCGCCGGACTCGAAGAGGCTGGTGAGCTCGGGATCTTCGGCGGTGAGCCGGGCCCACTCCGGATCGAGTAGCGCGCGGGCGGCCTGCGGCGTGCGGCCTGCCGCCGGATGGTCGAAGAGCCGCTCAAGCACCGCATGCACCAGGGTGCCGCGCGCGGCAGCCGGGCTCGGCGGCTCAGGCAGCCGGTCCACCACCCGGAACCGGTAAAGCAGCGGGCAGGTGAGAAAGTCGCCGGCCCGCGATGGCGACAGCGACCTGCGCGGGAGTTCCGCCGCGTCCGCCACCGCCGTCCCGGCTTCCGGCTGCCCGGCTTCCGCCGCCGCCGCCTCCGGCTGCCCGGCTTCCGGCTGCCCGGCCTCCGGCCCGTCCGCGCAGGCCGCAGCCTCCGGCCCGGGTCCGGCCTGCGGCACCGGGCCGGCCCGGGTCACTGCGCTGAGATCGCCCACCCAACGGAGACTAGGGGACGGCACCGACAGTTGCCTGGCTTTGGCCGCTCTGCCCGGCGCCGCTGGCGATCCGGTCCGGCCGGGCCGGGCTCGGCGCTCCCGGCGCTGGCCCCCAGCACGTAGCATCAATGCTGTGACAGGCATGATTCCGGGCGGGCAGCCACCGCAGGACCAGGAGCCCGGAAGTACGCCGACCGGAAGCACCACGCCGGTTAGCGCGCCACAGGGAAATGCGCGGAACGGCGGCACGCCGCGCGGCGGCCCGGCACGCCAGGATCCGCCGCCACCGGATTCGCGACCCGGGATAGTCATCGGGCGGCCGCTTGGCATTCCGGTCTACGTATCTCCGTACTGGTTCCTGATCGCGGCCCTCTTCGTCATCTTCTACGCGAGCAGCCTGAAGGGGTCGGTGCACGGATCCACCATGCGATACGTGGTGGCCGCGGCTTTCGTCGTCCTGCTCTACCTGTCCGTGCTCATTCACGAGCTGAGTCACTGCGTAGTGGCGCGGGCCTTCAGCTTGCCGGTGCGGCGCATCCTGCTGTACCCGCTCGGCGGTTTCTCCGAGATCGAGCAAGAGCCGCAGACCCCGGCCAGGGAGTTCCTGGTCTCCGGAGCGGGGCCGCTGCTCTCACTCGTGCTCGCCGCGCTCGGGTACGCAGTCATCGTGACGCTGGAGCCGGCCGGCATTCCGCGGATCCTGATCGATCAGCTGATCCTGGCCAACATCCTGGTCGGGATCTTCAACCTGCTGCCCGGCCTGCCGCTGGACGGCGGCCGGATGCTGCGGGCCGGGGTGTGGAAGCTGACCGGGAAGTCGGGCACCGGCACCATCGCAGCCGCCTGGGCCGGCCGCGCCATTGCGGTAGCGCTGCTCGCCGTGCCGTTCGGGCTCGAACTCAGCAACGGCAACGGCAACGGGATCGATGTGGTGAACGTGCTCTGGCTGGGCGTCATCGCCGCATTCATCTGGGTGGGCGCGGGCCAGTCGATCCGCGTCACGCGGGTCAGGGAGCGGCTGCCAGGCCTCCAGGCCAGGCGGCTGGCGCGGCGGGCCATCCCCATTCCGGCCAGCCTGCCGCTGGCCGAGGCGATCAGGCGCGCCGATGCCGCTCAGGCTCGCGCGCTGGTCATCGTCGATCACCAGGACACGCCGATCGCGATCGTCAATGAGACCGCCGTGATCGCAACGCCGGAGCAGCGCCGGCCATGGATCGAGGCCGGCGCGCTGGCGCGTACCCTCGATCCCAGCCTGGTGCTGTCCGCCGACCTGTCCGGGATGGCGCTGATCGAGGCGGTCCGGCGGGCACCCGCAAGCGAGTACCTGCTCATCGAGCCGTCCGGCCAGGTGTTCGGGGTGCTCGCGACCAGCGATCTTGACCACGCCTTCGCCGGTACCTGACGCACCGCTAGCCTTGCGGGCGTGATCCGACCGCGCCGAGGAACCCTGCTGGCGGGCGAGCAGGTTCAGCTCACCGACCCGAAGGGCCGCAGTCACCTGATCTTGCTGCAGCCGGGCCGGGCCTTCCACACCCACCAGGGCTCGCTCGCTCACGATGATCTCATCGGCGGCCAGGACGGCAGCGTGGTGACCTCGTCCGGCGGCACCGCCTACGTCGCGCTGCGCCCGCTGCTCGCGGATTTCACGCTGGCCATGCGGCGCGGCGCGGCGGTCGTCTACCCGAAGGACGCCGCCCAGATCCTCGCGGTGGCCGACGTCTTCCCCGGCGCCCGGGTGCTTGAGGCCGGGGCCGGCAGCGGCGCGCTGTCCTGCTGGCTGCTCCGCGCGATCGGCGAGGCTGGCCTGCTTGTCTCGTATGAACGGCGGGCCGACTTCGCGGAGATAGCGCGCGGAAACGCGGACCGTTACTTCGGTGCGCCGCATCCGGCCTGGCGGCTGGCCGCCCGCGAGCTGCCGGCCGGCCAGGCCGTCGATGCGGACCAGCCCGGCGAGCGGTTCGACCGCGTGGTGCTGGACATGCTCGCACCATGGGAGTACGTCGCCACGGCGGCCCAGTCGCTGGCAGGCGGCGGCCTGATCTGCTGCTATGTGGCGTCGACCACCCAGCTGTCGCGGGTCGTGGAGGCGCTGCGCGAGCAGGGCAGCTTCGCCGAGCCTGCCGCGTCGGAGTCGCTTGTGCGCGGCTGGCATGTCGACGGACTTGCCGTCCGGCCAGAGCACCGCATGGTCGGGCACACCGGCTTCCTGGTCACCGCGCGGCGGCTCGCGGACGGCGTCACGCCGCCGCCCAGGCGGCGCCGGCCTGCGAAGGGCGCGCGCGGCGGCGCCGCCTGGCGGGACCGCGACGGCGCCGCTGACAGCACGGCCTGATGACAACTTCGCAGCCCGGCTGTGCCCTGATCGTGACGGGAGAATGCGGAGTCGGGGGGCGCGCCAGGTTACGGAAGCACCCCGGATAGGTAGGGTCTAGGTAAGTCAGCTCTCGGAAGGGGTGAGGGGCATGGCCGCCCGTGATGACAGCGCCCGCGCCGGACGACACGACGACGAGGTCAAGGTCCTGACCACGCAGATCTCCTTCCTCGAAGAGGAGATCGCGGCACTGCGCCGCCGGCTCGCGGATTCGCCGATGCAATCCCGGCTGGTTGAGGAGCGACTTCGCGAGACCGAGGCCAGCCTCGCCAACGTAACCGGGCAGAATGACCGCCTGGCCAGCACGCTGCGCGAGGCCAGGGACCAGATCGTCGCGCTCAAGGAAGAAGTCGACAGGCTGGCCCAGCCACCCTCGGGCTTCGGCGTCTTCCTCAGTGCCTGCGAGGACGGCACCGCTGACGTGTTCACCGGCGGCCGGAAGATGCGGGTGAGCGTGAGCCCGGGAATCGAGCTCGACGAGCTGAAGCCGGGCCAGGAGGTTGTGCTCAACGAGGCCCTGAACGTCGTGATCGCGCAGGGCTACGAGACGATCGGCGAAGTCGTCATGCTCAAGGAGATCCTCGAGGACGGCGACCGAGCGCTGGTCATCTCGCATGCCGACGAGGAGCGGGTCGCCAGGCTGGCCGAGCCGCTGCGCGAGGCTACCCTGCGGGCCGGCGACTCGCTGCTCCTTGAGCCGCGTTCCGGCTATGTCTACGAGCGGATACCGAAGGCGGAGGTCGAGGAACTCATCCTCGAGGAAGTGCCGGACATCACTTACTCGGCCATCGGCGGGCTCGGTGCCCAGATCGAGCAGATCAGGGACGCAATCGAGTTGCCGTACCTGCACGCGGACCTGTTCCGCGAGCATCAGCTCAGGCCGCCCAAGGGCGTGCTGCTCTACGGCCCGCCCGGCTGCGGGAAGACGCTGATCGCCAAGGCCGTGGCTAACTCGCTAGCGAAGCAGGTCGCGACCAGGACCGCCGAGCTGGCCAGCCAGAACGGCGCCACCGGCGGGGCGGGCGCGCAGACCAAGGAGGGCAAGAGCTTCTTCCTGAACATCAAGGGACCTGAGCTGCTTAACAAGTACGTCGGCGAGACCGAGCGGCACATCAGGCTGGTCTTCCAGCGGGCCAGGGAGAAGGCCAGCGAGGGCATGCCGGTCATCGTCTTCTTCGACGAGATGGACTCCATCTTCCGCACCCGCGGCTCGGGCGTCTCCAGCGATGTGGAGAACACGATCGTCCCGCAGTTGCTCAGCGAGATCGACGGCGTCGAGGGCCTGGAGAACGTGATCGTGATCGGCGCGTCGAACCGGGAGGACATGATCGACCCGGCGATCCTGCGCCCGGGCCGGCTCGATGTCAAGATCAAGATCGAGCGGCCGGATGCCGAGGCGGCCAGGGACATCTTCTCCAAGTACGTGGTGCCCAGCCTGCCGCTGCATCCCGACGACCTAGCCGAGCACGGCGGATCGGCCGCGTCGACGGTTGGCGAGATGATCCAGCGGGTCGTTGAGCGCATGTACAGCGAGACCGAGGAGAACCGGTTCCTCGAAGTGACGTACGCGAACGGTGACAAGGAGGTCCTGTACTTCAAGGACTTCAATTCCGGCGCCATGATCCAGAACATCGTGGACCGGGCGAAGAAGATGGCGATCAAGGAATTCCTGGACACCAGGCAGAAGGGCCTGCGGGTCGCTCATCTGCTGACCGCCTGCATTGACGAGTTCAAGGAGAACGAGGATCTGCCGAACACCACCAACCCGGACGACTGGGCGCGGATCTCCGGCAAGAAGGGCGAGCGGATCGTCTACATCAGGACGCTGGTCTCCGGCAAGCAGGGCACCGAGGCGGGCCGGTCGATCGACACGGTGGCGAACACGGGCCAGTACCTCTGAGCCGCCGGGAGCCGGGCTACCCGGGCATGCGAGCGCAGCCCCGGTGACCGCGCCCCGGCGCGCGCCGTCACGTACCGCGCCCGGGCGGCACTAGTCTTTGTTGCATGAGCGTGGTGGCATGAGCGTGCGGCGGGTTATGGGCACGGAGACCGAGTACGGCATTGCCGTTCCCGGTCAGCCGGGCGCGAACGCGATGGTCACCTCGTCGCAGATCGTGAACGCCTATCAGGCGGCGACCTCGGCCCGTGCCCGGCGGGCACGATGGGATTTCGAGGAGGAGAACCCGCTGCGTGATGCCCGCGGGTTCGACCTCGCCCGGGAGGCTGCCGACTCTGCGCAGCTGACTGACGAGGATCTCGGCCTGGCGAATGTCATCTTGACCAACGGGGCGCGGCTGTACGTGGATCACGCGCACCCGGAGTACTCGGCACCCGAATGCACCAACCCGCTGGCCGCGGTGACCTGGGACAAGGCCGGCGAGCGGGTGATGGCAGAAGCGGCCGCGCAGGCAGCCGCGGTGCCGGGCAGCGCGCCGATTCAGCTCTACAAGAACAACACCGACAATAAGGGCGCCTCCTATGGCTGCCACGAGAACTACCTGATGAACCGGGCGACGCCGTTCGCCGACATCGTCCGCCATCTCACCCCGTTCTTCGTCTCCCGGCAGGTCGTCTGCGGGGCCGGCCGGGTCGGCCGCGGCGCCGACGGCAGGGACGAGGGGTTCCAGATCAGCCAGCGCGCCGACTTCTTCGAGGTCGAGGTCGGGCTGGAGACCACGCTGAAGCGCCCGATCATCAATACCAGGGACGAGCCGCACGCTGACCCGGAGAAGTACCGCAGGCTGCACGTGATCATCGGCGACGCGAACATGAGCGAGGTATCCACCTACCTCAAGCTCGGTACCACGGCCCTGGTGCTCGCGATGATCGAGGACCGGTTCCTCGACGCGGACCTCGGCCTGGACGCCCCGGTCACCGAACTGCGCACGGTGTCCCATGATCCCTCCTGCCGCCACCTGGTGACACTGCGCGACGGGCGGAAGATGACCGCCATCCAGCTGCAGATGGAGTATCTCGAGCTGGCCAGGAAGTACACGGAGGACCGGTTCGGCGCGGACGTGGATGACATCACCGCCGACGTCCTTGACCGCTGGGAGTCGGTCCTCACCAGGCTCGCCGAGGATCCGAGGCTGACCTCCAGGGAACTCGACTGGACGGCCAAGCTGGAGGTGCTGGACGGCTACCGGGCCAGGGACGGCCTGAGCTGGGATCATCCTCGCCTGCAGCTCGTCGACCTGCAGTATTCCGACGTCCGTCCGGAGCGCGGCCTGTACAACCGGCTCGCCGCCATGGGCAGGATGGTCCGGCTCGTCACCGACGAGCAGGTAACCAGGGCGGTCTCCTACCCGCCGGAGGACACCAGGGCCTACTTCCGCGGCCGGTGCCTGCGGAAATATCCGGAGGCTGTCGCGGCCGCGTCCTGGGACTCGGTCATCTTCGACATCCCGGGCCGCGAGTCCCTGCAGCGCGTCCCGACCCTGGAGCCGCTGCGCGGGACCCGGGCGCACGTCGGCGACTTGCTCGATCGCTGCGAGACCGCGGGCGAGCTGGTGGCGGCGCTGACGGGCCGGGACTGAGCCCGTCAGGCGGCCCCGGGCCAGCGGGCCGGCGGCCACATTCCGGATCCATACCGATAGCGGGCGGCAGGGTTGGGCGAGCCGCGCGCTGGCGAAGATAGCGTTGAGGCTGCGGGCACTGCCCGCGGAGCACGGAGGTTTCGAGATGGCGACAAAGGACACCGGAGGCCAGCGGCAGGCACCCCGGCGCACCGAGGAGGAGCCGGACAGCGCGCCACAGGGTGCCGAGGAGGTCAGGGAGCGCCAGGACAAGCTCACCGACGACGTGGATGCGATCCTCGACGAGATCGACGAGGTGCTTGAGGAGAACGCCGAGGAGTTCGTCCGGTCTTACGTGCAAAAGGGCGGCGAGTGACGCGCGGACGGCCCGTCCGGCTCGGTTTCGCCGTGGGCTTACCGCAGGCGGCGCGGGCACTCGCGCCGCAGCGGCAGCGTCCGCAGTAGGGTCTTGAGCCAGATACGACGCGCACAACCGGAAGGATCCGCGTGGTCCCTGATTCCCACGGAGGGCGGTTCCCTGCGACGTACCTGGGCGCGGGAACCTCATCCTTCAGCGATTTCCTGGCCTCGGCCGCGCCGGGGCTGCTGCCAGGCGCCGGCGAGTCACGCGGGCCCGCATCCGGTGCGCTCGCCGCCGGGCTGCCGCACGGGACGACGATCGTCGCGGCCGCGTTCGCGGATGGCGTGGTCATGGCGGGGGACCGCCGGGCTACGGCCGGCAACATGATCTCTCAGCGCGACATCGAGAAGGTGTTCCGCAGTGACGAGTATTCCTGCGTCGCAATCGCGGGGGTGGCCGGCATCGGCATCGACCTGGTCCGGCTGTTCCAGGTAGAGCTGGAGCATTACGAGAAGCTGGAAGGCCGCGCGCTGTCGCTGGAGGGCAAGGCGAACAGGCTCGCCAGCATGGTCCGGGGCAACATCGGCGGCGCGATGCAAGGGCTGGTGGTAGTGCCGTTGTTCGCCGGCTTCGACGAGGACACCGGGATCGGCCGGATCTTCAGCTACGACGTGGCCGGCGGCAGGTACGAGGAACACCGGTTCCACGCGATCGGATCCGGCTCGGTCTTCGCCCGCGGTTCCCTGAAGAAGCTATATGCCGACGGCATGCCGGCCGCTGACGCGATACTCGCCTGCATGCAGGCGCTCTATGACGCGGCCGATGAAGATTCGGCCACCGGCGGGCCGGACATGACCCGGCGTATTTTCCCTGTGGTCGCGACGGTGACGGCGGATGGCTTCCGGCGGTTGTCCGATGCTGAATCAGGAGAGTATGCGGACACCGTCGTCAGCGCGCGGATGCATACGCCCGACGGACCGCGCGCGCAACTGCACGAGGCCACGCCGCCGAGCGGCTAGTCATCACGGCACTGCCGCCAGCCGGCTCATCCCGGCTACCGGTCAGGCCATTGCCAGCCAAGCCGGCCCTGAGGAGTAAGGGAAGAGCCAGCAGTGTCCATGCCGTTCTACGTGTCGCCCGAGCAGGCGATGAAGGACAAGGCGGACTATGCGCGCAAGGGAATCGCGCGCGGCCGCAGCGGGGTCGTGCTGCAGTATGACGGCGGCATCCTGTTCGTCGCGCCGAACCCGTCCCGGGCGCTGCACAAGATCAGCGAGATCTACGACCGGATCGCCTTCGCGGCGGTCGGCAGGTACAACGAGTTCGAGAACCTGCGCAAGGCCGGCGTCCGCTATGCGGACATGACCGGATTCCAGTACGACCGGCAGGATGTCACCGCGCGTGGCCTGGCCAACTGGTACGCCCAGATTCTCGGCACCATCTTCACCGAGAGCAACAAGCCCTTCGAGGTGGAGATCGTGGTCGCGGAGGTGGGCGACGCGGCGGAAGCCGACCAGATCTACCGGATCCCCTTTGACGGCTCGGTCGTCGATGAGCACGGCTTCGTCGCGATGGGCGGCCAGGCAGACCAGGTTGCCGCGGTCCTGAAGGACCACTATGCGGACCGCATGCCGCTGGCCGGCGCGCTGGCGGCGGCGATTGCGGCGCTGTCCGGCCAGGCCAACGGCGAGCGGCCAGAGATCGCGGCCGGCCAGCTCGAGGTGGCAGTGCTCGACAGGGCGCGCGCGCACCGGACCTTCCGGCGACTGACCGGCGCACGGCTGGAGGCCCTGCTCACTCAGGCCAAGGCGGCCATGGACGCCCCGCCCGCCGCCGCAAAGCCGGCGGGCGCCGCGGAGCCGGAGAGCGGGGCAAAGCCAGACGCGGCGGCAGCGCCGGATGGCCCGGGGAAGCCAGCGGAGGCAGCCAAGCCGGAAGACGCGGCCAGCCCTGAGGGCGGGACCAAGCCAGCCGCGGACGCCGGGCCCGGCGACAAGGCAGGGCTCGGCGACGGCAGCGAGCCAAGCGGAAGTTGAATAAGCCCGGTACATGCCGCTGCGGTTGACGACCGCTGACCAGAGGAGTGCCCATGGCCATTCCGTCCCGCGCAGTGGCACCGGCACCTGGCCGGATGAGCGTCGACTTCGAGGAGCGGGTTGACTTCGGCAGGCTCCGCGAGCACCGGCTCAGCCGGGCCAGGGCCGCGCTCGAAGCCAGCGACCTCGGCGCGCTGCTCGTCTTTGACAACAACAACATCCGCTACCTGACCGGAGTAGCGATCGGCGAGTGGACTCGCGACAAGCTGTGCAGGTACGCCCTCTACACGCGGACAGGGGAGCTGTACCTCTGGGATTTCGGGTCCGCCACGGTGCACCACAGGATGTACTGCCCGTGGCTGAAGCCGGAGAACTGCATCGCCTCTTACAGCGCGATGCGCGGGGCCGCGCCGCCCGACGCGCACCTGGTGCAGCGCGGCGTCGCGGAGATCAAGGACCGGCTGGCCGCCGCCGGCGTGGCCGGCCAGCCGGTCGGGGTCGACTTCACCGAACTGCCCGTGCTCTTCGAACTGCAGCGCCGTGGCATAACCGTGCGCGACGGCCAGCAGGTGATGCTGGACGCCAGGCAGCTAAAGTCCGCCGACGAGATCGCCCTGCTGGCGACCGCCGCGGCCATGGTCGACGGCGTCTACCAGGACATCGCCGACGCGCTGAAGCCCGGCGTGCGGGAGAACGAGATCGTGGCCCTGGCGAACAAGCGGCTGTACGAGATGGGCTCGGACGACGTGGAATCGATCAACGCCGTCTCGGGCGAGCGGTGCATCCCGCATCCGCACAACTTCTCCGACCGCATGATCAGGCCGGGCGAACAGGCGTTCTTCGACATCATGCATGCCTTTAACGGCTACCGGACCTGCTATTACCGGACGTTCAGCGTCGGCCGGGCAACCGAGCCGCAGCGTGACGCGTACAAGCGGGCCAGGGAGTGGATGGACGGCGCGATCGAGCTGATCAGGCCGGGGGTGCCGACCAGCGACGTGGCGCGGCTGTGGCCAACCGCCGAGGACATCGGCCTGGCTGACGAGAAGACCGCCTTCGGCCTGCAGTTCGGGCACGGGCTCGGGCTCGCCCTGCACGAGCGCCCGATCATCAGCAGGCTTACCTCGCTGGAGGCCCCGATCGAGATCCAGCAGGGAATGGTGTTCGCCCTGGAAACGTACTGCCCGGCTGCCGACGGCGTCTCCGCCGCCAGGATCGAAGAGGAGGTGGTGGTGACGGCCGGCGGGGTGGAGATCATTACCAGGTTCCCGGCTGAAGAGCTATTCGTCACCAACCCCTACTGATCCGCGCGGCGCCACCCGGCCGGCCCCCGCGCGGCGCCACCCGGCCAGCCCGCGCGGCGCCACCCGGCCGGCCCGCGCGGCGGCATTCGCGCGGCGCGCTGCGGCGGGCCAGCTAACAGGCCAGGCTCGGATCGGCTGTAATGTCGTGGAGTGCGCAGTCCTGCACTGTTCCCGCGCCCCTGGAGGACAAGTGACCGCCGACCTGGCAACGCTGACGGGCATTGACGCGCCGACTGGCCTGCTGATCGGCGGGCAGTGGGGCACCGGCAGCGGCGGCACGCTGCCGGTGACCGACCCGGCAACGGAGGACGTGATCGCGCAGGTAGCGAGCGCGACGCCGGAAGACGCGCTGGCGGCCGTGACCGCCGCGCATGACGCGCTGCCCGGCTGGGCCGCCCAGCCGCCGCGGCAGCGCGGCGAGTGCCTGCGCCGCGCCTACGAGCTCATGATCGGCCGCGCCGAGGCGCTGGCCCGGCTGATGGTAGCCGAGAACGGCAAGGCGCTGAAGGATGCCCGCGGCGAGATCGCCTACGCGGCCGAGTTCTTCCGCTGGTACGCCGAGGAGGCGGTCAGGAACGACGGATCGCTCGGCGTCGCGCCGTCCGGCGCAAACCGGATCATGGTGCTGCACCAGCCAGTCGGCGTGAGCGTGCTTGTCACCCCGTGGAACTTCCCCGCGGCGATGGCAACCAGGAAGATCGGCCCCGCGCTGGCGGCCGGCTGCACGGTGGTGCTCAAGCCGGCCAAGGAAACCCCGCTGTCCGCGCTGGCGATCGCCGCCCTGCTGCACGAGGCGGGCGTGCCCGACGGTGTCGTCAACGTGCTGCCCACGATGCGGCCAGGCCCGCTGGTCGCCGCCATGCTGGCCGACCCGCGGGTGCGGAAGCTGTCCTTCACCGGCTCGACGGAGGTCGGTCGGGCGCTGCTGCACACCGCCGCGGACACCGTCACGAACTGCTCCATGGAACTCGGCGGCAACGCGCCGTTCCTGGTGTTCGAGGACGCTGACGTGGCGGCCGCGGTAGATGGCGCGTTCCTCGCCAAGATGCGCAACGGGGGAGAGGCGTGCACCGCGGCCAACCGGTTCTACGTGCACGACGCCGTGGCGGAGGAATTCACCGCCCGGCTGGCCAGCAGGCTGAGCAGCCTCAGCGTGGGCCCCGGCCTTGACGACGGCACCGATCTCGGCCCGCTGGTCAACGCCGATACCCGCACCAAGGTGGCAAGCCTGGTCGAGTCGGCCACCAGGGCAGGCAGCCGGCTGGTCACCGGCGGGCTTGCGCCGGACCGCCGGGGCTACTTCTACCAGCCGACGGTGCTCGACAACGTCCCGCCCGGGGCCGGCATCCTCGGCGAGGAGATCTTCGGCCCGGTGGCGCCGGTGGTCAGGTTCACCGACCAGGCCGATGCCATCGCCCGCGCCAACAGCACCGAGTACGGCCTGGTCTCCTACCTTTACACCAGCGACCTGCGGCGCGCGCTGCAGGTGGCCGAGGCGCTGGAGGCCGGGATGATCGGCATCAACCGCGGCGTCGTGTCCGACCCGGCCGCGCCGTTCGGCGGCGTCAAGCAGTCCGGCATCGGCCGTGAGGGCGGCCACGACGGGCTGCTTGAATTCACCGAGACCAAGTACATCGCCGTGGACTGGTGAGCAGGAGGCATGGATAGGCGTATCTTCGGGCTGGAAAACGAGTACGGCGTCACCTGTACCTTCCGCGGCCAGCGCCGCCTTTCGCCGGATGAGGTGGCCAGGTACCTGTTCCGCCGGGTGGTGTCCTGGGGGCGCAGCAGCAACGTCTTCCTGCGCAACGGCGCCCGGCTGTACCTGGACGTCGGCAGCCATCCCGAATACGCGACGCCGGAGTGCGACAGCCTGATCGACCTGGTCACCCACGACAAGGCCGGCGAGCGGATCCTGGAGGGCCTGCTGGTCGACGCCGACCGGCGGCTGCGCGAGGAAGGCATCGCCGGCGACATCTACCTGTTCAAGAACAACACCGACTCGGCGGGCAACTCCTACGGCTGCCACGAGAACTACCTGGTGGGCAGGCATGGCGAGTTCGGCAGGCTGGCCGACATCCTGATCCCGTTCCTGGTCACCCGGCAGATCATCTGCGGGGCCGGCAAGGTGCTGCAGACCCCGCGCGGCGCGGTGTACTGCGTCAGCCAGCGGGCCGAGCACATCTGGGAAGGCGTGTCATCGGCGACCACCCGGTCCCGGCCGATCATCAACACCCGGGACGAGCCGCACGCCGACGCGGAGCGGTTCCGCAGGCTGCACGTGATCGTCGGCGACTCCAACATGAGCGAGACCACGATGCTGCTCAAGGTCGGGGCCACCGACCTGGTGCTGCGGATGGTCGAGGCCGGCACCGTGCTCCGCGACCTCACCCTGGAGAACCCGATCAGGGCGATCAGGGACGTCAGCCACGACATGACCGGACGGCGCAAGGTGCGCCTGGCGAACGGCCGCGAGGTCAGCGCGCTCGACATCCAGCAGGAGTACCTGTCCAAGGCCAGGGACTTCGCCGACCGGCGCGGCCCGGACGCGGTCACCAAGCGGGTGCTTGATCTGTGGGAGCGGGCGCTGCGCGCGGTCGAGACCGGCGACCTCGGCATGGTGGCGCGGGAAATCGACTGGGTGACCAAGTACCAGCTGATCGAGCGCTACCGGGCCAAGCACGACCTGCCGCTGGCCTCGCCGCGGGTGGCGCAGCTCGATCTCGCCTACCACGACGTGCACCGCGGCCGCGGCCTCTACTACCTGCTGCAGCGGCGCGGCTCGGTGGAGCGGGCCTGCCGGGACATCGACATCTTCGAGGCGAAATCGGTGCCGCCGCAGACCACCAGGGCGCGGCTGCGGGGCGAGTTCATCCGCCGGGCGCAGGAGCGGCGCCGGGACTTCACGGTGGACTGGGTGCACCTGAAGCTCAACGACCAGGCGCAGCGCACCGTCCTCTGCAAGGACCCGTTCCGGTCGGTGGACGAGCGGGTGGAGAAGCTCATCGCCGGCATGTGACCGCCGAACACATTTCGTCACCAGACGATCACTCATAGTTGCTAGGATCGGTCGGGCCTGGCCGCCGCAACCCCGCTGACCGCGTGGCCGCCCGGGTCTCTTGCCACTTCGACCTAGCCAAGAGGTAGCAGCTTCGGTGCCGGACACTCACCGCGCCCGGCGGTTCAGCCGTGACATCGTCGTGATCGGCGGCTGCGCAGCCCGGCCGGACGGGATACCGCGGCCGCGGCCCGCCGAGGATGGCCAGCCTGCGGTGGCTCCCGCGCCGTCCGGCCAGGGCAGGCCCGCGCGGCGGCTGCGGTGGCCGGTCCTGGCCTGCCGGGCTGCCTGGCCGGCCACCTGGCTGGCCGCCGGGACCCTTCTATTCAGCTGCTATCTGCAGATATCGCGGACCGTCCCGGTCGACTCGGACGGCGCCGCCAACGCCCTGCAGGCCTGGGACATGCTGCACGGGAACCTGCTGCTGCGCGGCTGGCGGCTGTCCGACGTGTCCTTTTACACCACCGAGCTACCGCAGTACATGCTCATCGAGCTGGCCAGGGGCCTGCGCCCGGACGTGGTGCACGTGGCGGGCGCAACCACCTTCACGCTGCTCGTGCTGCTCGCCGCGCTGCTCGCCAGGGGCCGGCAGCGGGGGCGGGAATCCACCGCCAGGATGGTGCTCGCGGCCGGCATCATGCTCGCGCCGCAGCTAGGCAGCGGCGTGTACGTGCTTATGCTGGATCCAGATCATGCCGGGACGGCCGTTCCCGTGCTGCTGGTGTGGCTGCTGCTCGACCGGGCGCCGCGCCGCTGGTATGTCCCGGTGGCGGCAGCGGCCTTACTCGCCTGGGCGCTGATCGCCGACAGCCTGGTCATGATCACCGGCGTGCTGCCGCTGCTGACAGCCTGCGGCGTCCGCTGCTATCAGGGGATTGTCGCCAGGCGGCAGCCGCCGGGCGCCTGGTGGTTCGAGCTGTCGCTGGCCGCCGGGGCAATCGTCGCGGCCGTGGCCGCGAAGGCGGCGCTCGCGCTCATCGCCAGCGCTGGCGGATTCCGGGTCTGGCCGGTGGGCTCCGAGCTGGCCAGCTACGCCGAGCTGCCCAGGCACCTGCTGCTGGCCGGCCAGGGGCTGCTGCTGCTGTTCGGCGCCGATTTCCTCGGTCACAACCTCGGCCTGGTCGCGGTGCTCGCGATGCTGCACTGGATCGGGCTTGGGCTGGCCGCGTGGGCCGCCTGCATCGCCGTCCGGCGGTTCGCCCGCGGTGGCCTGGTGGAGCAGGTCCTCGTCGCCGCCGTGGCCATCAACCTGGCGGCTTACGTATCCGGCAGCAGGGCGGCCGACACCCACAGCACCAGGGAGATCGCGGCCGTGCTGCCCTTCGGCGCGGTGCTCGCTGCCAGGCTGCTCGCGCGGCGGCTTGACGCGGCCGGCCTGACGCCGGCCCTGCTGCTGGCGCTGACCGGCTACCTGGCATGCCTCAGCCGCGAGATGGCGCAGCCGGCCCAGCCGGCCCAGGGTCAGCAGCTGGCCGGCTGGCTGGCGGCCCATCACCTGGACTACGGACTCGCCGGGTACTGGCAGGCCGCGAGCACGACCGTGGCCAGCGGGGGCACGATACACGTGGTGCCGGTGGATTCCGGGCACGAGACGGTCACCCGCGGCGGCTGGGAGACGGCTGCCTCCTGGTACGACCCGCGGCGGCACACGGCGACCTTCGTCGTGCTGCCGCCCGGTGCGCCCGGGATTGCCTACCCGTGGTCGTTCGACGTGCGGGCCGCCTTCGGCCAGCCCGCCAGGATCTACGCCGCCGGGCCCTATACGGTGCTGGTCTGGAACCGGAATCTGCTGGCCGGCCTGCGCTGACCCGGCGAGCCAGGGCGGCCGGCCCGCATCCGGGGCCCGGCAGCCACTACAGCGGGTAGGCTAGCTCCGCTCACGATCCCGACATTGAGGTCTCTCATGCGACGCATCGCCGCTGCGCTTTCTTTTCCGCTGATCGCCGTTATTGTGCTGGCTGGCTGCGGATCATCAGCTTCGTCAAATTCGGCCGCATCGAACCCGAACGGGTCAGTGGCGGTGTCCGGGGCATTCGGCACCGCGCCCACGGTTAAGATCCCGGCCTCGAAGGCGAGCGGCAAGCTGGCCATTAAGACCGTGATCAAGGGAACTGGCCAGGTCCTTGGCGCCAGTGACTCGTTTGTCGGCAACTATGCCGTCTATGTCTGGAGCGGCGCGTCGCATAAGGAGGTGCTGAGCACCTTCAGCACCAGGGCCCCGCAGGTGCTCGCGGCCAATGTCGGGCTGGTCGGCCTGAAGCAGGCGCTGACCGGCGCGCGGATGGGCAGCCGGGTGCTCGCGGTGCTGCCGCCCAAGGATGCCTACGGCAGCAAGGGCAACTCGCAGATCGGGGTGAGGCCGACTGACACCATCGTGTTCGTGGTTGACCTGATCAAGGACTTCAGCGCGACGGCCGAGGCATCCGGCAAGCATGTGTCGAACGGCGGCGGCGCCCTGCCGGCCGTGACCGCGAAGGCAGGCAGCGCACCGCAGGTGAAGATCCCCGCGAAGAAGCCGCCGCGCAAGCTGATCGTCAAGACGCTGATCAAGGGATCGGGCCAGCCGACCGCCAAGGGCCAGACCGTGGTCACGCAGTATGTCGGCCTCAACTGGCGGACCCGCAAGGCCTTCGACTCGTCCTGGTCGCGCCAGCAGCCGTTCGGCTTCCAGCTCGACGCCACGCCTGCCCAGATCATCCCCGCCTGGGACAAGGGCCTGACGGGCGTGCCGGTGGGCAGCCGGGTAATGCTGATCGTCCCGCCCGCCGACGGCTACGGGAAGACCGGCAACGCCCAGGCTGGCATCAAGGGCACCGACACGCTGGTGTTCGTCGTGGACATCGTCGGCGCCGTGGCCGGCTAGCTTCTCGCGGCGTGCCGGCCTGCCGCCGCGGCGGCAAGGAAATAGGACAGGTCCTGGTCAAGGCCGCGGCCCATCGTGGACAGCGGCACCGGGCAGTCCCGCAGCACCTCGTGCAGGCCGTCGACGCTGACCAGGATCAGGTTGTGCCGGTCAGCGAGCGGGCGGGCCTGCGCCCGGATCCGGGCGCCGAAGTCGCCCGGCAGGTCGGGGACGACCACGTCTGCCCTGGCCAGTGCCACCCGCCCGTACGACGTCAGGCTGTGGTGCGAGATGCCGCGGTGACGCTCCCTGGCATCGGCCTCGCTGATCCGCAGCGAGGCAACCGGCCTGCCGTGCAGCGCCGCCGCCGCGTTCACCGCCTCGCCCGACGCCACCCCGGAGAAGCCCCACTTCGTGCCGGTGCCCAGGTTGCCCGGTCCCTGCGAGACAACGGCAAGATCGGCGCCGAGCACATGCCTTGCCGCGAGCAGGCCGCTCTGCAATGTCACCGCTTCCAGGTCGCCGCCGAATGCCTGCCCGACGGTGACCGTCCCGGTCAGCCAGCCGGCCTCGCGCAGCGCCGGAATCGTCCTGGAGAACCAGGCAGGCAGCGCTCCGCCGTCCAGCATGATGTAGCAGACCCGCGGTCTGGGCAGGCGAGTACCCCGGATCATCCGTTCCGAATAAAAGGCGGCAAGCACGGCAGGCAGCGCGGAGTGCAGGTCGGCGACCACCACCGGCATGCTGTCAAGGTCATCTGCCTCGCGGAGCACGTCATGGTGCGGCGAGCCCTGCTCGTCCGCGCCGAGCACGGTGGCCTGCAGCGGCGTGTAGCGGGCCTTGACCAGGTGCCCGGGGCCGGACGGATCCGCGGGAAGCCGTCCGGGCACCGCTACCACCAGGGCGTATCCGCCGGTGCCGAGCTCCAGCGCCAGGGCAGTCGTATTGAGCAGCACCTGGTCGCCCGGCTGCGGCAGGCCGGTCAGCGCGGGATAGGCAAGCGCCCGGATCGGCGTCCCGTCCACGGCCACCTCTAGCTCCGCCGCGCCCGCCCATTCCCGCCGCAGCGCGGAAACCACACCACTTCGCCACCTGATCACTCCGGCAGGGTAGCGTCGGTGCCGGGGAAAGGAGAGCGGATGTCACGGCGGAAGACCGAGCGGCTGCTCAGCCTGGTGGTCTGCCTCCTGTCGGCCGGCCGCTTTCTCACCGCTACTCAGATCCGCGCCGCCGTGCCCGGTTACCCGGACTCCTTCGACGCGTTCAAGCGGATGTTCGAGCGGGACAAGGACGAGCTGCGCGAGCTCGGCATCCCGCTGGAAACGGGCACCAACTCGGCGGCCGAAGCTGAGCTGGGTTACCGGATCTCCCGGCAGGCCTACATGCTGCCCGAGATCAGGCTTGAGCCGGACGAGGCCGCGGTGCTCGGGCTTGCCGCGCGGGTCTGGCGGCGGGCCGAGCTGGCCGGCGCCGCGGCCGGCGGGCTGCTCAAGCTCCGGGCGGCCGGCATCGACGCCGAGGAGACCACGCAGCCGGGCATCGAGCCCAGGCTGCAGGCCGGCGAGGCCGCCTTCGCGCCGCTGTGGGAAGCCGTGCGCGACCGGCGCCCGGTCACCTTCGCCTACCGGGCGGCCGGCCGCAGCTCATCGCAGCGGCGCCGGCTTGAGCCATGGGGCGTGGTGAACCGGCACGGCCGCTGGTACGTGGCCGGCCATGACCTGGACCGCGCCGAGGTGCGGGTGTTCCGGCTTGGCCGCATCGACGGGCCGGTATCGTTCGCCGGGCCGCCTGGCGCGGTCACCGTGCCGGCCGGCACCGACGTGCGGGAGACGGTCCGGGCGTGGGACGCTGACCCGCCAGCCGTTCGCACGGCCGTCGTGCGGCTGCGGCACGGGGCCGGGCACGGGCTGCGACAGCGCGCCACCGGCTGCCGGCCCGACCCGCGGGACCCCGGCTGGGACCTGGCCGACCTGTCATTCTCCGATGTGGGCTGGTTCGCCGATTACATCGCCTCGTTCGGCGCGGACGTCGTCGCGGTGGAGCCCGCCGACCTGCGTGAGGCGGTTATCGGACGGCTGAAGGGGGTGCTGGCATGACCACAGAGGCCGGCCTGAGCGCGGCCGCGTCGCCACGCGAGGCGCCGTCGCGTGCGGCAACGCAGCGGCCCGGCACCGCCACCGACCGGCTGCAGCGGCTGCTGGCCCTGGTGCCCTACGTGATCAGCAGGAACGTCGTCGGGCTGGCCGACACCGCGGCCGCGTTCGGGGTGACCGAGCAGCAGCTGGTCGACGACCTGAACATGCTGTGGTGCGTCGAGCTGCGCGCCCCGGACCCGTACTGCCCGATCGACCTGTCCTATGAGGGCGGCGAGATCGTGGTCAGCCAGGCCGAGTCGATCGACCGGCCGCTGCGGCTCGGCGTGGACGAGGCCAGCGCGCTGCTCATCGCGCTGCGGATGCTGGCCGAGGTGCCGGGCATCGAGGAGCGCTCGGCGCTCAGCCGGACCATCGCCAAGCTGGAGGCGGCGGCGGGGGAGGCGGCGGCGGCAAGCGCCCAGGTGGCCGTGCAGGTCGACGACCATGCCGCCCGCGGCGTGCTTGCCCAGGTGAAGGACGCGCTCGCGGGCGGCCGCCGGATTCACCTGTCCTACTACGTGCCCGGCCGGGACGAGGCCACCGAGCGGGACGTAGATCCGATGCGGCTGCTTGTGGTGGAGGGCCGGACGTACCTGGAGGGCTGGTGCCTGCGGGCGGAGTCCGTGCGGCTGTTCCGGCTCGACCGGGTGATGGCGATGTCCGTGCTCGACGTTGCGGCATCGGTGCCGGGCGACGCGCAGCCGGTGGACGTGGACCAGGGCCTGTTCCGGCCGTCCCCCGATGACGTGCTTGTGCTGCTTGAGCTGTCCGCCTACGGGCGCTGGGTGGCCGAGTACTACCCGTGCGAGCAGGTCGATGAGATTGGCGACGGCCGCCTCAGGGTCGGCCTGCGCACTCCGGACACCCGGTGGGTCCGGCGGCTAGCGCTGCGCCTCGGCGAGGACGGCAAGGTCATCGCGCCGCCCGAGGTCGCAGCGCAGATCCGCGAGGACGCCGCCGCCGCGCTGGCCCAGTATGAGTGAGCCGACGCTCGGCCAGGCACGAAGCTAGCGCATGTAGACTACGGTGCGGGTTACCTGAGCGCGCGCGGACGCCTCGGCGATGAATGGGGACTGACATGTTTGATCCCAGCGCACCACACATCATCATCTTGCTCGTGGTGGTACTCATCCTTTTCGGCTCGACCAGGCTGCCCGGTGCGGCGGAGGCGCTCGGCAAGTCCATGCGGATCTTCAGGTCCGAGGCCAAGAAGATGCACGACGACGAGCCAGCGAAGACCACGCAGGTGAGCGCCGTGCAGCAGCCCGTTGCCCCGCAGCCGCTGCCCGCCCAGCCCGCGGCGCAGGACGCGACGCAGCAGCAGTTGGCTGACATCCAGCGGCAGTTGCAGGAACTGCAGCGGCAGAACGCCGGCGGTGAGGGCGCCAAGACGAATGGCGCGCCGCTGTCCGAGGCGCAGCGCAACCAGCAGCAGTCCTAACCCGCCGGTCCGGCATGAGCGCCCAGGACGGCCCGTCGGCGCCCGCGGCATCCCGCGGGCGGCGGCTGCCGCGCCCCGCCAGGACGGTGAATCCGGACGGGCGGATGCCGCTCCTCGACCACATCCGCGAGCTGCGCAACCGCATACTCAAGGCGCTGGTCGCCGCCACCATCGGCGCGGTCATCGGCTGGTATCTGTTCCCGCATGTCTGGCATTTCATCGAGGCGCCGTACTGCAAGCTGAATATCAAGAGCCCCGTCATCCCGGCACACGGCCGGAATAGCTGCCCGCTATACGTCACTGGCCTGTTCGACTCGCTGTTCCTGCACCTGAAAATCGCCATCGCCACTGGCGTCATCATCTCCTCGCCGGTCTGGCTCTACCAGATATGGGCGTTCCTGGCGCCCGGGCTGTACAGCAGGGAGCGGCGCTGGGCCTACTTCTTCGCCGGCACGTCAGTCCCGCTGTTCGTGGTCGGCGGCGGCATCGCCTATTTCGCGATGACGAAGGGCCTGCGGTTCCTGCTCCTGCTGGTGCCCAAGGGCGTCATCCCGCTGATCACGATCAACACCTACCTCAGCTATGCCATGGCGATGCTGCTGATCTTCGGGCTTGCCTTTGAGCTGCCGCTCGTCCTGATCTTGCTCAACCTGGCCAGGGTCCTGACCCACCAGCGGTTCAGGAAATGGCGCCGGATGATCATCTTCCTGGTCTTCGCCTTCGCCGCCGTCGCCACGCCGAGCCCCGACCCGATCAGCATGCTGCTGCTCGCCGTGCCCTGCGTGCTCCTGGTGGAACTCGCCGAGATCTTCATCTGGGCCAACGACCGCCGCCGGGCGCGGCGTCCTGACCCGTACGCCAGTCTCGATGCGGACGGGTCGCCCGGGCTCGGCGACCACGTCGACGACAACCTCGGGGCCGGCCACCGCAACTAGAGATCGCCGCCGGACCCGCCACCACGGCCGCCGGCCCGCCGCCACGGCCGCTGGCCCGCCTAGTCTTGATCGCATGAGCACCCCGGTGAGCCCCGCGGACCGCTACGCCGCCTCGCGTCGGCGCGTTGCCGGGGATGGCCCAGAGCTGTCTGCCTTCCGGTCGCTCTATGACTTCGAGTTCGACGATTTCCAGGTCCGTGCCTGCCGTGCGCTGAGCGACGGCCACGGAGTCCTGCTCGCCGCGCCGACCGGGTCGGGCAAGACGGTGGTCGGCGAGTTCGCTGTGCACCTGGCGCTCGCCGAGGGCCGCAAGTGCTTCTACACCACCCCGATCAAGGCGCTGTCCAACCAGAAGTACGCCGACTTGGTCCGCCGCTACTCCGCGGCCAGCGTCGGGCTGCTCACCGGCGATCACAGCATCAACGGCGAGGCGCCGGTGGTCGTGATGACGACCGAGGTGCTGCGGAACATGCTGTACGCGGGCTCGCCGACACTGGCCGGCCTCGGATACGTGGTGCTGGACGAGGTGCATTACCTGGCCGACCGGTACCGCGGCGCGGTGTGGGAGGAGGTGATCATCCACCTGCCGGAGTCCGTGCGGCTGGTCGCGCTGTCGGCCACGGTCAGCAACGCCGAGGAGTTCGGCGACTGGCTTGCTCAGGTCCGCGGCGGCACCACGGTAATCGTGGATGAGCACCGGCCGGTACCGCTGTGGCAGCACATGCTGGTCGGCGGCCGCCTCTACGACCTGTTCACCACCGACTATGACGCGCCCGCCAAGTCCGGCACGCCCCGCGCAGATCGCGAGCCTGGCGCGCGCGGCACGGATCGCGGGCCCGGCGCGCGCGGCACGGATCGCGGGCCCGGCGCGCGCGGCACGGATCGCGGGCCCGGCGCGCGCGGCGCGGATCGCGGGCCCGGCGCGCGCGGCTCGGCCGGCAAGCCCGGCGCGGAGCGGAACGACAGGCCGCGCGCGATGGTCAATCCCGAACTGCTGCGCATCGCGCAGCGCGACCAGTGGGCGGCCAGGAAGGCCCCCGGCCGGCCGGTCCGTGGCGGGCGCCGCCAGCCCAGGATCCGGATCACGAGCCGGCCCGACGTCATCAGCCGGCTTGATGCGGCCGGCCTGCTGCCGGCCATCACCTTCATCTTCAGCCGGGCCGGCTGCGACGCGGCGGTCCAGCAGTGCCTCGCCGCTGGCCTGCGGCTGACCACCCCGGCCGAGGCAGCCGAGATCACCGAGCTCGCCGAGCGGTATACCGCCGACATCCCGCGCGAGGACCTGCCCGTACTCGGCTACGGCGAGTGGCTGCTTGGCCTCCAGCGAGGCATCGCCGCCCACCATGCCGGGCTGCTGCCGACCTTTAAGCAGGTGGTGGAGGAGCTGTTCACGGCCGGGCTGGTGCGGGCGGTGTTCGCCACCGAGACGCTGGCGCTTGGCATCAACATGCCCGCGCGGACGGTCGTGATCGAGCGGCTGGACAAGTGGAACGGGGAAACCCACGCCGACCTGACACCGGGTGAGTACACCCAGCTGACCGGGCGCGCGGGTCGCCGGGGGATCGACGTGGAAGGCCACGCCGTGGTCCTCTGGCAGCCGGGGGACGACCCGTCGGCGGTGGCCGGCCTGGCGGGCACCAGGACCTATCCGCTCAGCTCCAGCTTCCGGCCGTCCTACAACATGGCGGTCAACCTGGTCGGCCAGGTGGGCAGGGAGCGGGCGTCGGCGCTGTTGGAGTCATCGTTCGCGCAGTTCCAGGCGGACCGGGCAGTGGTCGGGATTGCCCGGCAGGCCCGGCGCAGCAGGAAATCCATGGACGAGGCAGCGGTGACCTGTCACCTCGGCGACTTCGCCGGATACATGGCGATTCGCCGTGAGCTGTCGCAGCGCGAGGGCAATCAGGCCAGGCGCCGGTCAGCGGACCGGCGGGCGGAGGCCGCCCGCTCGCTGCAGCGGCTTCGGCGCGGCGACATCATCCGCGTGCCCAGCGGGCGCCGGGCGGGGATCGCTGTCGTGCTTGACGCGTTCGCGGGCGGCGCGGATGAGCCGTCGCCGCTCGTGCTCACTATGAACCGCCAGGTCAAGCGGCTATCCATAGCTGATTTCCCCGTTCCGGTCGAGGCCATCCAGCGGATCCGGATACCCGCGTCCTTCAGCGCCCGGTCGGCGAATCACCGCAGGGACCTCGCCGCGACCATGCGCAACAAGCTGGCTGGCGCCGATCTCGGCAGTCACCGCCGGGCCGGCGCAGCGGCTGGCTACGGCACGGACGGCCACGGCACGGACGGCCACCGCGACGCGGGCGGCGGCTGCGCGGGCGGCGGCTGCGCGGGCGGCGAAGAGGCCGAGATCGCCGCGCTCCGCCGGCGGCTGCGCCAGCACCCCTGCCATGGCTGCCAGGATCGCGAGGAGCACGCCCGGCAGGCCGAGCAGTACCTGCGGCTGCAGCGGCATGCCGAGTCGCTTGAGGGCCGGGTGGCCGGGCGGACCCACGTGATCGCGCGAACCTTCGATCAGGTGTGCGGCGTTCTCGCCGAGCTAGGCTACCTGGACGGCGACAAGGTGACCGCGGAGGGATCGAGGCTGGCCAGCCTGTACACCGAGCTGGACCTGCTGGCGGCGGAGTGCCTGCGCCGGGGTCTCTGGGACGCCCTGACTCCTGCAGAGCTCGCCGCCTGCGTCTCCGCCCTGACTTTCGAGTCCCGGCGGCCAGAGGATGCGCCGCCGCCGCGGCTCCCTGGCGGGCCGGTCCGCGAGGTGCTGGCCAGCATGATCCGGGTCTGGAATGAACTCGACGGCATCGAGCATGACCACCGGCTGTCGTTCCTGCGCGAGCCCGACCTGGGCTTCGCGTGGCACGCGCATGCCTGGGCACAGGGCCGGCAGCTTGATTCTGTGCTTGTGGCCGGCCTGACCCCCGGCGACTTCGTCCGGGCCGCAAAGCAGCTCATCGACCTGCTGGATCAGGTCGCCGTCGCGGCCGGGCCGGGCGAGCTCAGCGCGACGGCCCGATCCGCCATCCACGCGCTGCGCCGTGGGGTCGTCGCGTATTCCGCCATCGGCTAGCAGCGGCGGAGAATGCCTGGCCGCAGCCTACGCGGATTAGCTTATTCACGGCCGCGCTGCGAGCTGTCGACAGCGGCGAGACAGGTCATCCTGTCCAGGTCACGTCGGTCAGTGTGACCGTCTGCCGCCCGACATTGAGCACGTATGTGACCAAGCCGACATAAACCGAACTCAGCGCGCAGAACATACGGATCGTTCGTCGGGAAGGTCCGCATCGGATCGTCCGGGTATTCGACCACCGCAGACATGGTCTCGATAAGAGCATCGAACGCCTTCGCCGGAAGGCCGCGGAGCTGTCCGAGAACCCGATCGCTCAGCTCGGCCCGGTATGTCACCGCCTCTGAGCCCGCGCCGCCGCCAGTCGCTCCCGCCAGCCTGGGATAGCCTGATCTGCCGGTACTGTCCGGGCGGTACCGTTCCGCACCGCTTCGAGCTCCTCGTAGTAGCCGACTCGGCTGGTCGCGATGACGGTGAGCCTCCATGCTTGCAGAAGCCGCTGCAGCTGTCGGTAGCCAGCAGGATCGTGTGCGGCATCCACGGCCTCGTGGTACTGGAGGAGGAACTGGGCGCGTTCTTGCTCGGGCAGATCCTGGAGAATCACCTGGGGGTCATTCGGATCCTCGTCCTGAACCGGCTCAGCGGACATGTCAGCAAGCTTACGCCCCGGCCACCGGATATTGGCCGCCCCGCTCAGGCGGCCTGGGCGGGCGGCGGCCCGTGACTATGCAGGATGCGCTGCCCGTCCGGGCTCGTCGCGGCGACGGTCCCGTCCGGGTGCAGGGCGATCTCCCAGCCCCAGCGGTGCACCGCGATGAGATGGTGAAATCTGCAGAGCAAGATCAGATTGCGCAGGCTGGTGGCGCCGCCCTTCCGCCGGGGCCGGATGTGGTGCACCTGGCATACCGCGGGTGGCTGCCCGCAGCCGGGGAAGCGGCAGCAGCGGTCCCGCAAGATCACCGCGCGGCGCAGGTGGGCCGGAATCTCCTCGGTGGCCTTACCTGTGTCGAGGGGCAGGCTCACATTGGCGAACGGCCGGCCGGCCGGAACGAAGTTGCCACGCAGGAACGCCGCGAGGCCAGCCGGCCCGGAGAGGACATCGGCCGCGCGAGAGAGCAGCGCGGCGCTGAGCCGGGCCAGGGCGGCTGGGTTCACCGGCCCGTGCGCGGCGCCGGCACAATGCCCGCAGGTGAAATATCCGCGGGTGCAGGACCCACGTGGCTGAATAACGTGTTGCGCGCTGCAGGCCGGCCAGGCACGATCCTGCGCATGGTCAGCAGGGGCACCGAGGCCACGGTGGAGATCCGCCAGGCCGCGCCGGCCGACTGGGCCGCGTTGCGGCACGTCAGGCTGGCCGCGCTCGCCGAGGCACCGTATGCCTTCGGCTCCACCCTGGACCGGGAGGCCGATCGCCCGGAGCTGCACTGGCGTGCCCGGATCGCAGCCTGGCCGCAGTTCATTGCCTGGGCCGACGCCGAGCCGGTGGGCATCGCAGCGGGCTTTGCCGAGCCAGCGGACGACGACAGCGACCAGGCCGGCGACCGCGGCAGCTGGCATCTGGTGTCGATGTGGGTCAGCCCGCAGGCCCGCGGCCGCGGTATCGCCGACGACCTCGTCGCCGCGGTGAGCGGGTACGCCCGCGCCGACGGGGCGCACCGCCTCACGCTGTGGGTCACCGATGTCAACACCCGTGCCCGGGCGTTCTACCAGCGGATGGGCTTCCGCAGCACGGGCAGGCGCCAGCTGGTCAGGCCCGAGGAGCCTGATCACTGGGAACAGGAGCTTGCGCTGGACCTCGGCTAGCCATCGATCGTCTACTGTGGGGAGCGGCTGGTACGAATGCCGCGGGCGGTCGAACTCATCGACGGGTCTCATCGATGACTTTGAGCCGGGCCCGACGTCTACGCCACATGGCACGAACCGGGAGTAGACCCCTGACCACCACGCTCTCTGCCGACGGGCTGGCCCGCCTGCACGACTCGATGGCGGCCCATGTCGCGGCCGGCCGGCTGCCGGGGCTCGTCACCCTGGTGGCCTGCGGCGACGACGTGCACATCGACGCCATCGGCACGGCGTCCTTCGCCGGCCACGCCCCGCTGGCGCGCGACGCCATCTTCCGGATCGCCTCGCTCACCAAGCCGATCACCGCCGCGGCCACGATGTCGCTGGTCGAAGAGGGCCTGCTTCGCCTGGAGGAGCCGATCGACGAGCTCGTGCCCGAACTGGCCGACCGCCGTGTGCTGCGGGCCATCGACGCCGAGCTCGACGACACGGTCGCTGCCAGCCGGCCGGTCACGCTCGAGGACCTGCTCAGCTTCCGGTTCGGCTTCGGCTCCGTGATGGCGCCGCCCGGCAGCTACCCGATCCAGCGGGCCGAGGCCGAGCTGGGGCTGCAGAGCATCGGCGGCCCGCCGTGGCCCCCGGTGACCCACGATGTGGACGGGTGGATCGGCGCCCTCGGGTCACTGCCGCTGATGTGCCAGCCGGGTGAGCAGTGGCTCTACAACACGCCGGCCCAAGTGCTCGGGGTCCTGCTGGCGCGGGCATGCGGCCAGGATCTGGCATCGGTGCTGCGTGCGCGCATCTTCGAGCCGCTCGGGATGACCGACACCGGGTTCACCGTCCCGGCCGGACAGCTGAGCCGGCTCACCACCGCGTACCAGCCCGATCCTGAGACCGGTGAGCTGTCGGTCCTCGACGATGCCGCCCACAGCTGGTGGAGCACACCGCCCTCGTTCCCGGATGCGAGCGGGTGGCTCGTCTCCACTATCGACGACTACTGGTCGTTCGTCTCGATGCTGCTGGCGGGGGGCACCGGGCAGGGCGAACGCATCCTCTCGGCGGCCACGGCCGCCCGCATGACGACGGACCGGCTCACGTCCGCACAACGGGGCGCCGCCGCGATGTTCCTCGGCGAGTACGGGGGGTGGGGCCTCGGCCTGGCGGTGCCCGCCACTGGCTCGCCGGACCAGCCCTTCCCCTGCGGCATCGGCTGGGACAGCGGCACCGGCACCACGTGGCGCTCCAGCCCGCGCAGCGGGGTCACAGGGATCCTGTTCACGCAGCGCGCGGCCATGTCCCCGGCGCCTCCTCCGGTGATCGAGGATTTCTGGGCCGGCGTCAACGCCGCCATCGCGCACATATAGAAGCGGCGCACTCGGGCCGCCTGCCCTGGCAGGATGGCCGGGTGGGCCCGCTGATGCTGCTTGATAGTGCCTCGCTCTACTACCGCGCGTTCTACGGCATACCGGAGAATTCGATGACGGCCCCGGACGGGACGCCGGTCAACGCCGTCCGCGGGCTGCTCGACATGATCGCCCGGCTGATCCGGGCGCGCCGCCCGGGCAGACTTGTCGCCTGCATGGACGCGGACTGGCGGCCGGCCTTCCGGGTGGCGGCGATCCCGTCCTACAAGGCGCACCGGGCCAATCCGGATGGCACCGAGCAGGCGCCGGACGCGCTTACCCCGCAGATACCGGTGATCGAGCAGGTGCTCGCGGCCGCCGGGGTATGCATGGCCGCAGCGGCCGGTTACGAGGCCGATGACGTGATCGGGACGCTGGTCGCGCGGGCGGACGGGCCGGTCGAGGTGGTCACCGGGGACAGGGACCTGTTCCAGCTGGTGGATGATTCCCGCGGGGTCCGGGTGATCTACACCGCGCGCGGCCTGTCCAAGCTCGACATCGTGGACGAGGCATGGGTAACCGGCCGTTACGAGATCCCCGGCCGCGCGTATGCGGCATTCGCGGTGCTGCGGGGCGACCCGAGCGACGGGCTGCCCGGGGTGCCGGGAGTGGGGGACAAGACAGCGGCGGCGCTGGTGCGCGTCTTCGGCACCGTGCAGGCGATGCTGGCGGCGCTGGACAAGGGCCACGGGGGCTTCCCGATGGGCAGCCGGGCCAAGCTCGCCGCCGCCCGTGACTACCTGGCCGCCGCGGTGCCGGTCGTGCAGGTGGCCGCCGATGCCCCGCTGCCGGCGCCGGATGACATCCTGCCGACGGCGCCTGCAGATCCCGCCCGGCTCGCCGAACTCGACGCGAGGTGGGACCTCGGCTCCTCGCTGGGCCGGATGTCCGCCGCCCTTGCCGCCCGGACGGACTGACCGCGGCCAGCCAGCTACTGAACCTGCAAGGCCAGCAGGCAGGTGTCGTCCTCCGGGTCGGTACAGGCGAGCGCGCCAAGGACGGCGGCGATGACCTGCTCCGGGTCGCCGATGCCGCGCGCCGCGCTGGCCAGCGTGGCCAGGCCCTCATCCAGCGATCGGTCCCTGCGCTCGACCAGCCCGTCGCTGTAGAGCAGCAGCAGGTCGCCGGCCCGCAACCGCACGGACGCGACGGCATAGCCATCGGTTCCGGCGCCGAGCAGGATGCCGGCGGGCGGCTCGAGCGGCGCCGCCCAGGCGCCCCGGACGAGCACCGGCGGCGGATGGCCTGCCTGCGCCCAGGTCAGCACCTTGGTAGCCGGGTCGAAGTAGCCGGCCGCCACCGACGCGGTGTGCTCGGGCGCGACATGCCGGACGAGATCGTTGAGCCAGCCGACCAGGCGGTCCGGGGGAGCGCCGGTGATCGCCAGCCCGGCCAGCGCGCCGCGCAGCCTGGCCATGCCCGCGGCCGCGGCCAGGCCATGCCCGGCGACATCGCCGATCGCGATCAGGACCTGGCCGGCGGGCATCTCCGCGGTGATATACCAGTCGCCGCCCACCCGGCCGCGGGTGGCCGGCAGGTACCTGACCACGGCACGCAAGCCGGGCAGCTCGAACGGCCCGTCGTGCAAGGGCAGGATCGCCCGCTGCAACTCCAGCGCCACATGCCGCTCCTGCTCAAGCTCCGCGGCCAGCCTGGCCTCGAGATCGCGCGCCCGCGCAGGCCTGGGCAGCCTGGGCGGGCCGTCCTGGCTGCCTGCCCGGGCGGGCGCCGCCGCCGTGCCAGGGCGGCTAGCCGGAACCTCAACAGTCTCAGAAGTCATCTTGTTTCACATCTGGTATACGTTCGTGCACCTAGCGTGAGGCATCGGACTCTTCCCTGTCTAGATGCAGTCCCAATTCCGCATGATGAGAGAATGCGCAGCAGGAAAGGGCAGCGCACGGGGCTGGGAGGCCGCGATGGAAAACGACCAGGCTCGGACCGCGCTCTATCCGGCGGATCGCCTGGACAGAGCGGCAATAGCAGCCAGGGAGGCCGGTTACGGCGCGCTGCTCCTTACTCCCGGGCCAGATTTGCGGTACGTGATTGGCTATGACGCCCCGCAACTGGAACGGCTGACCTGCCTGGCGGTGCCGGCCGATCGGCCGCCTTTCCTGGTGGTGCCCAGGCTTGAGCTGGCTGCCGCGCTGGCGTCCCCGGCGGGCGATATCGGGCTCGACATCATTGCCTGGGACGAGACCGAGGATCCGTACTCGCTCGTCGCGCGCAGGCTCGGCGAGGTCAGCGCGGTCGGCCTCGCGGACCGGATGTGGGCGCTGATGACGCTCCGGCTGCGGGCCGTGCTGCCTGCCGCCCGGCAGGGCCTGGCTAGCGCCGCACTGCGCGGCCTGCGAATCCGCAAGAGTGCCGCCGAGGTCGCCGCGCTCGGCGAGGCGGCCGACGCCATCGACCGGGTGCATGCCCGCGTGCCCGGCTGGCTGCAGCCGGGGCGGACGGAGCGGGAAGTGGCCGCCGACATCGCGGACGCGATCGTCGCCGAAGGGCATGCCCGCGCTGACTTCACGATCGTGGCCTCCGGGCCCAACGCCGCCAGCCCGCACCACGGCGCGTCCGACCGCGCGCTCGTCCCCGGCGATGCGGTGGTGGTCGACATCGGCGGCACCATGCCGAGCGGCTACTGCTCGGACTGCACGCGCACCTACGCGATCGGCGCCTCGCCGCCCGGCTTCGCCGCGTACTACCAGGTGCTGAAGGACGCACAGGAGGCTGCCTGCGCCGCGGTCCGGCCCGGGGTCAGCGCCGAGGCGGTGGATGCCGCCGCGCGCGAGCCGATCACCGCGGCCGGCTACGGCCAGCATTTCATCCACAGGACCGGCCACGGCATCGGCCTGGAATGCCACGAAGACCCCTACATCGTGGCTGGCAACAAGGAGCCGCTTGAGCCTGGGATGGCGTTCTCCATCGAGCCGGGGATCTACCCTGGCGGGCACGGCGCCAGGATCGAGGACATCGTGGTGTGCGGTGAGGACGGCGGCATCAGGCTGAACAGCGGGACCCGCGAGCTCGTCGTGGTCGAGGCCTGATGGGCCTGGCGCAGCGGGTCTACGCGGACGACCAGACCAGAGAGCTCTTCGGGCTCGCCGCCGAGCTGGCGGACAAGGAGCTGCGCCCGGCAGCTGCCGCGGCCGAGCGCGACGGGGTCTTCCCGCGTGAGCTGTTCCGGACGCTCGGCGGCATCGGCCTGCTCGGCCTGCCGTACCCGGAACGGGCAGGCGGCGGCGGCCAGTCCTACGAGGTGTACCTGCAGGTCGTCGAGGAGCTCGCCGGCGCATGGCTCACCGTCGGCCTCGGGCTGAGCGTGCACACCCTGGCCTGCTTCCCGCTGGCCGTAGCGGGCAGCAGGCAGCAGCAGCAAACCTGGCTTCCCGAGCTGCTCGGCGGCAGCATGCTCGGCGCGTACTGCCTGTCCGAGCCGCAGAGCGGCTCGGACGCGGCCGCGTTGCGGACCCGCGCTGTCGCGGATGGCGCTGACTACGTGATCGACGGCGTGAAGGCCTGGATCACGCACGCCGGGCGTGCCGATTTCTACACGCTGTTCGCCCGCACCTCCGGTGATCCCGACCAGCCCGGCGCGGCCCGCGGAATCAGCTGCCTGCACATCCCGGCCGGAACGCCGGGAGTCTCGGCGGCCCGGGCGGAGCACAAGATGGGCATGCGGGCGTCGGTGACCGCTCAGATGATCTTCGATGCGGCCAGGGTGCCGGCCGATCACCTGGTGGGCGAGGAAGGCGGCGGCTTCGCCCTCGCGCTCGCCGCGCTGGCCGCCGGCCGGCTTGGCATCGCCGCCTGCGCCACCGGCCTGGCCCAGGCCGCGCTGGATGCCGCGGTCGGCTACGCGCGCGAAAGGCGCCAGTTCGGGCGGCGCATCGCCGACTTTCAGGGCGTATCCTTCCTGCTCGCGGACATGGCCACGGCCGTGGAGGCGGCCCGCGCCCTTTACCTCGCCGCGGCCAGGCGCAAGGATGCCGGGCTGCCGTACGGCCCGCAGGCCGCGATGGCCAAGCTGTTCGCCAGCGACGCCGCCATGCGGGTCACCACCGATGCGGTGCAGGTGCTCGGCGGATACGGCTATGTCGAGGACTTCCCGGCCGAGCGGTACCTGCGCGAGGCCAAGGCCCTGCAGATCGTGGAGGGCACCAACCAGGTCCAGCGGATGGTGATCGGCCGCGCCCTGACCCGGGAGCAAGCGGAGGCCGGCAGGCTACCTTGGCGGGGTGGAAGAGATCAACCGCAGGATTGTCGCCCTGCTGGCCCGTGACGGCAGGATGAGCTTCACCGAGCTGGCCAGGCAGACCGGACTGTCCGTATCGGCCGCGCAGCAGCGGGTACGGCGGCTGGAACAGCGGGGCGTGATCAGGGGATACGCCGCGGTTATCGATCCCGGTGACGCAGGCCTGCCGCTGACCGCGTTCGTCTCCATCAAGCCGTTCGATCCGGCGGCGCCGGATGACGCCCCGGCGCGGCTCGCGCACCTGCGGGCGATCGAGGCCTGCCACAGCGTCGCGGGCGAGGAGAATTACATACTCAAGGTGCGGGTCGCGTCGCCGGCCGCGCTCGAGGACCTGCTCCAGCAGATTCGCGCGGCGGCGAGCGTATCCACCCGCACCACGATCGTGCTGAGCACGCCTTATGAGAACCGCCCGCCCGACGTCGGGGGGTCAGGGGGCGACGGCGAGCACGCGCAGTGACCCGGCCGGGCCGACGTCCCTGGCGCGCGGCACGATTGCCACGGTCGCCCGCCAGGCCGCCACGGTAGCCGCCAGAGCCTCGACCGTCGCGGCCACCACCGTGGCACCGCTGAGCAGCGCGTGATCGAGCAGGGCCGTGTAGACTCGCCCGTCGCCCGCCGGCGGCGTGGCAGCCACGACATCCTGCTCGGCGATTTCCGCGACCACGGCAAGCCTGTCAAGCTCGGCGGCCAGTTCCCGCTGGGTCAGCGCGACCGGGCTCAGCGTGCCGTCCGGCCGCGGCACATAGGACAGCAGGGCCGGGTCGCTGCGGCGGCCGCCGGCCGCCCGCAGGGAGCCGGATCGCAGCAGCGCCTCGAATGGCGTCGCGCCCGGCGCCTCGGCGAACGAGATCACCTGTCGTACCCACGACCGGTCGGCGGCCGCAAGCGCCGCGGCGGCCAGCGGCGGGGCGGTGAGCAGCATCCGCGCCCCGCAGTCGGCGAGCTGCCCGGCCATCTCGGGGACGGTCAGCCCAGCCGCAACCGGCGAAGGCACGCCCCCGGCGGCCCGGATCGCATGGGTGGCAAGCGCGTAGCAGACGGCATCGGGGACGTGCACGCCGACCACGTCCCGCGGATGCAGCCCGCGCCACGCTAGTCCGGCGGCGGCCGCCTGGATCGTCGCGGCCAGCTCGCTGTAGCTGTAGGCCCGGTTCGCCGGGCCGGCCAGCGCCTGGCGGCTGCCGCGGGCGGGCGCAAGGCCGAGCAACCGCTGGGTCACGGCGACGTCAGGCAAGGGCATCCCGGTCGTCGTCATCTGGCGGAACCTCTCTCAGCATGCGGACGGGCCGGCCGAACGCAGCCTGGCGGGCCCGGGTAACGGACCCGGACCCGCATGCCACATGACGTCTCGGGTCCGGGCATCCCCCTCCTGATGCCCGGGCTCCCGTTCGGTACCGCCGCTCACGTGGCTCGCCGCGCAGCCAGCCATGCACCGGAGTGCACACCATGACGTTAGGGATTCGGCGATCAGTGCACATGCGCAGAATTAGCCATAGTCATATGCATTCCGCAGCTCAGGGCTATATGTATGCCCGCAAAGGCAGGCCGGGCACGAGGCAGGCCGGGCACGAGGCAGGCCGGGCACGAGGCAGGCCGGGCACGAGGCAGGCCGGGCACGAGGCAGGCCGGGCACGAGGCAGGCCGGGCACGAGGCAGGCCGGTCGCCGACCGGGGCGCGCGGCGTGGTTAGCTCAGCGCCCGTCGCCGGACGCGCGGTCGGCCGCCCAGGCTGCCACCTGGTTCCGCGAGGTGAACCCGAGCTTGGCGAAGATGTTCGCCACGTGCCGCGCCACGGTGGCGGGGCTGATGACAAGCTCATCGGCGATGGCCCGGTTGGAGAGCCCGCGGGCGATCAGGGCAGCGATCTCCCGCTCCCTGGCGGTCAGTACCTGCGACATGCCGCTGGCCGGCGGCTGCTGGCCGCCCGGGCCCGCGGCGCCGCCCGGGGGCACCGCATCCCCATGCGGCACCGAGTTCACCGGCTCGGTGCCGTACCTGATGGCCTCGTCCCTGGTCATCGCCCTGCCCTCGGCCAGCAGGGCGGCCGCCGCAGTCTCGCCGAGACGCTCGCGCGCGGCTCCGAACAGGGCGCCGATCTTGGTCCTGGCCGAGCCAAGCGAAAAAAGGCCCATCGCCTCGCGCAGCGCAAGCCCGGCGCCTTCGAGCCGGACTGCCCGGGCCGGATCGCCCTCCGCGAGCGCCAGCACCCCGAGCGCCTCGATGCCGCGCGCGATCGCCAGCCGCTGCCCGGCGGCAAGGCTGAGCTGCATGCTCTCGGTCAGGCTTGCCCTGGCCAGGGCCAGGTCGCGCTGCGACAGCGCCACCCAGCCGACTCCGGCCAGGCACCTGGCGATCTCCGGCCTGGCGTCGATCGCCCGGTACAGCGCAAGCGCCGCGCCGAAATGGTCCAGCGCGGCGGCGTAGTCGCGGCGCGTCCGCGCCAGCGCGCCGAGCCCGTACAGCGTCTGCGCCACGCCCCAGCCGTTGTTGTCCCGCAGCACGTCCAGCGCGGTCTCATAAGCGCGCTGCGCCTCGTCCAGGCTGCCCCGGCGGGCAAGCACGGCCGCCCTGGCGGCATGCGCGAGGCCTTCCTCCCAGTCATCGCCGGCCGCCGCGGCCGCCGCCACGGCCGCCGCGGCACTGGCCAGTGCCTCGTCGAGCTGTCCGGACCGCAGGCTTACCAGCGCAAGCAGCCGGTGCCCGCCGGCCTCGCCAGCGCCGCCGGATGACCGGCAGAGCTCGACGCCCGCCGCGGCGCACCTGGCGGCTCCAGCGTAGTCCTGCTGCTCGAACGCAACCTCGGCGCGCAGCATCTGGGCCCGGGCCCGGAGCCCCGGGCTGACCTGGCCGTCCATGCCGAGGAAACGATCAAACCAGGCGGCGCCCTCAGTCACGTCACCGTAGGCGACCCACGGGCTGCGCAGCGCGCAGCAGAGCCGCAGCCCGATCTCGGCCTCGCCGCGCTCCGCCGACAGGGCCAGCGCCGCGACGAGATTGGCCCGCTCGGCATGCACGCGCCGGTACATCACGACCCGCTCCGGCCACGGCGGATCACCCCGCACGAAGGCCCTGGCCACGATCGACTCCGCCAGGCCCAGCAGGTAGTCCCGGTGCCTGGCCCGGACGGCGGCCTCCTCACCGGATGCGGTGAGGCGGACGGCCGCGTACTCCCTGATCATGTCGAGCAGCCGGTAACGTGCCTGGCCGGCCAGCTCGGCATCGACTGTGACCAGCGACTTGTCGATCAGCGCGGCCAGCAGGTCGAGCACCATCGGCGCGGCGATCTCGCCGCCGGCGCAGACCTGCTCGGCCATGTCCAGATTCCAGCCGGCGAAAACGGACAGCCTGCGCAGCAGCACCTGCTCGGGTCCGGTGAGCAGCCCATAGCTCCAGTCCACGGTGGCGCGCAGGGTTTGCTGGCGCGGCGGCGCGGTGCGGTCGCCGGAGGCCAGCAGCTGGAACCGGTCCAGCCTGGCGGCGATCTGCTGCACGGAAAGCGCCCGGACCCGGGCCGCGGCCAGCTCGATGGCCAGCGGGATCCCGTCCAGCATCCGGCACAGCCGGACGACGGCGTCAACATTGCCCGCCGCGAGCGTGAACCCAGGCCGGACCGCCGCGGCCCGCTCGGTGAACAGCCGGATCGCCTCGTGCTCGGCCAGGTCCTGGTCAGACAGCTCCGCGAGCTGGCCGGGCAGCTCAAGCGGCGGGACCCGCCATGCGGTCTCGCCGCGCACCCGCAGCGGCTCCCGGCTGGTGGCGATGAGGCGCAGCGACGGGCAGCTCGCCAGCAGCTGCTGCACCAGCGTGGCGCAGGCGTCCACGACGTGCTCGCAGGTGTCCAGGATCAGCACCATCCGGCGGGGCCTGAGCACATCGGCCAGGGTCTCGGTGAGCTGCCGGTCTGGCTCCTCCCGGATCCCGAGGGCGGCGGCAACCCGGAGCGGGACCAGGGCCGGATCCTCGGTATCGCCGAGCTCCACCAGCCAGGCGCCGTCCGGGAAGCCCGGCACGATCTCGCAAGCCAGCCGGAGCGCGAGCCTGGTCTTGCCGATGCCGCCAGGCCCGCACAGGGTCAGCGCGCGGACCTCGCCAAGCAGCAGGGCAAGCTCCGCCAGGTCTCGCGCGCGGCCGACGAAACTGTTCGGCTCCGCGGGGAGATTGCCCGTGCCGATCGCGATATCGGTAGTCATCGTCTTTCTGAGGTTGATTCCGTTACCTCAAGTGTCTCATCAGCTGACCGGTCCGCAACGGAGCAGGCAATCGCCTCGGTGTAGCGGAGCCGGCCGAAATACATGACCTTGACCAGCGTCCACCAGGCCTGACCGGGCCGCGAGGCCGGATCCGCGGTCACCCGGTAGCGCAGGGTCACGCGCTCGCCGGGCCGGACGGCGAAGCCGCGCGTCCACGGCCGGGCACTTCCCCAGCTGCCGGACGGCCACACCAGCTGCGCCTCGCCCCTGATCTCGGAAGCGGCGTGGCTGGCCAGCCGGACGGCGACCTCGGCTTCGCCGCCGGGCGGCAGGACCAGCTCACGGGACTCCAGGCTGACCGCAAGCTCAGCGGCGGTCGCCTGCTCGTCCGCCAGATAACGCTCGACGAACTCGCCGGCCGGCAGGTCGCGCGGCGGGGCAGCAGGCTCGCCAACGGTGACGAGCGCCGCGTCCTCGAGGAGCTGGCCGGCCTCGTCGCTGATCCGGGCGGCGAGGAAGTACCGGCCTGCCGCGCCGGGCAGCACCCGCACCCGCAGCTCCCAGCTGGCGTGACCGCGCGGCGGCAGGTCGTAGCGCAGCGGGCCGGCCGGCTCGACGGCCAGCTGCGGCGGCACGTCAAGCTCGGCGACGCCGGCCGCAGGCTCGGGCCCGCAGGCCACCGTCAGCCGCAGCGCTGCCTGCTCGCCGCCCGGCCCGGCCAGCGCGATTCTCGCCCCGCCGCCGGGGGAGCCGCCGCCGGGATCCGCCGCGCTGGCGGAAAGGTGCACGGCGACCGGCAGGTTCCCGGCCGGAGCCGGTCCCTTGCCGTGCAGCCAGTAGCGGGTGAATACCGGCTGGGCGGGCTCCGGCAGCGCCGCACCGTCCTCGCGGGCCGCGGCCGTGCCCGCGGCCGGCCACGGCCGCGGCAGCAGCGCCAGCGTCACGACGCCGGCCGCAGGCAGCTCAGCCACTGCCGCGCCATCGCGCACCGGCAGCGCCTGGCCGCCAGGTTCCTCCGCTGGGCCGGTCAGGCTCGCCGCGGCCAGCCCGGGTGCCAGGCGCACCCGGGCCAGGCCGGGGCCGGCCCGGCCAGAGACGTCACGCAAGCGCGCCGTTACCCCGTCTTCGCGGCGGGGGGCGCCAGGCCGGCCGGCCGCCAGCGGGTTACCGCGCGGCTTGAGCGCGGCGAGCACCGCGCTGGCAGGCTCGGCCGAGGCCAGGCTGGCGACGGCCGGCAGCGGCCCGGCGTGCAGGCCGGTCTCGCAGGTGAGCAGGTCGTGGTTGTAGTCAAGGCCGGCCAGCGGGAACCCGGCGGACCGCCAGTCGCCCGGCCCGGCGGCGAGCGCGTACTCGAACGTATGGCTCCAGTGCTGCCAGGCGAAGCTCGTGCCGTCCGGCGCGGTGCGCGCGTCGCCGTCGATCCAGACCCCGCAGGGCCAGCCGCTGCAGGACCGCAGCAGCGAGATGTGCAGGGTGCCGTCCGGGGTCACCAGGCTGCTCGGCGTGCCGCGATTGAGCAGTGCAACCGAATGTCCGGCCAGGTCAGGAACGGCCGGGCTGGCGGGCCGGCCGGCCGTCTCGCCGGTAACGGCCGAGACGGCCTCGATCACCGCGTCGGCCAGGTCGGCGATGACCGCGCCGATCGCGGCCGCCAGGTCATCGCCTGCCACGATCAGCACGGGCAGGTCACGGGCGGCGCGGACGTCCGCGCCCGGGCCGAACGCCTGCTCCCGGCTGACCGCGGCCGGGATCCAGAGGCGGGCACTGCCGCTGGCCGCCAGCTGCGCCGCCAGCGCCGCGGCTGCGGCCTGGCCTGCCGCGGCGAGCACCTCGGCAGTGAACGGATTCTGCGCTGGCCCGCCGAGCGCGATGCGGACGTCGGGCAGGTTCGAGTCCAGGTCGATCGAGCCGTACCTGGGGCCGTCCGGCCGCGAGCAGGTCGCGGTGACTCCCTGGCTCGCCAGTGCCGCAAGCAGTGCCCGGATAGCCGCCGTAGACCCGTTAGGAAACTGCGGGCAGATCACCTCGGCGACACCGGCCGCAGTGGTCAGCCTGCGCCCGCCGGGCTCGGTCAGTGCCATCCTGACGGCGGAGGACAGGCCGAACCATTCGTGCGCGGGGTTGTCGAGGGTGTACCAGTGCTGCGCGACGTCGGCATCGGCACTGCCGAACGGGCGCCCGATCACCGACAGCGCCGTCTGGTAGACCGGCAGCGCGCCGGGCACGCGGGCCGGGAAGCGGACCCGCAGCAGCCGGTCACTGCCGATGGAGCCATCGGCGTGGGTGCGGAACTCGACCCGCTGCGCGCTGTCCCAGAGCACGGTCTGCTGGGTGACCCGCAGGCCGCCGAGGCAGAACTCGGCAACCAGCCTGGACCCGGCCGGGCAGCGCTCCGCCCGCACCCGGGCGGCCAGGCCTGCCGAGCCGGTACCCGGGCCCTTCGGCGAGAGCAGCCACGGCCCCTCGGCCCATTTCGGGTGGTAGTCGTACTCCTCCTGGAGCACGAGCTCGTTGGCCGGGCCGCGGAGCAGTTCGGTGCCCGAGCGCTTGTCCAGGATCCGGCTCAGGGTGCCGCCGCGGCCCGGGTCGGCCTCGACGAGGAATGCGCCGTTCTCGATCACCGGCCGGCCGCCCGCCGCCCGCCCGGCCGGCTCCCAGCCAGCCGGCTCGGTGCCCGCAGGCCAGCCGGCCGGCCGCGGGGCGGCCGTTACCCAGTAGGTCCGGTAGCCGAGGGCTGGCACGCCGTCCGCCCGGAAGGTCAGCGTCAGCCCGGCAAGCGTGCCGTCAGCACGGCGCCGGACGCCCTCGGCGAGGAACGCGACCGCACCGCCGCTCTCGTCGGCCAGGCGTATCCACGGGGCCCCCGGCGCGGCGAAGTCCAGGGTGATCCTCGCCATGCCCGGCCTGGCGGCTGACAGCGTATTGAACACCACGACGGCCCGGCCGCCCGCGGCCGCCCCGGCTGTCCCGGCACCGGGTCTCGTGTCGGCCAGGCCCGCCAGGTACTGCGCCGCGGCGCGGCGCGCGTCGTCGCCCCGCTCGTGCGCCTCCTGCCAGCCGGCCAGCAGGTCCAGGTAGACCTGGTCGCCCTCGGTGCCGGTGATCGCGTCGTGGTGCGCGCCGAAGACCAGCTGCCGCCAGGCCTTGTCCAGGCTCTGCGCCGGGTAGCCCGCGCCGGCCAGCCAGGCCAGGGTGGCCAGCCGCTCGCCGTCCTGCACCGCGATCTCCGCGGCCCGCTGAGCCTGCTTGGTGTCGATGTAGGAGACGTCCTTGCCGGGGTACACCGGGTTCATGTCCCTGGTCTGCGGGGTGATCCACACGCCGCGCCGCTCGGCGTCCCTGCGCACGGCGCCGAAGAACTCGCTCGGCACCGCCGTCACGAACCTCGGCCAGACATAGCGGGCGTTCCAGTCCCGGTAGATCCGGGTGGCCCAGCGCGACGGGATCACGTGGTCGGCGCCGACCGGCAGCAGCACGTTGCGGGTCGCGGCCACCGGCGCGAGCAGGGCGAACTGGGCATAGGCGGCCCGCTCCGCCGCGGCGAGGTCCTGGGCGTCCTGAGTCACCCAGCCGGCCCCGTAATGGTTCGGCATGTACGCGGTCAGCAGGCCGCGGCCGTCCGGCGAGACCCATTCGAACTCGCTGGCGAACTGCATGCGGGTGTTGTCGCCGACGCTCCGGTTCGGCCCCCACTGGTGGAACGGGCCCCTGGCCCAGGCGGACTCGGTCAGGCCGGCCGCCGCCATCAGCGACGGGTAGCCGGGATCGTGCCCGAACGCGTCCAGCATCCAGGCCGTCTTCGGGTCGGCGCCGAGCACGTCGCGCTGATAGCCGAGCCCGTAGATCGCGTTGCGGATGGTGGACTCGGCGGATGTCAGGTTGGTGTTCGGCTCGTTGTAGCTGCCGCCGACGATCTCGACCCGGCCGCTGGCGATGAACGCGAGCAGGTCCGCGCGGTCCTCCGGGTGCGCGTCGAAATACGGCTTCAGGTAGTCGATCTCAGCGAGCACGAACTTGTAGTCCGGATCCCGCCTTGCCTCGTCCAGGTGCAGCCGGACGAGCTCGAACGCGGTCCTGGCATCCGGCAGCCGGCCTGCCTCGTCCGGCAGCAGCAGCCGGGACTCGGTGAACTGGCCCTGGGTGTTCCACCAGACCGGGTCGTAGTGGAAATGGCTGACCATCCACATGGTCCAGCCGGGCTCGGCGACGGTGATCTGGCCGGCCAGCTCCGCGCGGACCACGGTCCCGGCGGTCCCTGCGGCCTCGGCCACGGCGGTGACGCGGAGCGTGGCGCCAGGGCCGTGCGGCGCGCTGATCTCGACCGGGACATCGGCAGCCGCCGCGGCGCCAGGCGGCGGCGCCGCGACGCTGACCGGCCGCGGGGTGCTTGCCCCCGGCCCGTCGACACGCACGGTGACCATTGCGCCGCCGCCGCGGCCGTCGCCTGCCGGGTGGCCGCCGTCGCCTGCCGGGTGGCCGCCATCGCCCGCCGGGTCGCCGCCGTCGCCCGCCAGGCTCACCCGGATCAGCTGCAGCGGGCGCCTGACCGTGCCAGCGAACAGATCGGTTGAGGCAACGTCGCTGATCCGCATGGCCATATCGTGCCATGGCGGCCGGCAGGCAGGCGGTTGCCTGCGGCGCCGCCGCGCGGCCGATAGCATGGCGACCTGGAGCGCCGCAGGCCGCCCGTCCGGGGCGCGCGGCAGGGCGGCGCGGCGAGCGGAGCGTGACTGCCGATGCCGGACCCGCCAGTGACGCTGCGGGACGTCGCCGGGCGGGCCGGCGTGCATCCGGCCACCGCGTCCCGTGCGCTCAACCCGGAGACCAGGATCCTGGTCAGCGAGGAGACCACCCGCCGGGTGCTGGCGGCTGCCGACGAGCTTGGCTACCGGCCCAACCCGGTGGCGCGCAGCCTGCGGACCAGGCGCTCGCACACGGTAGGCGTGCTGATCCCCGACCTGAACAACCCGCTGTTCCCGCCGATCGTTCGCGGGCTCGACGACCGGCTTGCGGCGGCCGGGTACGTCGCGCTGATCGGCAACACCGACGGCGACGACGAGCGCGAGCGGGTCGTCTTCGAGCAGATGCGGGCCCGGCACGTGGACGGCTTCGTGCTGGCCACCGCGCACCTGCGCAGCCCGCTGCTGGCCGAGGCGGCCCGGGCCGAGCTGCCCGTGGTGCTGATGAACCGGCTCGCCGAGGACTACAGCTTCCCGTCCGTCTCGGTGGACAACGAGCGCGGCATCCGGATGGCGGTGACCCACCTGGCCGCGCTCGGGCACCGCAGGATCGCGCACATCGCCGGCCCGCAGGACGTGTCGACCGGGCTGAACCGGTACCGGGGGTTCCTGACCGCCATGGCGGCCTGCGGGCTGCCCGTCGATCCTGGCCTGGTCGTCTTTGCCCGGTCGTTCTCCCTGGACGAGGGCCTGCGGTGCTGCCGCGAGCTGCTCGAGGCCCCCGCGCGGTGCACGGCCGTGGCGGCCGGAAACGACATGCTGGCGCTCGGCTGTTACGCCGCCCTGGACGCGGCCGGGCTGAGCTGCCCGGACGACATGTCGGTGGTCGGATTCAACGACATGCCGTTCATCGACCTGCTCAAGCCGCCGCTGACCACTGTTAGGTTCCCGCACTACCAGGTCGGGACGGAGGCGGCGCAGCTGCTGCTTGAGCGGATCGGCGGGCACGGCGGGCCGGTCAAGATCCTCTACCTCGCGCCGGAATTCGTCGCCCGGGGTTCCACCGGGCCCGTCCCGCCCGGCTCCGGCTAGCGCCTGGCCGCGCGGTTTCCGGCTAGCGCCTGGCCAGCTGGCGGGCCATCCAGTCGGCGGTGTAGGGCCGGTGCCGATACGGCAGGTTCGCGCAGCCATGGTTGCCGTCGGCGAGCAGCAGCAGCTCGGCCGGGCCGCCCGCCTCGTCGGCGAGCCGCTGAGCCTGCTGCCACCCGATGATCCGGTCCCGCTGGCCGGCCACGATCAGCAGCGGCGCGGTCAGCAGGCCGGCCCGGCCCGCCATGGTCAGCTCATCGGCGCGCAGCTTTGCTTCCTCGGGGGTGGCCACCTTGGACCGGACCCGGAAGGCCGCCTGGCTGAGATCGGGCAGCTGGTCCCAGGTGTCGCCGAAGCTGAACGGCCCGGATAGCGTGACGCAGGCGCGCACTCGCTGATCGCCGCTGGCGAGCCGGGCTGCGTAGTAGCCGCCCAGGCTGACCCCCCAGAGCCCGGTCCGCTCCGGGTCCAGGCCGGGCAGCCCGGTCACCGCATCCAGGATGGCGCCGCCGGGAACCTCCCAGTCCGGCCTGATCGCCAGGCCGTACTCGGCCTCGCCCTGCCCAGGGCCGTCGACGGCGAACGTCGCGATGCCCCGGTCGAGGAACAGGTCCTCGGTCGCGCGGAGTTCCTCCTTGGCCGAGTCGAGGCCGGAGATCATGATCACGACCGGGTGCGGGCCCGAGGTCATCGGCCGCCGCAGGATCCCGGCGAGGACGTCGCCGTCGAACGGGATCTCCACTCGTTCGCCGGGCGGGTCAAGGTGCGGCAGCGCATCGTTCAGGCACCGGACGGCCACCGCGTGCGCCACGCGGAGCTGTGCCATGTCCTGGACGAACAGGAACTTCGCGAAGTGGTAGTACACGGCCGCCTGGGCCAGGTGAGCGCCGCCTGACCTGGTCCGGCCATCGCCGAGCGCCAGCCGCCCGAGGTTCTCGTGCTCGGCGCCTGCCCGGCACCACGCCGCGCACCAGTCGCTCCAGTCACCGATGGCGGCGGTGATCCGCGCGAAGTCATTCGCGTCCACCCCGTTCGCGATGAAGCGCGGCGCCCAGTGATCGACGGCCGCGGTAACTAGCCTGTCCGCCATGCGGTCAGTGTTGCACACGATTGCAGAACGATGCACGCCAATGCCCCTGTGGTGGAACGGATGGTCCGTGGCCAGCGCACTTGGTCCAGGCGGAGCAGAGGAGCCGGGCCAGCGGCAAGGATCCGATAACGGCTTGGCCACGGCCCGTTGACAACCGCGCGAACGGTGCGTCACGCTCGTGCGCAAACGATTGTCACGGATTCCGGGATGGCGAGATGACCGAGCAGGGAAACGAGCGCAGGCTCGGCTGGCTAGGCACCGGCCGGATGGGGTCGGAGCTTGTCCGCCGGCTGCTCGCGGCAGGCTGCGACGTGGCGGTGTACAACCGGACCAAGGCCAAGGCCGGGCCGCTCGCGGCGGCCGGCGCGAAGGTCGTCGACTCGGCTGCCGAGCTGGCAGGCCGGGACATCGTGTTCGTGACTGTCGGCACCTCCAGCGACCTGGTCGACGCACTGGCCGGCCCGGCCGGGCTGCTGTCGTCGGCCGCGGCGCCGGGCATCGTAGTGGACTGCTCCACCATCTCGGCGGAGGCATCGCAGCAGGTCCGCGAGCAGCTTGGCGCGCGGGGCAGCGTGCTGCTCGCCGCGCCCGTGATGGGAAATCCCAAGGTGGCCAGGGCCGGCCGGCTGACATTCGCGGTGTCCGGCCCGCGGCCCGCCTTCGATGCCGCCCGGCCGTACCTCGACCTGCTCGGCGCCGGGGCGACCTATGTCGGCGAGGGCGAGCTCGCCCGGATAGTGAAGCTGTGCCACAACCTCTTCCTCGGCGTGGTGATCCAGTCGCTGGCCGAGGTCACCATCCTGGCCGAGAAGAGCGGGGTGAGCAGGCAGGCCTTGCTCGCCTGCCTGAACGACAGCGTGATGGGGTCGGCCTTCACCAGGTACAAGACCCCGGCGCTGGTGAATCTCGACTTCAGCGCCACCTTCACGGCCGAGCTGCTGCGCAAGGACTTCGACCTGGGCCTGGCAGCCGCGCGCGAGCGCGAGGTGCCGCTGCCGGTAGCCTCGCTGGTGCACCAGCTCGTGCAGAGCCTCGTCGGGCACGGACTTGGCCAGTCCGACTTCGCCGCGCTGCTCACGCTGCAGGCGCAGTCGGCGGGCCTGGAACTGGCCAGCGAGGATGCGAATGTACCCGACGGGCTAGCGCCCGCAAGCCTCCCAGGGGGCGAGGAAACACCGTGAGCCGCCGGCTCACTATCCGCGGCCGGCCGAGTCGGCCGGCCGTTCCTGATTATCCGTTACCAATCGGAAGGAGGACCGGGATGAGACCTCAACGCGCCCGGTTCTTGTCTCTCGCCGCCGCAGCCACTGCCGCTGCCACGCTCGCCGCCTGCAGCAGCAGCAGCCCTAGCCCAAGCGCCAGCCCGTCGGCCGCCGCCAAGGCGCCGATCGTGATCGGCGCATCGGTTTCCCTGACCGGCGACTTCTCCGCCGACGGCCAGGCGTTCCAGAGGGGCTACGAGCTGTGGGCGCATGACGTGAACGCCGCGGGCGGGCTGCTCGGCCGCCAGGTCAAGCTGATCTTCAAGGACGACAAGAGTGACCCGACCCAGGGCAGCACCAACGTCCAGCAGCTCATCACCTCCGACCATGTGAACCTGGTCTTCGGCCCGTTCTCCTCGCTGATCACGGGACCGACCGCCTCGGTCGCCGCGCGGTACGGGTTCGCGATGATCGAGGGCGCGGGCGGCGCGCCCGCGGTCTTCGATACCCCGTCGAACAAGGCCAAGCACAACGTATTCGACGTGAGCTACCCGATCGTGGCCCAGTATGATCCGCTGGTCAACTGGATCAAGTCCCTGCCGGCCGGCCAGCGGCCGACGTCCGCGGCCTACCCGATCATCGACAATCCGTTCACGATCCCGCCGGAGCAGCGTGCTCAGCGGACCTTGCAGGGCGCTGGCATCAAGACCCTCTATTCCAAGGTCATTCCCGCCGAGGCGCCCGACTACCGGCCCGCCGCCGACCAGGTGGCCGCGAGCGGCGCGCAGATCGTCCTGCTCGGCTCGGTGGACGTGCCGACCGTCGCGGCGTTCATGAAGGCATTCCAGCAGCAGCACTACAACCCCAAGATCCTGGCCGCCACGGCAGGCCCGGACCAGGGCGGCGCGTTCCTCAGCGCGGTCGGCAAGGCCAACGCGACCGGCATCATGACGGCCAACGGCTGGTACGGCGGCTACGACAACGCGCAGAGCCGGGTCATGGTGGCCGAATACATCGCGAAGTACGGCGGCACCGCCTCTGACATCAACTCCGACGTGGCCGAGGCCTACTCCGTCGGGCAGGTCGCGGCGCAGGCAGTGCGGGCGACCGGCGGAACCGACAACGCCAAGATCATCAGCTACCTGCACAGCGGGGTCACGCTGACCAGCGTGCAGGGCCCGGTGCAATTCAACGCGCTGGGCGAGAACCTCAAGCCGGTGGTGTTCGTTTTCCAGTGGCAGAACGGCAAGTACAACCAGGTGCTCCCGGTCGGCGCGCCGGGCTCGGGGCACATCCAGTTCCCCAAGCCGAACTGGCCTTAACCGGGCAAGCAGGTCACGGAGGCCGCGGAGCCGACATGGGCAGAGAACTTTACCGGGCGGTCGCCGACGGGATACTCGGCGGCGGTGTCTATGCCCTGATGGCGGTCGGGCTGACGCTGATCTTCGGCGTGCTCGACATCATCAACATCGCCCAGGGCATCCTGGTCGTGCTGGCCGCCTACCTCAGCTCCGTGCTCTCCGTGCACCTGCACCTGGATCTCTTCGTCGGCCTGCTGGTGACGATCCCGGTGATGTTCATCATCGGGGTCGCCATCCAGTGGCTGTTCATGCGCAGGCTGCGGGGCCGGGAGCGAACCTCGATGTCGCTGCTGGCGAGCTACGCCGTGATGATCATCATCGAGGGGATCCTGTACCTGGGATTCGGGCCGGACTACGTGGCGCTGAACGCCTGGTACATCAACTCGACCGTGCGCGTGTTCGGGTTCTACCTGCCGTACATCTACCTGTTCGGCTTCGGCCTTGCCGTGCTCCTCGTGGTAGGCCTCTATTTCATGCTGTACCGGACGAAGTTCGGCCGCAGCCTCCGCGCCACCATGCAAGATCAGGTCGCGGCCCGGCTCATCGGCATCGACGTGAACCGGGTGGCGGCGCTCGCCTTCGGGATCGGGGTCGCGGTCACCGCGGTAGGCGGCATGGTGTTCGGCGCAACCAACGCCTTCAATCCCAACAGCGGCTATGACCTGATCTCCCGGCTGCTGGCCATCATCATCCTCGGCGGCCTCGGCAGCATCGGCGGAGCGCTCGCGGCGGCCGTCTTCATGACGACGGTGGAGGCCGTGGTGAATATCTGGTCGCCCACCTGGTCGGTCGTCGTGTTCTACGCGGCGCTCGTCATCGTGCTCACGTTCCGGCCGAATGGCCTGTTCGGGCGCCGCGCGGTGCGGGCGCAATGAACTCCCAGGCAGCCCTGCGGTGGGGCGTTGCCGCGGCCGCGGCGGCGGTCGCGGCGATCTTCCCCCTGGTCTTCACCAGCGAGCTGGTGACCCAGATCGCCGTTGACACGCTGATTTTCGTCGGGGCGACGGCCGCCTGGAACATTTTCTCCGGCTACAGCGGCTACATCTCGCTCGGGCACGCGGTGTTTTTCGGGGCTGGCGCCTATACGGCCGGGGTAGCGGCCCAGGACTGGCAGGTCAGCGGCGCCGCGGAATTCCTCCTGCTGCCGCTGGCCGCCGTCGTGGCCGCGCTGATCGCCGTGCCGTTCGGGCTCATCGCGCTGCGGGTGCGGCGGCACACGTTCGTTGTGGTCACGATCGCGGTGTTCTTCATCTTCCAGCTGATGGCGTTCAACCTGTCGGTCACCGGCGGGTCGGTCGGGATCAACGCGCCCTTCCTGGGCTGGGCACCGCAGACGTACAACAACCCGTTCTATTACCTCGCGCTCATCATCGCCGCTGGCACGATCGCGCTCTCCTGGCTGATCCGCCGGTCCAGGTTCGGGCTGCAGCTGCGGGCCATCCGGGACGACGAGGACCGTGCCCGCGGTCTTGGCGTGCGGGCGATGCGGGTGAAGCTGGCCGCCTTCGTCATCTCGGCGGTGGTGATGGGCCTGCTCGGGGCCCTCTGGTTCTTCTTCATCGTGCAGGTACTCCCGCAGTACGGATTCGACCCGCTGCTCGATCTGTCCGTTGCGCTGATGGCGTTCCTCGGCGGGCTCGGCAGGGTGGCAGGCCCGGTGATCGGGGCGCTGATCCTGGAGCCCGGGCAGCAGTACCTGACCCTGCAGTACAGCAATTCCTACGTCAGCGAGATCATCCTCGGATCGCTGTTCCTGCTGGTGATCCTGTTCCTGCCGCGGGGGATCCTGCCGTTCGCCGAGGAGCGGATAGCGTCCTGGCGCGGGCGGCGAGCCGATGCGCGGGACGCCGCGGCTGGCGGGCCGCCCGGCTCGCGGCCGGCCCCCGCCCCCGCGGCGATCGCGCCAGCACCGCAGCAGGGAACATCCGGGGCGCACGGCGCGCCAGGCACCCGGGGGACGCGGTGACTGCCCTGCTGAGGGCCGAGGGCGTGTGCAAGGCTTTCGGCGGCGTGCAGGCGCTCGGCGGCTGCACGGTCGAGGTAGAGCAAGGCAGCATCACCGGGCTGATCGGGCCGAACGGCTCGGGTAAGACGACGTTGTTCAACGTGATCACCGGGTATGAGCGGCTGGACGCCGGCGACGTGTACGTGGACGGCACCCGAATCACGAACGCGCCGCCGCAGCGGGTGTTCGCCCTCGGCATCGGCCGGACCTTCCAGCTGACCCGGATCTTCCCCACGCTCACGGTCATGGAGAACATGCTCGTCGCGGTGCAGCACACCGACCGCGGCCGGGGCAGGAACCGCAACCCGCTGGCCAGGGCGGGCGGCAGCGCTGACCGCAGGCACGCGATGGAACTGCTCGACTTCCTCGGGATCGCCGGGCATGCGGCCGCGCTGGCCGGAACCTTGTCCTACGGCCAGCGCAAGCTGCTCGAGCTCGCCTACGTGCTGGTCGCCGACCCCGCGATCGTGCTGCTCGACGAGCCGGCCGGCGGGGTGAACCCGTCGCTGATCAATCACATCGGTGACCGGATCCGGGAGCTGAACGCGGCCGGTCGGACCTTTCTGATCGTGGAGCACAACATGGATTTCGTGATGGGCATATGCGAGCGCATCGCGGTCCTTGACTACGGCACGGTCGTTGCGGCCGGCCCGCCGGATGCCATCAGGCAGGACCCTCGGGTGCTTGATGCCTACCTCGGCACCATGGAAGACGACGATGACGTCGGCTGATCCGGTGACCTCCGGGGATCTGCCGCCGGCAGGCCGCAGCGCGGACGCGCTCGTCCTGGACGGGGTCGTGGCCGGCTACGGCGGCGGTGACGTGCTGCACGGGGTGTCGCTGAGCGTGCCCGAGGGCGGCATCACCTGCATCGTCGGGCCGAACGGAGCGGGCAAGTCGACGCTGCTCGCGACGATCAGCGGGCTGCTGCGGCCGCGGCGCGGCAGCATCACGCTGCACGGCCAGTCGCTGGCCGGCAAGAGCCCGCGGCAGATCCTGGACCTGGGCGTGGTTCACGTTCCGCAGAATCACAGCCTGTTCCGCGACATGACGGTCAGGGAGAACGTCGAGCTCGGCGGCTACGTCATCAAGGACCGCTCGCTGCTTGCCCGCAGGCTCGCGCTGATCGAGGAGATGTTCCCGCAAGTGGCGGCGTGGGCGGCAAAGAAGGCAGGCAGCCTGTCCGGCGGCGAGCAGCGGCTGGTGGAATTCGCCCGCTGCCTGATGCTCGACCCGTCCCTGATCATCTTGGACGAGCCGTCGATGGGCCTGTCGCCGAAGGTGCTCAAGTCCGTGTTCGGCGCGGTCGCGATGATGAACGCGAGCGGCAAGACCCTGCTGCTCGTCGAGCAGAACGCGCGGGCGGGCCTGCGGATGTCCAGCCACGGCGTGGTGCTGGAGAACGGGCGGGTACGGCTGGCGGGCACCGGCCGGGAGGTGCTTGAGCATCCCGAGATCGGCGCGCTCTACCTGGGCGGCTCGGTGGCGCCTGGCCGGGATCCGGCTTGATCGTCGACGCGCACTGCCACGTCATCGCCGCGGAGATGACGACAACCGCGGTGCCTGCCGACTGGCGCCCCGCCATCAGCCACGCCGACGGCCGCCAGGTCATCACGTTCCGCGGCCGGGAGCTGCGCTCGACCGTCGCTGAGTTCACCGACATCGACGTGATGCTTGCCCAGGCGGCCGCCGGGGGAGTCGATCATCTGCTGCTCTCGCCGTGGATCATGCTGGTGCCGACCGAGGCCGACCCGGCGGACGCGATCCGGATCTGCCGAGTGCAGAATGAGGCGCTCGCCCGGGCCGCATCCGGCGGCCGGGTAAGCGCGCTCGGCGCCGTCCCGCTGCAGGATGCGGCCGTCGCGGCGGGCGAGCTCGCGGAGCTGATGCGGCTGCCCGGGATGTGCGGCGCCGAGGTGCCGGCCAGCGTGCAGGGCAGCTACCTCGGGGATGACCGGTTCCTGCCGTTCTGGGAGGCCGCCGAGGCGACCGGGGCGCTGATCTTCGTGCATCCCACTACGCGCGGCTTCGGGCTGCCCGCGCTGGCGGACTATTACCTGTGGAACTCGGCCGGGAATCCGCTGGAGACCACGGTCACCGCCGCGCACCTGGCCGCGGCCGGGGTGCTGGAGCGGCACCCGGGGCTGCGCATCCTGCTGGCGCACGGCGGCGGCGGGCTGCTGGCCATCCGCGGCAGGCTGCGGCGTGCCTTCGCCGCCAGGCCCGAGGCCAGGGCACGCGCGACGGCCGGCCCGGACGCGTCGCTGCGCCGGTTCTACTTCGATACCGTGACCCATGATCAGGCACTGCTCGCCGATCTCGTCGCGTATGCCGGAGACGACCACGTGCTGCTCGGCTCGGACCGGCCGTTCGACATGGGCACCGACCGGCCGGCCGACGAGGTCAGGGCGCTGCGCCTGGGCGCGGCGGCGCAGGACCGCATACTCGGCGGCAACGCCGGGCGGCTGCTCGGACTGCGCCGTCCCTGGATCGTGCCATGACCGAGACGTTCGACGTGGTGGTGGCAGGCGCGGGCCACAACAGCCTGGTCGCGGCGGCATACCTGGCCAGGGTAGGGCTGCGCTGCGTGGTGCTCGAGGCCAGGCCCGACATCGGCGGGGACACCAGCTCAGCGGAGCTGACCGTGCCCGGATTCCGGCATGACAGCTGCTCGACGGCGCACAACCTGATCCAGGGCGGCCCGATCATCCGCGACGACGAGCTTGGCCTGGCCGGCCACGGGCTCGAGTACCTGCATCCGGATCCCGTCGTGCACGTCCCGTTCCCGGATGGCGCGTGGCTGACCATGTGGCGCGACGAGGACAGGACAGCGGCCGAGTTCGCCAGGTTCTCCGCCCGGGATGCCGCCGCGTACCGCCGGATGATGGCCGAGTACGGGCAGATCGCGCCCGTGCTCACCCGCCTCCGCTACACCCCGGCTGGGCAGGGTGAGCCCGTCAGCCAGGCGCTGGCCGGCCAGCCGGGCGGCGAGCGGTGGCTGCGCGCCGACGCGATGTCCGCCTGGGAGGTCATCAGAGCGGAATTCGAGGACGAGCATGTCAGGGCGTTCATGCTGTGGATGTCGTTCATGACGATGCAGCCGCCGGACCGCCCTGGCACCGGCCTGCTCGCGTACTCGCTTGCGTACGGCAGGCAGCGGCACAGCTGGACGCTGCCCCGCGGCGGCTCGGCCGCGCTGCCCAGGGCGCTTGCCCGGGTGATCGAAAGCCGCGGCGGCGTCATCGTCACGGGCGCGCGGGTAACGGCGCTGGTGCTGGAGCGCGGGCGGTGCGCCGGCGTCGAGACGGCCGCCGGGCAGCGGTACCTGGCCGCCCGGGCGGTGCTGTCCACGATCCACGTCAAGCACCTGATCGAGATGGCTCCCGCGCGGGCATGGGGCGCGGACTTCCGGTCCCAGGTGCAGACGTGGCGGCCGGGTGTTTCCATGTTCGTCACGCACTACGCGACAACCCGCGCGCCGCGCTTTGCTGTACCCGGCGGATCTATCCAGCCGGTCGCGGCAGGGACGCCGCAATCGGCTGCGCGCATGCTGCGGCTGGCAGGCGACTTCTTCGCCGGGCGGATTGCCGACGACGACCCCGTTCTCCTTGTGCTGTGCCCCACCGTCGCCGATCCGTCCCGGGCACCGGACGGCGCTCACACGCTCAAGGTGGTGGGATTCCAGCCCTACGAGCTGCCGGACGGGCCCGCTCGCTGGGATGACCGCAAGCACGAGGTCTCCGCGGCTAACCTCGCCCAGCTGCGCCGGTACGCGCCCGATCTGACCGACGACGTCATCCTCGGGTCATCGGTGCACAGCCCGCTGGACCTCGAGCGGATGAACTCCCACAACTGGCACGGCTCCTGCCACGGCGGCGAGGCCGGCCCCGCGCCGTCCGGCACCGCGCGCGCGGCGGCCAGCTGGGCCGGTCACCGGATGCCGATCCCCGGCCTCTACCAGACCGGCGCGACCACCTACCCTGGCGGGTCGGTCTCCGGCGCACCCGGCCGTAACGCCGCGGCGGTGCTGCTCGCCGATCTCGGCAGCAGCCTGTCCGCGGCGATAGCCGCCAGCCGCGGCTAGCCTGGGTTGGCGGGCCCGGGCCGGGAGATGACCGGCCATCGTCCGGGCTCAGCGCTGGCCGGCATCGCGGCATGCCGGGCGGCGGCGGAGCCGAGGTCGCCGGGGCGGTACAGGTGGACATAACGTTCCTCGCGTGCCTATGTTCGTTTGAGGACCCGTATCGCGTGGGGCCTGATATTCCAGCTGTTCCGCCGGCAGTCGTTGCTCCGGACCCGGTAGCGATCGTACTTAGCCAGGCGTTGCTCACCCGGGAGTTCACGTGGCGCAGCCAGTTGCTTCAGCCGGTCCCCGCGGACAGTCGCGTTCTGCTTGCGCGGCTCCGCTCAGCCCGGTCCGGCGTGAGCGCCGGGAAGGGCTGATCCGGGACGCGAGACAAGGCGACGCGGTCCGTGGACAGGTCGTCGAGGAGGTCGCGATCGGCGGGGTGCGTGACCGGGCCAGCGCCGTCGGGGTGGCCGGGTCGGCTGCATCGCGCTTGCGCGAGCCCGGGCGGCTCGAAGTCGCCACCGGTCATGCGGGGGGTATAGGTCCCATGTCTTCTGCTACGTCGTCTGCCATAGGAGACCGCCTGGCTGCGCCGGGAGACCGGCGCTGGCTGATCCTGGTCGTGGTCGCCGTTGCCCAGCTGATGGTGGTCCTGGACGCCACCATCGTGAACATCGCGCTGCCGTCGGCCCAGCGTGCGCTGGGGTTTGCGAACGGTGACCGGCAGTGGGTGGTGACGGCTTACGCGCTGGCCTTCGGAAGCCTGCTGCTGGTGGGCGGCCGGCTCGGCGACATGTTCAGCCGCAAGTGGGTCTTCATCACCGGACTTGTCGGATTCGCCATAGCCTCGGCCATCGGCGGCGCCGCGGTCTCGTTCGGGATGCTGGTGGCGGCCCGCGCGCTGCAGGGCGCCTTCGGCGCCATCCTGGCCCCGGCCGCTCTGGGCACCCTGGTCAGCACGTTCCGGGACCCGCGCGAGCGGGGCAGGGCCTTCGGCGTGTTCGGCTCGGTCGCGGCCGGCGGCGGCGCCGTGGGGCTGATCCTCGGCGGGGTGCTCACCCAGTACCTCTCGTGGCGCTGGTGCCTGTATGTCAACCTCGCGTTCGCCGCGATCGCCGTGGCCGGCGCCCTGGCCTGGATCCGGAGCAGCCGCCCGGCCGCCCGGCCGTCGATGGACTGGCCCGGCGCCGTGCTGGCCTGCGCCGGGCTGTTCCTCATCGTCTTCGGCTTCTCCCACGCCGAGACCGCCGGCTGGACGGCCGCGCTGACCCTCGGCTCCCTGGTCCTGGGCGTGGTGCTGCTCGCCGGGTTCGCCGCCGCCGAGCAGCGTTCCAGTCACCCGCTGCTGCCGCTGCGGGTGATCCTGGACCGCACCCGGGGCGGCTCTTATGTTGCCGTCGGCATATCGGGAATCGCGATCTTCGGCACCTTCCTGTTCCTCACCTACTACC
>Ga0070698_100000012_pt1 | contig 116260 bp, 116 predicted proteins | sample KBSK1502metaG_FD_65477 | JGI IMG/M metagenome (GOLD analysis project Ga0070698, IMG submission 65477) | Corn, switchgrass and miscanthus rhizosphere microbial communities from Kellogg Biological Station, Michigan, USA - KBS K1-50-2 metaG | ecosystem: Host-associated > Plants > Roots >... | reverse complement strand
AACTGCCGACCCCTCGCACCCCAAGCGAGTGCTCTACCAGGCTGAGCCACGTCCCGACGGTAGGAAGCCGCTATAGAAGTAAACCAAACCAAGCGGCGGGGCTGACCAAAGAATTTTACACCAGCCCAACCACTTTCGTCCGCTGTCCCCTGCCTACAGCACTTCAATCGAGCACTGATGGTAATGCTTTAATACCTCATCCCATTATCGCCTACCCACTCTCTTCCGCCCGCGTTGCGGTTCCTCCTCCAACAGCGCGAACTGGATCTTCTTCTCCACTGGATCGATGCGATCCGCGATTACGCGTACCTTCTGCCCAAGGCGATACATCTTATGACTCCGCTGGCCGATGATCTCGCGTGTGTTCTCGTGATACACGTAACGATCATCGGTGAGCGTAGCTAGCGGCACCAGCCCTTCGACGAAAAGATCGGTCAGCTCCACAAAAAATCCGAACTTGGTCACGCTGATAATCAGACCATCGAAGTCTTCACCGACGCGGTCTTCCATGAATTTGGCTTTCTTCCATTCCATCAGTTCGCGTTCCGCCTCGTCCGCGCGGCGCTCGGATTGGCTGGATTCTTCCGCAATATCGTGAAGTTCTTCTATCGGAATGGGCCCACGGAGCGGTTTGAGCGATTGCTGGTGAGTAGCATGATCGCGACGCTTCGACCAGGGCGATGATTTGCTGCTCCCCGTCTCTGGAATGTCGCTTTCGTCCCTGGAAGGCTGTCTTCCCGAAACTCCTATCGCTATTTCTCCATCTCGCATTTCCGCTGAGTCGCGCAGAACATCTTTCAAAATTCTGTGAATGATGAGATCTGCATAACGGCGGATGGGCGACGTGAAATGGGTATAGGTCGGGGCCGCCAGCGCAAAGTGCCCCAGATTTTCTTCCGAATATCGCGCCTGCTTCAGTGAACGCAACATCAGGTAGGAAAGAATTCTTTCCTCCGGCTTGCCGGCAATCTTCTCCGTGAGCTTCTGATACATACGCGGCGTGATGTGCACTTCTTTGGGGATTTCGATTTCCCGGGCGCGCTTCCCCGTGCCGTAATTGGCGCGACGATCCGTCTTGGGTTGTATCCGTTGAATGGGCAATGGGCCGACACCCAGTGAATAGCCGAAAGTCGCCGCAATGATTTCAAAGTCGTAGACGCGCTTGGGATCCGGCTTCTCGTGCACACGATAGATCGAGGCAACCCGCTTGTTCTCCAGATATCCTGCGACACTTTCGTTGGCTGAGAGCATGAATTCTTCAATGATGCGGTTGGCGATATTGCGCTCCGAGCGGGTAATGCTCTTCATTAGGCCGTGTTCATCGAACTCAATTACCGGTTCGGGTAGATCGAAATCAATCGAGCCGCGCCGCTCGCGCTTGCGATTCAGGATCATGGCCAGCTCACGCATGGTCTCAAACAACTCCACCAGGCTGGCGTAGCACTTGCGAAGCACAGGGTCTCCTTCGAGCACAGCCTTCACGTTGGTATAGGTCATGCGTTCCGCCGAACGAATTACGCCAGGACACAGTTCGCACCCAAGAATTTCTCCGCGATGATCGATTTCCATCACGCATGACATGACTAATCGATCCACCTGCGGACGCAGGCTACAAATATCAGTCGAGAGCTCGAGTGGCAGCATGGGCACAGCGCGGTCGGGGAAATAGACACTGGTGCCGCGCAGGCGCGCTTCCTGATCGATTGCCGAATCCGGGATGACGTATTGAGCTACGTCGGCGATATGCACTTGCAACTCGAAGTTGCCGTTTTTCAAACGTCGCACGGTAACTGCATCATCAAAATCACGCGCCGTCTCGCCATCAATAGTCACGATCGGCAGAGCCCGGAAGTCGCGCCGCTTCTTCAATTCACTCGCGGGGATGAGGGGTTCCGCCTCCTGCGCTTCCTCGAGAACTTCTGGCGGAAAGCGATGTGGCAAGTGGTGTTTGCGGATCATGATTTCAACATCTACGCCGAAATCATCTTCATAGCCGAGAATTTCGACTACTCGTCCGCGCGGATTCTGCGTGGCGGTGGGCCAGTCGGTAATCTCAACGTCCACCACAACGTTCTCCAGATTGTCCGGCCGAGTGCGCTTTGCTTCTTCACCAAGCACACGATGCACGCTCTTCTTAGTCTTTTTTCTTTTGTCTTCCTTTCCAGGAGCTGCTCCGTCATCGCTGGCCTTTTCCGGAAGCTCAAGTCCCTTGGGGATGATGATCTCCTGCGAAATTTTCCGATCAAGCGGCGTCACATAGTTGTAGCGATTGCCATAATGGAAGATGCCGACCACAGTGGAATGGGCCCGATGCAGCGGCCGCGCGATGCGACCCTCGGCGCGGCCATCGGGACGAATCGTGGTGATCTCCACCAGCACACGATCGCCGTGCATGGCTGAACCGACCGCGGGCAGAGGGATAAAAATATCTCCACTGAGGCGAGCTTTCAGGCGTTCATCGAGCGCACTGGCGTCGGGTATGACAAAGCCAAAGCCATCGCGATGCATGCTCAGCCGGCCCACGATCAGGTTCTTGCCCGAGGAGGCCTGAGGAATTGCATAGCGATCGGAATCCACTTGGACCAGTTGTTTGCCACTCACTAAACGCTTCAGCCGTTCGGAAAGTTCGCGCCGAGCGTCACCATGAATTCCCATTTCGCGGACTAACTGTTTGAATCCTGCCGTGCGTTTAGGTTGGCGTTCGATTTTCTTGAGAATTGCGGAGTCGGAGATCATGGGGTACTTTCCGGATACGGAACTAGTAAGCGCTTGGCTGGTTACGGGTGTGCCCTTTCAGTAAACACCGTTGCAGGTCGGTTAGGTGGATAAGAACTGCCGATTCAAGCGGAATTTACATTGTAGTAAGTGCCCAGACCCGAGACAAGTGGCGAGGAAACTAGTCATTTCGTAGCCTCCATCTCTACCAACCTCAATAACATCAGTGAAAATCCGAATTTCCACAGTCAGGAATACGAATTAGCGGAGTACAATTCGGTTTGGTCACCGAAATGCGAGTTTGACTCTGAATCCATCATCAGGAAAGGACCTTTTGCCACATGTGGAAGCCCACAAATCAGCCCATGACTCCAACCCGGCCGGGTGAGCCGGAGCGTCCCGCCATGCCTACACCGACGAGCTCTGCCGTGAGCGAAGCTCCCACGGTAACACGTCCGGTAACCAGCACCACTACCACCACCGCGGACCAGGCTACGATCGGCAAATCGCTGGTGATCAAGGGCGAAGTGACCGGTTCCGAATCCTTGTACATCGACGGACGGGTGGAAGGTTCGATCAATCTTTCAGGCAATCGCGTGACCGTGGGGCGCAATGGCGTGGTCTCGGCCAATATCAATGCGCGTGAAATCGTTGTGCTTGGTAAAGTGCGCGGAAATTTGACCGCAAGCGACCGGGTAGATATTCGCAGCGATGGTTCGCTTACTGGCGATGTAGTGGCTGCGCGTATTTCTATCGAAGACGGCGCGTTCTTCAAGGGCGGCATCGATATCCGCAAAGCCGGCCAGAAACCCAATGGTGAAGAATTGCCCAAGACGATGACTCCTTCGGGCGAAGTGGCGACTGCAGCGCGCGCTTAATCTCTCTCTCTCCACGGCGGGCCTCCCGTGGTTTCCCGGGCAGGCCCGTTTCTGTTGCTATCCTTCTGTTCTTCCCATACCCGAATAAATCCCTCCAAGTACAGTTGCTAGCTGAGTGCGGCTTACAACCGGCACAGCCTCCCTGCATCAAAAATTCGGAGGCGGAATCAGTGGCGGTTACAAACATCATTGTTGGGGAGAGACCGCAAGAATCGAACGTTATTCCCATAGTTCCGGGCATGCGGACCGATGTCAGTGGCCGGCAGGCGAGAAACGTTATTCTGCTATCCCTCCCGGACGACGAATACAGTTTGATTCGTCCCCATCTGGAGGCTGTGGATCTACCACATCATCTGATCCTGCACGAACCCGCGGAGAAGCTCGAATACGGATATTTTTTGAACGAAGGTATGACTTCGTTGGTAGTGCTGACCAGCGATGGAAGGAGTGTGGAAGTTGGTATTGTCGGTCGCGAAGGCGTAGTAGGAACCCCTTTGGCGGTTGGGCTTCACCGTGGCCCGTACCGTGCCATTATGCAAATCTCGGGAAGCGGCCTCAGAATGAAAGCCGCAGTGATGGAAGATACTTTGCTGGCGGCGCCTACGTTGCGAATAGCGCTCGCCCGTTACGCTCTCGTGCAGGGTTTGCAGGTGGCACAAATCGCCGCTTGCAACCGACTGCATGAAATCGAGCAGCGCCTGGCGCGTTGGCTCTTGATGTGCCAGGACCGTGTGGACTCGGAACTACTTCCTCTAACCCACGATTTTATGGCGCAGATGTTGGGCACGGGACGTCCCACCGTGAGTCTGGCCGCGGGTATTTTGCAGCGCGCCGGCCTGATCGAAAACTTGCGCGGCAGTGTAAAAATCCTGAATCGCAAGAGCCTTGAAGGTGCGGCTTGTGAGTGTTACGGAGTTATCCAGCACTTCAACGGCGGATTTGGCCTGAAATAGCCTTCCTGCAACTCTCAGTTCGCTGTAGGACTGACAAGCCTGCGCGCGATCACTAGCCTACGCACTTACAGATTCACGGTTTGCAGTTTCCAGTTTCTGGTTTTACAGGAAGCTAGAAACCGGACACTCGAAACTCCAGGGAGCATAGTGGCGGAGCAAGACATCCGTTTGCCAAAAACACGCAAGCTCGAGAAACCAAGCCCGCTGCGGGCCGGCATGCGAACGGACATCACAGGCAAGCCGATCAAGAATGTAATCTTGCTGTCGCTTCCTGATCGCGAATTCAATCTACTTAGACCTTATCTCGAGTACGTCGATCTTCCCCACCATCGCATTCTGCACGAAGCCGGCGATCGCATCGAGTTCGCCCATTTCCTGAATCAGGGCTTGGCCTCACTAGTAGTGATCACCAGCGACGGCAGAAGCGTTGAAGTCGCCGTTGTCGGCAAGGAAGGCATGGTAGGAACTCCCTTGGCTGTTGGCCTGGATCGCGGCCCTTATCGCGCCATCATGCAAATATCAGGCGATGGATTGCGAGTGAAGTCAGATGTACTGACAGAAACTCTTGTGTCCGCTTCCGAGTTACGCGTCATACTCAGTCGTTATGTGTTGATTCAAGGCTTACAGGTTGCGCAGATCGCCGCTTGCAACCGGCTGCATGAGATTGAACAGCGCCTGGCCCGCTGGCTGTTGATGTGTCAGGACCGTATCGATTCCGATCTGCTGCCGGTAACTCACGAATTTTTGGCACAAATGTTAGGTACGGGACGTCCCAGTGTCAGCCTGGCAGCCGGGGTCTTGCAGCGCGCCGGGACTATCGAAAATGTTCGTGGCTCCGTGAAGATTCTGAATCGGAAAGATCTGGAAGATGCAGCTTGTGAGTGCTATCGCGCGCTGCAGCACTTTCATGAAGGCACGGGGCTTCGATAGTTTCTTCGTTGTTTGCCGCGGCCGCCCCACACCACACACTAGTCTGATTCTGATAGGGAGGGCGATAGTCCTAAGGTTCGATTCCCGCGCTTAATTCTTCCGCCTGTCTCTCCGCGACGCGCGGATATGGCGTTGCTCTGCGGCGCCGCAAGTGACCAGGCAACTCCGATCGGGTGAGCCACAATCCCGCGGCGACTGCTCCTGCCCAGGTAATTGCAATCAAACCCAGCGCTTTGAGGTCCGCAATACGGTTGCCACTTACCAGCACCAGCCGAGCAACCTGATAACTCAGCCAGCCAGCCACAACCGCGGTAATTCCGGCTTTGGCCAGTTCCCTCCAGGGCAGTTGTTCCACCGGAACCAGTTTGCGCCGGTGCAGAAGGATGGCGAACGTGACGGTGTTAGCGACGATTCCTACATCGGATGCAATCGCCAATCCCGTCGCCGAAAATGTCCGATAGAGCATGGAGTACACAGGAAGTGAGGCCAGGGTGATCACGCTGCTCGCGATCATAGGCGTAAGAGTGTTGCCAGCAGCGTAGAAGGCGCGCGCATAGAGGCCTTGCGCCGACCAGAAAGCAAGTGACAGCGAGAACCAGAAGAAATAAATGGCGGTTTGCTGCGAGTCGGAGAACAGGAACTGTCCGCGCCTGTACACCAGATCGATCAAGGGCAATGCGGCGGCCATCATGAAGCTGGTAAAGAGCAACGAAGTCGCCACAATGCGAAAAATGGACCCGTTTACGGTATCGGCAAATTCGCGCATCCGTTTCTCTCCAAACAGGTGCGCGAAAAATGGCAGTGAAGCCTGGCTGGTGGCTTGTCCCAGGACAGCGATGGGAACCGCGAACAACCGCTTGGCATAATTCAATCGTGTGATATCGCCCACACCGCCGGAAGCGAAGTAACGCAGTATCCAGTCATCCGCTGTAACCAGTGACACGCCCAGCATGAGCGGAATCGAGAGCCGCACCCATTCCCGAAAAGCCGGATTGCGCACGTCGAAAGAAATGCGATATCCGGTTCCGATCTTCGCCGCTCCGATCGCGTTAATCAGGAATGGTCCCAGAAAACTGCCCAGCAGCGCCCCATAGGCGAGAGACGAAATCCCCAGCCGGCGCGACAAGGCAATTCCGCCCAGGATGATGAACACGTTATAGATCAACGGCCCAAAAGCCGGAAACAGAAACAACCGCCGGGAGAGCAGCACTGCCGAAACTACGCCTCCGACATAAAAGAAAATCTGTGCCGGCAGCAGAATCCGTGTGAGCCGAACGCACAGCTCGAGTTGTTCCGGGCTGAATCCCTTGAATAAATGGCGCGAGATCTGAAGCGTGAAGATTTCCGCCAGAATGACGCCAATACCCAGCACCGTCGTCATGACCGTGATGATGACCGAAAAAGTTTTCTGCGCGTCCTCTTCCCTTTTTTCCGCAAGGAAGCGAGTGTAGATAGAGACAAACGTGATGGACGCCGTCCCCCCAGCTACGATGTAGTTCAGCCAGTCCGGAATGGTGAAGCCGGCAACATAGGCATCGGTCTGCGGCCCAGCGCCAAACGCCCACGCGATATATGCCTCGCGGACGTACCCCACCACACGTGAAAGCATGATCGCCGTCATTAGCAGCAAGGTCGCGGAGTAAGCGCTGTGCTGATGCGACGGCCGGAAGAAACGCAGAAGTCGCTTCACTATCCGCAGATTAACTCAAGGAGGAACAACACGGTGCTGAAATTTCCCTGTTGTTCCCTTCGGCGCAATGAAATTTTGACAGCGTTACTCTAGCCGCTCGATAATCCGAGACGTGGATGATCCCGTCCCACTTCCCTCCGCACTTCTGCGGCGCTCATTCCGCAAAGCGTTCCCTCCTGCTGTGCGCGGAGAAGGCGTGTATCTGTGGGATGATCGCGGCCAACGCTATCTGGACTTTTCAGGCTCCGCCGCGGTGAATTTTATCGGACACGGAGTGCAAGAAATTCCGGATGCTATGGCGGCGCAGGCACGGCATCTCGAATTTGTGCACAGCAGCCAGTTCACCACCCCCGTGGCTGAAGAGTACGCGCAAGACTTGTTGAATTTTGCCGGCGACAATTTCCAGGGTGGCTGCGTCTACTTCACTTCCGGCGGCTCCGAGGCCATTGAAACCGCGTTGAAGCTGGCGCGGCAGTACCAGGTAGAGATCGGGCAGTCGGAACGCTATCAGGTGCTCAGCCGGTCGCAGAGCTACCACGGATCTACGCTCGGAGCATTGGCCGTTTCAGGAAATAAACGGCGTCGCGAGATCTATCTACCGATGGTGCGCGAGTTCGCGCAGATTGGACTCCCATACTGCTATCGCTGTGCATACGACTGCGAGGAATGCGCCCGGCAATACGCGGACGAACTGGAACGTGCCGTCGAGCTGACAAATGGCGAAGCTGCGGCGTTCATCTCAGAGCCGGTAAGTGGTGCGACCCTGGGCGCAGCAGTCCCGCCGGACAGTTATCTCCAGCAGGTGACTGAGATATGCCGCCGCCACGATGTTCTGTTCATCGCCGATGAAGTGATGACCGGAATGGGGCGTGCCGGACGCAATTTCGCCGTCGAGCACTGGGGCGTTGCGCCAGACATCATGGTAACGGCGAAAGGATTGTCGAGTGGTTATGCGCCATTGGGTGCGGTACTCGTCAGTAAGAAGGTCGCAGACGCGATCTCTAGCGGATCAGGATCGTTCCTGCATGGGTTTACGTACAACTCGCATCCCATTTCGCTGGCGGCAGGCCGAGCGGTTCTGCGCTACTTGCAAAAAATGAAACTGGTTCAGGCTGCGGATTCAAGCGGCAACGGCACTCCAGCCTCAGAGCTTCAAAAAGCTCTCGAAACTCTGCGGGAACTGGAGCCAATAGGCGACGTCCGCGGCATTGGGATGTTGTGGGGAGTAGAATTCGTCGCCGACAAGCCGAGCAAAAAGCCATTCGCGTCCGCTTTGAATTTTGCCGGACGCGTGGCCCAAGCAGCCATGAGACGCGGGCTGCTTGTCTACCCCATGCAAGGTTCTGTAGACGGCGTCTCCGGTGATCATCTGCTGATCGCCCCTCCCGCAGTGATCACGCAAGAGCAGATCCAGTGGGCAGTTGACCAATTGCGGGATTCTATCCAGGAAACCGCTGGCTCGAGACCCCGATCGGCGTAGTTAACATCTGTCGTTATCCAGCCTGTTTTCTTTCTATTACCAGTAAATAATCGGTTGATGCCGACTTTATCGCTAAAGGATTGTGCTCCCAGGCGTTGGGGAGCAAATTGATCCCTGAGACTAAGGAGGAAGCTCGTCCATGGCAAGTCCGTTGCCCGATTTCTGCGAACAGCCCACCCCCAAAGTGTTATGTGAGTTCCGCAAGACACAGACTTTCCGGGATCCGAAGCGGATTCAGCACGGTTTCGTAACTGCGGCGGAGAAGCGAGCCCTAGTCTGGCTGGCAGGGCGCACCTCCGCCTGGGTTAGCCCCGACCACCTGACCCTGCTGGGATTTGGAGCGCAGGTGATGGCCGGCATCAGCTACGCGTTAGCGACTCGCAATCGCCTGTGGTTGTTGGGCGTCATCGGCTTTTTAGCGTTGAACTGGCTGGGGGACAGTTTAGACGGCACGCTGGCACGAGTAAGGCACTGCCAACGTCCGCGATATGGCTTTTACGTGGATCATATGCTCGACAGTCTCGGCGGCCTCTGTCTGATGGGAGGATTGGCGTTATCGGGGTATATGCATCCCTATCTTGCCCTCGGACTGCTGGTTGCCTTTCTGCTGCTTTCGATCCAGTCGTACCTGGCAACCTACACTATGGGAGAATTTCACCTCTCATTTTGGAGTTTTGGACCTACTGAGCTGCGTATCCTGCTGGCAATCGGCAACCTTGCGTTGTTCTATCATCCGATGATCCTGGGAGGACGTTACCGGCTTTTTGATGTCGGAGGCATCATTGGCTTGTTGGGTATGACCGTGATGCTGCTCTTCTTCACCGCACGGAACACGCGCCGCCTGTACATGGAGGAACGCCTCCCATGATGGGCGCTACTTGGATTCACTGGCTAAAGTTCAACGCGGTGGGCGGAATGGGAATTGGAGTGCAACTCATCGTGTTGACCGGGCTGAAATCGGGTCTGCATAGGAGAAGTCGCGACGCGGCTGGGACAACGAAAACAGTCATTTCGTGCCTTCCTCCTCTTCATCGTTCACCACGTCCACGGCGTGTCCGCGCACCGAGTAGGTCAGTTTTTGATCGAGTGGCGAAGAGAAGCTGACGCGAACCGGCTGGCGTTGCCAACTGGGCGCCGGGCAGGCCGAATCCGGCATGTCATCGGCGGGCGCGTCTCCCAACGCTTTTTTGAGGATTGGTTTGCGGCGCCCGCGCTGTGCCACCATCGCGTACAGATTCTTGCCATCGTCCGAAATGCCGCAATACGCAACATAGTCGCGATACCAGGCAGCCCTCGAGGAAAAGGCATCGAACTCCGGAAGATTGATCGGTGAGACATGACCGGTAATCCGGTCCACAAGCAGCCATCCACCGCGTTGCCAGCGCCAGACAAGTGCAGATGACACATTCTGAATGTTTCTCTCTCCAAAACGGGAAATGAAAATATTTTCATACAAGGTAAGAAGAACAACTTTTCTCTTGCCCGAAGTCCCCATCAGCGCATCTATCCTTTAGAATAGATTTTTATCGGCCTTCGGCCATGGATTTGCCGCAGAAGCTCCGAACCCTTTTTTCTCCCCGCTCCAAGTCTTACAAGGAGAGGGTTGAGCTACTTGCGCAGCGGCGCGCGGCTCGCATCCTTGTAGTGGATGACAATCCAGACACCATGATGCTGATGCGCGAACTGCTCCAGATTCGCGGATACGACGTGGTGGCCGTTCCAGATGCGAGTCACGCGGAAGCCGAGATCCGCCACCAGCTTCCCGACCTGATTCTTTCCGATGTCGTCATGCCCGGCAAATCGGGTTATGAGTTTTGCCGCGAACTGAAGGAAAATCCGTCCACCCGGCTGATCCCCTTCGTACTCATCACGGGGCTTAGCGATCGCGAAGACAAGCTGCACGGCATCGAAGCCGGCGCCGACGATTTTTTAAACAAGCCGATTTTCGCCGAGGAACTGTTTGCCCGAGTCAAGTCGCTGCTCAAACTCAAGGAATTTACCGATGAACTGGAGAGCGCAGAATCAGTACTGTGCACACTGGGCCTAAGCGTTGAAAGTCGTGATCCCTACACCGAGGGTCACTGCGAGCGCCTGGCTCAGAATGCCAGCAATCTGGGACGTCACCTGGGTTTGGACGAGGAAGCAATCGTCGCCCTGCGCCGCGGCGGATACTTGCACGATCTGGGCAAAATCGCGGTGCCCGACGAGATCCTGAAAAAGGGATCGAACCTCACCCCCGAAGAGTGGGAGGTGATGAAACAGCATCCCATCACCGGCGAAAATATCTGTCGACCACTGAAGTCATTGCGCCTCATCCTGCCGATCATTCGCCACCATCACGAGCATACCGATGGTAGCGGCTATCCTGATGGGCTGCGCAAACGCGACATTCCACTCCTGCCCCGCGTCCTGCAAGTGGTGGATGTTTATGACGCCCTGCGTACGGCCCGGCCCTACAAACCCGCGTTAAGCCATAATCAGTCCGCCATCACCATGCGCGAAGAGGCTCGCGCTGGATTGTGGGATGAAGAACTGGTGGGCGAATTCTTCTCCATGCTGGAAAAGCGCCAAGTAGCTTAAGCTATCCGTTGGTATCTCAACTAAAACTGGGATCTGAGAACCGAGAACTGAGAGCTGCCTTGGACCATCACACCTACAGCATCATCATCCCCGCATACAACGAGGGAGTTCGTCTCGACGCCACACTGAACAAGGTTCTGCACTATGTCGCGCAACAGAAATGGGATGCGGAAGTAATTGTGGTGAACGATGGATCCCGCGACAACACGATTGAGATCGTTCATGACCATATGCGGAGAAATTCAACGCTGCGCCTGATCGAGAATCCTGGAAACCGCGGCAAGGGTTACAGTGTACGCAATGGAATGATGCATGCGGGAGGCGAAGTACTCCTGTTCAGCGATGCCGACCTCTCCTCCCCGATTGAAGAAGCTCCCAAGCTGCTGGCGGCGATTAAGGAAGGCGCCGACATTGCGATCGGCTCGCGCTGGATGCAGAGCGAGTTGCAGACTCAACGACAGCCGCTTTACCGGCAACTCTTCGGACGGATTTTTAACCTGATGCTGCGCCTGATTCTCGGCCTGCAATTCAAGGACACCCAGTGCGGCTTCAAGGCGTTCACCCGGCCCGCCGCCCAGGCAATTTTTCCGCAACAGAAAATTGAACGCTGGGGATTCGATCCGGAATTACTCTACTTAGCTAACAAATATGGTTTCAAAGTGGTCGAAGTCCCAGTGGCTTGGGCGCATAGCGCGGGCACGCGCATCAGTCCGCTGCGGGACGGCACTCGCATGGTAGTTGAGATGCTAAAAATTCGCTGGAATGCGCTGACTGGAAAATACGCCTCAACTCGGCCGTGAAATTCCGCTGCTATGAGATTGCCTGGACCGCATCCCCAGCGATTCACGCCAGCGTGGAACATTCAACCCTGGTCACCTGGAAGCAAGAACCGAAGCCAGCCGCGAAGCGGCGCCAGAATACAGCCCACGGCGTCAGCCGTGGGAATGTCGTGAGAAAGAAAAAGCCCCGAAGGGGCGACAGAGACTACCCCCAGAAACATATTTCTGCCATCTACGCCGACGAGGGAGAGCGCCCTTCCAGGGCCGCCTTACTAATGAACGGGAATGGGCCCTGGTGGTCGGCCTTGGAGCGTTGCGTCAGCCCAGATGCTAAAGCGTCACACTCGCACGCCGCAACTCCACCCTGAGTTCCGCTGCTACGAAGCTGCTTTACGCGCAACAAAAAGAGGTCTGGTCATAACTCCAACACCCTTCTTGAAACTCACGGTCATGAGCGACGCACACTCGTCACACAACCAGAAATATTCAAGACGCCGACAGGAGTGTTTGCCTGGTGGGTCAGCAACCTCGCCGCGCGTATCGTCCCCGTTGCCGCTGGTTTCGAGACGAAATAGTTTGCCTTGATGCAGATAAAGAAAAGAAGCCGAGCAGCCCGGATTGGCGCACTTCGAAAGCATTTCGCCGTTCCCTAGGCGGGAGCAATGTTGCCGAAGAATTAAATTCTACTACTGATGGCAAAATCGCAATCTGTTTTTTCGCAGCAGGTTGTGGAAATCCTATGCCGACGGAATAGCACTTCTAGTGAATCGCCATCTGCGGGACAACTGCTTCCGCAACTTTCGCACCCATCTCCGCGGTTGTAAGCGCCGTCTGGCCTGGCTTGGCCAGGTCCCGCGTGCGATGTCCGGCAGCCAGAACGCTCGATACTGCGGCTTCGATAGAACCTGCCTCGCGTTCCAGCTTGAAGCAGTACCGCAGCAACATGGCGGCAGATAGAATGGCGCCCAACGGATTGGCGATGCCGCGTCCGGCAATGTCCGGCGCTGAGCCGTGTACCGGTTCGTAAAGACCTACTGTCCCGCCGATACTCGCAGAAGCCAGCAGTCCCAATGAACCGACGATACCGCCCGCTTCATCAGAGAGAATGTCGCCAAACATATTTTCGGTTAGCAAAACATCGAAATCAGCGGGACGCGACACCAGCAACATGGCCGCGGAATCAACATACATGTGCCCCAGTTTGATGTCGGCGTAATCCTGAGCCACGCCCGTGACCACGTCCCGCCACAGCCGAGAACAGTCGAGCACATTGGCCTTGTCCACAGAGGTGACCATGCGCCGGCGGGTTCGTGCCAACTCGAAAGCCATTCGCGCAATGCGCTCGATCTCAGGTTCCGTGTAGCGCATGGTATCGAGAGCCTCACGGTTGCCCGAAGCCCCCTGCGTAACTCGAGGCTCGCCGAAATAAATACCGCCCAAAAGTTCGCGCACGATCAGAATATCTGTGCCCCGGACTACTTCGGGCCGAAGTGGTGAACAGTCTTCAAGCGCGGGAAAGCAAACCGCGGGCCGCAGGTTGGCAAATGCTCCCACCTCGCGGCGCAGCCGGAGGAGTCCACTCTCTGGACGAAGGTGTTTAGGAAATTTATCGAAGGAAGGTCCGCCGACCGCTCCCAACAATACAGCGCCGGACGCCAGACAACTGTGAATCGTATCGTCGGGCAGCGGATGATTGCTGCTTAGCAGCGCCGCGCCGCCGACCTCCTTGCGATCCAGGCTGAGCTCATGGTTGAACCTGCGGGCCACGTTATTCAAAACCCGTACAGCTTCGTCGGTCACTTCCGGACCGATACCGTCCCCCGGAAGAATTGTGATTTTAAGCAGCATGGCTGATTATTTTAATCCGGACACGGGATTAACGATTGGAAAGGGCACGACTTCAGTCGTGCCGCATCGACCAGGTGCCAAGGGCTTTAGCCCCGGGGTTTCTGCTTCACGGCAGGTCCTACACACCCCACAAATAATCTTCCTGCTCAGAATGATGCTCCGCCATCGGATTCAAAGGCAGGCCCGATGGGCTGAATTCCGCGGGCAACGGAAAGGAAAGCGGTTTCTGCGGATAGTCGCGCCCGCTTCCCGCCGCCGCGATCGCCAGCGGCAGATCCGCCACAGGCGCAGGAGGAATCCGCCGGCCACCGTGAGTCTCACGGATCAATTCCATCAGATGGTGATCTTCCACATGCTTGATCTTGTCAGCCAATACTACGAACTTGCGATAAATTTCGTCCAACTCGCGGCGCTCGAACTGGAAGCCGAGCTGTTCGCAACGAAGATTCAGCGCATGTCGTCCTGAATGTTTGCCCAAGACTAACGTGGAATCCGGCACTCCCACCGATCGCGGGGTCATGATTTCGTAGGTCAGCGGATTCTTGAGCATTCCATCCTGATGAATACCGGCTTCGTGAGCAAATGCATTGCGTCCGATGATCGCCTTGTTGGGCTGCACCGGAACTCCGGTGATCTCGCTCAGCATCTGGCTCGCCGGGAAGAGTTGCTCACTCACGACCTCGGTCTTATACACGTAGCGATCGGGACGAACGCGTGCCGCCATCACAATCTCTTCCAGCGATGCATTCCCAGCGCGCTCGCCGATCCCGTTGATGGTGCATTCCACCTGACGTGCCCCGGCGGCCACGGCGGACAAAGAGTTTGCTACGGCCAGTCCCAAATCGTTATGGCAGTGCGCCGAGATGGTGACTTTTTCAATTCCGGGCACACGCTGGCGGATCGTTTGAATCAACTCGCCGAATTCCGCGGGCATGCTATACCCAACCGTGTCCGGAATGTTCACCGTGGTGGCACCAGCTTCGACAACAGCCTGCACAATCTGAAGTAGAAATTCGAGGTCAGTTCGCGTGGCATCTTCCGGCGAAAACTCCACATCCTGGCACAAAGACTTTGCCAGGCGCACCGCATCGCGCGCCTGCTCCAGACATTGTTGGCGTGAAATCCTGAGCTTGTATTTCAAATGGATGTCAGACGTTGCCAGGAACACATGAATGCGCGGACGGCTGGCATCTTTCAGTGCCTGCCACGCGCGCTCGATGTCCGGACGGCAAGCGCGAGCCAGGCCGGCGATGATAGGACGTCGAATGACCGCAGCAATGGCCTGCACCGCCGCGAAATCACCCTCAGAGGCGATGGGAAATCCAGCCTCAATCACGTCGACGCCCAAGCGGTCGAGTTGATGCGCCATGCGCAGCTTTTCCGGAACATTCATGCTGCAACCGGGCGACTGCTCCCCATCCCGCAAAGTGGTGTCGAATATCGTAATGCGCGCTGGTTCCATGCCGAGTTTCCTCCCTGAGAGGTAATCTCTATCTTACGTAGACACCCAACTAAAGCAAAGCTTATAATCCTGTGATTATCATTAGCATCGCTTAACACCATAAGCAGAGCTAATGCCCGCTTAAGTTGGGGTAAAGAGGTTCGCGATGGATTTGGCGCAACTCGAGGTGTTTCTGACAGTCGTCCGCGAGGGACGTTTCTCCCGCGCAGCGGAAAAGCTGTTCCGCACCCAGTCGGCAGTTAGTCAGACCATCCACAAGCTGGAAGAAGAACTCGGCGAGCCTTTGCTGGACCGTTCTTCACGCGATGGCCTGCTGACCGACGCCGGCCGCGTCCTTCAGGAATACGCCGAGAGATTATTGAATCTCCGAAACGACGCGCAGGAAGCTCTGGTCGAATTGCGCGAATTGCACAAAGGCAAACTCGCCATCGCGGCCAACGAGTTTACTGCTCTTTACCTGCTCCCGGTGCTAGGCGAATTTCGGCGACTGCATCCCATGATCAAAATCGTCGTACAGCGCGCCCTGGGCAGCCACATTCCCGATGACGTGCTGCGCCACAACTCCGAACTCGGAGTCTTGACTTACGATCCCCAGGAGCCGCAGTTATGTTCCACCGTAGTGTATCTCGATGAGTTGATCTTTGTGGTCCCGCCCAGCCATCCCCTGGCCAGAGCACAACAGGTCAGCATACGGCAGCTCGGCGCGGAATCGTTTGTCGCCCACATTGTTTCCTCGCCCTACCGCGAAAAAGTCATCCAGGCATTCAAACGCCATAAGACGCCGCTGCACATGGACATCGAACTGCCCACGCTGCAAGCCATCAAGCGCTTCGTCGCCATGGGGAACGGAGTGGCGTTGCTACCGGAGATCAGCGTGGAAAACGAACTAGCACGCGGAGGACTGGTTCGTATTGCGGTGCGCGAGCTGCGCCTGCATCGCAAACTTCGGCTGGTGTATCGCAAGTCAGCCAGCCTTTCGCATGCGGCCAGGGCCTTTCTGAAAGTGGCCGAAACTATCGCGCTGGAGCACAAAGGCCGCTATCGGTTTCAGCGAGAACATTAGAAACCATGTCGCAAATGTCAGGTCGCAGATCTTCGTCAACAAATGGAGATTCTCTCAGCCGATTAGCGGAAACCTGACACCTAACCCCTGAAACCTGACACCGCCCCATTAGATCTCAAGCTAGCTGTCCGCGAAACGCCAAAATTGCATCCTCCGGCCTGGGATGAATTTCGAAAACGGAAGCGAGCCGCGTGAGTTTTAACACTTCGTAAACCGGGCGGGTCGGGGCGGCCAGCTTGATGGCACCCTGATTGGCTCGGGCCCACATCAGTAAGACCACCAATTCTCCCAAACCAGCGCCATCTATTACATTCACACCGCTCAGTTCGAGAACTATCTGGCGGCTATGCGGCAAAAGTTCCGCCAGCTTCTCTGACAACGTAGCCGCTTCGTCATAGACAATGCGTCCCCGGCAATAGACCACGGTCACATCGTCGCTTACGCGGATCTCCAGACTTAACTTCTGCATTGGCTCCTTACCCTGTGCCCAAATAGGTGGCACTCGCTGCCACAAGTTGCAAGGTGATGATTCGTTCATAAGATTTAACCTTATCCTACTAGTTGGACGATTGTGGATGGGTTTCGAGAGTGTAAAAGTTTGTTTAATATTTGAATTCGTCTAGCGAAAATTTTCATATCCAACTTGCTTCAGCAGGCATCCAAACAATATTCGATTCGAAATCCCCAGTTCGGAGGAGGACATTCCTGTGTCCAGAATCGTTGTCATTGCGCTCTCGATTATTTTGTTGACTACGACTGCTGCTGCACAGATTCCAAAAGGAAATGTCTTCTTTGGATATTCCTATCTCAGGACTGACCTGACTTCAGGTACACACAACAATCTCAATGGTTGGAATGGTTCGCTGGAAGGCAAGTTTCTTCCGTGGATCGGGATCGTTGCTGACCTCAGTGGCCATTACGGGTCGGCGGAAATTCCGAGTGCCTGCCCTCCAAGTGGTAATCCCTGTTCGCTGACCGCAGACGCCAAGATGCATAGCTTTATATTCGGCCCGCGGGTTTCCGTTTCCGTGGGAAAGATCACGCCCTTTGCCCACGCATTATTTGGCGCGTCCCATATCACGGGAAGCGTCTCTGGGTTTTCCACCTCGGACACATCCTTTGCCAGCGCCTATGGTGGAGGGCTGGACTACCATCTCGTCCCTCTGGTGAACTGGCGTTTCCAGGCCGATGTGTTGCACACCCGTTTCTTTAGCGACACTCAAAACAATGTTCGCTTGACCACGGGGATCGTGCTGCATTTTTGATGTAGAAGAGATGCTGCTGGATTACTTTTGCGCAGGCGGCACGTACTGGGTTGGTAAAGCGGAACCCTCGCCAAAAAAATACTGTTCCATCTGCTTGACGATGACTTCCTGATCCTCCTTGCGTGCCGGATTCAGGCGGTATTCGTTGAGCAGCATCTTGCAGAATTCCATCCACGAGTGCCAGGCATCGACCGAAACATTCTCGTAGATTTTTTTTCCTAGATCGGTATCGAAAGGCGCTTCATCGAGGCCGGGAAGCTCTTTCTTCAACTTGACGCAGAAAACCTTGTGCTCAGCCATTACACTCCTCACAACTGGTGAACCTAAATTATCTCATGAGCCGTCGTTCCCAGCGGCACCCCTGATCGCCGAGGAATCCATATCCGCCGTATGATCTTCTGGGAATAGTGATTTTTTAAACGCGTTTTGTAACGCCACCCACTTTGTGCCGCTCCGTAGACGAGCCAGCCGCGAAGCGGCGACAGGCTACAGCCCACGGCGCCAGCCATGGGTAGCAATGTAGATGAGGCACAAAGCCCCTGAGGGGCGACAGAAACTAGCCTGATACCGCGATCCTCCCCCAATACACTCAACAAAGGCCCACGAAAGTGGGCCTTCACAGCTTCATCGCTCCGCGAATTCATTTCGGAGTCGGCGGATTCGTCATCGGGGGGGCGGTAGGACAAGGATTCGCGGTGCCCGATGTCGTAGTCCCTGGATTTGCGCTCCCAGGCTGAGCAGTGGTAGTTCCTGGCGTGCTCGAATTTGTCGGAGGTTGTGATCCAGGTGTTACGGTCGTCGACGTACCGCTTGTACCCGGCGTCACGCACGGGTTGACAGTCGCTCCTGGTGCTGCGCCCGGAGCAGTGGTTGCATTCGGAGTCGGAGAAACCGTGGATGGAGTCGGAGAAACAGTCGACGGCGTTGGAGTAACGGTCGACGGTGCCGGCGATGCGGTCGACGGCGTGGGAGTGGCAGTTTGCGGAGTTGGCGTCGCGGTGCTGCCCGGCGCCTGCGTGCTTGGAGAAGTCGTTACGGTCGTGCCAGGATTCGCATTTGGAGTTGTGGTAGTGCCCTGCTTTTGTCCCGCAGTCGTGCTAGAAGGGTTGCTGGTGGAACCTGTAGTTCCAGCTTGCCCTGGCGAGGCTTGCCCCGCTGAAGAAGGAGTTGCGGTTTGCGCAACTTCCGTCGAGCTCTGCATAGAAGCAGTTGGCCCGCTCTTCGAAGTTCCGCAATGATCCGCTACTTTGGTTACGCCACTTATCTTGAAAGAATTCGACACGCCGCTGGAGCCATATCCGGTATTCCCAGTCGCCATGCTCCCGGCATTTCCCGTCTGCGAGCTGCTGATCGCGCCGGTGCTGGCATTCGCGCGCGCGCTCGCAGAACCTGCGTTCGCCGATCCCGACGCGTCAGAAGATCCGGCATCCGCAGAGTTGCTCTTGCTCATCGACTCACCCATGACCTCTACTTGCTCTCCAACATGCATGCGGAGGTCAGTGGTATTTCCCGCCAGGTGATAAACCATTCCGGTCTGCTGATCGGTGAGCGTGTACTCGCCGCTAGTGGGCGAGCCGGCCAAACATCCTCGCAGCGAGGTCTGATTGGCCGCTGCGGCTTTATTAGACATGGCTTGACCAGACGGGCTGGACCCAGCCTGGCTTGACGCGGAGCTGTTTGGGCTGCTCTGATTTGAGACGGAACTCTGGCTGCCCTGCGTCGCCTGATTACTGGAAGAACCTGTCTGCGATGTGCTGTTAGGAGATGTGCTTTGGGCCGCAACCCAGCTAGCTCCCAAGAGCAATGCGGATAGCATAGTTGTTCTTGCTTTCATGATGTCTAAATCCTCCGGAGATAATTTTTGATCAGAGTGAGTCTAGATTCGCAAAGCAGCCGGCGGAATCCGGTATTGTCCTTAAGTTGGTAGGAGGCTTAGGGTAGAGCGATTTTCCCTAACTAGCGGAAAGAATTACAAGTTGCTGGCTTTTGAGAGTGTAGAGGGTACTGGTGGGCCTGCTAGGATTCGAACCTAGAACCAACACATTATGAGTGTGCTGCTCTAACCGTTGAGCTACAGGCCCCGAGTGGGGAATTGCCACAGACATTGCCGGAATTCGCACTTCCAGCGTTTCCCCACAATAGCGTGAGTCGCCAGCTCTCAGCAAGCCAGTCTTACTTCCCACGTTGCCGATTCGGGCAGCGATTCTCCTTCGGAAAGTGTGACGCTGTCACTGCGCCGGATCTTGGTTGCCATCAATATAGGAAATCCGCGAAGCGGATAGGGGAGCCGCGAACCGACGCAAGAACGCAGCCAACGGCATAGGAAAGCCGCAAAGCGGCGCAAGAATGCAGCCCACGGCGCAAGCCGTGGGTCTGCTACCACGAAGGGAGAGCCCCAAAGGGGGCGAAAGACTCTGCCTCATACATCTGCCAACATCCTTTTGCATATAGTTTTCAGCACACAAGGCCGGCTTCCTCTTATCAAGCCAGAGTTCCGCCACGATCTGTTCGGCTACCTCGGAGGCATTATCCGCGAAATGCGCGGAACCGCACTGATCGTCAACGGCACCGCGGATCACGTTCATGTGCTTCTACGTATCCGGCCTGTCCATTCTGCTGCGGAGATCGCTCGTGTGATCAAGACGAACTCGTCAGGCTGGGTCCGAGCGAAATGGAGCTCGAACTTTGCCTGGCAAACCGGATATGGAGTCTTCAGTGTCAGCGAATCGAATGTCGCGGCCGTGACAAAATATATTGCCGGCCGGGAAGAACATCACAAAAAGCATCCCTTTCAAGAAGAGTTTTTGGCGTTCCTGAGAAAGAACAACGTGGTGTACGACGAGAAATACCTTTGAGGCTAGTTTCTGTCGCCCCTTCGGGCTTGTCGGTTCTTGTGCGCCCATACCCACGGCTGGCGCCGTGGGCTGCATTCTTGCGCCGCTTCGCGGCTGACTTCACCAAGATTCTTACTTTCTTGGGGCTGTTTCTCTGGTCCTTCGAAGCTTTTGTTTTCGATTGCCCACGGCTGAGGGTCGCATTCTTGCGCCGCTTCGCAGGTGGCTGACTGCAACGGCGTGAATACTGTTCGGTTCCGGACCGTTCCCCCATTACGACCGTGACCTATTCGATACCCGAATACAAAGGTAGCATTCCATCGTGGCCGAGAAATCAAAACTCGAATGGTGGTTCACAGGATCGATCCTTCTACTGGCGATCTCCATCCTGGGGTTTGCCTACCTCTTCTGGGAAAGCTATTTAGTTACCAAAAGATAAAATCATCTGCGCAGCTGCGAAACTCGAGCTGAAGCTTCCAGATCAACCACAGTTGGGATTCGCCGTGGCGCCCTATCCTGCCACTTGAACCGGCGGCTCCGCCGCATCCTTGGCAGTCGGAGCTTCTTTGACCGGCAACTGCTCACGCGCCGCCTTGAGCAGTTCCGCATTGACCTCCGCACCAATCAAAATGGCGGCGCTGCTCAAATAAAACCAAAGCAACAGACCCGCCACTGCGCCCAGTGTTCCATAGCTCTTGCTCAAGTTTGCAACATGTTCAACGTAGAATCCGAAAGCATACGAAGCACCGATCCATGCTGCTACAGCCACGAATGAACCCGGCAAGGTACGCAGGAACTTCCGCTGCTCAACGTTCGGAGCCAGGTAGTAAACCATTTCAATGGCAATCGTCGAAAACGAAATGGCAAGAACCCATCGAAAGTAGAACCAGGACTGGGTGAAAAGCGGATGGATTCCCATACGATGCGCCAGTTTCGCGCCCAGGACCGGCCCCATAATCATCGCCGTCAAAATCACAGCCGCCAATATTCCCAGCAGGAACGTCAGGCCGACCGCCAGCAGCCGTGTATGCCAAAACGGACGTCCTTCTTTCACGCCGTAGGCAACATTCAAAGCTTCGATCATGGCCGCAGAAGCTCCCGAAGCCGTCCAGATGGTGCCAATGATTCCGAACGATAAGAAGCCTGAATTCCTGGTTGCCATGAGATCGGAAAATACTTTACTGACCAGCGCCATGGAATCGGGCGGAATGAAGTAAGACATCCACAGCAACACTTGATCGAACAGATGCGGGACGGGAACGTAGGCCAACCCGCTAGCCAGAAGAATCAGCAACGGTAACAACGCCAGAAAATAGTAGTAGGCAAGACTCCCCGAGAACGCGAGCAGATGCTTGCTATCGATGTCGCGGACCGCCCTTCCAATAGCTCGCGAAAAGTTTCGAAGGCTCATGTGTCTAGTCCTGCACTGCTCCCGTTAGATGGCATTCCCGCCCTCTGGGGCGACGTCATTTTCGCAATGACCGACTGACAGCGATACCGACTGACAGTGATATAAACGACAGCGATACCGACTGATAGGGATAGTGAAAATCAGCCGCGAAGCGGCGCAAGAATGCAGCCCACGGCGTAAGCCGTGGGTGGGCGGTAAAATCAACAAGCCCCGAAGGGGCGACAGAAAACACCCCTAATAACAACGTGGCTTACGATGAGAAATATCTTTTGGGGCTAATTCCTGTGTCCCTTCGGGAGAGCCAGGCTGAATTAGCGTGTGGTTTGTTCTCCCACCCAGCCTTCCGTTTTCGCCTTTTCCACCAGCCACTGCTGCAATTCGCGCTGCAAAGCAGGATGAATCTCCACGATGCTCAGCCCAACCAGGCCGTCGGTTGCGGCCCACGCCAGTTTAGCTTTGAATTCCATGGCCGAAGACGCGCCCGGCAGATCGAAAGACACTTCGACCGTATTGCCATGGGAGAGAGGCGCCGGCGACTTGATGGCCAGCCCGCCGGAACTGATATTGACGCTGGTGGCTTCTATCTGCACTCCATCCACTTGGAGAATTACCGGAACTTCCAGGGCTACACGAAAATAACGCTGCTGCGGAGCGCTGAGCGTGCCCAGGAACGTCTGGGAGTCGTCACCTGTCTGTTGTTTTTCGTACTTCGCCAATTTGCGTCGCAAGGTACGGCTGGAAATGCCCAGTTGCTCGGCCGCCTTCGCCTGGTTGCCGCCGGTACGCGCCAGGGTCTGGAAGATCATTTGCTTTTCCATGTCGTCCAGATTCCCTTGAAACGCGGCAGGGCTGGAAGCCTCCGGAACGCCGCAGACGGAGGCTGGAAGATCGCTGGCGCGGATTTCCAGAGTGCCCGGCTTGGCGTGCATGGCTGCTTTGAAAATCACATTCTTCAATTCGCGCACGTTCCCCGGCCAGGCATAATGCAGCAGCGCTTGCATTGCTTCATCGCTGAACTTGGCCGCCGGAGCATGCTGAAGCAGAAAATATTCCGCAAGTGCGGAGATATCCTCCCGACGCTCTCGTAACGGTGGCACCTGCAATTGAAACTGAGTCAGACGATGATAAAGATCCCGGCGGAATTTGCCGCCCTGTACTTCCTGTTCCAGATTGCGATTCGTAGCCGCGATGACCCGCACGTTCACGGTCACCTTGCGGCTGCCGCCCAGGCGATAGTAGGCAACTCCATCCAGCACCCGAAGTAGTTTTGCCTGAACCTTGCCGTCCAGTTCTCCAATTTCATCCAGCAACAGGGTCCCCTGGTCCGACATTTCAAACAGCCCTGGCTTGGTGACGTCCGCTCCGCTGAAGGCGCCCTTCTCGTAACCGAACAATTCGCTTTCGACCAGATGTTCGGGGAACGCGGCGCAGTTTACGTCCACAAAAGGTTTGCCGCAACGAAGTGAGTGTTGATGGATGGCCTTGGCCACCATCTCCTTGCCGCTTCCCGTCTCACCCACAATTAATACCGCGGCGTCCTGCTGGGCCACCCGTTCCACCATGGCCATGAGCTTACGCATGATTTCGCTGCGAACCACCGCAGTGGTCCCGTCCACGAGTTGCATCTCGGCGGCCGGTTTCATGGGCTGAAGGCAAAGGCGCAGTTATCCCGCAAAAAACGCACCAATCCCCGCACTTTCTTAACATGCTATGGAAGCGAGTGGAAAGTTACTTCAGTGTGGCGGAATCAAATCAGAACGTTGGCCAGGAGGCGAGATAATCCGGATTGCATGAGAATTCTAATGTGCAGGATCGAGCTGCTATCGGTCACCACCTGGTGGTGACACGCGGCCGCCCCGTTCACGCGGCCAGACTCGCTCCTAGCTACCCCATGCTGCGGACGCGGCGGAGACAAGACTAAGCGCCAATATGGCTGCCGACAGTAGAAGCAGCACAATCGCAGGTTTCTTGAGTTGGTTCATATTGGGTTCACCCCTGATTCAATTTCATTGGGAGGGAGAAGCCAGAGCCCTCGATTAGCTGCCCCAAACTGCTGAGGCATTGCACGCGATTGCCAGTAACGCGACCATCGCCGGAACCAGTAAACCGTAGATCAATTTGCTCGTTCTGTTTTTCATCTTGCCCATCTCCTAAAAGTTCGAATCCTTCAGAACCTGAAAACACAACGCCGGTCCGGCCGCTCACAGCACCAAATCGTCGTCTCCGTTGCCATCAACACTCAGCGCATCATTACCTGCGTCGGTTGCGCCGACCATAGAACCCCAAACAACCGAGCTGCCCCAGATTACGCTGCAGCCATCGAGTGTGGCGTTGCCCCACACTACCGAATTTCCCCAGACCACTGAGGTCCCGCTAACCAGGCCGTTACCCCAGATCACCGAACTTCCCCAGATTACGGAGTTGCCCCAGACCACCGAGTTACTCCACACCGAAGAAGCATCGGCTACGAGCGAGACTGTCCCGGAAGCATCTCGCACCGCGATCGGCGACAGCGCAGTACCCGTCACAGCGTCGCTATTTCCCAAGGCGCCGAGAATGTCGAGATACCCCGCGCCCACCGTGAAAATATCGTATTGATAATCCTCGATGACGTTTCCGACCGCTAGTTTCGAGCTCACGGGAAAAACCTTATCCGCCGTTTTCATCAAACGTGCTTTAACCAGGTCTGGAGTGAGAGAGCCGTTCTGCTCCAGCATCAGGGCAGCGGCTCCGCTTACCACAGGGGTGGCCATACTGGTTCCGCTTAGAATGAAATACGATTTCGGGCTCCAAAAATAGCCTCCATAAGTCGTCGGGGACACTTCATTAGTCGGCAACTTCAGATCCAGCGCGCTTCCAGGCACGAGCAGGGACGCGATGTGGTTACCGGGAGCAACCAGGTCAGGTTTCACCACGTGATCCAACATCGTGGGCCCCTTCGAACTGTAACTGGCGATGACATCATCTGCCGGGTTGGCAGTGTTCTTCGCATTCATCGCACCGACAGTAATTACATAGGGATCGTTGCCAGGAGCTGCAATCGTACCGTAGCCGTGCAGGCCGTAATCGTTTTTGCGGCCACTGTTGCCAGCTGCCACGACTACGATCAATCCAGCTTGCCACGCCGCTTCCACTGCCTGGCAGAGCGGATCCTGCGTGTAGCTTTCAAATACCGGCCGTCCCAGCGACAGATTAACGATACGAATGCCGTATGCATCTTTGAGGGCGATTGCACGTTGCAAGGCCGCGACCACGTAGGAATCCTGTCCTTGGCCATTCACGTCGAGCACCTTCAAATTAACCAGCTTGACGCTAGGGGCAACACCGTAAATTTTCGCAGGATTGCTCAGGCCGCCTGATTGCGTTCCATTACCGGCGAGAATGCCGGCGACGTGCGTGCCGTGTCCGTACTGGTCACTGGCATTCGTTCCCGGAACAAAACTCTCGTTGTATACAACCCGCGATTGGCCTGTGACCGGGTTGCGCAGATCAGGATGATTGCTGATACCACTATCGATAACCGCGACTGTCACTCCGGCGCCATCCCAGCCATCACTTTGGGCCACGTCCGCGCCCACCGTGGCTTCGGTATAGTCAGACGCCCCATCTAACGCACGATTCGGCGAGATGTAAGCAATCTCGGGATCCTTGGTCAGAATCCTGATTTCGTTCACACTAAGATTAAACAGGGCACCGCGAATCACATTCAGCCGATGGCGCAAAACTCCGCCCAGCGCCTTCACAGTTTGTATACGGCTGTCCGATGGAGAATGCTTGAACTGCACGATTACATCTAAGCGTTGGTTCGAAGATCGATTTTTAAGCCCAGCCAAGATTGCGGACAGTTCTGGCGATAATGGGCTACTGACACTTGAGCCCCCCTTATCCCAGGTGGACAACGAGCTTCCCTGGCCAAATCCGAAACTAGCCGTGCCCAGCAGGACCACGAGTACTACAGTCAACGTGGTCCACTTGCCTAGGGTGCTGGCGGTGAAGCTCCGTTCGTTTCGTTTCTTTGGCTTCATCTTTAACACTCTCCCCAACGCAAGACAGCAACTCCGGGAGGATTGCTTCACGGTTCGAATTGCAGGTCTCATTCCAACCCAGGTTTTCGCTAACTTGTTCATTTGAATGATGGAATTGATCATTGCTGACTAGTCCTCTGGACAACTTGTCCACCTGCTCGCATGTCCCTTCCGGCATGAAAGGCGTCAACCTGCTGAATCAAATCCTTAAATCGCGAAGCCTGCAAAAAGGACAGTTTGTCCGTGCCAGGAGTAGGGATTTCGCCGGGGTTAGATCGAAAGACTAGTGGTTACCAAAGTTTCGGCTTTTCAGCGTAAGTTGTTGTCCTGAAGCAGGTTAAGCTGCTATCACTTACATGGCACAGTAGCCGGATTCCCTACAACTTTGGGACGCATGAATGCGGAAAGACGTGGTTAACCGCCCTCAGAATTGGAGAGGCTTGACCCCGGGCGCCAAGCTGCTCATCAGTCTTGTCGTTGCGGCTGGCACCGGTGTGCTTCTGTACGGCGCCATACATCCAACCAGCAAGAACATTGCTCAGTTCATTTGTTACTTGTTGATCGCCATTCTGGCGTCACGACTCAAAGTCAACCTGCCGGGCATTACCGGCACCATGTCGGTGAATTTCCTTTTCATTCTTTTGGGAATTTTAGAGCTGAGTTTTACCGAGACGCTCGTCCTCGGCACCGCCGCCATCATGGTGCAGTGTTTTTATCGTGACCGCCCCAGCGCGATTCAGGTGACCTTCAATATCTGCGCCAGCGCATTTTCTATTGCCGTGGCCTACGACGTTTATTACGTAGCTTTCAGCCATTGGCCGGTAGGCACTCACCCTCTGGTGCTGATTGTAGCCGCCAGTACGTACTTTGTGGCCAACACCGGTTCCATCGCCGCGGTCATCTCGCTCACTGAGGGCAAATCGCTAAAACGAATCTGGGTGGAATGTTATTTCTGGTCGTTCCCCTATTACCTGGTTGGCGCGGGGCTCGCGGGCCTAGTGGGCTGGTTGAATGGAAAGTTTGGCTGGCAAGCATCGCTGCTGGTAGTGCCGGTCATTTACCTGATCTACCGTTCTTACCGCCTCTATCTGGGCAAACTCGAAGACGAGAAGCGGCACGTCGAGGAAATGGCAAACCTCCACCTGCGAACCATTGAAGCTCTGGCTCTGGCCATCGAAGCCAAGGATCACACTACGCACGATCACCTACAGCGCGTGCGCGTGTATGCCATCGAAGTGGCAAAAGAGCTGGCCGTGAGTCCTGGAGAAATGGAAGCCCTCCATGCCGCCGCGCTGCTACATGACATTGGCAAACTCGCAGTCCCCGAACACATCATTTCCAAACCAGGACGATTGACGCCGGAAGAATTCGAGAAGATGAAGATTCATCCCGTAGTCGGGGCTGAAATTCTGGAGCGGGTACGGTTCCCTTATCCCGTAGTGCCGATTGTGCGCGCCCACCACGAGAAATGGGACGGCACCGGATATCCCTTCGGACTCAGAGGTGAAGAAATCCCGATTGGTGCCCGCATCCTCTCTGCCGTGGATTATCTCGACGCCCTGGCCTCCGACCGCCAATATCGGCGTGCCCTGCCGCTGGAAGAGGTGATCCAACGTTTGGCGGCGGAATCCGCCAAATCGTTTGATCCTAAAGTAGTGGACGTCCTGCAGAAGCGTTATCTTCACCTGGAAAAACTGGTGGAAGATCAATTTGGACATGAAGTCGCGTCCAAGTTGTCTACCGACATGAAAGTCGAACGCGGACTGGCGCCGGCCGCAGGATTTGAAGACATAACGGTTAAAGACCTACCCGGGCAGGAAGCCAACTTCCTCTCCTCAATCGCGGCCGCGCGACAAGAGGCTCAGACTCTATTTGAGCTCAGCCAGGATTTGGGCGCATCACTGAGCTTGGGTGAAACTCTTTCCGTCTTTTCCGTGAAATTGCGGCGTCTGGTTCCCTACGACGCAATTGCCATTTACGTAAAGCGCAACGCCGAACTGATTCCCGAATATGTGAATGGCGATAACTTCCGTCTGTTTGCATCGCTCCGTATCCCGCTAGGTCAGGGGCTCTCCGGATGGGTGGCACAAAACAAGAAGCCGATCATCAATGGCAACCCTTCGGTCGAGCCGGGATACTTGAACGATCCAACCAAGTTCAGCACCTTGCGATCCGCTTTAGCGATTCCGCTGGAAGGTCTGGCTGGCGTAGTCGGAGTGCTTGCCCTTTATCACGCGGAACGAGATGCGTTTACGTCCGATCACTTGCGCATCTTGCTCGCCATCAGCTCCAAGATGGCGCTGGCGGTTGAGAACGCGCTGAAATATGAGCAGGCGGAAAGTTCCGCCACCACTGACTATCTGACTGGGCTGCCCAACGCGCGCTCACTCTTCCTGCAACTCGACCGCGAGTTAGCCCGCTGCAAGCGTGACACATCTTCCCTCACAGTCATGGTCTGCGACATGGACGGTTTCAAACAAATAAACGACCGCTTTGGCCATTTGGAAGGCAACCGCGTCCTTCGCCTCTTCGCGGTGGCTTTGAAAGAGAGCTGCCGAGAGTACGATTACGTGGCTCGAATGGGCGGAGACGAATTTGTAGTCGTCGCTCCCGGTCTCCCGCCGGAAACGGTGGCGAAAAAAGCCGATCAACTGCGGGAACTGGCCAAGCATGCCGGCCACGACGTTTGCGGCGAAGACATTCTTTCACTCAGTGTCGGGCAGGCGTTGTATCCGAAAGACGGACAGGATGCCGAGGAACTGCTGGCCGAAGCCGATCGCCGCATGTACATCGAAAAACAGCAGCAGCCATCGCGCAAGAACCGCCGGCTTTATCCTCGCATGAAATGCCGCGTCACCATCGAACTGCAGGCCCATGGCTCGGAAGCCCCGCTGCTCGCTAACTTGACCGACATGAGCCTGGGAGGCTGCTTCGTCGAAACCAGCGCCATCATGCCCGCAGGTTCCAAGCTCAAACTGACTTTTTCTATCGATGACGGCAAGATGCAGGCCGAAGGCAGCGTGGTGCGCATCGATCCTGGATCCGGAATCGCTGTCCGCTTCAACGACATGAATCGTGAAGAGCGCGACAAGATGCATCGTGTCCTGGAATTCGTTCAGAACAGCACGAAGTTCTACGACAATCGCTACCTCAGCAAGCTTTTGAATCGGTGATTCGGCAATTGCTCATCCCCATGGGAGACACACTGCACCTTGTCCGGTCTGGTAAAACTCGTCATCAAGATCCTGGCAGTCGTCCTGCTCGGCGGTTTTCTCGGCGCAACTTTGGTGCGGCTGGCTCCCGGCTTCGGGGTTAACGAAGAAGAGCTGGACGCACGTCTCAGCCATCAAAGCATTCAAGCCCTTCGACAGGCGCAATCAACCGATCAAAATCTCGCCATTTTCTATTTTCATTATTTGAGCCGCGTCCTCCACGGTGATCTGGGAACTTCGCGTACCCTGCAGCGTCCGGTATCACAACTTCTAGCCGAGCGTATGCCGGAAACTCTCAAGTCAATCGGTCTGGGACTGGCCTTCGCTTGGACATTGGCTCTCTCGCTGGCAATCGCAATCGTGATGTCACGCGCCTGGTATCTCGATTTCGGCGCCAGCCTCTTGGCTGGAACATTGCTCTGCCTTCCAGCCGCGGTATTAGCTTTGCTGTTTGTCCTGGCACAAGCGCCGGCACGTCTCGTCCTCGGATTGATTGTTTTTCCGAAGATCTTTCGTTACTCACGAAATCTGTTGGCACGAAGTTCATCCCTTCCCCATGTATTGACCGCGCGAGCCAAAGGATTGGGCAACCTGCGCCTGCTGGTTTGGCACATCCTGCCGCTGGCAGCGCCACAACTGCTCGCGCTGGCCGGAGTCTCGGTCAGCATCGCGTTCGCTGCAGCCATCCCCATCGAAGCCCTCTGCGACCTGCCTGGTATCGGACAGCTTGCATGGAAGGCCGCGCTGGGACGCGACGTCGCCTTGCTGATCAATCTCACCATGATCGTCACGCTCATCACCCTCGTGGCAAATTCCGCTTCTGACTTGCTAGGTCAATCCTTTCACCGGGCATCCGCATGAAGTGGGCCCGTTCCATCGCAATGGTGTTCCTTGTGGTCGTCTCGGCCGCATGCCTGCTGGCTGACTTCGTGGCACCGGCTTCCTACGCTCACCAGTTTCGCGACGTTCCCGCAGCGGCCCCTTCGCACCAACATCTCCTCGGCACGGACGATCTGGGACGCGACCGCTTCTCTCGAGTGCTTTACGGAACTCGCGTGTCGCTGCTACTAGCCCCGGCCGCCGCTCTGCTCTCCACTTTACTGGCGGCCCTGATCGGCGGCATCGCAGGTTTTGGTGGCGGTTGGTTGCAACGCTTTGTCATGGCTGCTACCGACCTTTTTCTGTCGCTGCCCTGGCTATTCTTGCTGATTACAGTCCGCGCGCTTCTTCCCTTAAACGTGTCCCCGGAAGTTTCCGTAATGGTCACCTTCGCTTTATTGGGATGTCTGGGTTGGGCAGGCGCCGCTCGCGTGATCTGCGCCGACGCCCGCTCTCTCTCGCAATCAGACTTTATTCTGCTGGCGAGGGCTTCAGGCAGCAGCGGCTTTCGTCTGCTCTGGCGGCACTTGGTGCCCAACCTCAAACCAATTCTCTACGCACAGTTCTGGATATCTGTGCCCGTATTCATTCTCACGGAAGCAAATCTCGGAATTCTGGGTCTTGGCGTGGCTGAGCCTCTCCCCTCATGGGGAAGTCTGTTACGTGAACTCGAAAGCTTTTCCACCATCTCCCTCCAGGCCTGGCAGTTTGCACCACTGCTTTTGTTCATCGCAACCGTCAGCAGCTTTCATCTGGTCCTGACCAAAGAGGAGTTAGCAGCATGAGAAAACCTCTGACACATCTTGTTCTGTTGATCGTAGCGCTGCTTGCGGGTGACTCGCTTGCGCAATCCGGCGGAGAACTACGCTTCTGTCTACGTTCCGAGCCGAAAACGCTAAACCCGCTGCTCATGTCCGACGATTCCTCTGAGACCATCCGCTACCTGACCGGGGGCGTCCTCCTCCGCGTAAATCGCCTGACTCAGGACCTCGAACCGGAACTGGCCACTGCCTGGAAATTAACCAATGCAGGCAAGACAATCACTTTCAAGTTGCGCGAAAACCTCCGCTTCTCAGATGGAACAACATTCTCAGCCGACGATGTGGCCTACACGATTCAACAGCTCATGGATCCAGCCTTGCACTCCCCGACCGGGGACGCATTCCGCTCTGGCGAAGGCAAAGTGCAAACGCAGGCCCTGGCAAACAATCGAATCGCAATTACTTTCTCCGCTCCCATTGCAGGCCTGGACAAGCTTTTCGATCAGGTCGCGATCATCTCCGCCAAATCTCCGCAGAAAGAAATGGCTGTCCTTGGACCATACTACGTAGCGGAAAACAAAGCTGGTGCCTACCTGATCCTGAAGAGAAATCCCAACTACTGGAAGCGCGACTCCACCGGCAGGCCGTTACCCTACATTGATTCCATCCGCCTCGACATTCAGCAGAACCGTGATATCGAGATGCTCCGCCTGGTACGTGGCGAAATTGACTTCATTAACTCACTCGATGCGGAGTATTTCGACAGGGTGATGTCCGAAAATCCCACGATGGCGCACGATGCCGGTGCCTCCCTCGATGCGGAGTTCATGTGGTTCAATCAAGTCCCCAGTTCTCCCCTGCCCTCGTACAAGAAGACCTGGTTCACTTCCACCAATTTCCGCCGTGCCATTTCGGAAGCCATCAATCGCGACGACCTGGCTCGCATCGCCTTCCGCGGACGCGCTCGCCCTGCTGTAGGCCCGATATCCCCGGCGAATAAATTCTGGTTCAACTCCAAGCTACAACCTCACCCCTTTGACCAGAAGTCCGCGCTGCGACGTCTCAGTCTGGACGGATTCCACCTGCAGAATGGTGTGCTGCGTGACCGCGAAGGACACGTCGTCGAATTCTCCATCATCACCAATTCCGGCAACAAATATCGCGAACGCATGGCCACCATGATCCAGCAAGACCTGACTGCCGTCGGCATCAAGCTGAACGTAGTCACCCTGGATTTCCCCTCGCTGATTGAACGCATGACCCGCACCTTCGACTATGAGGCCTGCCTCCTGGGCCTGGTAAACAACGAACTCGATCCCAACTCACAAATGAACGTCTGGCTCAGTTCGGCCGAGAACCATCAGTGGAATCCCAGCCAGAAAACTCCCGCCACGCCGTGGGAAGCCGAGATTGACAAACTAATGCGCGCGCAAGCCTCCACACTGAACGCGGCAAAACGCAAGGAATTCGTCGACAAAGTCCAGCAGATCGCGTGGGAGCAGGAACCGTTCATTTATCTGGTGAACAAAAATGCGCTCTCAGCCGTATCGCCCTCGCTGCATAACGCGCATCCGGTCGTACTGCGACCCCAGGTTTATTGGAATATCGATCAGCTCTCGCTGGGCGCCGAGGTGGCAAGGAACCGATGAGCGACCCGCTCCTCTCACTTCGTCTGTCTGTCGACTATCCCGGTAAAAGCGGCGTGCTCCGCGACCTTTCGCTGGAAATATCCCCGGGGGAAGTATTAGGCCTTGTAGGCCAGAGTGGATGCGGCAAAAGTACGCTCGCCCTCGCCATCTTAAGACTCCTTCACTTAAAAGGCGCCGCCGCAGAAGGCGCAATCCATCTCAATGGCCGCGACCTGATGACCCTCAAAGAACGAGAAATGAGAGCACTACGCGGCCCTGAAATTGGCCTGGTGCTGCAAAGTCCAATGTCCGCGCTCAATCCCGCGCTACGCATCGGCCGACAACTGGAAGAAGCATGGAACGTCCACCGCCAGGGCAGCCGTCAGGAATGCCGCAAAGCTCTAACGGAAACCCTGGAAAATGTCAGCCTGCCCGCGGAAGAAGATTTCCTGAAACGATATCCCTCGCAACTCAGTGTCGGCCAGGCCCAGCGAGTGCTGATCGCGATGGCCGTTCTCCATCGCCCGCTACTGCTGATTGCCGATGAGCCCACCAGCGCCCTCGACTTGATCACGCAAGCAGAAATCCTGCAACTGTTCGCAGCCCTCAACCGCAAATTTGGCATGAGCATTCTCTACATCTCGCATGACCTGCTTTCCGTAGCCACAATCAGCCATCGAGTGGCGGTCATGCATCAGGGACAGATTGTTGAGTGCCGGAGTACCGCAGACATATTCCGCGAGCCCGCGCATCCTTACACGCGTGATCTCATTCGAGCTCTTCCAGTGGTTCCGCGTTTCGCAGCGGCTGCGGGAAGTAAGTAGGTCCTACTTCCGCCCGGGATGAAATTCCCCTTTGTCGGAGAATTGCGAATAGGGCCACTCGTTCTTCTTGGTCGGAGCAGCCACCACTACCGTCGGAACCGCAACGTCCGGTTCCCGTCCCCAGTCCGCTGGTTCGGGACGGATGCACCAAACGTTTCCCGGTTGATCCAAGGCCAAACCCACCAGCCAATACTTGCCCCCCGACCCCAGCGGAACGCAGTTCGCAACCCGGGCCGTAGTACTCGTCCCGCCCGGCAATTCGTCCAGTTGTACTGGAACACCCGCCTCCAATGGTGTAGAAAGCCGCACCCCGCAGCCTTGCGGATTCACCACTAACGTGTAACAACGTTCCGACGTTCGAACAGCCATATCCAACCGGGTCAGACGCAATGGGATCTGCGTCCGGATTCGAGTACAGCGGCGAGGTGAGTCATGCGGATTGATTGTCGATTCCATATTTGTGGTTATCTAAAATTCTACGTCCGAATTCAGCCCGCTTTTGCATCTCAGCCTGATCAAAGGGCACCAAAGTAACCACTATAGGCAAGAAAATGGAATGTAGCCGGAAATCTGACCGGGCCAGCTCACACCGCAAGCGGCTGAATCTGGATCAACGGTCCGTGAGTATGGGCGTGAGCCTGTCGCAGCATGTTCGCGGAGAGAATCCCCGTCCGCTGAAATGACTTCTCACAATCCGCGGTTGAGGGTCCACGCATACTGCCCTCCATATATGCCAACCCGGGGCAACGCGTGCAGGTTCCCACATGGCTGCATGTCGAGCATACCGGCAGGTCCTTGGCTCGGATGGAGCGAACTTCATTCAGTTCCGGCGAATTGCGCCAGATATCGATAAACTTCTGCCGCCGCACATTGCCGCTCGGCAGCGGAAACTGCACACAGGGAAAAACATCTCCGTACGGAGTGATGTAAGCCGCCGTATGCCCAGCGCTGCACGGATAGCCTTCCATGACATCTTCCCCCGGCCGCGGCGGAAGCGCGCAGAACTCTTCGACATTCCCGACCAGATCTTTGTTATGGAAGACCGCCTTCAGCTCTGAACCCGGAATCCGCAAATTTAGGATGGAAGTATCGCCATCAATCTTCGGCGTGATCGTCGGATCCAAAGTGTAGGTCACACCCAGTTCCTTGGCCAATGCCTGCACTCCGGCATGCTCGCCCATGTTCACGGTCATGAGCACATTTGCGATCGCCACTTTCAGCCCTTGCGATTTCAGCAATCGAATTGCTTCAATGCTGCGTTTTAACGAGCCGGGCAATTTGGTGATCGCGTCATGAATCTCAGGCCGGCGCGAATAAACACTGACTTGCACCTGCTCCACACCCAAATCCCGCATCCGCCGCGCTTCCGATTTGCGGATCATCACTCCGTTGGTCTTGATTCGGACGTTGAATGCCAGTCGCCGCGCGTATTCCAGGATCTCGAAAAAATCACGCCGCATCAGAACTTCGCCACCACTGAGAGTCAGGAAAAAAGTCCCAGCCTCAGCCAGTTGTTGCAGAATATCTTTGATCTCGGCGGTGGTCATCTCGCCGTGATCATCGTGATCCAGATAGCAATGAACGCAGCGTTCGTTACAGCGATACGTGACGTCGAGATGGACCCCCAAGGGAACTCCCAATTCGAGGGCGCGCTCGTTCATCTCCTGCATCAGGCTCATGCTGCCTCCACCGGGCCAGCAGACATATCGAAGGGATGATCGGACACCAGTAGAATTCCGTGATGTGAGAGCTCACTCACGAACTGTTCCGCATCGCGGCGAGCAGTTTCAAGGTCGACTTCAAATTCGTGGCAGACGTTTCGAACAACAATTTCCGTAAGCGGAGTACGTCCGTCCGCCGCCTGCCAAATCGCGGTCGCAACCTCATTCAGAGTGAAGAACGTGGAATCCACCGAGGACATCACCATCATTTCCCCGCCCAGTACGCGGGCAGCGATCTGCGAGCTCCGGCCGATGTATTTCTCACTCATACGATAAGATCCCAAACGCGGGTATCCGGAACGAACGTTAGCCGCCGCACCGGCACGCGATCCACGAAATCACAGGCAGAACGAAAAATCATTTCAACCAGCTCCGCATCTTCCGCGAAGAACAGGATATTGCGCAAGAGACATCGAACCGCTTCCGCCGTGTTTACAACTTCAATCTTGTTTTCGGACCCTTTCCCCAGCAGAAATAAGGTTGCCACCGGCGCCGAACAGTTCGTGCCCACGCGGGCAAGTTCGCCGGCGAATGGAGTACCGCAGGCATGATAACCCCTAGCCTCGCGGCGTACGTAGGAAACCTCATCTGTCAACAGAACTACATCAGGCGGCGCTAGTCGCGAGATAGTTGTCTTGCCCGCTCCCGAAATTCCCGAAAACAAAAATGCCCGACCATCTCGGATCGCGCTGGCGGCATGCAGCAGAAATCCGCCTTTCCCGGCGAGGATCAAGCTGTGCACGATGCGCAAGACCGAGTCGACAGAATAAGGATTCGCCGACTGCCGTATGTATCCGCGACCTGCCCCGGGATCCCACTGCGCCCGGAAGTCCCCCCGCCGGAAGTGCCACAGTCCATCCCGCATTTCGACCTGCGCGTCCTCCTCAGATTCCATTTCACCGGAAGGCGTCACTAGCTCCACTTCAAATTCGAGCGTAGGACGGGAGAGGAAGCCGATGAAGCCGCCATACCGGTCGATCATCATTTCGCGGAAGGAAAAGTCGTGAGTACGGAACAGAATCGGCATGCCGCCAATTTCAATCGCAATCTCGTGCTGTTGATTCAAGCTTTTACCTGCTCCCCTTTTTCAGGCGGCACAGCCGTTACCCTCTTGAGCTATCAAGCGGCGACTCGAAGGCCACGCCCGCGTATGCCCGCAGCGTTGCCCGCATTAAAAGGTTCCAATGGCAAAGCAACCAGGCAGTGAACAACTGTAAGGGCGAAAGCTTCCGCCCAGGCATGATCTGGGAACCCTGGCGATGAATCGCGGTAACTTTCCCCAACAAATGCCTCTTCTCCACTGGAGGATCATCCTCGGGCATGCAGTCGCCACGGGTGATGAGAAATGTTTCTTCGCCTGACCGGCACTTGCGCGTGACGCGATGAATAAAAAAACGTCCGCCACGAGCGTAGAGCACGAGATCGCCCGGCTGCACTTCCTCAAAACTATGAGACTGAATGGTAAGGCAATCGCCCGGCCACAAGGTAGGAAGCATGCTGACTCCACTGGCTCGCAGTTGCAACCTTCCTGTGGATTGGAGTACCTCTTCCGCCAGACCGTATTTGCACGTTTCCCGGAATGAGGCATCCATGAAACTGCCGTCAGGACCTCTTTTTGTTAAAGCGACACTGTCCTTGATTGGCGTGCACTTTGCCGCAGGCCAGCGCCAAAGTTTCAAACACCCGCTCGTATCGAAACTCCGGCTTGGAATACGGCTTCTTGGCTGGACTTCGGGGGGCGTTTTTTCGCTCTGCAGAAGCTTGGTTCTTCTGAGTCATAGACAATCCAAACTTGCTGTCGCTCATTTCCTGCAGCTCGCCCCCCGGAGCTTGGCAGGCAAACGCAGTGTACAACAGACCGAAATACATTGCTAACCCTCGCTGCTTGGTAAGATGCCGAACTCTGTGCAAATAATGATGAGCAACTGGAAAGACCTAAAGAAAATGAAACTCAATAGAAGGAAAGCGTCCCTTCTAGCCTGGCCCGCCGCAGCGTGGAAGAAAAGATCCACAGACTCATTGGCAGCAGAACACAGGAAAACAATGCCAGGATAACGAGTTCGGTCCCCAAAGAAAAAAAGCCCGCTCCCTGGAGTAACGCTAGACGCATCGCTTTCAGCGAATGCGTGATGGGTATAAGGTCAGCCAGAAGCCGCAGAGGCTTCGGTAGCGTAGTCACCGGAAATAACGTGCCCGTCATGAACCATATACCTGACCCCAACAGCCAAACTAAAGCGGAACCTTTCTGAATGGCCAATTGCAAGGCGGCCGCCAGAATTCCGATCGCTACTGCGATCACCACCGACAGACCAAAGATGACGATGCATCCCGGAATATTTGGACTTGCCGGAAGCGAACCCGCCAGCAGTAACCCTCCTCCGAGATAGAACAGCAGTTGCAAGGTATTTCCTGCAAAGGCCGACATCGCGCTGAGAAAGACCAAGACCGGCGCTGGAGTCGAAGTCGTCATCAGGACCTCCAGACTGCCCGTCTGCTGCGCCTCTTGCACGATGTGCAGAAAAGCGTTGATTCCCACGACCAGAAATGTATAAAGACCGGTCCCGACTAGAAGAAAAGGGAAATACTCTACGCCATCCGGACGGAACCCCGGGCCCACCGCCCGCGAGAGATAATAAAACGCAGCCAATTCAGCCAATGCCCCAGCGGCGCCGACCAAAAACCCAATCCGGTAACGAATCGCAGTCAGAAGATCACGCCGCGCAATGGCCAGCATTTTGTCCAATAGCCCGGCCAGTTTCATTACCATCTCGGCGTCACCAGTTCCATCGTCTCATCCATTTCGCCGGTGGCTTGAAAATAGAACGCACGCAGCTCTTCCACATCTCCACTCAGTCTCCCGGAAGCCGCAAGCGCTCCTCGGTGTAGGACAGCAACACTGTCACCGACAGCAGCAGCCTCGCTAAAACTGTGCGTGGCGAGCATCACCGTACATCCCTGTTCTGGCAATTCCCGGACCAGATTCCAGAAGTGGTTGGCGGCCGCTGGATCCAGGCTGCGCGTGGGCTCATCCAGCAGCAGAATCGACGGTTGCTTGATGAGCGCGCGTGCAATGCCGAGCCTCTGGTACATTCCGCTGGAGAATTTCATGACCAGCGTATCCGTAGCTTCCACCAGACCGGTGCGCTCCAGGGTGGCCTGAATCCATTCCGCGCGCGAGGATCGTGGAACATCATCCAGGGCAGCGAAGAAGTCGAGGTTCTCCCGCGCCGAAAGCCGAGGGAAGAAAGACCTCTCGTTGGCAATCGCAAATCCAACCTGCTTGCGAACTTGATTGGGCCGAGTGCGCGTGTCGGCTCCTTCCACTAGGACGTGGCCGGCATCCGGTAGCAACATGGTCGAAACCAATTTCAAGGTGGTGGTCTTTCCGCTACCGTTGGGACCAAGCAGAACCAAAACCCTTCCCGAACCCACGGTCAGAGAAATGTTATCCAAAGCGCGAGTTTCTCCCCCACGCTCTCTTCCCATCCAGTTAAAAAGCGCGGGACGATGGCGAAAGATCTTGCTGACGGATTCAAGGACGATGCTGTCCATGTTTCGCGAAACTTTGGCTGGAAGCTTTGTATTATAGTGGGCCTGATCCCATTCCGTTGGCAAGCTGTTTTCTTAATATGTCTTCCGCTATTACGGCGCAATCAGTCTCGCCTGCAATCCCCGAGCTCCCGCTAGCTTCTGTATTCAATCCGGAATTCGACTTTCTGCTGGCTTGCTGTGCGGGCGGTTCGCGAACCGAACCTGCGGAACGAATTCGGGAAACTCGCCCGCTGAATTGGAAGCGTCTCATTGATCTTGCTGAGCATCACGGCGTCATTCCACAGATATATCGCTCGCTTGCGGATGTGCAGGAGCCATCGTATCCGGATTCATTGCGCCAGGCGCATGAAACCAGCGCGCGCAAAACTCTCTGGCTCACTCGTGAACTGTTGCGCATTCTCGCAGAGCTGCGCTCGTGCGGTATTGTTGCTTTGCCTTACAAAGGTCCTGTCTTGGCGGAACTTCTCTACGGCAATGTCACGCTGCGCCAATTCTCCGACCTGGATCTGCTCATTCAATCCTCCGATTTGCCGCGAATCAAATCTGCTTTGGCGAAATTAGGTTACGAACCAGGCGTTCAACTCACACCAAGCGAAGAGCGGGAATATGTTGAGTCGGGATACGAGTACGCGTTCGATTGTGCGCATGGTCGAAACCTGGTGGAAGTGCAGTGGCGAATTCTGCCGCGGTTTTATTCCGTCGACTTCGATATCGAAGGCTTCTTTGACCGGGCGATCACGTTCTCTCTAGGCGGAACAACGTTACGAACCTTGTGTGCAGAGGATTTGCTGCTTATCCTTTGCGTTCACGCGGCGAAGCATGCCTGGCAGCAGCTTTCGTGGCTATGTGATATCGCAGAACTGGCGCGTTCCCCGCAGATTGATTGGCGTGTAGTACAGGAGCATGCCAAGCATCTCGGCATTCAGCGGATCGAAGCGGTTACTTTCTTCCTCGCGCACAAGCTGCTCGAGACACCTTTGCCGCAGTTTGTTCAGGGCAAAGTCCAGAAGGGTCCCCCGTCCAAGCTCCGTTTGGGCGGGTCTTTTGTTTCAATCGAAAACCTCGCAAATGAAATCATTCCAATGCTCGCCGGGGAAGCCGATTACAACCCAGACCCTATTTCTTATTTCCACCTGATGATCCGTGTACGAGAGCGTTGGCGGGACAGAATCAAATTTCTCTGGCGTTTGATTGTTACTCCGAGCGTTGGAGAATGGTCCGCGATTCAACTACCAGGCCCGCTTTTTCCTCTCTATCGCGCGGTCCGCATTTTTCGGCTGCTGTCGAGATTCTTGCCTAGAGTGATTTCCCGTGAAACAAGTAGATCAGGTCGATGACCAGGATAATCACCACCATCAGTTCCAGCACAAACGCCCGACTCTGATGGAACTGATCGACCATAAATCGATAGAGTTCCTCCGCCGTCTGCAATTTCTGTGTCACCAGATTCTTATAGTCCGGAACGCCGACTTTGGCGGCCGCCAGCTTGTAAAGGCGGGCAGAGAACATGTCGCTGAGAAACTTGATGGCATTGTCCGCGTGCTCGGTAAGTTCAGTTACGTCGAGCAAAACCGTATGCAATTTTGTGGCGGCCCGGGCCAGCCGCCAGCGGGCCAGCATGCCAGTGCCTTTGTCTAACGAAGCATAGACGCCTTCCAACTCACGAGTCAGCAACTCATCGTAATGACGGAACTCGAGCAACTGCGAGTTAGCGTATTCCAGCAACTGGATGGCAGTCTCCGCGCCGACCGCGCTGTCATATAGAAAAGCGGCGTTCCAACTAATCACCGCCAGGTCATTTGGATAATAAGAAATGCGTGACTGCAGGATCTCGTTGCGCTCGCCATCGGACAGCACCGCAGTTTCTCCGCGAACAATCTGCGCGATGCGTTCGCCCTGCGTGGCGACAAGATCGTTGGCGCTTGGCGACCCGGTAATTTCGCGCACATGGAAAATAAAATAATCTTCGCTCAGCCACTCCGGATACGGTTTCACCAGCGCCGGCCGCGCCCGCTCCAGTTTCTGGTGCGCAATCTTCGACGCATGGCGTTCGAAATCGATGTCCCAAACCCAGCGGCTGCCCAGCCGAACCAGCGTGTCCCAGTCTCCTGAAAACGGAAGCTCGAAAACCACGCTGAGCACTCCGTAATCGTAGTACTTGATCTGCCCTTCCAGCCGCTCGCCCGTTTCCAAAATCAAAGGCTCAATCGGCTCAACCACCGGCGGACGCTGATACCGAACATACCCCGGCGTTGGATGTTTAAAGCTCGGCTGCTCCAGCGTCCGTGCCCCAAAAATCTGCCGCAGCTGGTCGAGCTTGATCTCCTCGCAAACGTCGAACTGGATAAGCACCAGAACCGCGCCGCGCAAGGCCAGAGCCTGGGTGTCTAGTTTTTCGTTTCTAGTTTCCAGTTCCGTCTTCCCGCGATCAGTCACCGCAAGGGATGCTTCGTTTTCCCGCATCATGGTGATATCCATTGTGGCAGATTCCCCGTCCGGTGACGAGCAAGCGTTGGGCCCATTAGAATCAGTAAGATAGCGCAATCTCCAGAATTAGCGCCTATCTCCCACCTGAATTATTCCGCGGCGGCAAGTCTCACAACTGGCCAAATGCTAATTGCCAAGTGCCAAATGCTGAGCTCTGAGTTACAGAGGTAATTAGCCCCACGCAATTTTTGCCTCTACGATATCCAAATCGAATGATGGCTGCTATCCGAAACAGCGGCTTTTAGGAGGCATCGATGGCTACTGCAACCATGGCGTACGGCGAACGCCGCTTCGGCGCCGCGTATACAGCGCGGGTTTTCCTGTCCTTAGGAGTACTTGGATTACTGATCGGCCTCTGGATTGATGACCCCAATATCTCAGCACATCCTCAGCTGACGTGGATTTCCATCGGCCTGGTGGCCGCAGTTGCCGCGCTATGGATTGTCCTGGGCAAAACCGTTCTGATCATTAACGTTTCCGGCGTCCGCCACGAGTCCGCATTCGGCCAGAAGGAGATGGCGTGGAGCCAAATCGCAGAAACCCGCTATCGTGTGGTCCCCATCCACATATACGGACATTTCGGACTGATCGGCGCCCTGATCGCCATGTCGAGCAAGTCGGGCCGTGCCCAACTTACCCTGACACTGATCAGCAACGATGGCAAAAAACTCAAAGTCACCTCCAATTACCGCAACGCCAGCGAGGCGATTGGACTCATCCTTGGGAAAATCCTGCCCCCCAAAGTCCAAAGTGTGAAAGCGAGACTACAACGCGGCGAGACAGTCCCCTTCGGCGGCATCGGCCTTTCCGCCAAAGCGGTCACCTGGAAAAAGAATTCCATCCCGCTATCCGAGATCACCAAAGCCGAACTAGTCCGCGGCAACGTGCAAATCAAACGCCAGGGAAAATGGCTAACCGCAATCAGCGTCCGTTCAGACAAGGTCCCCGACGTCCTAGCTTTCTTCGAAGTCCTGGAATCCCTGGCCCCTCAGGTGAAGTCCACCGGAATCGACCCCCTAGCCCGCGTCCGCATGTAAAACGGTCTGCACGGACTACGTTAAACGCATCTGCACAGCCCACGTGGGGACAGGCGACTCGCCTGTCCACCGGAGCGAAGCTCCGCCCCCGAACCCAGTCGCGAAGCGGCGCGCAAGAATGCAGCCCACGGCGCCAGCCGTGGGCAGTGATGCAACGCCGGACAAGCCGCAAAGGGCGCCAGAAACGCGTACTTTGCGAAACGACGGGTGACGGAGTCACGAAACTTGACAGCGACCTATCTCTCAGATACTCTCCGCCCGACCTCATAACCTGATTTTTCCACCGTCCCAGGATTTCCCTTCATCAGGCATTCAACAAGGAGGCAGTATCCATGAAGAAATTCACCGGGCTCTTGTTAGCTGCATCTCTTCTATTCGGTTGTATGGGCATTGTCACGGCCCAGGACAAACCATCAGGCATGCCGCCACCACCCAAGGTGTTGGTAATTTTCCGCGAATTCCTGAAACCGGGCAAAGCCGGATCCACGCATGAAAAATCGGAAAGCGCCTTTGTTCAAGCCTTCACTCGCGCTAAGTGGCCAACGCACTATCTGACCATCGATTCCCTCTCCGGCAAACCACGCTCGCTATTCCTCATCGGATACGATTCCTTCGACGCCTGGGAAAAAGATAACCAGGCAACTCAGAAAAATGCCGCCCTGTCCTCCGCGCTCGAGCGTGCCGCCACCGCCGACGGTGAACTGCTAAGCGACTACGACGCCGGCGTCTTTACCCTCAAAGAGGAATACAGCCTGCACATCCCGGTGGACATCCCGCATATGCGCTATTTCGAGATCACCCGCTTCCAGGTGAAGCCCGGTCACGACAAGGATTTTGACGAACTGGCCAAAATGTACGTTGCAGCCTATGACAAAATCCCCGACGTTCACTGGGCTACTTTTCAGGGCGTGTACGGCCCCGAAGGCAACACCTACCTGATATTCACTCCCATGAAATCCGCCTCCGAAATTGACAAGTCATTCGTCACCGGCAAACAGGTCCAGGACGCCATGGGCGCAGAGGGCGGAAAGAAAGCCGCAGAGTTGTCCGCCGCCGCCATCGAGACCAGCCAAACCAACCTGTTCCTATTCAATCCCCGAATCAGCTATGTTCAGGATGAGTGGATCAAAGCCGACCCAGATTTCTGGAAGCCCAAAGCCGCCGCCGCAACCGCACCCAAACAGTCTCCGGAGAAACCACCCTCGAATCAATAGCCGCCGCCTATCGCGAACAAAGTTGTAACGGACACCGCCCCTCCTCAGTGGAAGCGCGGTGTCCCTTTTTATTTGCGCTCGGAAGAAACCAGAAACCTGAAACTAGAAACTCTGAGCGTGGCTGACCCATCGTTTTCGGTACTCGAAAAAGTGGGTGATGGGAAGCAGCGACCGCCAGCACAGAACACGTAGGGACAGGCGACTCGCCTGTCCACCGGAGCAAAGCTCCGCCTCGAACCCAGCCGCGAAGCGGCGCACAAGAATGCAGCCCACGGCGTCAGCCGTGGGTACGGATGCACCGCCGGACAAGCCCCGAAGGGGCGCCAGAGACGAGCCCAAAAACAGAGGACCTGCCCGCGTGACCTAGCGGTTCGTATCAGGGCACGAGTTACAGTCGCGCCGCAAGGCTAATCGGGTTGTGGAAGGTCGTGACTTCAGCCGTGCCGTACTTCACCACAGACAGCTCCGGCTTTAGTGTTGGGAGTTTGTGTTGCCGGGTGCCCCATCCTTTTCGCGTACCTCGCGAAAGGGTGGGTGATGGGGATCATTGATGGAATCGGAGAGAGGTACCAGCGATAAAGTTTCTTCAGTTCGGAATGCGGGACGGCCATCAAGTCATGGATCGCGCGAGTGAAGTCTTGGAATGGTGCGCGGGGCTTGGAATTCCCCGTCACGGAGTGCATCCCCTCAGTTAAGGCTTTAATCCGCGACAGGCGACTCGCCTGTCCGGCGCCCAAGCGCCGCTCTCCATCTGTCTCGCAAACGCGGGTGCCCCATTTCTCGCGGTTTTCGAGAAGTGCGGTCTGTCCCCGTGTACGTGCCAACCGCCGCGGAGCTTTACTCCCTGGACAGCCGAGGCCGCCCGTCCCCCGCGAAAGCGCCAGGCGTTGTGGAAGGGCACGACTTCAGTCGTGCCGTACGTTCGCTAAAAAACTCGGCTTTAGCCGCTGGGGTTTTGTGTGCACCACGTCGGATGTTCGCTCCGCATGATTCCCAGGGGGCCGGAACCAGAAACTAGACACCGGAAACTAGAAACCGAGATCTTACGTGAGTGCCATTTGAATTACCTGAGCCAGATGCAACGCCTCCCGCCCCGCACACTGAGAAATTTGCTCGCGGCAACTGAAGCCGTCAGCAATGATCAAAGAATCCGGCGGAGTCTTTCTCACAGCCGGCAGCAATTCGAGTTCCCCAATGGCCACCGACACTTCGTACTTCTCTTTCTCAAACCCGAACGACCCCGCCATGCCACAACACCCCGGGGCAGGAGCGTGAAAATCGACCCCCATTTTTTTAAGTACGGATTCCTCATCGGTCATCTTCATGATCGTTTTGTGATGGCAATGCCCGTGCAGCAAAGCTTTACGAGGCAATTTAGGAAGCACGAAGTGTTTAGCTTTTTTCTCCAGAAATTCGCTGAGAAGAAACGTTTGCCGAGAAAGTTTCTGAGCACCAGGATCATCAGGAAAGAGGTTGAGCAGCTCATCCCGGAAAACAGCGGCACAACTTGGCTCAAGGACTACAAGCGGAACACCGCTAGCGATCTCGGCGGCGAGAGCATCCAAAATCCGCCGCAACAAACGTTTAGCGCGATCAAGGAGCCCGAAGTCGTAAAGCGGACGTCCGCAACAGAGATCTACTTTCGGCAGCAAAATGCGAAATCCCGCAGCCTCGAGAACGTCCACCGCGGCCTGGGCGGCCACAGGATGAAAGTAGTTGTTAAAAGTATCCGGCCAAAGCAGGACTGGAGGAGTATCGCGATTGCGCGGCTGTCGTTGCGCAAACCAGGCGCGAAATGTTTGCGACGCAAACGCCGGAATGCGCCGCCGCTGCGGCATCCCAGCGACGACCTTGGCAACGTCGCGGAGCACCGGAAGCTGAGTAGCAAAGTTGGCGACGGCAGGAAAGTGCGAAGCGATCCGCGCCCACACGTCGATGTAGGCAAAGGCAGGAGCGCCACGAGGACGGAGACGCCCCTGATAATAGTGCGAAAGAAATTCGGCTTTGTAAGTCGCGACGTCCACCCCGACCGGACACTCGCTCTTACATCCTTTGCAGGAAAGACAAAGGTCGAGCGAATGCTTGACGTCACGGTCATGCCATCCGTCGCGAATGACATCGCCCTTAGTCATCTCCCAGAGCAGGTGCGCGCGCCCGCGGGTAGAATGCTCCTCCTCGCGAGTGACTCGAAAGCTGGGACACATAACCCCACCGTCATACTGGCGGCACTTCCCCACGCCGACGCACCGCAGCGCAGCCCGGGGCAGACTGCCATGATCTTCCGGAAACCGAAAATGAGTTGTTGGTTCCCACGGATGATAGTCGGCGCCAAGCCGCAGATTTTCGTCAAGACGATAAGGCTCGACTACTTTGCCAGGATTCATCTTCCAATCGGGATCCCAGAGAGCTTTGAACTCGCGAAAAGCCTGGACAAGCTCAGGCCCAAACATTTTGGGAAGAAGTTCACCGCGCGATTGCCCGTCCCCGTGTTCCCCAGAGAGAGACCCTCCAAAGCTGACAACCAGGTCCGCCGCCTCTTCCACAAACCTCCGGTATTTGCCGATGCCGGCCTGCGACTGCAAATCAAAATTAATGCGCGTATGAACGCAAGCATGCCCAAAATGCCCATAGAGCGTGCCCCGGTACCCGTGCTCAGCCATCAACTTTTTCAGCTGCCGCAAATAGTCCCCAAGTTTTTCCGGAGCGACGGACGAATCTTCCCACCCCTCCCAAGCCAGCGGCTCACCCGGAACATGTGATGTAACTCCAAGCGACGATTCGCGTACTTCCCAAATTCTCTTGGCTTGTCGAGTGTCAGTGAAAAGCCGCAAGTTAGGAGGATTTGCAGCACGGCTGAGCTCAGCCATCAGCTTGCGGGCTTGCGCCTCGGCTTCTCGCAAAGTGTGAGCGCCGAATTCCGCGAGCAACCAGCCACCGCCTTCGGGAAGCAGCTCGACTCCTCCAGTATTGATTCCCTTTCGCCGCGTGTACTCGACGAGTAAGTCATCAATGCCTTCGAGTCCAATAGGCTTGTGAGCCATGATGTCAGAAACGCGATCAGCACACCGGAAGACGTCGGGATAAGCAATCACTAGCAACACGCGTTCCGGCGGACTCTCCACCAATCGGCAAGTGGCTTCAAGGACAGTCACACACGTCCCCTCACTTCCTACCAGCGCGCGCGCGACATGGAACCCATTCTCGGGCAACAGGTAGTTGAGGTTGTATCCAGAAACGCGACGCGGAATATTGGGATAGCGTTGGCGAATGAGATTGGAATATTGGTCGCGGAGAGTTTCTAGTCCAGTATAGATTTCTGCTCGTCGGCCGCCTTGCCGGATGATGCTCTCGAGTTCCTGATCGGTGGTCGAACCCACTGTCATGCGATCGCCGTCGTAGGTGAGGACGTCGAGCTGCTCGATGTTGTCGTCAGTCTTGCCGGCCATAACGGAGTGGACGCCGCAGGAGTTGTTGCCGATCATGCCGCCGATCGTGCAACGATCGTGAGTGGCGGGATCCGGACCAAAAGTCAGTCGATGTTTCTCGGCAGCGTTGCGGAGATGATCCAGGATGACCCCAGGCTGCACTCGAGCAAGCCGCTGGACAGGATCGACGTCGAGGATCGTGGCCATGTACTTTGACATGTCGAGGACTACGGCGACATTGCAGCATTGTCCGGCGAGCGAAGTTCCGCCGCCGCGGCAAAGAATCGGAGCGCCATACTTGCGGGCGAGGGAGATGGCAGCGATTACGTCTTCGTCGTCGCGAGGAAGGACGACGCCGATGGGGACTTGGCGGTAGTTGGATCCGTCGGTGGCGTAGAGGGCGCGAGTCCCGTCGTCGAAACGGACCTCTCCGCGGACATTGCGGCGGAGATCGGTTGCCAGGCTCGCCGCGTCCACCGGAGCAGATTTGGCGGCGCGGGCGAGTTCTGAAAAATTGTCCGGCATGCGGGTCCGGGGATGATTAGTCCGTGGATTCGCCGCCGGCGACGGCATTGCCGCTGATGTTGGCGACGTGGATGAGGGTTTTGTCCTCTTGCGGCTCGATGTTGATGGTGAACATGTTTTTCTTGTCGTGGGAAATAATTGTGTAGTGCTTCGCGTCGGAAACCGCGATGTTGGCGTGGGGAAGTTTCTTCTTGTAGAACTCGGCAACGCGTTCCGGTGGATCATCGGTCTCAAACTCGGCGGCGACGGTATGCATGGAGCCCATGGTGACGTTGGCGGCATTGCCTTTCAGAGCGCGGGCGCCGGGGTAGACATCGATCCCGAGATTGCGCGCGGCTTCGTCGGAGTCGTCGGTGCTCTCGACGGTGCCGAAGGGAGTTTCGACGCGCACTTTGCCGCGATCCTGTTCGACGCGAGTGTGGCGGGCAATACGCCACCCGATGAAAGTAGCGGTGCCGATGCCCAGAATAAAGAGCCCGACAACTATGGCGACCACTATCAGAATTACTTTGACAGCATTGCTTTGTGCTGGTGTCGCAGGGGTGGAAGCGACTGCGGCGGCGGGCACGGCTGCTCCGCACTTGGGACAAAACTTTGCGCCAGGTTCGACCGTCGCGCCGCACGCGTTGCAGAATGCCATGTCTCACCTCTGGCCCGAGTTGGGCTTGGCGTAAAACGCGGAGTATATCGTAATTTCGCTTGGAAAGGACTGAGACAGCTCCTGGGAAAAGCGCCACTTCTCGAAAAGCGCGAGAAGCGGGGCGCCCATTATTAGGACTTGGCCAAATCAGTTCTCCGTTCTTTGTTCTCAGTTGCGGAAGTCCTTGATAACTAGTTCACGCCGAGCGGGCGAGTGGTGTAGTCCGCCAGGCTGAGGGCGAGAAGAATCAGAAGCCAAAAAAGAGCGGAGATTACTACGACGCTGGTCATCTTCTCGCTGGTGTACTTCAAATGCATAAAGAAAAGCAAAACCAGCACGGCTTTCAGCGTGGCGATGGTCAGCGCCACGATGGTGTTGAACGGGCCCAAGTCAATGAACGCGACTCCGGCGGTTACACCGGTAAGGACAAGCAGTGCGATCCATATTGCATAGTAGAGTTTGGTGGAGACGACATGTTCAGACATAGGTCACTTTTTACGATCGATTAAGTAGAGTAACGGGAAAAGGTAAATCCAGATGATGTCAACAAAGTGCCAGTAGAGGCCGGCGTTTTCTATGGGCGTGTAATAAGCAGAATTGTAAAGGCCTTTCCAGGCATAAAAAGTTAGGACCGCGAAGAGTCCGACGCCGATGACCATGTGCAAGGCATGTATGCCGGTCATAGCGAAGTAGAGCGAGAAAAAAATCTGGATACGCTGGGGATCGATCTTTGTATTTGGGTGTGAGGGGGCCTGGGGTTCGAAGTGGAAGGAATAGCCGGGGACGTGGTGCTCTTCAAATTTGCTGGCCCATTCGACGCCTTTAATTCCCAGGAATACCAGGCCGAGAAGGATAGTCGCCACTAGTAGCGTCACCAAGAGCTTGCGTTTGCCAAACTGGGCGGCGCGAACGGACAGCGCGACCGTCAAGCTGCTGCAGATCAATACTGCGGTATTAATTGCTCCCAGCCGAATGTCGAGAGTCTTACTGCCGGCGGCAAACTCGGGGTAGTACCAGTAGCGGTAAATCAGGTAGGCGCAGAACATACCTCCGAAAAACATTACTTCGGTGGCGAGGAATAGCCACATTCCAAGCGAGGAGGCCTGGCGTTGCTGTTCCATGTCAGCAAAGTGGTGCTGTTGCGCCGCATTGTGCGATTCGACGATGGCTGGGCTATCGCTCAACCGGGACCTCCTTGGGAAGATCGATGTTGCCGTAGTCGTAGGCTTCCCAGGTAACCAGCGGTGTTTCCTCGAAATTAAAAGTTGGAGGCGGCGAAGGCGTCATCCATTCCAAACCGGCTGCGCCCCAGGGATTCGGTTCGGCGTGCTTGCCGTAGCGCATCGACCATAAAAAATAAGCCATCGGCAACAGGTATCCCACTGCCAGAATCGTGGAGCCTGCGGTTGAGAGCACATTCAAGACCTGGAATTCCGGAGGATATTGCCAGTAGCGGCGGGGCATCCCCAAGTAACCGAGAATGAACTGCGGAAAAAAGGTCAAGTTGAAGCCGATAAATACGATCAGAGCCGCCAGCCTTCCCAAGCTTTCTGGATACATGCGGCCGGAAATCTTTGGCCACCAGAAGTGCATGCCGCCTAGATATCCCATCACCGCGCCACCGACCATGATGTAGTGAAAGTGAGCGATGACAAAATAAGTGTCGGTGACGTGAACATCCACACCAAGCGCAGCGAGGAACAAGCCGGTCAGGCCGCCCATGGTGAACAAGCCGATGAAGCCGAATGCGTACAGCAGAGGCGTGGAGAATGTAATCGAACCTTTGTACAGAGTGGCCGTCCAGTTGAAGACTTTGATGGCGGAGGGAACCGCAACCAGGTAACTGAGGAAAGAAAAAATCAGAGCGGCATAGATGGACATGCCGGCAACAAACATGTGATGTGCCCACACCAGAAATCCAAGGACGGCAATCCCAATACTCGCCATCGCCACAAAGCTGTAGCCGAAGATTCTCTTGCGCGAAAAGCAAGGCACAATTTCGCTGATGATGCCCATCGAGGGCAAAATCATGATGTAAACCGCGGGATGGGAATAGAACCAAAACAGGTGCTGGAACAATAAAGGGTCGCCCCCGCGGGTCGGGTCGAAGATTCCAAGGTGGAAGGCGCGTTCGAAGATCACCAAGGTTAGCGTGATAGCCAGAACCGGAGTGCCCAACAGAAAGATGATGCTAGTGGCATACATCGACCAGATAAATAGTGGGAGGCGCCACCAAGTCATTCCTGGGGCTCGCATTCGATGAATGGTCACGACGAAGTTCAGCCCGGTGAGAATGGAGGAGAATCCAACGACAAAGATGGCAAGTCCGGCTTCAATGACTTTTGTGTTGCTGAAGGCTGTGCTGAACGGGGTGTAGAAGGTCCAGCCGGTGTCCACGCCGCCGGTCAATACGGCGTGCATCATGAGAATGCCGGCGATGATGTAGAGGTACCAGCTCAGCAGATTGATTCTGGGGAAGGCCAGATCCCGGGCCCCGATCATCAGGGGAACAAGAAAGTTTCCCAGAACAGCGGGGATGGAAGGAACCAGAAAGAAGAACACCATGATCTGGCCATGCATGGTGAACAACTTGTTGTAAGTGTCCGCTTGAACCAGATCGCCGGCGGGAGTGAGCAGCTCGAGACGAATCAGCAGGGCGAATAATCCGCCGACAAAGAAGAAGAACGTAATCGAGGCCAGGTAGAGCAGTGCGATGCGCTTGTGGTCGGTGGTAAGCAACCACGACCGTACACCGTATTCCTGGTTCAAATAATTCTCGCGTTCGGCGACGGGATTTACTACGGTAGCCATGTTCATTGCACCTTTGGTGCCTGAGGTTGTGTGCCCGCCGGAAGCAGCGTGGGGCTGCCAGCAGCTCCTGACGGATTCTGATTTAAGGATTTGATATAAGCCACGAGCGCATTCAGTTGCTCTTCGCTCACGATTCCCTGAAAGGGCGGCATGATTGGTTTGAAGCCGGAAACGATCTTTGCCGAGGGATTCAGGATGGATTCGCGAATGTAGTTTTCATCTTCGATCACAGTTTGTCCATCATCCAGCAACACCGGCTTACCAAACGTTCCCGCTAAATTGGGACCACGCCCCTGGGTATCAGACCTGTGGCAGGTACCGCAGCCCAGTTGCTGGAAGAGAGCCTGTCCTGTGGATGCCAGCGAGCCGGTGGTACTACCGCCGCTGAGCCAGGCTTCATATTGCGATGGTTCCAGGACCACGACTTGTCCGATCATGCCGGAGTGTTGTGTGCCGCAGTATTCGGCGCAGAAAAGATGGTAGGTCCCGGGACGAGTGGGACGGAACCAAGCGGTGGTGTACCGGCCAGGGACCACGTCCTGCTTGATACGGAAAGCGGGGACATAGAAACTGTGGATGACATCTTGCGAGGTCAGAATCATTTTGACGTCGCGCCCCACGGGCACGTGCAGTTCGTTGATTTCGCGATGGCCTTCTTCGTGCTCGAGTTTCCACATCCATTGTTTAGCTACGACGTAGATTTCGGTGGCTCCGCGAGGAGGAGTGCGCTCTTGGAAAAAGATGACCGCGCCCCACACGAAGATGACCACGAAAACTCCGAATGGTATGACCGACCAGGTAATTTCCAATATCGTCGAGCCTTCAATCTGCTCGGCAGCGTGGCCGGGACGGCGACGATACTTGGCGGCAAAGGCCAAGATCATCACGAAGATGGCCACGCTCATGAATGTGGAAAGCACGACTAGAAAAATGTAGAGGGCATCCACATTCCCCGCGGTAGTGGAGGCGCGTGCCGGCCAAAGTGGAAAATTATCAAACATAATTACGGGGCCCGGGTTACGTGACCCGTTCTGCTGGTCGAACCAGTGGATGAGCCTCGGCGAAACATTACAATCATGAACAAGCCGAGCGTCAAGATGGTGGCCGCGCCCGCCAACCGCAAAATTCGCATGACGACGGCCCCATATTTGCCGGTCGCGGGATCGTAGTGATAGCAGTAAAGCAAAACTTGATCTGCCAGATTTCCGATTTTGTTCTGGGAAGCCTGGATTAATCCCAAGCGCAAATCTTTGGGAGCGTACTCGACACCGTAGTAGTACTGCGCGATGCGGCCTTCCGGTGTGAGCACCATGATTGCGGTGGTGTGCGCGAACTGGCCGGAGTTGGCATCGTACTCGTACTGAAAACCTGCGGTTTTGGTCAGCGCATCGATGGATTGCTGCGGTCCGGTCAGGAAATGCCAACCCTGGGTGGCGCCGGGACGTCCGTATCGCTTCAAAAATTCTGCCTTCTTTGCGGTTGCCATCGCCGGGGTCTCGCGGGGATCGAAGCTGACGGTAAGCACGTCGAACTGGTTGCCGACATCGAACTTGAGCACCCTGAGGGTGCTTTCCAGTCCACTAAGGACTTCACCGCAAAGCATGGGGCACTGGTAGTAGACGAGGTTGAGGATCATCGGCTTTCTGCCGAAGTAATCAGCTAAACGAACTTGATTTCCGTTTTCATCTCGAAAGATGAGTTCGGGCGGTATCTGTTCATTCAAGTGTTGTTCGATGCCAACATTTTTCAATCCTGGCGGGCGGACATTGGCGGGCGGCGACATGATGCCCTTGGTCATACCCTGGCCCAGTGCTGCGGAGCAGAGGGTTAGTATCGCGAGCAGAATCGCGGCGATCATCAGCGGTTGCGAATTTGTTTTACTGCTCACTGCTTTACTTCCTTTCCCTTTTTACTCGGCTTCGGTGATTGGCTGGTGTCCGAACGGGTGGCGGCTTGTCTCGCCGTATTCAATGGAGAGGGAGGGACCGCTCCCGCTTGAGGGCGAGTGGGCAATGCGCGCTGCGCCAGCAACTCCATGGCGCGGTCGATCGGAATGCGCGCAACTCCTGCCTGTTTATCTACCCAGCCGTAGCTGTTTAGAGTTTTTTCTTCCTGAAGACGGAAGTCATTGATCTCCAGGCGCTCGTTGGTTTCCAAACGAGGCTGGGGAAATCTTGCAATGTCTGCGTTGGAGACTTTGCGGGAGTCATTTTCGGTTTGACTTGCCATGGGGTTGAGCGGCGGCTGGTGCTGCTTCTGGTAAGAGTCGAGATAGCCATACATTCCCTTCAAAGCGAAATGGATGAGCACCCCAACCAGCGCCAGGCCGATCAGAAAAGCAAAAATCCCGCGAGGACTCAGGTCTTCGCGTTCGTAGGACACTTCGTCGTGTTCTTGGTGCAGGTTTAATTCGTCACTCATGTGCCGGTTCCAATACTTCTGACGCAGAAACGTCATAGGCTGGCACCAGCGGCATCGCACTCAGGTTGTGGAAAAAATAAGCCAGCCACAAGCCGCCAATGGCGAGGGGGACTATCACGTCCGCCCAGGTCAGGTGAAATGTTTTGGAAAAGTTTGGTTCGATAATCCAGATCAGGTCGAGATAGCGCATGACGATCAGCCAGGTTGCCAGCAACGCGAGCCTGCGCACGTCGCGCTTGAAGGGACGAGAAAGCAGCAATACGAAGGGCACAGCGAAGTGGAACATGGCGAGCGTGAGTCCAATCGATCCCCAGCCTCCTTTTAGACGGCGCACGTACCAGGTGATCTCTTCGGGCAAGTTTCCGGCCCATATGATGAGCCACTGCGAGAACTCAAAGTAGGCCCACACCATGACGAAGGCGAGCATGAGCTTGCCGTGATCGTGGACGTAGTCGGGCTTCAAGAGTTGGGACATGGGCTTGTAGTCGAAGAGAATTCTTTCGACGACGACCGCGAAACACAGCGCCGACAAAACCTGTCCAATCAAAAACAAGAGGCCGTAGATGGTGGAAATCCAGCTGGGGTCGAGGGACATTACCCAGTCGATGGCCGCGAATGAGATGGTGAAAGCATAGAGAATCAATCCCGCGGCGCTGACTGCCTTGAAGCGGCGGGTCTTGTCACGCACTGTGGGGCGGTCCTGCTCGGCGGACCATTTGGTCAGGAAAAATGCCAGGGTGCCCCAGATCAGGAAGTAGAACACCGCGCGGATTACGAATCCGTGTATCGAGAGATAGTTTCGTGTGAGTTCGCGTAAATGTTCTTGAACGTGTGGGTCCGCGATCGAGTTCAAAGGGCGCGCCCAGATATACAGTTTCGGCAAGCCGAACAGGGTGGGGAGAAATAGCAATGCCATCAGTGGGACTGTGCGCATTGCGGCGCCAAGGATGCGGCGGATTACCATGCCCCATCCGCCCTTGGTTAAATGTCGGAGCATGAGGATCGCCATCGATCCCAGAGTGACTCCCAGCCACGCCATGTATCCGATAAGGTAGCCGCGGAAGAATTCCTCGGGGCGGAGAAGCGCGCCAATCGCGGAAAGAACGGCAAAGATTACGCCAACGATCAACGAGCGGCGCTGGATGGTCTTTACTATTGGCGGAGCCATCAGATCGAGATTGTCGAGGCGCGCCGCGGTCATTTGTGTTCCTCGTTTTGATTCTGCGATCTGGGCTCAATTTCCGGAAGAGTGGCGCCGGAGCCGGGATCACCACGAAACTCTGGTGGCGCGGACGGGATTTGCTGTCCGGCGGGAATATCGGAAGTAGTCGCTCCCTGGCTCAATTGCAAAGCGCGGATGTAGGCAACGATGCACCAGCGGTCGCGCGGCGGAATTTGCGAAGCGTAGTCGGGCATTGCGCCGAATCCGTTAGTCATGACGTCGAAAAAATATCCCAGCGGCGCTTTGCGCAGGCGGTCGGTGTGAAAGGAAGGCGGGGGACGGAATCCGCGCTGGACAATCATGCCGTTGCCATCGCCTGTCTGCGAGTGACAGGGGGCGCAATAAATATTGAAGCGTTCGCGGCCGCGCGTGAGCACATCGAGGCTGATCGGGAAGGGCATGAAGTCGCCTGGGTTCGCGCCGAGTTTTCCGGTGTAGAAATATGCGTCTTCGCGCAATTGACCACGAGCAACTGTTCCATCGACGGGCGGACGGGCGGAGCGCAGGTCGGTGAAGAAAGTGCTCTCGGCCAGTGGTTTGAAACGTGGCTGGTCGTGCATGTCTTGACGGCAACCTGCGAGCAGGATGATGGCCAAGAGCATCGGGAAAAAGTTGCGGAAGTGCGGCGTGATGCTAACTGGGCACCTCCGAAATTGACCGTGGACTTAAACCTTCCAGAAAGCGGCGCGTGTCGACCGGGTTGAATTTGGGGTCAGTGGAAAAGATCATCAGGAAAAATCTGTCCTTCGTAGCGAAGGCGAATCGCGGGACGTTGAATACCGGGTGATAGGGCATGGGAAGGCCGTTGAGAGCCAGCATGCCGAGGACCGCGGCCAGGCCTGCAAAAAGGATGGTCATTTCGAAAGTGACCACGATGAATGCGGGCCATGAGTGTAGAGGCCTGCCGCCTACGTTGATGGGATAGGTGATGACGGAAATCCAATACTGGAGAGCATATCCGGACAAGCAGCCTATCAATCCGCCGATGAGGACGACCAAGGGGACAGCATTGCTGCGGAAGCCGATGGCCTCAGCTAGTTCTTCGATGGGGAAGGGGCTGTAGGCGTCGATTTTTTGGTAGCCGGCTTCGTATGTGCGGCGCGCCGCGGCAACGAGGTCGCTGGGCGAATCGAATTCGGCCATCATGCCGTAAATCGGAGTGCGCTTCATTCCGGTTTCACCTCGGCTTGCGGCAGCAGAGTGCGCATCTCGAAAATGGAAATCATGGGCAGAATGCGTACGAACAGGAACATTGCGGAGAGGAATAATCCAATGGTGCCGATGTAAGTCAGCCAGTCCCAACGTGTGGGGTAGTACATTCCCCACGACGACGTGAGGAAGTCGTGGTGCAGGCTGACGACCACGATGATGAAACGCTCCAGCCACATTCCGACGAGAATCACGCCTGAAACCAGGAATAGGCCTAGCGGACTGCTTCGCAGCTTGCGGATCCAGAGGACCTGGGGAATTCCGATATTGCAGATGAGAAGGAGATAGTACAAAGGCGCGTAAGGACCATGCAGGCGGTTCCAAAGCAGAAACGAGTCGTAACGGTTGCCGCTGTACCAGCCCATGAAGGCTTCTATGCCATAGCCGTAAGCGACGATCAGGCCGGTGGCGAGCATTACCATGGCGGAGTTATTGAGGTGGCGATCGGTGATGAAATCTTCCAGGCCATAAATTTTGCGGATTGGGATGGCCAGCATCAGGACCATGGCGAAGCCTGAATAGATCGCGCCGGCCACGAAGTACGGGGGGAAAATTGTGGTGTGCCAGCCGGGAATGATGCTGATGGCAAAATCGAAGCTCACCACAGTATGAACGGAGAGCACCAGCGGTGTGGCTAGTCCGGCGAGCAGGAGATAGGCGGTTTCGTAGCGGCTCCAGTGGCGAGCGGAGCCACGCCATCCCATGGCCAGCATTCCGTAAATAATTCTGGCGGCGCGATTTTCTGAGCGATCGCGCAGAGTCGCGAGATCGGGAATCAGGCCGATGAACCAGAAAAGCAGCGAGATAGTGAAGTATGTTGAGACCGCGAATACGTCCCACACCAGCGGGCTGCGGAATTGCGGCCAGACGTTCATGGTGTTGGGGTAGGGAAAGAGCCAGTACGCCAGCCAGGGGCGGCCCAGGTGAAGTATGGGAAAAAGGCCGGCACACGAGACAGCGAACAGGGTCATGGCTTCGGCAAAACGGTTGATGGAGTTACGCCACGATTGGCGCAGCAAGAGGAGAATGGCGGAAATCAAAGTTCCGGCGTGTCCGATTCCGATCCACCAGACAAAGTTGACGATGGCGAATCCCCAGCCGACGGGGATATTTACGCCCCAAATTCCGACTCCGCGAACGAACAGATAGCCGATGGCGTAGAGCCCGCCCATGAAGACCAGAAACGCGAGGCCGAATCCAACGAACCATCCGTTGGACGTCGGGCGAGTGAGCACGATGGAGCTGATTTTGTCTGTGACCGTGGCGAAGGTGTGCCCGGGCTCGATTACCGGCGCGGATTGTCTTGGCTCGTCCATGGGTTCCGCTAACGTTCCACCTCCGGATTGGGATTGCGTATCTCCCCTAGATATGTGGTGCGAGGCCGAGTGTTCAGGTCCGCAAGGAGGCTGTAATTTCGCGCGTTGGCTTTCAGCTTTGAAACTTTGCTGTTGGGATTGTTGATGTTGCCGAAAATGATCGCGTTGGCGGGGCAGGATTGCTGGCAGGCAGTTTGCAACTCGCCATCGCCGATCTTGCGATCTTCGCGCTCGGCGTCAATTCGATGTTCGTTGATGCGCTGGACGCAATATGTGCACTTCTCCATCACGCCGCGGCTGCGGACGGTGACATCGGGATTGCGCATCATTTTGTATTGCGTCGTCTCCCAATCCTGGAACAGCAGGAAATTGAATCGCCGCACTTTGTAAGGACAATTGTTGGAGCAGTAGCGCGTGCCGACGCAGCGGTTGTAGACCATGTCGTTCAGGCCTTCGGTACTGTGCACGGTGGCGCCGACAGGACACACCACTTCGCAGGGAGCGTTTTCGCAGTGCATGCAGGGGACGGGTTGGAAGTGGCCGCGGGGATTGGCGCGGTCGCCCTGATAATACGTGTCCACGCGGAGCCAATGCATGTGGCGTCCGCGAACCACCTGCTCTTTGCCAACAACGGCAATATTGTTTTCTGACTGGCAGGCCACGATGCAGTTGTTGCAGCCTACGCAGGCGTTCATGTCGATGGCCATGCCCCAGGCGTAGGGTTCTTTTTTGTAGTCGTATCCGGGATAGAGCGTCAGCGCCGCTGGCGGCTCTTCTTCTCGCGCGAAGTTTGGTTCCTTGTGGTACTCCTCGAGACTCGCAGATCTCACTAGCGGACGACTGCCGCCGTCGGGAGTTTCCATTGACTGATATCCCTGTGTGGAGGCGAGCCTGTAGGTTGCTCCGGTTTTGCGAATGGCGACGCCGGTCACGGACCAAGGCGTCGCGCTGTTGCGCAGCGAGTACATGTCGAAACCTGCGCCGGTTCCGGCGCGGCCAGCGCGGCGGCGTCCGTAGCCCAGGAACACGGTGACGGAATTGTCGGGATGGCCTGCCTGTACCCAGACTGGGGCTGTGAGCTTCTTACCGTTGAGCTCCAGCTCAACGACGTCTTCACTCTTGAGTGACATACGTTCTGCGAGGGCGGGAGCAATCAACACCGGGCTGTCCCAAGTCATCTTGGTCATGGGCTTGGGAAGTTCTTGCAGCCAGCCATTGTTGGCAAAGCGTCCGTCGTAGATAGAAGGATCGCGACGGAAATTGATTTCGAGATTCTTTTGATCGGTATTACGGGGATCGGAGAAATCGGTATGGCGTGGAGCGGAGAAATTCGAGGTTGTCGGCTTCACTTGCTTGGGTTCAAAGGCCGTTCCTTCTATCCAGCCGTTGTGCAAGGAGCGTCGCCAGAAGGCGTCGAAGTCAGAGCCGGGATGTTGTTTCTGCCAATACGCCTGCACGATTTCGTGACCGGTCGCCTCTGAACCCGCGACCAGTGCGGCCAGTTCGTAAAAACTTTTTCCTCCGTAGAGAGGCGCGATCAGCGGTTGCACGATGCTCACGGTGCCGTCATAGGCGCGAGTATCGCCCCAAGCTTCGAGGTAATGCGCTTCGTTGATGTGCCAATGGCAGAGCTCTGCTGTTTCGTCCTGGTAGAGGCCGGCATGAACGCGCAGGGGAATCTCGCTGTTCTTCAAGGCATCGGCAAAAGCCAGGTCGGCAGGGGAATCGTAGACGGGATTCACGCCCATGATGATCAACAGGTCTACTTTGCCGGATCGCATGTCGGCGACTAAGTCTTTCAATGATTCGGTTTGGTTGATGGGGTTGGCGTCTACCGGATCGGTGTAGACAACTGTGCGTCCGACGTTCCCCAACGCCTGGTTCATGGCGTGAGCCAAGGCATGGACGACCGGCGGCTGATGGTCTCCCGCGATCACAACGCTAGAACCACGATGAGCTTGCAGGTCGCGCGCGACTCCTGCCAAGTGCTCTGCCATCTTGCCCTGTAATCCACCGCCGCCGGAAGCGACGCTGAGTTGCGAAGCCAAAGCGCGGGCGAGAGTTTCGATCTGGGTCGCAGGAAGCGGCAAGCGATGATCCGCCTTCGCTCCAGTTGAGCTCATCGTGCTTTCAACCGCGTATAACCGATTCATGTTTCCGGCATCAGGATCGCGCCGTTTGGCGAAGTCGCGAACGTAACGGGTGAAACCCGGGAAGCCTGCGTATAAGAAGTCAGCGTCGAGCGAGAGGATTACGTCCGCGTTTTCGAGCTTGTATTGCGTCTCTACCGGTTGTCCGAACGCGAGCTTTGCGCCTTCAAGGACGTTGTCGCGGTTTATCGGTTCATAAACGTGCCACTTGGCTTGCGGATAGATCTTGAGCAGCGAGCGCAATTGGTCGGCCAGCGTGGGAGAAGAAACTGTCTGCGTCAGGATGCGAATGCCTGCGCCCTGGACAGATTTTTGCGCGATGAGGGGACCGTGGATCGCATTCAGGAAGTCGCCCCAGGTACGCACATCACCGAGATAAGTGATGGTCTGAGAGCGGTCGGGATCGTACATACCGAGGATGGAAGCTTGCGCGAAAATATCCGTTCCGCCCAAACTTGCGGGATGCTGCTCGTTGCCTTCAATTTTGGTGGGACGATAGAGCTGGCTTTCGACCAGAATCGGACTGGCGTATCCGCTCAGCGTGAACGCGCTGGCATAAAACATTGGGCGGCCGGGAATCACTTCTTCAGGCTGGCGCACGTAGGGGACAATCGGTTCCAGCGGCTGCTTGGTGCAGGCCGTCATGCCGGCCATGGCCAGCGATGCGCCCATCAGCTTCAGGAAACCGCGCCGGGAGACGGAATCCAGCCATTCGGAGGCGCCCTTGGGAAATTCGCGGTGCAACATTTCCTGAAATTCCGGGCTTCCCGCCAACTCTTCCAGGCTGCGCCAGTACTCGGGGCCCTGAGTTTCGGCCAGATGGGCGCGAGCGGTCTCCAGGTCAAGTTTGTTTTTCTTGCTGGGACAAACATCGATCGACGGCGAATTGTGGTTTGACGATGTCATCTTCATCTAATCAGTTCATCGGTGACACGTTGAACAACTGGTAATATCGGCCACGGTGCGCAACTTGTATTTAGTCACCAGGTCGCGGCCCAGCGAGATCTGATCGGTGTAAATCTTGCCATCGACCATGATCGGTTTTGCGCTGGAGGGCTCTTCGTAGCGCATGTTGAATACCTGATCGCGCGGCCGCAGATTTTTCTCCGGCGCGCGATGGCAATTCAGGCACCACTCCATCTGCAAAGAAGCGTAGTTATACATCAGCGGCATACGGTCGACGGGGCCGTGGCAGGTATTGCAGCCCACGCCCTTATTGATATGAATGCTGTGATTGAAATAAACGAAATCGGGAAGGTCGTTGACCCGGTTCCAGATGAGGGATTTGCCGCTGCTGAAACTTTCACGGACAGGTTCGAGCATGGGGGCGCCTGTCCAAATCTGCGCATGACAATTCATGCAGGTTCGGGTGGGAGGAATGCCGGCAAAGCTCGAAACTTCCACCGAAGTATGGCAATAGCGGCAATCGATGCCGAGTCCGCCAACGTGGTGCTGATGACTGAAGGGAGCGGGCTGAGGCCGGGCCACTCCGGCGTAGGTCACATAAGGGGATCGCTGGACCTCCGCCGCCGCCCAGAACAGCATGGCGATGACGAAGATGGCGCCAAAGATGGTGGCGCGAGAGATGGTGTTCGTGCTGCGATGAAAAATCTGCATCGAAAAAATCGTCCAGTACAGCGGGAAACAGTTTCACTTTCCCGTTGATGCAGGGGTACCGAGTTAGACCACCATGGATTGCAGAAGTGAATATGAAAACTGGTGATTATAACAGGGTCGATAGTGGGGGACGTGCTACTTGCGCAGGGAGAGGTAGGGTCTCAATTCAATAACCGCATAGTTTCTGCTTTGCCCACCAACCGGGAACTACTCCATTCGCGGGCACAAGGGCGTCGGTACTAATCGATCCCCAGCAGATCGCTACCTTGGCGGTGACGCACCTCAATTCGCTCGTGGTTGCTATAAATTTTATGGAGATTTCCTGAGATCTGTCGAATTGGCTGCCTCTCATCCGTCATACATTCAAGCGCACCAGGGCGCTTACAATTGTTCTCAAAGGAGAAAAGGTGATGCAATTCGCCCTGCTCGTCTTCGAATCACCAGAAGCTTTTGCGGCACGGAATAACGACGAAACCGATCCCTACCTCGGTGCCTGGCGGGCGTACCACCAGGCACTCGTCGAAGCCGGCATCTACGTTGGTGGCAATCCACTTCAAGCGCCGGAGACTGGGACCACGGTGCGACTTAAGGAAGGAAAGCGACGCGTACAGGATGGCCCCTTCGCGGATGCCAAGGAGCAACTGGGGGGATTCGCAATCCTGGAACTCCCCTCGCTTGACGCGGCGCTCGACTGCGCAGCGCGCTGCCCGGCCGCCTCGGCCGGGGCTGTGGAGGTCCGTCCCCTTGCAACTGAATACAAGCGCCGGGTCACGGGATGAGTGGGAGCGGCCAGGAGAGCACTCACCGGACAATCGAGCGGGTGGCTCGCGAGTCATACGGTCGTCTGGTGGCATACCTTTCCTCGCACACGCGCGACGTGGCCAGCGCGGAGGACGCCCTCAGTAATGCGTTGGTAGCAGCACTGACGACTTGGCCGCAAGACGGCGTGCCGCAAAATCCGGAAGCGTGGCTGCTGACGAGCGCGCGTCACTCCTTTATCGATCTTGTTCGTCATCGACGAGTAGCTGAAGCGAGTGAGCCCACTCTCCTGCTCCTCGGGGAGGAGCCCAGGGCGATGACCTTGTCGCCGGAGTTTCCAGATGAAAGGTTGAAACTGCTCTTCGTGTGCGCGCACCCGGCCATTGATCCGGCCATGCACACGCCACTCATGCTCCAGACCGTTCTGGGCCTTGATGCAGCGCGGATCGCCCATGCCTTCCTGGTCTCACCCACGACGATGGGGCAGCGCCTGGTGCGTGCCAAGATGAAGATCCGCGACGGCGGTATTCAGTTCGAGGTCCCGCAAGAGCTTGAACTGCCGCTGCGGCTCGACGCGGTGCTTGAAGCTATTTATGCGGCCTTCGGGATCGGCTGGGATGAAGCGGGCGTTGATCAGCGCGGCCGGGATCTGGCCGAGGAGGCGATCTGGCTCGCGCGAGTCCTTCTGCAGCTAATGCCGAGAGAAGCAGAGGTTCGAGGTCTGCTGGCTCTCATGCTCCACTGCGAATCCCGCAGACCGGCGCGGCGAGGGCCGGACGGCCGGTACGTTCCTCTTTCGGAGCAGGATCCACAGCAGTGGTCTCTGCCATTAATCGAAGAGGCGGAACGCCATCTCGCCGAAGCATCGAGCCGCGGTTGCACCGGCCGGTTTCAACTCGAGGCCGCGATTCAGTCGGTACACGCTGAGCGAGCGCGCAGCGGCCGGACCGAGTGGGTTGCGATCATGCTGTTCTACGAACAGCTGATCCGAATATCCCCGACGCTCGGCACACGAACCGGATACGCCGCGGCGGTTGGTGAGGCGAACGGACCTGAAGCAGGGCGGGCGGCACTCGATGGGATCGACCTGGACGCTGTCTCCGGTTATCAGCCCTATTGGGCGGTCCGCGCTCACCTGTTGCAACGGCTCGGGAAGACATCTGAGGCCGTGGATGCTTTCGACCGGGCGATTGGTCTGACCGAGGACCCGGCAGTGAGACAGTTCCTGCTCCAAAGGCGGGGCTGACTTTTTCCTACTTGGTCTGTCGAAATGGACTCTCTTCACCCGTCAACCCTATAGAGGTGGCTTAGCGGTTAAGCTTCGCCACCCGAGAGGTTAACGATGACAATCGCAGACAGAGCAGTTCTGGTGACCGGGGCCAATCGCGGTATAGGACAGGCGCTGGTCGAGGAAGCCTTGAGGAGAGGCGCGAAGCGGGTGTATGCCGGTACGCGCCAGCCCTTGGCTCACGTGGATGGGCGCGTCACGCCCCTGATCCTGGACGTGACCAACGCTGAGCAGATTCAGGAAGCCGTCGAGAGAGTCGAATCTCTCGATATCCTCATCAATAACGCCGGCTTGGCGCTGTACGACGACTTGAGCGATCGTGCCGCGATCGAACAGAGCCTCGCCGTCAATCTCTTTGGTCCGTATGGCGTGACTCAGGCTTTCCTGCCGTTGCTGACTCGTTCTCGGGGAACCATCGTCAACGTTCTATCGGTGGTGGCCTTTGCCCCTTTGCCGATCGTTCCGGCCTACTCGATCTCGAAGGCGGCCGCGCTCTCCCTGTCGCAATCGCTGCGTGCTCTTTTGGCCGGACAAGGCGTGAGGGTACATGCCGTCCTAGCCGGCCCCGTGGACACAGATATGTCCAGAGGCTTCGACGTACCAAAGGCCTCTCCGGAGTCCGTTGCGCGAGCCATCTTCGACGGAGTGGAGAAAGGGGAGGAGGACATCTTCCCAGATCCCATGTCAGAGTCCATGGCGGAGAGCTGGCGCAGCGGTGCGGCCAAGGCGCTCGAGCGCCAGTTTGCGGCGCTCGTAGAAGCAGAGCCTGTTAAGTCAGCTTAGCTGTCAAGCTTGCCACCAAGGAGATGAAGATGTGTCCATTCTGTTTGGCCACCATGGGACTAATCGTTGCCGGTGCGGCTTCTACCGGAGGGCTGGCGGCGTTGGTTGTGAAAGTGTCTCGCAAAAAGAACGGAGCAGGAGAAATCGCCTCGAACTCAAATAATAAAAGGAGAAATCAAGATGGCAACGAACATGACAGAGAACCCGAAAATAGTGTCGCGAGATGAATGGCTTGTGGCTCGCAAGGAGTTGCTGGCGAAGGAGAAGAATCTGACGCGGCAGCGCGATGCGGTGAGCGCGGAGCGGCGACAACTGCCTTGGGTGAAGGTCGACAAAGAATATGTCTTCGATACGCCGGGCGGCAAGAGAACGCTGGCCGATCTATTCGAGGGCAGAAGCCAGTTGATCGTGTATCACTTTATGTTTGGTCCGGACTGGAAGGAAGGCTGCCCGAGTTGTTCGTTCAATATGGATCACACGGACGGCGCGCTGGTGCACCTGGCACAGCGCGATGTGAGGTTTGCGGCTATTTCGCGGGCGACGTTGCCACAGATCGAAGCGTTCAAGAAGCGAATGGGATGGCGCTTTGCCTGGGTGTCGTGGAACGGGAATGACTTCAACAGGGATTATCATGTGTCGTTCACGAAGGAAGAAAAGGCGAGCGCCAAGATGTATTTCAACTACGAAGTGCAGGCGTTCCCGAGCGAAGAGGGGCCCGGGATCAGCGTATTCTACAAAGATAAGGCGGGAAATATCTTCCACACGTATTCGGCTTACGTACGCGGCACGGAGATGACGATGAACACGTATAACTATCTCGATTATGTGCCGAAGGGCCGGGACGAAGATGGGTTGCCGTTCACGATGGCTTGGATTCGGCACCATGATCGCTACGCAGATGGCTACTTAGCCGACGCCGATAAGCCGTACTGGCCTGCCGACGCTGTGCCCGCACGCTGAATGTTCGAGCGCACCTCAAGCCGGCTCATGGCCTGCCATCCACAACATGACTTCGGGCCAGAGCCGGCAAGAGTCGCCGATTAGTAACGAGTCGGTTTATGGGAAGTGATCTCCCACTTGGCATCAATTCTGGTTGGATTACGGGCCAGTCGGAAGTAGTAACTTTTGCGCGCAGCCCGCTAGAGCACCAATTGTGGCGTCAGGACCGGTGCGTGGACGGATGCCGGTTCCTGCCCGGAGTGAGCGGGACGTTTGAATTGTTTGCTCAGGGCAAGCCCTTGCTGTTGATAGGACGAGCCGATGGAGAGCCCGTACACTTTGTCGGGTGACTGCGACATCTTGTGATAAATGAGTTTACCCACCAATTGCCCGTGTTCGAGAAGGATAGGGATTTCATGGGCTCGAACTTCTAACACGGCCTTGGTGCCGGGGATTTCGCCGTCGGCGCCATATCCGAATCCGGGATCGAAGAAACCGGCGTAGTGGATGCGAAATTCGCCGAGGGATGGGTCAAAGGGCACCATCTCGGCCGCATGGGTTGGCGGGACTCGTATCCTTTCGCTCGATGCCAGGATGTAGAAATCGCCGGCCTGCAGGGTGATCTCCTTGGAAGCGGAAGCGACGGTGACTTCCCAGAAGTCAGCTATTTCGTAGTGATCGATTTTGTCGAGATCCACGGCATGCCTGGTTCGTTTGGCTCGGTAAGCGATCACTTCCGCGCCATTGCCTTGCAAGTCCACCGAGACACTAAGGCCTCGCTCGATCTTGGGATCGATGGGACTTTCCTCGTGATCAAAAGCCAGTTGTTCCTTCTCGGCCAACTTGGCCAGGCGGCCGTCCGTGGAAGGAGGCTTGCCACGGATGAATCGCAATTGGTTCAGCTTCATTCCGGTTCGCACTTTGATGGGGAAGGTGCGAGGCACAATCTCAAGATACAGTGAGCCGGAGTAGCCGCGCGGCACCCGCTCGAATTCGATACCGGGTTCAGTAATCAGCCGGGTAAAAATATCTAAACGTCCGGTGGTGCTCTTGGGATTTGCGATACCGGCTACATCGCTGGGCAAGCGCAGAGTTTCCAGGAGTTCGACAATGAACACTGAGCCTTGCTCAAGGACGGCGGAGTTTTCCAGATTGATCTCCCGGATGAGCAAGTCTTTGATCTTATTTTTAATGGGTGACCGGCCGGGGAGAAAGCTGGCTCCTACCTGGTAGGCCACTCGACCCAAGCGGAGATCGATGCTGGCGGGTTGGATTTGATTGTCATCAATCGGAAGGGGAGCGGAGATGCGGCCTGAGTCTCGGTACGAACTGATTTCCTGGAAGGGCAGAATTCCGGTGGTAAGGGGGCGGGGATTCGATTGGAAGAGATTCCCAATGGCTGATTTATTGCTCATTTGTCATGAATTCCGGTGCCGACGCAACTTCGGCGAGCTTTCTCGCGCTTTCGAGAAGCCCTTGCTTATTGTACTCGGGGAGGCAGTCCACACCGCTTTCCCCGCAATCTTTCTCAGCAGCTCAAGGAGATATTTCCGTTCCGATGTGGCCATGGTGATGCTCGGCGCTCGGTCGATTCGCGCCCGTGGCTGGGTTGATACATTCGTAGTTCATCTGGACGGGTTCCCCGGTGCGAAAGACATATCCGGCCCGTCGAAGATGTGATTCCAGTGCCATGACAGCTCGCTCAATCCCGCTCGGAATTTCCACATAGACAGGAACAACGAGGACGTTAGGCATTGTTGGCTAATCCTCCGTTGGGCGCAGTGTAGCAGAGGACGGCTTGTGGATTCGTTAGCAAAACTTGTCCGTAGCTCGCAATTCTTGCTATTGCGGAAGGCTTGAGTGACCCCTATCGCAGATTCATCACCAGCAGCTTGGGCTCGGTCATTTCTTCGATCGCATAACGCAAGCCCTCGCGGCCTAAGCCGGAGTCTTTGACGCCACCGTAGGGCATGTGATCGATGCGGAAGGCGGGGACGTCGCCGGCGATGACGCCTCCGACTTCAAGTTCCTCGTAGGCGTTGAAGAGCAGCTTGACGTCGCGGGTGAAGATTCCGGCTTGCAAGCCGTAGGGAGAGTTGTTGATCTGGCGCACGGCGGCGTGGAAATCGTCGTAGGACTCGACCGTCACTACGGGGGCAAAAATTTCCTGGCAGTTTACCTTCATGTCCGGACGCGTGCCGGTGAGAACGGTCGGTTCGAGCAGGGGACCGTTGCGCTTCCCGCCAACCAGCAGCCGCGCTCCGGTGCGTACGGCTTCTTCTATCCATTGGCTGGCGCGGATGGCATCACTTTCGCGGATCAGCGGGCCGAGATCGGTGGATTCCTCCAAGGGATCTCCGATCTTGAGCTTTTTCACTCCCGCCAAAAACAGGTCGAGAAACTGGCCATAGACGGATCGTTCTACCAGAATGCGCTGGACGGAAATGCAGGTTTGTCCGGCATAACCGAAGCCTCCGGCGACGCAGCGGTCGGCGGCGTAGGCGAGGTCGGCGTCGCTGTGGACGATTACGCCAGCGTTTCCGCCCAGCTCGAGGATCACTTTCTTCTTGCCGGCATTTTTCTTGATTTGCCATCCCACGGGGGCGCTGCCGGTGAAGCTGATGAGCTTGATGCGCTCGTCGGTGACCAGCTGGGCGGCGTCTTCATTGGAGAGTGGGAGGACGTTGAGGGCGCCGTCGGGCCATCCGGCTTGTTGCACGCACTCGGCTAGCAGAAACGCGCTTAATGGAGTTTGTGGAGCGGGCTTCAAGATCATGCTGCAGCCACTGGCGATTGCGGGAGCCACCTTGTGGGCGACCAGGTTCAAAGGAAAATTGAACGGCGTGATTCCCGCGATCGGACCCAGGGGAAAGCGGCGCACTAATCCCCAACGTCCCGCGGTGAACTCCTGCCAATCGAGAGGGATGTATTCGCCGTAAATCCTGGTGCTCTCCTCCGCCGCGACGTTGAAGGTGAAGATGGCACGCTCGACTTCCGTGCGAGACGCCTTAATCGGCTTTCCGGCTTCCTGAGCCATGGTGCGGGCAAATTCTTCTTTACGTTCAGCGATGCTTTGTGCCACACGGCGCAGCACACGTTGGCGCTCGAAGGCAGGCAGTCGTCGCGTGGTGCCAAAGGCTTTTACGGCGGCGGCGATAGCGGCCTGGGCGTGCTCGCGTGTGCCTTGATATACCTGGGCGATCACGCTTCCGTCGAAGGGGGCCCGGATTTCCTGCAACTCGCCTTGCTCAATCCACTTGCCATCGACGAGAAAACCTTGGGTGCTGACGGGTGACACGGTCATTTGGGACATGGGTTTCGGTTCGACCTCAGCCGGATGTGGACTGAAAGAATTATAGGCTTTTCGCGGGCAACGATTTCCACCTTTGAACGATAATGCGGTGGCGTGGCGGAGATGGAATTGCAATCATCGATTCTGGAAATTGCGGAACAAGTAAAGAAGCGCGTGGTCTCGCCGGTGGAGCTGACTCGCGACTGCCTGCAGCGGATTGAAAGGCTGAATTCCACGCTTAACGCGTTTATCACCATAACTGCGGAATCGGCGAGGAGCCAGGCGCGTCAGGCGGAGCAGGACATCCAACATGGGCGTTGGCGAGGGCCGTTGCACGGCATTCCTCTGGCGCTGAAGGACATCCTTGATACCGCCGGGGTTCGAACCACGGCGGCGAGCGCTTTGTTCAAAGAGCGCATTCCAGCCGAGGACGCCGAAGTTGTGCGGCGATTGAAAGATGCAGGCGCTGTGCTGCTGGGAAAACAAAACCTTCACGAGTTTGCTTATGGCGGCAGCTCGATGGTGAGCTACTACGGCGAAGTGCACAATCCCTGGAATCCGGCTTACATCGCGGGCGGGTCGTCTGGCGGGTCTGCGGCCGCAGTTGCTGCCGGGCTCTGCTATGGCGCCATTGGCACGGATACGGCGGGTTCTATTCGCGAGCCCGCGGCGTTATGCGGGGTGGTAGGCCTGAAACCGACTTATGGTCGAGTGAGCGCGTGGGGTGTGATCCCGCTCTCCTGGTCGCTTGACCATGTGGGACCGATTGCGGCGACCGTGGCGGATGCGGCAGTGATCTTGCAAGCGATTGCAGGGTTCGATGCTACGGACATCAACAGTGAAGACATTCCCGTGGCGGATTATGTTGCTGGGCTGGGCAATCGTCCGAAGACGCTGCGGATTGGAGTGCCGCGCGCATATTTTTTTGAGGGCCTTGATGCGGAGATCGAATCCGCCATGAAGCAGGCTTTGTCGGTATTGAGCACGCTGGGCGCTGATATCCGGGAGATCCAACTGGAGGCGGCGACCGATCGTACAGTGCAGAGTGCGGAGTCGTACGCGTATCACGCTGAGCATGTGACACGGACTCCCGAACTTTATCAGACAGAGACACTGCGGCGAATCCGCACCGGGGCCGACGTTTCTGGTACCGACTACATTCATCGCCGCCGGGAGTTGGAGAAAGCTCGGCGCGAGATTACGAAGGCATTTGAGAGCGTAGATGTTGTCATCACCCCGACCATCCCTGTGCCTCCGCCTCCTATCGCGCAGTTGAAAGAAAATCCCGATCAGCTGCGACCAGCCGAAATCCTACTGCTGCGAAACACTCGTCCCGTGAACGCTTGGGGGCTACCTGCGATCTCGGTTCCTTGTGGATTTACCCCTGGCGGACTGCCGATTGGATTGCAGATTGTCGGGCCGCATTGGGGAGAAGCGCTGGTTCTCCAACTTGCACAGAGCTATGAGCAGGCCACCGACTGGCACAAACGTCGGCCTGAATTACGGATTTGAGTGACTTGATTGCTAATATGTTTTCGTGCCTGTCAAAAGACCGCCCAAGTCCGAACTGACGATTCTTCAAGCAGAGCCGCTCACTGACATCCCCTGGCTGGTTCATGGTTTCAGCACACGGCTCGGCGGCTTCTCACGAGTTTACGGCGGAGACGCGCTCAACCTCGGGTTTACTGAACAGGATTCTCGCAATGCAGTGGAGCGCAATCGCACCGCTTTTCTCAGCAAATTTGGATTCATGAAGAATGGCCAGCCTTGGCCGCTGATCACGCTACGCCAGATCCACTCTGATCTCATTCATCACCTGAGCAAGCCTCCCGAGGAGCGACTCGCGGGCGATGGCCTGGTCACGGAAACTCCGGGGATGCTGCTGGGCCTAGGGACTGCCGACTGTCTGCCGATCATCCTGGTGGATGTTAAGAAGAAAGCTGTGGGAATTTTCCACGCCGGTTGGAGGGGCACGTTAAAGCGCATCGTTGAAAAAGGTATCGGAGAAATGGGACGCTACTTTGGGACGCTGCCAGGCAATGTCACAGCCGCGATTGGGCCGGGAATTCATGGCTGCTGTTATGAAGTGGGAACTGAAGTGCGCGATCAGTTCGCGTCACAGTTCACTTATGCCACCGAACTTTTTCGCGAGAGCAAGGATTCTGACCCGATCCGAAAAAAATATCCGCTGCTCTTCCTGAGTGCGCGCCCTCCCGGCCACAGCGATCTCCCCAAGAAGATATTCCTCGATCTGGTCGAAGCCAATCGGCGTCAGTTGCTCGATACCGGGGTGCCTGCCGAAAATATTGCTGCGTCTCCGCTGTGCACGTCTTGCCGCACTGATCTCTTATTTTCACATCGAAAAGAAAAAGGGGTTACGGGCAGGATGATGGCTGTAGTCGGGATTCGGACATAAACCGCGGAGGTCCTTGTTGAAACTGGTCGGTAGAGTAGTTTTGCTGATGGTGCTTGTTTCAAAAATCGGGACGGCTGGGGAAGTTGATCCGACAAAAATAGAGGCGATCTTTGCGGATCTGAAATCGAACACTGCGCCGGGTGGGGCGGTGCTTGTCATTAAAGACGGGCGTGCTGTGTTCTCACGTGGGTATGGGGTGACGGATCTGCGGAGCCTCGAAAAAATTGACGCTCATACTAATTTCCGCCTGGCGTCGGTCAGCAAGCAGTTCACAGCAATGGCCATCATACTATTGGTGCACGACGGCAAACTCCGCTACGACGAACGGCTAACTGATATATTTCCCGACTTTCCTGCCTATGGGCGAGCCATCAGTGTTCGCCACTTGCTGAACCATACATCCGGGCTTCAGGACTACGAAGACCTCATGTCGGCAGGTAGCGGTGTATCTCCAGAGAAAATTTTTCAAATCAAAGATGCTGGCGTGCTGACGCTTTTGAGGCAGCAAACGGCCACTAAGTTCGCGCCAGGTACGTCTTGGGAATACAGCAATTCCGGATACGCTGTGCTGGCGATGATTGTGGAAAAAGTGTCGGGCGAGGAGTTTGGGCAATTTTTGCAGGAGCGCATTTTTGGTCCGCTGAAGATGCGGAATACAGTCGCATACGACCGGGGCAAGAATGAAGTTCTACATCGTGCCTACGGTCACAGCAGGAAAGAGGGTGTTTGGCAGGAGACGGATCAGAGTCCGACCTCGGCAGTCTTAGGCGACGGCGGTATTTATTCGTCTCTCGATGACTTGGCCAAGTGGGATGAAGCTTTGCGGCAGCACAGGTTAGTGAGCGAGTCGGAGATGCGTCCTGCGTTTACTCCGGCGAAGTTGCCGGCTGGGAGTGCAGTTGTCAGAGACAAGCCTGCGGAGTATGGCTTTGGCTGGTTTCTGGATTCTTACAAAGGGCACGCACGAATGTGGCATTTTGGAGAGACCGTAGGATTTCGGACGGCTATCCAGCGCTTTGCGGATGACAAGCTCACCATCATCGTCCTGTGCAATCGCGAGGATGTCAGTGCGGAAGCGCTCGCGCTGAAAGTGGCGGACTTGTATCTTCCGCGCTGAGCGGTTTTGAAGCCTGGGTTATGGCGCCGGTGGAGCGGGCGAAGGCGCCGCATGGTCACCGGTGTTCACCAAGTCTTTCAATTCCTTGCTGGGCTTGAAGAATGGAATTTTCTTAGCGGGGACTTCCACCCGGTCACCTGTCTTCGGATTGCGGCCGACACGGGGCTTGCGCTGCCGGGTGCGAAAGCTGCCAAAGCCACGAATCTCGATCTTGTCGCCTACCCGAAGCGAGCGCACGATGCTGTCGAAGATGGTCTCGACGATGACTTCACTATCCTTGCGCGTCAACTCCGCCAGGCGGGAGACTTCATCGATCAGATCAGCTTTTGTCATACGTGTCTTGCTCCGTAATTAGTCGAATTGAAGGAATCTACTTCGGCCGGGGCCTGTCGCAAGCGGACGGGCTTCCATAACTTCTCAGATTTCACGGCTTTTATGCAAGTTTTAGCCGAGGCTATTTCCACAAGTAATAAAAACCGACATGATGCTCCAGGAGTTTTTCCCGGGTGGGCAGCCATTCCGAGACATCCCCGAAGAGCACGTCGAGCACAGTCTTGCGGTCCCGCTCGGGATGCACCAGGACGGGTTCGCCCTTGATTCCGACAGACCTGGCTGTATCGTCAACCGCAGCCTGGAAATCGCCAACCTGGTCGATTAGTTTCATGGAGAGCGCCTGCTCCCCGGTCCATACCTTGCCGTTGGCGATAGCTTTGACGTCATCGAACTTGGTTTTACGGCCATCGGCTACTGCCTGAATGAACTGGCCGTGCATGTTATCAATCAGCGATTGAAGATACTCTTTTTCCGCTGGAGTCATATCCCGAGTGGGAGAGCCAGTGTCCTTAAATTCACCGGCTTTCATGGTGATGTCCTTCAGCTTGGCCCAATGTAACAGGTCGCCGTAGTTCACCCACTCTGCAATCACGCCGATGGAACCGACGATGCTGCCTTTGTCGGCATAGATCTTGTTGGTGGCGGATGAGACATAATACGCGCCGCTGGCGCCGACAGATTCAATCGAGGCGACAATGCGCTTCTTCTTATCGTCACGGATGCGTTTGACTTCGCGGTAGATCTCTTCTGATGCCGCCACGCCGCCGCCCGGAGAATTCACGTGCACGATGATGGCCTTGATGGAATCGTCATCTGCAAATTTCTTGAGCTGATCGACCACAACCTTGGGAGTGATAATTACGCCTTCAAGATCAACCACGCCAATCTTGTTGCCGAAGCCGCGAAACGCCGTCGATTCTTCATTGGTGCGAAGGGTTAGATAGACCAAGGTAAATACCGCCAGGACGAAGAGGAAGAAGGCTCCTCCGCCAATGACAATCCACAGTAGAGTGCGGGAACGACCGGTATCAGGCATACAGTCTGGGTAGTGTAGCACTGGAACAGTGGTTAGTGGCTAGTGGCCAGTGGTTAGTGAGTTCCAACTGGCCACTAATTAGTGGACTGGTCCTTCTAGTTTGGAATTCGGGCTTCTAGTTTCTGGGCAGCGGGTTTATGGCGGCTCAAGGCTTTATTTCGATTGGTGTTCCATCCGGCACAGCCCGCCAAATTTCATCCATCTCTTCGTTGGTTACGGCAATACAGCCGTCGGTCCAATCTTTGAGCCGGTGGCCAATTCCCACCCAAGCATATCCGTTTGGCAACCCATGAACATAGATGTCGCCGCCAGGTGAAACTCCCAGCTTTCTAGCCCGGTCGCGATCCTGCGCGCTTGGATAGGAGACGTGAATTGAGCGATAGAACTGGCTGTGGGCGTTTCTGCGATCCAAGACGTACTCTCCTTCAGGAGTCTTATGGTCCCCCCCTGCCGTTGTTTCGGACCAACAGGCTCCGGGCCAAGAGCAACCTTGTAAGTCTTCAGAACTTTCCCCTGCCTCATCAGAGTGAAGGTACGTTCCTTCTTCAAAACAAGAACAGAATCTGCCTTGGCAGCCGTAGGCAGTGGTTGGTCGGCGGCCAGATAACTCGGCGCCAGACTCGAGATTAGGAGGATGAAAGCCGTGATTCTCACTGGCGGATTATAGCCGCAAGGTCAGTTGATGAGGCCGCTTCCAGAACCTGGAAACTTGTCTGCTATGGATGAACAATTACCGGCAGCGCTCGCGGCGCTACGGTTACTTCGATCGGAGTCTGGCAGACGTATTCACCATCGGCGTAGACGTCCAGCGCGGTTTCCGTTTCGACGCGGAGGCTTTCTGACTGGAAGTATTCGACTTCCGGAATGGTCAAGTGGCGGCCGAAATATACGGTGGGAAAGAGGCAGAACAGTCTGAATTTGTTCAGGTCTGAAACCACACAGATATCGAGCAAGCCATCGTCGAGTAGGGCGCGCGGAGCGATCTGCATGCCCCCGCCAAACGTAGGAGTGTTGGCGAACGTGGCCAGGATTGTGGGCTTTTCACTGCGGACGATGACAGCGGACTGATCTTTCTGTGGTAGCAGAATTCGTATCGGGACCGCAGCAAATTGAAAGAGCGACGGAACCGTACTGAGGATGTAACCACCATGCCCGCGTAACCAGCGCGGAAGGCCATTGGCTCGGCGGGCGATCTCGCCGTCCAGACCTACACCGCCGATACAGCAGAAATAGTGCGAGTTTCTGGTTCCCGGTTTCCAGTTTCCGGAGTTTGGGAAGGGCACGGCTTCAACCGTGCCGGACGGGCTAGCGTCCTCGGGCTTCAGACGCTGGGGATTCAGAGGCGTGATCACGCCCAAATCAATCCTGCGCACGTTGTTCTTGGCTGATAAAAACCTGTGCCAGACTAACAATGAATCGTGGGTGCTTCGCAGATTCAGCGCGCGGGCGAAGTCGTTGCCGCTTCCACGAGGGACGACCAGAACCGGCAGTTGCAGCTTGACCAGGTGCGGAAGATAACGATGAATCGTGCCATCCCCGCCAAAAATGAGAACCGCGTCGGCTTCGTCGGAATTCGACGGGCAGCCTATTAACCACGTTGTGTTCGGGTCATTCTGAAATGCGTTCAGATCTTTGGTGGAGGAATCCAGGCCGAAGATGGCGGCAGCGCGCAAGGGCGAAATTTAACCACAAAGAACGAAGCAGCACGAAGGAAAGCTGAGATTCGCTTCAATCTGCAATAATGTTAACAATGTTCAACTTCGCGCCTGTCGACGAGCAACTCGCCTACATAAAAAAGGGTTCCTCCGAGATCATCCGCGGCTCCGAACTCAGCTCGAAGCTGGAGAAGTCCCGAGCCAGCGGAACTCCCTTGCGCGTCAAGGCGGGTTTTGATCCCACTGCACCCGACCTGCATCTCGGCCACTCCGTTCTGTTGCGGAAGCTGAAACATTTTCAAGACCTCGGGCACACGGTTATTTTTCTGATTGGTGATTTCACCGGCATGATCGGTGATCCCACGGGACGCTCGGCCACCCGGCCTCCGCTCAGTCCTGAAGAAATCATGCGAAACGCGAAAACCTACATGTCACAGGTCTACAAAATCCTCGATTCGTTCAAGACTGAGGTGCGCTTCAACAGCGAATGGTTCAACAAGGTGAAATCCGAGGACTGGATCCGTCTGGCTGCCAAGGTGACCGTTTCACAAATGCTCGAGCGCGAGGACTTCCACAAGCGTTTCCAGGAAGAAAAGCCGATCACCATGCATGAGCTGCTTTACCCGCTGGCTCAGGGATACGATTCGGTCGCGCTCAAAGCCGATGTCGAACTGGGTGGCACCGACCAGAAATTCAACTTGCTTATGGGACGTGAGCTACAACGCGCCTACGGCCAGGAATCGCAAGTCGTGCTGACCATGCCCATCCTCGAAGGACTCGACGGCGTGCAGAAAATGTCAAAGTCGCTGGGCAACGCGATCGGCATCCAGGAGCCGCCTCTCGAGATGTACGGCAAGATAATGTCGATTTCAGACGAGATGATGTGGAGATATTACGAGCTGCTGACGGATGTCCAGCTTCCTGAAATCGAAAAGATGAAACGCGAATCTCATCCGATGACCGCCAAGAAGGACCTAGCGCGAAGAATCGTGGCCGATTTTCACTCAGCAGATGTCGCTGCAAAGGCTGCAGACGATTGGGCAAAGCAATTCCAAAAAGACGAGGTACCAGCTAGCGCCGAACAAGTCTCAGTAAAGTTTGGAGACATTGAGTGGTCAACCAGCGAGGATTCAGCGGCTTCTGTCGCAGGAAGAGGGCAGCTCGGAATTAAGTTGGACCGCTTATTGGTCAAGTGCGGTTTGGCAGACTCTGCGACCGACGCAACCCGAAAATTGAAGGAAGGCGCCGTCAAAGTGCAGGACAGCGTCGAACATAGTCCCCGAATATATGTGGCCGAGCTTCCGGTGACCATAGCGCTGCGGGTCGGCAAACGCGTGAAGGTTGCGGTGATAAACCGCTAATTATCTCGCTCTAGCGTTCATCATCAGCTTTCTTCCCACCACCTCATACTTCCCCGACAGCACAATATTAATGGCTTCCGAGTAAGCAATGTGTTCCTGCTCCAGGATACGAGCCGAGAGCGTATGTTCATCGTCTGAATCGAGCACGGGAATGGCTTTCTGTACGATGATCGCGCCATGATCGAGTTCTTCATCCACAAAGTGGACGGTGCATCCCGCGACTCTTACGCCGTAGGCATACGCCTGCTCCTGCGCTTCCAGTCCAGGGAAGGCGGGCAGGAGCGAAGGGTGAATGTTCAGAATGCGATTCGGGAATCGCTGCACGAACCAGGGTGAGAGCAGGCGCATGTATCCAGCGAGGCAAACCAGGTCGACTTTGTGTTTTTTCAGCGCGGCGACGACTTCATAATCGTGGGCTTCCCGCTCTTTACCCTTGGAAGGAATTACGAGGGTAGTGAGTCCGAGGCGTCGGGCAGTTTCAAGGCCGCCTGCGTCGGGCTTGTTCGAGATCACGACGACGATTTGCGCGTCTGGAATGCGGCCAGCCGAGACGTTGGCAGCAATAGCCTCGAAGTTCGAGCCGCGTCCGGAGAGGAGAATGCCGAGATTTTTCATGGAATGCGAATCGGCTTGCAGCCAGTCATGATAATCCACCAACGGTCAATTGCTGGAATTCACGCTTGAATGAATCAGTCGCAGCTTTTCAGATTGGCTGCTATGCGCCTGCTCTTGGTATAGTTTTCTGTTGCCATGTATGAGGACTTCCACGCCGTTGACCGTTGGACCAAGAAACGGGTCCACGGTATTTACCAGGCGCTGATCGTGGCCATTGCCACGCGACACGCCGATGCCGTGGATATCAAGTTCCTGGTGGACGGGCATCCAGTATGGGTGGCCTTGCCGCATCCCGCCTGGGTGGAGTATCAGTACCGCACGGGGAAGGTGATCACCGATCCTCTGGCTGTTGAAATTGCCGGTCATTATCTTAAGACGGCGCTTGAGTCTGGGGAAGGTCTGGGACGCGAGATGTATTCGCTGACTGTCGCCGAGACTCTTCGCCATATCGAAGAGTTAAGGCTAGAGATAGAGTCGCAGGCAATCGCGACGAACGGATCTGGGAGTTGATTTCTTCTGAGAAGTAACTTAGGCCGCGGTTGTAAGGAGACGTCTTCATGGCCAGCCTGACGCAAACTATGGAAGCTGAATCAACTGTCAATCGACAGCTCGTGCGTTGGGTTGAGGAAGTTGCACGGATGTGCAAGCCGGAAGGGGTGCATTGGTGTAATGGTTCGCAGGCGGAATACCAGGGGATGCTGCAGCTGATGACGCTCGCGGGTACGGCCATCCCGGTTAATCCAGCGAAGCGTCCTAACAGCATTCTGGTGCGATCGAATCCTGCGGACGTGGCACGAGTGGAGGACTGCACTTTCATCTGCTCGTTGCGGCAGGAAGATGCTGGCCCCACCAATCATTGGGAAGATCCGGCAAAAATGAAAGCGAAGCTAACCGGCTACTACACCGGCTGCATGGCTGGCCGCACCATGTTCGTGATCCCGTACAGCATGGGTCCGATTGGCTCGCCCATCGCAAAAATCGGAGTGGAGATTACCGACTCACCGTATGTGGTGGCGAACATGCACATCATGTCGCGAGTCGGAATCCAGGTGCTTGATGCACTTGGCGAAGATGGGGAATTCGTGCGCGGGCTGCATTCCGTCGGCGCACCGCTTGGCTCCAATGAGCAGGATTCCACATGGCCGTGCAATGCCGAGCACAAATATATCTGCCACTTTCCTGAAACGCGTGAGATCTGGTCCTACGGATCTGGGTATGGCGGCAATGCGTTGCTGGGAAAAAAATGTCATGCACTTCGTATTGCCTCAGTACAGGCGCGCGATGAGGGTTGGATGGCGGAGCACATGCTCATCGTGAAGGTCATCAGTCCCGCGGGGCAGGTCAAATATATGACGGGCGCGTTTCCCTCGGCATGCGGGAAGACTAACCTGGCTATGCTGATCCCGACGATCCCCGGTTGGAAGGTGGAGACGGTTGGAGACGACATTGCCTGGATGAAGTTCGGCGCAGATGGCCGGCTGTACGCCATCAATCCGGAGTACGGTTTTTTCGGTGTCGCGCCGGGCACGAGCATGAAGTCGAATGCCAATGCCATGCTGACTGTGACCAAGAACTCTATTTTTACAAATTGTGCGATGACGCCGGATGGCGATGTGTGGTGGGAAGGGATGACGGACGACAAGCCGGGCGAGTTGATGGACTGGCTGCGGCGGCCATGGACTCCGAGCAGCGGTCGCAAGGCGGCGCATCCCAATGCGCGATTCACTACTCCGGCCAGCCAGTGTCCGGTGATCGCTCCGGAGTGGCAGGATCCGAAAGGGGTTCCGATCGACGCCATTCTTTTCGGGGGGCGGCGTGCCGGGGTCCTCCCGCTGGTGACTGAGGCGTTCAATTGGGAGCACGGAACTTTTCTGGGGGCGACTGCCAGCAGCGAGACGACGGCCGCGGCAGCCGGTAAGGTCGGCCAACTGCGGCGTGATCCCATGGCTATGCTTCCGTTCTGCGGTTACAACATGGGCGATTATTTCGCGCACTGGCTCAAGATGGGCGCGAAGTCCGAGCCATCAAAGTTGCCGAAGATTTATTACGTGAACTGGTTTCGCCAGGATGAACGAGGGAAGTTCCTATGGCCGGGCTATGGTGAGAACAGCCGTGTGCTGAAATGGATTTTCGAGCGTTGTGAAGGAAAGGTGGGCGCGAAAGATACGGCAATCGGACGTGCCCCCGAGCCGGCCGACCTGGATACGCGAGGGTTGGACCTGCCGGCTGCCAATCTAGCCAAACTGCTCGATGTGGATGTCGAGGGCTGGTTGGGAGAAGTTCCGTTAATCAAAGAGCACTTCGCCCAGTTTGGCAGCCATCTTCCTGAGGCTATGAACCGGGAGCTGGAAGGGTTAGCGAAGCGGTTGCGGTCGGCAAAAAACTAAATCCTCGCCCAAAGTCGTCGAGGCAACTCCACTTTCAGACTCGTCTCAGCATGCGGACCAGCGCTACCAGGATTACCGCTCCCACGATCGCGATCAAAATGTTGGGAATGATGCCGCCGCTGCTGTAAATGCCAAACAAACCGAGCAGGCGGCTTCCGACGATTGCGCCGGCAATGCCCAGCAGAATGTCGGTGAGCACGCCGTAGCCTGAGCCTTTCATAATCTTGCCGGTCGCCCACCCGGCGACCAGTCCCACGAGAATGATGTAAAGGATGTACATCGATGCCTCCTGCATGGGCGGTTACGGCAAGCAGTGTACTCCTCGGCGTCTGTGGTTAAATCATGTTGCTATGTTTGCCCGCAAAATTCACGTGGAGTACGAATTGGATGGCCAGCGGCGGGCTTGTCCGTTGAAGTGGCTGGATAATTTTTCGATGCGAAACTTTACGAATGCAAGCGTCTTTGACGATACTCTGCCGGTTGCGGACGGATTGATGGAGATTGGCAAGAAAGTTCCGTTGGACCAATTGAAGGCAGCGATGGAGGATTGGTTTCGGCGGAAGATGTATCTATCGAAGACCGCGAAGCTGATTGTGGCGGAGCAGCAGAGAAGTTAAGGCTGGCTATCTACTGAATGGCGGGATGGTTTAGTCTTCGATCAGTGGCGCAAACGGCTGTTTATAGAAGCGATGCCTGGGTGTGCATGCGCAGGTGTTGTTCTACTGTTTGTTTGGCGATGATTATTCTCGATTCTGTGCTGTGGGCACAAGATAAGCAATTCTTAGAAGACTGGGCCAGAGGTGCAAACTCTCCAGGCAGCGCCCTAACATTGAAGGAAACTGGTCGAAAGAGTGTCGACGGGCGTACGGTTGTTGTTTCCTACAGGCTGTTTGCCTCGGGTCTGCCGAAAAATCAACATCCGAGGATCCGATCGACTTTCGGGTCGTCGCGGGTCGTGCAGAGCCGAAGCGCGTGGCACTCACGTCCGACGACGGGACACTTCGGGCGTTTGCTACTGCGATACCTTTTCCGCTTGAACAGATGTCTGGTGAATGCCGACTGTCGGTTGAAATGGCCGCTCCAAACTATGCAAGCGTTGTCCTTCACGGTTCGGGATTTCAGCCCGGCGAGACGCTTGTGGTCGAATTCGCTTGCGGATTCGAAGGTGGCAAGCAGCAAACGAGTGCGACGTCGACTGGCACATATACCACAGCGATTCTTCCGACCGTCAAAGGGCAAAAAGCCGGGACGGCAAGCATGGCCCTTACCAGCTCTAAGTGCCACGTTGCGGTTCAATTTCCTTGGGGTGAAGGCAGCTACAGAATCGAGTAGGCCCGCGGGCGGGTTACTCACGGTTTCCCCCTGCCCCAACCATGTACTTCCGTTTCGATAAATCCGAATGACTCGCGCGCAGCGGTGCCTTTTCCCTGGCTGAGTTCGCACTTGGCAGCGCCATTGTGATCGGCCATGACGTCTATCACGTTATTCCTAACGAGGTCCCCATCCTGTTCGTGATTGGTCTGATTTCGCTGCGGGTGCGAGCCGGCGGCTGGGGAGCAATGGGATTGCCTTGGCCCGACTCTTGGCGGCGGGCCGTCCTGATCGCGCTCGGCGCAGCGGTGGCTAGATTGATACTGGGTGCGGTCGTGATCGATCCGCTGACTGCCCGATTCTGGCCTGCCGCTGTCGCGCCCAGTGGCGTAGACGCGATTACAGGCAATGTGGCGGTGGCGCTCCGCTGGCTTCTTATCGTCTGGACGTTTGCCGCCTTCGGAGAAGAGATCAGCTATCGGGGCTACTTGCTCACGCGAGCCGCGGATGTTGGTGCGCGTTCGAAGACCGCGTACGGGGTCGCTGTCTTGTTGGTGTCCGTGCTCTTCGGAATCGGACATTACTACAAGGGTCCAGCGGGAATGGTGGATTCCGGCATGGCCGGCCTGGTTCTTGGAACTGCTTACACGCTGTCTGGACGTAACCTATGGGCGTGCATTCTGGCTCATGGGTTCATTGACACTTTTGGAGTGATCGCCCTTTTCTTCGGATGGCAAACCTAGGTGGCCGCATAGGTCGCGCTTCTTGGCGGGGCCGACGAGACGCTGGCGCAGTGGTTGAGATTTTCTACTTGCCGTAGCGCAGCAGCGAGTAGACGTCATACTGCTTGAGTTTTTCCCGGCCTTTTAGGAAATCTAATTCCACTACGAAGCCCAAGCCGGCGATCTCCGCGCCCAACGAAGTAGCCAATTTGGCGGTGGCTTCGGCGGTGCCGCCAGTCGCGAGCAGGTCGTCTACTATGATCACGCGCTGGCCCTTCTGGATTGCGTCCTTATGGATTTCAAGTGTGCCGGTTCCGTATTCCAGGGCGTAATCGTATTTGGCTGTAGCGGCGGGGAGTTTCCCCGGTTTGCGGACAGGAACGAAACCGGCGTTGAGACGATAGGCCAGCGCGGGACCGAAGATGAAACCGCGAGCTTCGATGCCGAGCACCAAATCAATATTTTTCAGAAGGTAGAATTCGGAGAGAGCGTCGATCAATGTGGCGAAGCCGACTTTGTCCTTGAGCAAAGTGGTGATGTCGTAGAACAGGATGCCTTTTTTGGGGAAGTCGGGGATTTCGCGGATAAGTTTTTTCAGCGGCTCACAATTAGTGGTCTTGATCGGCGCCGCGTGACTTTGCATTTACCAGGCTCCTTCAATGCGGAATGTGGTAAGACCAGAAACCGGTTTGGCTTCGAACTCTTCGACATTATCCACCCGGGCTGCTCGCGGGCCAGCTTGTAGCCGCGCGCGGAAGCTGAAAAGTTGATCGCGTGTGCCGACCCCGAGAACTTCGACGCTGCCATCGGCGTTATTTCGAACCCATCCGGCAATGCCGAGGACACGTGCCTCGCGTTCCACGAACCAGCGAAAGCCGACGCCCTGCACGCGTCCGCGAACCACGAAGCGGCGGGCGTGAGTAGTTTGCTCGGTCATGCAGTCTCTTCGCTGCGCTCAGACGGCACTTAGCATTTAGGACTCAGCATTTAGCAATCAGCACTCAGCCCTTCAAGTCCTGAGTAGGTGCTTTAAAGAACCAAAGGCTAAGTGGTAAATGCTGACTTTCGGAATGTCAAACTAGGCGCGAGACAAATACGCGCCTTCGGCTGTGTCCACCCGGATTTTTTCGCCCTCATTGATGAAAGGCGGTACGTAGACCACCAGGCCGGTTTCAGTTTTCGCTGGCTTGGTCACGCTGGAAGCGGTCGCGCTTTTCAGTCCGGGCTCGGTTTCGATCACCGTCAGTTCGACGGTTTGCGGCAACTCGATTCCTACTGCCTTGCCATCGAAAAATTCTACTTTGATCAGCAGATTGGCGATCAGGTAATCGACGGCGTCTCCCAGAATTTCCTTGGTCAGGTGAGTTTGTTCGTAGTTCTGAGTGTCCATGAAGTAGTAGCTGTCGCCATCGTTATAGAGATATTGCATTTCGACTTCATCCACGTTAATGCGTTCGATGGGGTCAGGCGACCGGAAACGATGCTCGAACATGGCGCCAGTTCGGAGGTTGCGCAGTTTGGCCTGAATGAAGGCGCGCAGGTTGCCGGGAGTGCGATGCTCGACACTAAAAACAGAATGCAGATCATTGTTGTGCTTGATGATCATGCCAGGGCGAAGCTGGGTGGCAGGAATAGCCATTGCTGAGAAAATCTCCTTTTAAGTGCGGTGAACTGGTCGGCGGAAGGCGGGTTGAAGCCACAATTTCCGCCGGACACGGGACCAAAGTCTTTATGTTACACGGACTTGAGCCGGTTTGGGAAATGTCCATGCACCTTCGTCCCAGATTCACGGCAGGCAGGCGACGTCGCCATAACCGGAGGGATAAAATGGTAGAGTGAATTTGGGCAAAATTGTGAATTGGGCAAAATTGTGAATTGAAAGAGAGGCACATATTATGCAGTCCGGTAAATATGAATCTTCTGAGGACGGCGGGAATATCGGGACGGCTCTGACTTTCCTCCTGATTGGATTGGGCGCGGGGGCGCTAGTCGGCCTCATGTACGCTCCCAAGACGGGCAGACAGATGCGAAAAGAACTGCGCAAGAAATATGAAACTGCCAGAGAAACGCTCGATGATTGGAAGGATCAGGCAAGAGAAGCTGCCGAAGACGCCATCGATCGCGGAGCTGAGATCGCGGAAGAAGTACGGGAAAGAGTCACTCCGCTAACCAAGGCGGTAAGACGTTAAACGCTTGCTGTTTGCTTGCCGCTTTCAGTAGAGGCGGAAATTAACTTCGACACTGATCCGCACGGCGACCGGCACACCATCCTTACGTGCCGGTTCAAAACGCCAGGTTCGAACCGCGTCCAGCGCCTTCTCGTCCAAGCCTAGACCAAGCGAGCGCATGATATGCAGCTCGCGAGGATTCCCATCGGGGCCTACGATCAAGGCAAGTAGGACGCTACCTTGGAATTTGGCGCGGCGCGCTTCCTCTGAATATTCGGGATCGGGTGCGTAAAGAGTACGGGGGGCGCTGACGCCTCCTCCGACACGGTAGAGACCATCTCCAATCCCGCCACCTGCACCGGGGCCGACGCCGGGACCGCGGCCCGAGCCAACGCCGCCACCGCTGCCGCTGCCAATGCCGGCTCCAGAACCTACGCCGTTGGAAGGTGGTCCAAGGACCACTGATAGGGGATCGCCCATCGCCGCCATTTGGGGCAACTGAAGTTGTGGAGGCCCAACCACGGTTGGGTCAGCCGTCAATTTTGGATTGTCATTGCGCACTACTACGGCGGGCGGAGTGATTTGTTCAGGGGCAAATTTGGGCGGCGATCCTTTGGAGGCTGCGAATTTATCGTTATCTCCGCCACCACCGCCTCCGCCCGAGCGGGTTGCCGATAGAGGCAGAATGTATGGGCTCACGTCGGTGACCAAGCCATCCATTTGCTTCTTGATCTCGTGGCGGTGTTCCACGAACCAATGACCGGACCAGATGAATACAGCAATGATGAGAAAATTTACAGCGTAGGATAGGACGAATGCAGAAGGCCGCGTTCGATAAACTCCGTAGCCCTCTCCGAACAAGGTGGGAAGCAGCGCACCCTGCGGAACCGCAGTGGACTGCGGCGAAATTAGCGGGCTCTCTGCAACCGACATCAATACCTGCTGGCGTAAGTATATTCCCGTCACGCGGTCTGAAATGTCAATTCTTCGCTGATTAGCGCGTCATTAAATCGCGAATCATCGTTTGTAGCCAATCACCGCGCCGTTAGCACCGGCGGACTCGAACCAGATGACCTTCACATCGCGGAAGCCGGTATCTTCCAGCCAGGCGCGATACTCAGACGGGGTGTAATTTCGGCCACCCAAAGTTTCAACCAGCATGTTAAGACTCATCAGTGCGGCGGGCGGCGGGCCGGTCTTCTCGTCGTTCACCAGTAATTCGCTGATGACGACGGCTCCGCCTGGAGCTAGCGCTTCATAACACTTGCGGAGGATTCCACGATCTTCCTGTTCGTTCCAATCGTGCATGATCATCGAAAGCAAGATGACATCGTGACCGGCGGGATATTTCGGATCGGCGAAGAAATCACCAGGGTGGGTGGTAACGCGGCCGCTTAGGCCAGATTCGGCAATCTTTTCAGCCGCAATTCCGGTCACGAACGGCAGGTCGTAGACGGTAGCGGAAAGATTCGGATAACGCGTGCAAAGCTCAATATCGAAGGCGCCTGAACCTCCGCCAACGTCGAGAAGCTCTCGGAAACGGCTGAAATCTACGGCCTCTCCGAGCCCGCGAGCGGTGAAGATGGAAAGCGAATGCATTGCCTGCCAAAACGTTCCCATCATTTCAGGGTCGGCAGCTTCGAACAGTGATTTCTGCTTGTCGGGATCCCACGTGGTCGGGCGGTTGGTACGGACGGCTTGCGGAAGTTTGTCCCAACCCGCATAAAGCCGGTGGTTGAGCATGGTGACAAAACCGCCAAAATAGTAGCGACAGCCTCGAACCAGAAAAGTTTCCGCCAGCGGAGTGTTCCGATAACGGCCATTCTGCTTGCTCAAGAGGCCCAGACCGGCGCACCCGGTGAGAATCATCTCGGCCGGTCTTTCTTCGATATTCAGCCAGCGAGCAAGCTCGGGCGGATTCATGGGGGAAGTTTCCAACCGCGTGAACAGATCCATGTCTATGGCTGTGGACAAGGTTTTGAATGCCCAAAATGCAGTGGCAAGCTGCATCAGCGGGATGGGTGTGATGTCAGGCTCTGGTTGGTGCTTGAATTCGGCAACTGTGACGCCCATTTGCTCCTCTCATTTGCAAGAATTTTGCTTCGATATTACAACGGCAAACTGTCAGCGGAAAAATGCGCCGAAGAAGCCCTTTATCTTTCCGAAGAAGCCGCGATTTCGCGGTTTGATTTGGTTGGCTGGTGGCGGCAGGGCTGCCATCTTCAGCCTTTCCGAGGGACGTGAGTTTGTCATTGGAAGGTGACGAGATTCGAGGGTGGAAGCCGGTCGCGAAGTATCGGCACGGAACACGAGCGGGGCTTCTACCTGAACATGAACGTCGGACGGATGGGTAGAGGGCAGGGCTGTCGTCACAGGAGTGACGAGGGATAATGTTATTTCCGACGCGCTGTTGTCGCTCGGTGAACTCGCAGTGACGGATCTGGGCCGGCCGGCGGGCTTTGCTATCTCATTGGGTTGGGCCAGGCTAACGGTAGCAGGCAAATCCGGGTCTGAGACAGGTAGCACCGAGGTGCGCAAGACAGGCACAGGCGGTCGCGGACAGCCACAACTTTCGGGCATTCTAGTGTCGAGTAAGCTCAGTCGTCCTGAACGGAACACGACCTGTTCAGTTGGTTTTACCTGGTAGGTGCCATCGCCCAGCAATTCCGAAACGATGACCGAGGCCTTATTCCCCGGCAACGCTCGAATGCAAGTGTTGCCACGGGTGTCGGCGCTGACCGCATAGTGGAATTCGCCGGGGCCGGCGAGCAGAATGCGGAAATCGGGAGTCAGGATGGAATCTGCCGAAGCGTCCAGAGAGTAATGCGCTTCGAGCGCTCCCGTGCTCATGCCCAGCATCAAATCGCGGCCGTTTTGCGAAGATGTGACGGATACCGTCGTTCCAGAGCATACATGCACGACGCCGCGGCGTGCGAGGCTAACAATCGCGGTCTCGGCACCGGCGGTAATCGAAGATCCAGTGGCCACCCGGCTACCCGCCAATACCACCGCGCCTGACATTCCAGTACTGAGAGGAACAGCGACAGGCTGAACGCTAGGAGTGAACGCGGTGGTCGAGGGCGGCCGTATCGAGGTGACTTCGACGGTATACATCCGAACCATTAAGCGGTTGCCGGTCGCGTCCCAGGAGTAAAACCTGGATTTCAGCAGATCGACTACTACCCGCGCGATTGGGGGATCGTTCTGATACTGATCGAGCCGAACGCCGCTAATTGCTTCGTCGCGGAAATCGATTCGCTTGCCATGAGCAGAAATGCGGGCATTGGGCAGGTCGATTACCAGGCGAAGCGGTCTGTCCAGTTTGTTAATGACTGGAGAAATGGGCCGGTTCGACATGATTTCGATGGTCGGGCCATCTTTTTCAGGGATCACTTTGACCGAGCGGATTATTACGGCTGGCGGTGACGTCCGTCCAGCCTGCGCGCCGGATTGGGCTGCGGCCGGAAAAGAAATGAGAACTCCCACGACGTGGCAAACCAGAACAAGTTGGGGGCCGATGCGCGACAAGACTTCTTTTCCCAAGGCGAAGGGGTCACTCGGAACGATATCACTTGGCGGTAAGCGGAGAGAAGTAACAAATAAAGTGCGGCAGCAGGATTACGTTTCGGAGAGAAATTCGTATTCTTCAATCACGGCGGCCACCGCCACTTTATCGTCAGCGCTGCTATTGTCCACCCGGACAACCTTGCCCTTGCAGCGGACTCGGATGCTTTCTGTAAGGGTGATTTCGGGCGGAAGAACCAGGGTAAATTCGATGGCTGAGCCGGCGGCGATCGCGGAGTCCACATAGAAACAGATACCGCGAGCGCTCACATCCCGGGTTTGTGCGGCCTTCTCCTGTGAGCCGTTGTCAGCGTAGGTGACGGAAACGGGCAAGCGCAGCGCAAATCGGCGTGTAGATCTTTTTTCGCGCTCCGCCTCAACCATTTATCGTCCCCGTAAAAGCCCCGTTAGCATGGCGTTTTATGCTCCGCATGTCAAGACGGTACTTTCGTCCGCGGGGGTCTGGACGGCGGGTTACGGCGGCCTTCGTCCTAATTCCAGCCAATAGAAAGGCGGCAGAAGAAAGCGCGGTGGCGGCCACAAGCCTCAGAACGATCAAGGGGCCATCGGGTGTTGCGTAGCGGTCAGGACCGATCCACAGCCAGGCGTAGCCCATGCGATAGTAGCCAGTCGATCCGACACCTTGCCGGTAGGTCTGTACGTGAAAAGGGATCCAAAGACAACAGTAGACGAGCAATAAGCAGTAGACGACAAGGACGATGCGTTGGGGAAGGTTCATGGTCGCGCAGAATATCCCATACACCGCCCGCAACCACAATTGGCGGCGGTGATTCGTAAGATAGCCGAGCGCGGGTATTTGTTCCTGAATCTTCCTAGTGCCCTTTTCATCCAAAATGAAAATGGATCTGCAACTCCAAGGTAAACGGGCACTTGTTACGGGCTCCACTGCCGGCATCGGCTTCGCCATCGCGCAGGGGTTGGCGAAAGAGGGCGCAGCGGTCATCGTGAATGGTCGCACCGAGAAACGGGTTGAGCAAGCCCTGTCCGCTCTCAAGAAAGCGGGCGTCACGGGAAAACTCGAGGGACTTGCCGCCGATCTCGGGACAGCAGAAGGAACTCGCACAGCGATCGCGCGCTTCCCGGAAATGGATATTCTGGTCAACAACCTAGGCATCTTCGAGATCAAGCCGTTTGAAGATATACCTGACGCCGACTGGCTGCGGCTCTTTGAAGTGAACATTCTCAGTGGCGTGCGCCTGAGCCGTCACTATATGCCTGAAATGAAAAAGCGCGATTGGGGGCGGATTGTGTTTATCTCCAGCGAGTCGGCCATCCAGATCCCCGCGGAGATGATTCACTATGGCATGACCAAGACCGCGCAACTCGCCATCGCGCGAGGATCAGCCGAGACCACGGCAGGGACCAACGTGACCGTCAATTCGGTACTAGCGGGTCCGACTGCCTCGGAGGGCGCAAGCAACTTCATAGAGAACTTGGCCCGCGATCAGAAAACCACCCGCCAGGAAGTTGAAAGAGAATTTTTCCAGAATATGCGTCCCACCTCGCTACTCAAGCGCATGATAGAGCCGCAGGAGGTCGCGAACCTGGTTACATTTGTTTGCAGCCCACTGTCTGCGGCCGTAAATGGGGCGGCACTGCGTGCCGATGGCGGCGTCGTGCGGTCAATCATCTAGCAGATTCCGGTGCAGGTCGCGGATGGAAGGGACCGGCGGTGATGAATCTAGCCTCGCTGAACGTCGGACTTCCCCGAGAAGTAACGTGGCACGGGAGAATCGTAACCACGGGGATCTTCAAAGAACCAGTGGACGGCCGGGTCCGTTTGCGCAAGCTCAATTTGGATGGGGACCGTCAGGCGGACCTCACAGTCCACGGAGGAAAGGACAAGGCAGTTTGCTGCTACCCTCTCGCTCACTACGACTATTGGAAGAGAGAGTTGCCGGGCCGGGAGTTGCCGGCGGCTAGTTTCGGAGAAAACTTTACCACCGACGGCTTGCTGGAAGATTCGGTCCATATCGGCGACCACTTTTCCATCGGTTCCGGGGAAGTGATCGTGACCCAACCCCGGCTTCCTTGCTACAAGCTGGGTATAAGATTTCAGTCCGACGACATGGTGAGGCGATTTCTGGTTAGCGGGCGGACAGGTTTCTACTTCGCCGTCACGCGCGAGGGAGAAGTGGGCGCTGAGGATGAGATCAGAACGATCGCTAGAGATTCAGAAGCCGTCCCAGTTTCCGAAATCACTCGACTGTACATCGCGAAAAGATTCGGTGAGGATGACGTGAGTTCGTTGCGGCGCGCCTTGCGAGTCGCAGCCTTGCCCGGAAGTTGGAAGGAGTATTTCCGGGAGCGACTGCGAATAAGCGAAGGCTGAAGTTGGGTGCCGCGAGACGGCATACTTTTTGAGGGACCACTCGACGAATGGTTTTTGTTCTCGATAACTACGACTCGTTTACGTACAACCTTGTCCAGTATCTGGGTGAACTCGGGGCTGAGGTGGTGGTCCGCCGTAATGATGAGGTGACGGTGCCTGAGGTCGATGCTATGCATCCCGAACGTATCGTGGTCTCTCCGGGACCGTGCACGCCGCAAGAAGCTGGGATCAGCATAGAGTTAATCCGGCATTTCGCAGGCAAGACTCCAGTCCTCGGAGTCTGTCTCGGACATCAGGCGATTGGCGCGGCTTTTGGTGGACAAGTGGTGCGAGCTCCAAATCTGATGCACGGAAAGACCAGCCAAGTGCAGCATGACGGGCGCACCATTTTTGGCGGACTGCCTTCGCCTATGACCGCGACCCGCTACCACTCGCTGATTGTGGAAGAAAAAGGACTGCCGAAGGATTTAGAAGTCAGCGCTTATACAACCGAGCGCGATGGCTCGCGGACAATCATGGGTCTGCGGCATAAAAAGTTTCCGGTGGAGGGTGTCCAGTTTCACCCGGAGAGTGTTTTGACGGGAGAGGGGAAGCGGTTGGTGGAGAATTTCTTGAAGCACTGATCAGTGGCCAGTTGCCAGTGAGAAACATCGGCCGACCAGCTATGTGCGCCTTTCCAGTGAACCCAGCAGACCGTTGAGAATACGTCCGGCTTCCGCTGCCCGATCCAGTAAGTTCTGCACTTGTTCTGCCGGAAAATAACCTAGCTGTTGAGCGATTAAAATCTGGGTCTCCAGTTCTAGGAGAGAACCGCGGGCATGGCCGAGAAACTGTTTGAACTCGCCTTTGGAGAATCGTCCCTGACCTTCGGCGATGTTACTTGGGATTGAAACGGCAGCCCGGCGCAGCATGTAAGCCGATACAGCTCTGCCTTTGGCAAGTCCCGAGTGCAGAGGTACACGTCTTTCACGAGAGCCATTGATTTTCTCCAAACAATTAGGTCGCGGTAGGACTGCACGGTTGACATGCGTCACTCCAATAGCTCGCATATCGCCAAATATTAGTGGTAAAACCCCGAAGTGGATGTGACAACCATCACTCAGTTGCGTCCAGATTTACCAAAAAGGGATTGCATCATGGGCTATTCACTGGCCACTGCCAACTGTCACTGACCACTAGCTCTCGCCATCTCCACTGCCCTGAGCAGCGCCTGCGCTTTATTCATACACTCCTGGAATTCTGTTTCCGGATCTGAATCCGCAACGATTCCTGCTCCCGCCTGGAGATATGCCTGCTTGCCTTGCATCAGCATGGTGCGGATGGCAATGCAGGAATCGAGATTGCCGGCAAAATCGGCGTAGAGCACTGAACCGCCGTAGACGCCGCGACGCACTGGCTCCAGTTCTTCAATAATCTGCATAGCGCGGACTTTGGGGGCGCCGCTCAATGTGCCGGCGGGGAAGCAGGCGGCAAAGGCGTCGAGGGCGTCCAAATCGCTGCGTAGCTTTCCTTCCAGCGCCGATACCAGGTGCATGACGTGGGAGTAACGTTCTACGTACATCAGGTCGCGGACTTTGACGGAACCATATTCACTCACCCTGCCCAAGTCATTGCGGCCCAAGTCGACGAGCATAACGTGTTCGGCACGCTCCTTCTCGTCTTCAAGCATAGCCTTCTCCAGGCGAGCGTCTTCCGTTTCATCGCGGCCGCGAGGATGTGTCCCGGCAATGGGACGATATTCCAGCTTACGATGCGTCACTCGCACCAGCATCTCGGGGGACGAGCCCAGGACGTGAGTATTTCCCATCCGCAGGAAATACATGTAGGGCGAGGGATTTACTGCGCGCAGGGCGCGATACACATCGAAGGGCGCGACCTCGGGAGCAAAGTCGAGGCGTTGCGACAGCACGACCTGAAAAATGTCTCCGGCGGCAATGTATTCCTTGGCGCGTTCCACGGATTTTATGAACTGCGGACGGCTAGTTTCGCTGTGGACTTTGAGACCGGCTTGCCGCACGCGTGCAGTTTTGCGCCAGTGAGCTGGATGCAGACCCCTGGTCAACTTCTTTTCGATCCTTGCGATGTCGGCCACCGCTCGATCGAAGGCGCGTCGGGGGCTTTCGCTGGAAACATCGGCAGTTGCAATGATATGGATCTGGTGCCGCAGGTGGTCAAAGGCCAGCAAGCGGTCGAAGAACATCAATATGCAATCGGGAACTGAGAGGTCATCTTTGGTGTGCTCGCCTATTTTTTCCAGCTGACGCACCGTGTCGTAAGCGAAGTACCCTACTGCTCCGGCGGTAAACGGCGGTAGCCCCGGGACTGTGGCGGGCCGATGTCGCCGCAGAAGTTCTTTGACTACTTGGAGAACACTGCCTTTGCGCTTCTCCTTGCGTTTTCCCCGTTGCAACCAGACGGTGTCGCCGCGAGCGACTATCCGCATATATGGGCGCGCTCCGAGGAAGGTGTAGCGGCCGATTTGTTCGCCGCGCTCCACTGATTCGAGCAAGAAGGAATCCGGTTCATTGGCGGCGATCGCGAGGAATGCGGAAACAGGAGTCAGCAGGTCGGCCATGACTGACTTAACCACTGGAATCAGTGTGGCCTCGCCGGCGAGACGGGAAAATTCCTTGAAATCGGGACGTACCATGGGCTGGTGCAGCTGCCGCGTGACGTCGCGGCGAGTCACATCATTATAGGGCAGCCCTCTGTGGGTGTAGGCTCAACCAACCTCCCTTGAACCAGCGAGTGAATTGACGGATTCCCCGGTGCGCCGGAAGATAGATAAATCAACCACATCGGCATAAATCGGGGACCTGATGCGCATTAAGTTCTGGGGCGTACGCGGATCAACGCCAACCCCTCAGCCGGAAAACTTGCGTTATGGAGGCAATACCTCCTGCGTCGAAGTGCGTTTTGGCGACAGCTTATTTATTTTCGATTGCGGCACTGGCTTCCGGTCGCTAGGGCAGCAATTGCGCCGGGAGTTCGACAGCCGCACGATTTCCGCGCGCATTTTTGTCTCCCACTTTCATTGGGACCACATTCAGGGGATTCCGTTCTTTGGCCCTCTCTACGACAAGCCGGAGAACCACTTCATTTTCCATTCTTCCAGCCGCACCCGCAGTCTCAAGCGCGTCATGGAAGAGCAGATGGCTTCTCCTTATTTTCCGGTGGACCTGAACGAGATGAAGGGGAAGCGTGAGTTTCACGAGTTGGATGAAGGGCGGGTTTCGTTGGATGATGTGACCGTACAGGCCGCTTGGTTAAACCATCCCCAAGGGTGCATGGGTTTCCGGCTGGAAAGCAAACAGGGCGTGGTGGTTTATGCGACGGACAACGAACCAGGGGATGCCAAGTTCGATAAGAGTGTGCGTAAACTGGCGTCAGGCGCGGACGTGTTGATCTACGACGCGCAGTATCTTCCCGAAGAATATGAAGCGCGCAAACGCGGTTGGGGACACAGTCACTGGCGGGAGGCCATCAACATCGTCATGGAAAGCGGGGCGAAAGAGCTGATTTTGTTCCATCATGATCCCGATCATGACGACAATTGCATCGATAAAGCGGTGAGAGAGGCGCGCAATTACTATGCGAAAGTGCGGGGCGCGTCTGAAGGGATGGAATTGACGCTGTAAGTGGCATGCGGCCGTCGTCTCTCAATTTGATCTTGATCGAGCTTTCAAGGTTCCGTGGAACATGCAGCCTGCAAGGAGTTCTGGGCAGGTTCTTAGGGGGCAAATGATTTCTGGCGCTCACGTAATTGTCTATAGTACAAACGCCGATGCGGATCGCGCATTTTTCCGCGACGTCCTGGGGTTCAAATCTGTGGATGCGGGACACGGCTGGCTCATCTTTGCACTACCGCTGGGAGAGGCCGCATTCCACCCGTCCGATGAGAATGGTCCGCACGAACTCTATTTCATGTGCGACGACCTGAATGCCGAGATGGCTTCGCTCGCGAAGAAAGGTGCCAAGTGCTCTGACGTTCAGGAAGCACGCTGGGGTTCAATTACGAAGATGCGGCTTCCCAGTGGAGGTGAGGTCGGCCTTTACCAGCCAAAGCACCCAACGGCCTTAGGCTTGAAATGAAGCGCCCTTCAAATCAGGACACTTCCCATCGAGCCTTGAACTTGCCTACCCGCGTCTGCCTGCTTATACTGCGAACTTTGGCCGCCAACCTGGGGAATCTAACCGGCGAAGGCCGCATCTGACCATCTAGCCGCAATCATTGGAGATCATTTATGACGACGACTGTTTCCCTCGAGCAGGAAATCAATCCGTGGGAGGCGCAATCGGCGCGTTTTAATTTGGCCGCACAGAAGCTGAACTTAGACGAGGGATTGTGGAAGGTGTTGAGCTATCCCGCGCGCGAAATTATCGTTCATATTCCTGTTGCTATGGATAACGGTCAATTGGAAGTCTTTACCGGTTTCCGCGTTCAGCATTCCATCGCTCGCGGACCTGCAAAAGGCGGGATCCGCTATTCCCCCGATGTGACGCTTGATGAAGTCCGTGCATTAGCCAGTTGGATGACTTGGAAATGCGCGGTGGTGAACATTCCCTTTGGCGGCGCCAAGGGAGGAGTGATTTGCGATCCGCACAAAATGTCGATGGCGGAACTGGAGCGCATGACTCGCCGTTATACCGCGGAACTATTCGAGTTCATTGGGCCTGAAAAAGATGTGCCCGCTCCGGATGTCAATACCAACGAACAAACCATGGCGTGGATTATGGACACCTATTCCATGCACATGCGCCAAACCGTGACCGCGGTAGTCACCGGCAAACCGATCAACATTGGCGGCTCGCGTGGACGGCGCGAAGCTACCGGCCGCGGCATCATGGTGGTTTGCGAAGAGGCTATCAAGAAACTGGGATTGAGCCGCGAATCCTCCCGAGTCATTATTCAGGGTTTTGGCAATGTAGGCTCCAATGCGGCGCGTTTGATGGCCGAGGCAGGCTACAAAGTGATTGGCATCGCCGAAGTGGATGGCGGACTTTATCGGAAAGATGGAATTGATGTCGAGGCGCTTTGGGAATATCGGCAGCGCAACGGCACCATTCACGGCTTTTCGGAGGCTGACCCCGTCGATCCCGCCCAATTGCTGATCACAGAGTGCGAAATACTCATTCCCGCCGCCACCGAAAATCAAATCACTAGCCGCAACGCCGACCGAGTGAAGTGCAAAATTCTGGCGGAAGGTGCGAACGGTCCTACCACGGCTGCGGCTGACGAAATTCTGGCGGAAAAAAGGGTCTTCGTGATTCCCGATATTCTTTGCAACGCCGGTGGCGTGACCACCTCCTATTTTGAGTGGGTGCAGGACCGGCAGGGTTATTTCTGGAAAGAATCGGTAGTCAACGAGCAACTTGAACACATCATGAAGAATGCTTTCGAGGACGTGGTCCGCTACGCGGAAACCCACGGAGTGAATAACCGAATTGCGGCATATATGCTGGCGATTGACCGCGTGGCCTACACCATCCGTCAGCGCGGCATCTACGCTTAATCCACAGGCAAACCAGCGTTGTGTCAATCATTGACAGAGTCTGTTTTTCAGAGTTGACCCTTATTGGTCGAAGTGTAATCATCGTCTCCTGCAAACAAGCCGCCAATTCGCCCTTGACGGCGCGAAGACTAACAGTTGTTGCCGGCCCGTTCCGGGCCAGAGAGGAAATCATGAGTAGACAGCAAACCAAACTTAGTGCGTGGATGACGGTGCTCTGTGTGTTCTTGGCGCTATCCGGAATTTCCACCATGGCCAAGCCTCAGACCCCGAGTTCGACAGAGGACCAAACCACAACCTCAACCAGCAAGAAAAAGAAGAAGAAAAAAGCGAAGAAAGATGCCAGCGTAGACGACCAGGCTGCTGCGGCCACCGACAATACGGCTGCCGCGGACACTACCGCTACCAAAACAAAAAAGTCGAGGAAGGGGAAGAAAACTGCGGCTGTCGATAAGGCGAGTGCTGCTTCGGAAAGTACCACGTCGCCCAGCGACACAGTATCGAAGAAGAAGAGAAAGAAAAGTAAGAAGACGTCTGAGACAGCAGCCACCGAACCAGCAAGCCCGGAGGCCAACAGCGACACCACTGCAGCCACGAGCAAACGCACTCACAAGAGTAAGAAGGCCGTAATGGAATCGGGCGCGGTGACAGAATCGCCGGCCTCGACTTCGACGCCAGCGGCGGCTCCGCCTTCTGCTTCGCCCAACTCTTCTATGGGGTCGTCTTCGAACGAGTCGGCCGCGACTTCCCCGAGAAGGACAAGCACTCGGTCAGTCGGGAGCGGCGCGGCTTCCAGCCCGGAAATTGCGTCCGCCAAGGCCAGCGGCATGGTATGGGTGAATACCGACAGCGGCGTGTACCACAAGGGTGGCCGCTGGTACGGGAAAACGAAGACTGGAAAATTCATGACCGAGGCGGATGCGAAAGCCGCGGGTTATAAAGAATCGCAGAAAGACTAAGGAGACATTATGAATCGCAAAAGCCTGATTGCACGAATTCTGGTGACACTCTTTGCCCTGGCACTGTTCACCAGCGTGGCCGCGGCACAGGACACGACCACCAAGCCGGCCAAGGCGTCCAAGACGCATAAAGCGGATGCCACAATGTCGGCTACCGCGGATGCCGACCTGTTGGACATTAACTCCGCGACCAAGGATCAGTTGGACGCTTTGCCCGGCATCGGCGACAAATATTCGCAAAAGATTATTGACGGACGTCCGTATGCCAAGAAGACCGACCTGGTGCGCAAGAAGATCATTCCGCAAGCCACCTACGCGAAAATCAAGGACAAGATCATCGCGAAGCAAAAGTAGTTCTCGAAGCGCGAGCCGCGCCGGGAGCTAAGGCTTCCGGTGCAGTTCTTTGAGGGAGAAATTATGAGTTTTCTTGAAGATATGGCCGGTAAGGAAATTGGCAGCATGACGAACAGCTCCAATCCGCTTGTAGCCTCCGTCATGCAACTGATCAATAGCCAACCCGGCGGCCTTTCCGGATTGGTGCAGCGTTTTCACGAGAAGGGGTTGGGTGGTTTGGTCAGTTCATGGGTAGGAACGGGACAAAATCTACCCGTGGCTGCGGATCAGCTTGAGCATGTCCTGGGAAGTGAGCGGGTGAGAGAGCTCGCAGCCCAGGCTGGGATTCCACCCGAAATAGCTAGCGCTCACCTCGCTCAGTTACTGCCGATGATTGTGGACAAGCTCACACCCAATGGACAGCTTCCGGCAAATGGATCTTCGCTCGAGGCCGGCTTGGGGATGCTGAAGGATTTGGGTAAGACTGGGACCGATACTTAACCTTGTTTCGTTGCGTCCGCCTTCCCGGTAGAGGATAATTGACAAGGTCGTCAGCCCTTGTGCGACTTTGTCCGGCTGCCGCCCCGTGCCTGCGGTGAATCTGCCCAATTCCATCACGCTCAGCCGCATCTTCAGCATTCCACTGTTGATCTGGATCCTCTCGACCAACCGTTTTCATACTATGGACGGCGAAAAGGAGCTGCTGGCTTCTGCATTATTCATTGCTGCCTCGATTACGGATGGCATTGACGGATACCTGGCGCGCAAGCGCGGACAGATTACGACCATGGGCATTCTGCTCGACCCTTTGGCCGATAAACTTCTGATTGCCGCCGCATTCATCACCCTGGTGCAGTTCAACCCCAGTCTGGTTCCGGCATGGATGGCGGTCGTCATTATTGGCCGGGAGTTCCTGGTGAGCGGCTTGCGCTCCATTGCGTCTTCGGAGGGTTTCACCATCGAAGCCAGCGACTTGGGAAAGTTCAAGATGCTGGTGCAAATTGTTTCCGTGGTGGCTGTGATTCTGGCACACCGTTGGAAGGAGTGGCCGGTTTATGGGCACTATGTCTTCCCGGTGGAAACGATTGCGCGGGTGGCAATCTGGTTCATGGTGTTTCTATCGCTGGTGTCGGCCATCGATTACTTTGCCGCTTTCTGGTCCAAGATTGATCGGCGGGTGGTGAAACGCCGGCGCCGCGCCTTCATCCTCAGCCGGCGGAGGAAGCGCGATGTCCCTGTCACCTGACCAGCGATCTTCCGGTCCGCGTATTACCTGCAAACCTGTCAATACTGAGCCTAATGAATACTCCCCGGAAGAGCGCAAGCTTCTGCTGAAGCTGGCTCACGAGGCCATTCTGACAAGTCTTGAACATCGGGAACTGTCGTTGAATCCTGTTCCTCCACATTTGGCGGAGCCGCGTGGAGCCTTTACCACACTTTATCTTCGAGGCGATCTACGAGGCTGCGTCGGTCATGTCTATCCCCTCGATTCTCTGTATCACACGGTAGCGGAGACGGCGCGGGCGGCGGCTTTTGAAGACACGCGTTTCTGGCCCATTACTCTGGACGAGGCGGCCGAACTGGAGATCTCTCTAAGCGTCTTGTCTCCGCTGCGGACGCTTCAGCCGGAACGCGTGGAAGTGGGAAGGCACGGACTGCTGGTAAGCCTGCACCAGCATCGTGGCTTGCTGCTGCCGCAAGTGCCCATTGAGCATGGATGGGATCGAATTACGTTCCTGGAGCAGACCTGTCGCAAGGCAGGTTTGCCGGCAGACGCATGGCGGGCAGGCGCGCAAATTGAGGTCTTTACCGCCGAAGTCTTTGGGGATCGCGACCGGGATTAGGCTGCATGTTGGCCAATCCGCAATGGGGGTAGCCGACTGTTGCCGCCGCAAAAAACGAAAAGGGAGAAGTTGTTCACTTCTCCCGGATCACGAGTAATGCTGGTTATGCGGGAACTTATTGCTGGTCGAGTTCCACGTTGTCTCCGACATAGACATCTTCCAACGCGAATACGACCATTCCTGTGGCCGTAGTGTCGGTCGTGCTAAGGACTACGATTTCCCCTATCCCACGGCGCGGTAGATCAGCAACATGGATTGCGCGCCCTTTGGTGCGGGTCAGGAACTTGGGCTCGTAGGAGGGCGATTCTTTTTGCGTATCCTCTACGGCGGAAGCCTTGAAGGAAAGTGAGTCCACTGGATCTTTCAAATCCCTTTCGTAGGGACGCACGGCGCGGAGGTAGTCCCCCACTTTCAGTCCCTGGTTCGCGCCTACGTTCATGTAGACCTTCATTCCGGTTCCCACCTCGGAATCGAAATCCTTGGCCATTACGATGCGTCCGCTGAGCTTACCATTGGCGGGAGCAAAGCGGTCAAAGCGCACTGGAGGATGGAAAGAAATCGCTGTTTTTTCGGCAAAGGGCACCGCGATGTCGCCGGGAACGATCGGATCGCAGCTAAATTCTACGTGAGCGATCGCGCTCTTACTGCGCGTGTCAATGATACGAACGCGGCCCAGTTCAGCGTAAGGCTGCCCAGCTGCTTTAATGAGGGCCTGCTGGCCGGCGAACAATTCGTTCTTGTTGGGATTGCGCAGTTCTCGCAAGATGGTGTACTGCTGACCCGTCTGGTAGCCGCTTCCCGCCAGATAAATCATCTCGCCGTCAACGAATTTTGTGGTGTTTGGAGTGTGAAGTCCACCCGCCACAAAATTGGCATTTGGCACGCTCTGTTTGGTCAGGAAGCCGGCACAATAAATGTCAGCATTGGTCGGGGTCTGTACCCGTTCAATGGGAAAGCTGGCTGACGTGGGTAATGTCCCCTCTGGGGAGGGCTCGGCTGCCGAATTAGCCGGGGTGGAATCCGTTTGCTGTGCCTGGGCTGCCACGGCCAGCAACACCAACGACAGCAGTAGTACTGTTTTCTTCATTTTATCTCCCACTCAGAGCTGAAGCCCAGCGGTGCTTTGACCCCGCTAACTACAGCAAATAAAGACCTTCAGTCGGACACTAACAACAGAGCAAGGGTGGGTCAAGGTTACGAGGGTGTCATAAGAGATACACTAAAAAGTTTCGGTTGCCCTTGAAATTCATAATCCGTTGTTGCATCTGGAATTATGCGCCTGTAATATCGCGCCGACTCATTAGGGAATCATGAGCGCCGTTCCCCACAGCTATGTTTCTCGGCTTTTGCCTTTGCGGCTGCCACGCGTCTGCGTGGCTGTGACTGGCTCTGACGCCTCCGAAATCGTGGAAAAAGCTGAGGCCCTGGTTCGCGATAACACCTTTCTGGAGTTCAGGTTAGATTATCTTTCCCGCCCCGCCCTGGCGCTCCCTAAGATCAAGCGTTTCACCGAATATCACCCTCATGTAGTAGTGATCGCTACCTGCCGTAGGGTGGCCAATGGGGGCAGGTTTCGAGGCTCCATAGCTAGCCAGTTGGATCTGTTAGCCAAAGCTTCTGCCGCCGGATGCCAGTTAGTTGATATCGAACTGCAAAGTGCATCGCGTTTGAAACCCCAGCAGTTGCAACGCCTGCGATCAAGGGCCGCTTTGATCCTTTCCTATCATGATTATCGGGCAACCCGAAAACTGGAAGAGACGCTGGAAAAAATGGCTGCTATTCCGGCTGACTTCTACAAGATCGTGACCACCGCCACGACTCTGTATGACAACGTCGTGATGATGAAATTCCTGGAGAAGCAGAGCGACAAGCACTCCCTCATTGGTTTGTGCATGGGAGAGCAAGGCATTATTAGCCGAGTACTCGGAGTTCGCGCGGGGAGCGTGTTTACCTTTGCCGCACTGAGTCCGGACGAGAAGACGGCTCCAGGCCAAGTCACGGCTCAAGAGTTGCGCAGCACCTATCGTATCGAGCAGGTCGACGCAGCGACGCGGGTCTACGGAGTGGCGGGAGACCCGGTGACGCATTCGCTCTCGCCCGCCATTATGAATGCGGCCCTGCGGCGCGAAAATGTGAACGGGGTTTATGTGGCACTGCACGCCAAGACGTTGAAGGACCTGCTGGCCTGCGTGCGCGATATTCCCATCCACGGCCTCTCCATCACTATGCCTTACAAAGAGGCCATCCTCAAATATCTGGACAATATGGACTCGCATACCACGAAGATAGGAGCCTGCAACACAGTGGTACGAGCGCAGGATGGAAAGTTATACGGATTCAATACCGATGCTTCGGGAGTGATTCGCCCCCTGGAGCAGCGGATTACTATTGAGAACGCCAAGATTCTGGTTCTGGGCGCAGGCGGAGCCGCTCGAGCTGCAGTGTTCGGACTCAAGGAGCGCGGAGCTGAGGTTTACATCCTCAATCGAAGTATTGGTGCTGCACGAAAACTGGCTCACCGGGCGAGGGCGCGGACGGTCAAACGGGCAGACCTGAAGAAACTGACTTTCGACGTGATCATCAATGCCACTCCGGTGGGGATGGGGAATACTCGCGAGTCGCCATTGAATGAGAACGAGATTAACGCTCGATACCTCTTCGATATGATTTACGACCCTCCCGAGACTCGCCTGATGAAACTGGCAAAGGAGCGGGGAGCCCAAGTAATCCCGGGCATTGAGATGTTCGTGCATCAGGCGGCGCGTCAATTTGAGATTTGGACGGGGAAGCCGGCGCCCTGGGATGACATGCTGCGCGTAGTCACAGTCGCCTTGCAGGAGCGGGTGGCGGCGAAGAACGGAAGCAAGAGCAAAGTAAAGTGATCCAGATAGAGTTCAGACTTCTTGGATTTAGGGCGGAGCCGGGCCAGAGCGAAGACCACCAGGCTATTCTTGAGCCCACCCCCGTCCTCCCGCAGCTATCCCGCGTCGCGATGCGTCTGCAACGAAAAAGTTGCATTTTTCGCATCCATAGCGGTAATATGCAACATGGACGCAGCAGCAGGCGTCCAGTCTAGTCGCAGCACTGCCCATTCTTCCAAGGTTCAAGAGCCGTAACCAACTGTCACCAATGCTTGGGGTGAAAAAGTCTCGCCTCGCACCAGGTTCGGAGAGAACTTTATGTCGTGGTACGCTTACTGCCTCACTGAACAACAGACCCTAAATGGCTCTCGCGCTCGCCGCCCTTTCCTCCTGGAAGGGATTCAAGGCGTGAACGGAGCCGCCGTGCTGAGTTATCCCAGCGGAGAATTCACCGTAATTGTCAGCGAGTACGATCGCGATGGTTCGCAGCTCGGGGAGAAGCATGTCCTGGAGCATGCGCGAGTAGTGAGTGTTTGCTTTCGTAGCGGCACTGTGCTTCCCTTCCGGTTCGGCACGATCTTCGATACTGACGAAGCTTTGCGACAGGCAGTACGCGCCAACCGCCGTACCTTTGGCCAAAGCGTTGCTCGGTTGAAGGGCAAAGCGGAAATGCACTTAAAAGTGCTGGTCCGCGATGGATCGTTGCGAGCCGCGATGCCGGATGTGGTCTTGCCCGATACGGTTGGGGGCGAGTATCTGGTGAAATTGCGCGAGAAGGCTTCGAAGGACCGCGAACGTCAGACCAAGGCGCGCGCGCTTTCCGTCCAGGTGCACAAGCTATTCAATCCGCTTGAGGAAGAAATCAGTTGCAAGCGGGTGGACTCGGATGGAATGCTGATCGACATTGCCCACTTGATTGATTCCAAGTCTGTGGAAAAGTATCAAAACCGCTATAGCAGTGCGGCTAAGCAATTGAAGAATTGCGAACTGCTGATCAGCGGACCATGGCCGCCGTATCACTTCCTTCCTGGAAAGCTGCGAACGGTAGCTGGCAACTCTTAAAAGAAGTGGTCAGTGGTCAGCGCTGCTCACAGATTACTGGCCACTGACTGTCAACACCCGTAGTTTCAGCTCCCACCTTCAGTCCCGGACGTCAGACCTTCCGATGCCGCGGCAGTGGCGTGCAGCGAATGTGCAGTAATGTGCATTGTTCCGTTTGTCTCACTTCGAAATCGACGTGAAGTTTGGTAGGTGGTTTCGAGGCAAGTGCCGATTTGCCAATCATTTGCCTTCAGCGCGGCGGGTCGCTACAACCATAAATGCTTTGGCTGCGCAAGTGCATCTTGACCAGGCACGAAAAGAGGCCGCCGCCGCATGACCTTCACTTTCCGCCACTGTTTTCGACATCTCCTGTTAAACCGTTCCGCCCTGCGGAGCGGTGACCTGAATCGCCTTTCCTGACCGTCCTACCTCCTAGCCTCTTTTGAATGGCGGCCCCAGAAATGGGGCCGCTTTTTTTAGGATCAGTGATCAGTGATCAGTGGCCAGTTGTGGCGTGGAGAAACTGACCTGCACGGTGGAGGACCCTGGACTCATAATCCGAATCCCCTCAGCTCTGGCCAACATCCATAGAACTTCATGCGCCTTCCAATCGCCGCATTGTTTCTCGTGGCCACTTTGGCCATCGCCCAAACTCAAAATGCAACTAAGTCGTCTTACGAAAAGGACGAGCCGACAAAACCCGCAAAGCAATATCCGCCACAGCTTGTAAACGACTTGATTGCTCTGCGAGAGGCCGCGCTGGAAGACGAGTATGCCTATCGTCAGGTAGCACACCTCACGGAAAATATCGGGCCACGGCCGTCGGGATCGCCACAGGCTCAGGCTGCAGTCGACTATGTGGCTGCGGAATTGCGAAAACTTGGACTCGAGGTTCGCCTGGAAGAAGCGCGGGTTCCGCACTGGAATCGCGGGATGGAAACTGCGGAACTGGTTGAATTCCCCGGACAGGCGTCAGCAACCAAACAGAAAATTGTGCTGACGGCATTGGGTGGGAGCACGCCAACTTCCGCGGAGGGGTTGACAGCTGACCTTGTAGTAGTGAACAGCTTTGATGAGTTAAGGGGTCTGGGACGGCAGAGAGTAGCGGGAAAGATTGTGTTGTTCAATACTCGGTTCGACAAAGAGAAGGCCGCGGCTGGTTTTGCTTCGGAGGCATATGGAGAGGCGGTGGTCTACCGCGCGAAAGGCGCAAAAGCGGCTGCGCTAATGGGCGCTGTAGCTTCTCTGGTCCGTTCGGTCGGAGGCGCGGATTACCGGCTGCCGCATACGGGCTGGGGCGAACCGGCAGGGATACCGGCGGGAGCAGTCACCAGCGAGGACGCTGATTTGATTTCCCACCTTGTGACCCAGGGCAATGTGCGCCTGCATCTTGTATTGACTTCCGGAAATGGCCCCGACGTGTTGAGCTACAACGTAGTAGCGGACCTCAAAGGCTCTGAGCATCCGGAGCAAGTGATCATCGTCTCTGGACATTTGGACTCTTGGGATTTGGGGACGGGCGCGATCGACGATGCGGCTGGAGTCGCAGTAGCGATGGAAACCGCGGAACTGGTTCAACGACTGCATCTTCATCCTAAGCGGACAATTCGCGTGATTGCCTGGATGGACGAGGAAAATGGTGGACACGGGCACGATGCTTATGCCACCGCGCATAGAACCGAATTTCTCAACCACGTTGCGGCGATTGAAAGCGATTTTGGAGCGGCACATCCGTTGGGATTCGACGCCAAGATCAGCGCCAATGCTGTGCTGTGGCTTAAGCCCGCACAGGATATTCTGCGCAGCTTCGGTGCGAACCTGATCAAACTAACGAATGACAGTCCGGGAGCGGATATTGCGCCTCTGGTCCAGGCTGGGATTCCGGCATTCGGCATCATGCAGGATGGCCGAACTTATTTTAACTACCACCACACCGCCGCCGACACTCTGGACAAAATTGTTCCGCGAGAGTTGCGCGAAAACGCAGCGGCGATGGCGATAATGGGCTACGCGTTGGCTAACCTTCCCGAAACGCTGCCACGATAATCAGAGTCTCTGCTCGAAGATTTCCTCGATAATTGTTCAGGGAAAGGCTATGCGTCCTTTGTGGCAGTTGACGCATCTCAATTTGAGCGCATATCATTTTCGTTCGACTAAATGAGAAGAAAGATTCAGGAAGCGGCCCGGCCGCACGGTCATCATCCATGGATAAAAAGAAGTTGGAGTATTTCAGAAAGAGGCTGGAAGTGCGGCAGCAAGAGCTGCGCCGCACGGTCTCACGCACAGAACAGGACGGACGCACTGTCGACGAAGACTCGGCACAGGACATCGCGGATCGCGCTGCCAGTTCCTACACCAAAGAATTTCTTTTCCACCAGAGCAATAACGACCGCCAACTGCTAGCTATGGTCGAAAGTGCGCTGGACAGGATTCGCCAGGGAAGCTTCGGCGAATGCATCTCTTGCGGTAAAGAGATCAACGCGAAACGGCTGGAAGCAGTGCCGTGGACAAGGCATTGCATCGAGTGTCAGGAGAAGCTGGAGCAGGGCATACTGGAAGAGGCGCCGCGGTAGCGGCCGTTCAAGAGATGTGATCGGAATATGGTTCTTGACGAAGGTTCTCTGTTCACTGTACGATTTTGACTACCAGTTTGCTCTTCGGAGCAGACCTTGGATTTCATGAAGAGTGGCTGAGGGACGAGCCCAGAGAAGCCACGACAACCGGATCGGGAGGGAACTCCTGGTCGCCCGGTGTCAACTCTCGCCCGGAACAGGGGGAACATGAGATTCGGGGTGCCGCATTTTTAGCATCTCGTACCTCTTTTCCTTTTCTTCCGGAAAAGAGGTTTTGGTTTTTGGGGCATTTTTAGTTGGCTCGTCACGCGGCTACTCGAAACGAGTAGCTCATGCCCGGATATGGTTACGAATTGCGCTGCCGCGAATGCGGCAAGAGCTGGGGAAACCAGCCGCGTTCCGTCTGCGACGACTGCTTTTCTCCGCTGGAAGTTTTCTACGACTACGACGCGATTCGCGGCACATTCACGCGTCAGCAGATCGCCGCACGCGCGCCCAACATGTGGCGCTACGCGGAATTGCTGCCCCTGCCGGAAAACTATTCGCCCACCCTGCCCATAGGATTTACGCCGCTGCTGAATGCACCGCGGCTGGGAGAACGGTTGGGCACGAAGAATCTTTTCTTAAAAAATGATGCCGTCTGTCTGCCCACGTTGAGTTTCAAAGACCGCGTGGTGGCGGTGGCGCTGGCCCAGGCACGGAACTTCGGCTTTGATACCGTGGCCTGTTCATCGACTGGAAACCTGGCCAACGCGGTGGCGGCACAGGCTGCCCGTAATGGATTCCGTGCCTGGATCTTCATTCCCGCGGATCTTGAGCCGGCGAAAATTGTGGGTACGCAAGTCTTTGGCGCCAACCTGGTGCGGATTGCGGGGAGCTATGACCAGGTCAACCGGCTGTGTTCGCAGATTGCCGACGAACGCAATTGGGGATTCGTGAATGTGAACCTACGTCCCTATTACGCGGAAGGGTCAAAAACAGTCGGATTCGAAATCGCTGAGCAACTGGGCTGGCGGCTGCCGGACAACATCGTTGTCCCAATGGCGGGCGGATCGCTGATCACGAAAATCAAGAAAGCTTTTGGAGAATTGATCGAGTTGGGATTGGTTGAACCCAAACCGGTTCGGTTTTTCGGCGCACAGGCGACCGGTTGCTCGCCTATCTCGACGGCAATCAAAGCAGGCAATTCTGAGATAGAGCCTCAGAAGCCTTCCACTGTGGCCAGATCGCTGGCGATCGGAAATCCTGCTGATGGTCATTACGCGATCAAGACCATCTCCCAGACCGGGGGCTGGGCGGAAGACGTTTCGGATTCAGAACTAGTGGAATCCATCCAGCTCCTGGCAGAAACCGAGGGCGTATTCACCGAGACTGCGGGCGGAGTGACGGTTGGTACCGCCGATAAACTCTATCGGCAAGGGCGCATTCACCCCGATGAAACGACTGTGCTGTGCATCACAGGGAACGGTTTGAAGACTACGGATGTGCTCACCGGGAAATACGAAACCGAGGTACCGATTCCACCGAAGATTGCTGAGTTCGACAGGTATCTGGAAAGCAGGCTGGGAGTCGGGGAAAAGGATGTGCCCGCCACTGTGGAGGTTTGAGATGAACATCACCGTCCAGATTCCGACAGCATTGCGCCGCCATACTTCAGGCATCGAACGAATTACCTGCACGGCGGCAAATCTTGGAGAATTGTTTTCTGCGCTTGATCAGCAATTTCCTGACTTGAGGCCGCATCTTCGGGATGATGCAGGGCAGATTCGCCGATTCCTGAATATCTACGTCAACGAGGAAGACATCCGCTTTCTCGGCGGGAATACCTACGCCTTTCAGGATGGAGATGAAGTCCTTCTGGTGCCCTCGATTGCAGGCGGCCTCGCCTAATCTGGAAAAGCAAAAAGCCCTGTCCTTACGATTGGCGACATAGTCCTTTCTTCCGCTAGTGGATCCATGACCAATTTGACCGAGTTGCATCCAATACGGGTCTAGGGTAATCTAACTAACTGGTTAATTAAGTGAAGAGCGTTGCTGTAAAATCACGACTCGGAACGCGGGGCCGCCCTGAGGAAAGCCGCGCCGCCATTCTCCAGGCGGCGGTGGGTGAGTTTTCCCGGGAAGGTGTTGCAGGCGCGCGCACGGACGCTATCGCTCGCTCCGCGCGAGTGAATAAGGCGTTGCTCTATTACTATTTCAAAGACAAAGAAGCACTTTATGGCGCGGTGCTTGACCAGGTTTTCGGAGGGCTAACTAAGGCCATCCAGCATGCGCTTTCGCAAGACTTGCGTCCCAGAGAAAAATTACTCGCCTATGTGGGCGCTCATTTCGATTACATCGCCAGCCACCCGCAGTATCCCTCGATCGTGCAAGGCGAGATGATGCGCGCTGGCCGTGGGCGCAGCGTCCAGTTCGAACGAATCACCCGGCAGTACTTCCAGCCGGTATTCTCCAGGGTGGGAGCACTGCTTGAACAAGGAATGACTTCCGGAGAATTTCGGGCCGTCGATCCCGCACACTTCATCCCTTCGATGATTGCAGTGATTGTGTTTTATTTCAGCAGCGCTCCAGTATTTCGCCTGCTGAGCGGGGCTGATCCAATGTCGCCGGAGCGGATCGCCGAACGGCGGGAGGCAGTGCTGGACTTCATTTCAGCGGCGCTGTTCCGGCAGCGTCATCAGAAATCGCAAGGAGGGCGGAAGTGAGCGTCCGCAATAAATTCTTGATCATTCTGGGTGTGATTTTTGCGATCTCATTGTCCTACTACTTGTTCTCCACGCCGCGATCGAAAGACCTGGTGCTGATCGGCACGGTGGATTCCAACCAAGTGGTGGTGAGCCCGCAAATTCAGGGCAGAATTGTAAAACTCCTGGTGGATGAGGGCACGCAGGTGAAACAAGGTGATTTGATCACGCTTCTTGATCCATCAGAGTTGCAGGCGCAAGAGCGCGCGGCGAGTGCCATGACTTCCAGCATGCGCTCAAAAGTGGCGGAAACTCGGGCAAATCAGCAGGCGACCACAGGCACCACGTCGAGCGATGTAACCAACGCGCAAGCCCGCGTCGAGGCCGCTCGCGCACAGTTGGCCCAGGCCGAAGCAACGCTGCAACGAGTTCAAAGTGACAGCCGCCGGATGATCGAACTGGCGAAACAAGGAGTTGCTTCCGATCAAGACCGGGTTCAGGCGGAAAGCAACCTCAAGGTGGCCCAGGCGAACGTGCAGTCGCTCGAAGAGCAGGTAAGGTCGGCGGAAGCTGATTTGAACGCGGCCGTCGCACGTACCCATCAGGCGAATGCTGCGCGGAGTACAGTCGAATCTACACGAGCTCAGTTGTCGAACGCGGAAGCGCAGCGCATGCAGGCGCAAGTTCGTCTTGGCTACGCGAAAATTCTCGCGCCGGTGAGTGGCACAGTTTCGGTGCGCGCCGCTCGCGAAGGGGAAGTGGTCAATCCCGGGCAGGCGATTGTGACAATTGTCGATCTCAGTGATACCTGGGTTCGGGCAGCGATTCCCGAGACTTATGCCGATTACATCGGCCTAGGAGATACGCTGCGTGTACGACTCCCGGGGGGCACGGTTGCGTCCGGGAAAGTGTTTTTCAAGTCAGCCGAGGCGGACTTTGCCACGCAACGCGACGTCAGCCGGCGCAAACGCGATATCAAGACCATTGTGTTGAAGGTTCGTCTGGACAATCCTCGAGGCGCGTATGTGCCGGGAATGACGGCCGAGGTGCTGGTTTCGCCGCAACAGCTCAAGGGAATGCCTGAAAAACAGAATGTCTCGGCGGAGCAGCAACGGTGATTGCCAACGCGAACTCTCGCAGCGATGAACCAAATAGCGGGTCTCGCCCCGACGGGCGGGACACCGCCACTGCGAATGCCATCGAGGTCGAGCACATTGTGAAGAAGTACGGTGAGTTCACCGCGGTGGGTGATGTTTCCTTCAGCGTGAAGGAAGAAGAGATTTTCGGTCTCCTGGGTCCAAACGGCGCGGGCAAATCTACGCTGATCCGGATGATGACGACGTTGATCCCGATTACTTCCGGTAAGGCGCGCATCGCCGGACACGACGTGCAGAAAGAAGCGGACGCCGCGCGACGGGCGATTGGCGTGATTCCGCAAGCATTAACCAGCGACCTCGATCTGACCGTGGAAGAGAATATGAATATCTACGCCAAGCTCTACGACGTGCCAGCGAAAAAGCGTAAAGCGGCGATTGACGAATTGTTGGAACTGGTTGACCTGACCAAGTGGCGCTCGGCACAAACCAAGACCCTCTCCGGTGGAATGCGGCGGCGGCTAGAGATTGCGCGCGGGTTGGTGCACAGTCCGCGCATTTTCTTTCTGGACGAGCCCACAACCGGGCTGGATCCAGTTTCGCGCGTGGCAGTTTGGGAGATGCTCACTAATATCAAGAGCAATCGCAAACTCACAATTTTGATCACTACGCACTACATGGACGAAGCTGACCGCCTTTGTGACCGCATCGCCATTGTCGATCACGGCAAACTGGTGGCGCTCGATTCTCCTGCGGCGCTGAAAGCAAGCGTGCCCGGATCGAATGTCATCGAGGTTCAGTTCAATAACGCGCCGCCGGATTGGGAACAGCGGCTGCACAATCTGAGCGGCGTGACTTCCATAAAGCACGAGGGCGCCGGCATGTATCGCATTCTGACCAGTGATGGTTCTCGCACAACGACTGAACTGGTGGAGATGGCGGTGCACGGTGGCGTTGCGGTGAAATCACTATCGGTGCAAAACACAACGCTGGACGATGTATTCGTCCACTACACGGGACGGCAGTTGCGCGACGAACTGGTGAAAGCTTACAGCTTTGTCATGCCGTCCAGACCAGGATTACAGCCATGAACCGGATGCTGGCTATCATCGAGCGCGAAATGCGCAAGTTCTTCCGATCACCGGCGCTGATGATGGCGTCCATGATTTTTCCTTTGGTCCAGCTTCTGGTATTGGGTAACGCTTTTGGAGGAAAGATTCGCGACGCCAAACTTGGGATCGTCGATCAGGATGGAGGCACTCAGGCACTGAAGGTCCGTGAAGCATTTGATTCCGTCCGCGCCAACGTGCGCACCTTCGAGCCCATTTATTACGACAATGACAAGCAGGCAATGGAGGACGTGCGCAACGGCAAGATCCAGGGCGCCGTGATTATTCCTCCTCAATATTCACGGCGAGTCTATGAGGAAAACCATCCCCGAATCGCGTTGATCGTGGACAACAGCGACAACTTCATGAGCTCAGCCCTGGAGGGCAAACTCACTGAACTGACCAACGCCCTCAATCAGCCTGCGGTCGAACCACGCCTTTTGCAGAAGACGGCGCTGGAAGTTGTGGAACTCTATCCGTATATCGAATACATGAAATTTTTGCTCCCCGGATCAATCGCGCTGGCCATGTTCGTTTCGGTGATGATCGGCGGCGGCATGCTCTATATCGACGATAAGGCTCGCGGCGTTCACGAGGGTTATCTGGTCACACCCATCACGAAGACAGAGCTGGTATTCGGACTGAACGCGGCGGGAGCGATCAAAGCCGTGCTGACGGGAGTGGTGATCACCGTCATCGGTTCGCTTCTTTCCGGAGTGAATACGCTTTTCAATCCTGCCACGGCTGTTGGTCTGTTGCTGATGATTGTGCTGACCTCGCTGGCCTTCAACACCATGATGTTTCTACTCATGGTGCGGGTGGAAGACCCGCTGGTGCCGCGCGCTATATTCGGCATACTCAATACGTTGCTATTTTTTCCCAGCGGCTCGATTTATCCTATCCAGGCATTTCCTTTTTGGCTGCGAGCCATCGCCAAAGTAGATCCGTTTACCTACGCTGTCCATGGATTCAAGGCTCTACTGTTGAAGGAAACCGGCCTGGTAGCGGTGGTTCCAGACATGATTTATCTATCGATATTTGCCGTGGTTACGCTGACCGTGGCTACGCCGTTGTTCAAACGAACGCTGTAGGGATCTTCGAATTACGAATTACGATTGTCGATTGAAAAACCTTTGGATATTCAAATTGTAAATCGAAATCGGAAGCCGGAAATTCTTGGCTGATTCCGCTATGCTTGTTTCAGCTATGACACTGATAGATGCAAAGCAGTATGACTTCGCCCGCGACCGGCGCCGCCGCATTCGAATTATTTCGGCATTGATTGTCATTCTTGGGTTGGGTTGGCTGGTTTGGTCGCATCGCAACTGGCCGGAAGAACGGGTGGCAAGCCAATTCTTCGACGCCCTCCAAAAACAGGACTATGAAACAGCGTACGGTATCTGGATGCACGATCCTCAGTGGAAACAGCATCCGGGAAAATACTCGCAGTATCCTTTCAATGAGTTCTATCGCGACTGGGGTCCAGGTGGCGAGTGGGGGCTGATTAAGTCTTACAAAATCTACGGATCAGCCACGCCCAAGGGTGGAGGCAGTGGAGTGGTTGTGGAAGTGGTCGTAAACAATCGTGCCGAACACGCCCGCGTGTGGGTGCAGAAATCGGACAAGACACTATCGTTCTCGCCTTTCTGAATTCGCGACTAGTGATTCCGCTCCATTGAGGAAGTTTCTGCTATGCGCGTCGCGGCAATCTATGACATTCATGCCAACCTTCCCGCACTTGAGGCTGTACTCCAAGACATTCGTCAGGCAGGAGTAGATCAGGTAGTGGTCGGGGGCGACGTGCTTCCCGGGCCGATGCCGAATGAAACGATGGCATGTTTGCTGAACCTCGATGTTCCAGTGCAGTTCATTCAAGGCAACGGCGACCGTGTAGTGCTTGCACAGATGAGAGGCACGGAGTCGAGCGAGGTCCCAGAGCAATTTCGAGAGGGCGTGCGCTGGGTGGCGGGGCAGTTGCATCCCGAGCACGAGCGCTTGTTGGCTGGCTGGCCGAAAACATGCCGTGTCGAAATTCGCGGGTTAGGTGAGGCGCTGTTTTGCCATGCTACACCGCGAAACGACACTGAGATGTTTACCCGTCTTACGCGTGAAGACCGTCTCTTACCGGTCTTTGAAGGACTCAACGTACCTGTGGTGGTCTGCGGTCATACTCACATGCAGTTTGACCGGATGATCGGAAGGACTCGAGTTTTAAATGCCGGCAGCGTGGGAATGCCGTTTGGAGAACCAGGCGCCTATTGGCTCCTACTTGGACCTGACATTCAACTTCGGCATACGCCCTATGATCTCGCGAAAGCTGCCGGGCGCATTCGAGACACCAAATATCCACAAGCGCATCAGTTTGCCGCAGGGAATGTCTTGCGACCTCCATCCGAGGAAAAATCGCTTGAAGCATTTTCCCGGGTCGAATTGAAGTAGTCAGGGAAGGTGGCGCCGCTGGGCTAGACCTTGCCCACGTGGTCGAGCGTCTTCAGCAAAGATGCTTCGTCGCCTACGTTCAGGCAGGTTTTCGATCTTTCAATCTGTCGCATCAGACCACACAGCACTTTCCCTGGTCCAACTTCCACCAAGGTTTGTATCCCTTTCGAGACGAGCAATCGCATGGACTGCTCCCATTTGACGGGTCCCGTCACTTGACGGAGCAGAGCGTCGCGACTGCGGTCTGCATCCTGGAGAGCGGCGGCATCCACATTGCAAACGACCGGAAGATCCGGGGTTTGAAAACTGATGGCAAGCAAATCCTTAGCGAGCCGGTCCTGAGCTGGTTTCATCAATGAACAGTGGAACGGGGCACTCACCGGAAGCAATTTGGCGCGTTTCGCACCGCGCTCGTCGGCCAGTTTGGCGGCGCGTTCGACCGCGCTTGCGTGACCTGAAATTACAATCTGTTCTGGCGAGTTGATGTTTGCCGGCTCACAAACTTCGCCCTGCGATGCATCGGTGCACACCGCTGTGACCTTCCCCAGATCCATTCCCAGGATCGCCGCCATAGCGCCCACGCCTACGGGGACGGCCTCCTGCATGTACTTTCCGCGATTGCGCACGGTGCGAACGGCGTCGGCGAAGGTGATTGTCCCGGCGGCAACGTGGGCCGAGTATTCTCCCAGACTGTGGCCGGCGACGAAGCTGGGAGTGATGCCTTTTTCCTTGAGCACGCGCCAGGCGGCGACCGACGCGGTAAGGATAGCCGGCTGCGTGATCTCAGTCATCCGCAGTTGTTCTTCCGGACCTTCAAAACAAAGTTGCGAGAGCTTGTAGCCGAGAGCCGTGTCAGCTTCTTCAAACGTCTGACGCGCAACAGGATATTTTTCTGCCAGGTCTTTCCCCACGCCAACGGCTTGCGATCCCTGGCCGGGGAAAAGAAAAGCTATGAGGGGCTGAGGGTTGGTCATGAGAAATCGGCACTTAGCATTTAGCACTTAGCATTTAGCCACATCGCATTGCGCAGGTGTCAGATCTTCACTGCTATTGTGCCGTTGTGCTCATCGCAGTCGCTCGAATAGCCGCCAGCTCTTTTTCAATCTTGTCATTAATTTTGCGCTCGGCGAATTCCGCGGCGACCCGAATTGCGTTCTTGATGGCGTTGGCGTTGGACGATCCGTGGGTAATGAAACAGACTCCCTTCACGCCAAGCAATGGAGCACCGCCATACTCGGTGTGGTCGAGGCGTTTCTTGAAATCGGCAAACGCGCTGCGCGAGAGCAGATATCCCACCTGCCGCGTGATGGTCGTCTTCAAGGTTTCTTTCAATGTAGCGCGCACCAGGTTGGCCACGCCTTCAGAGGTCTTTAACGCTACATTGCCCACAAATCCGTCAGCAACGATGACGTCCACCTGGCCGCCATAGAGGTCGCGTCCTTCTACATTTCCTACAAAATTCAGCGGAAGCTGTTTCAAGAGTTGGAAAGAATCGCGGGTTAGCTCGTTGCCCTTGGTTTCTTCCTCACCAATGGAGAGCAATCCCACACGCGGACGCTTGGTTCCGAACATGCTGCGAAAATAGATTTCGCCCATTACGGCAAACTGCTCGAGGTTGTGTGGTTTGCAATCTACATTGGCGCCTACGTCGAGCAAGATGGCGACAGTATTGACGGCGGTCGGAAAAACTGCGGCCAGCGCTGGCCGATCTACACCAGGAATGGCGCCGAGCACCATCTTCGCGGCGATCATGGCGGCGCCGGTATTGCCTGCGGTGATGAAACCAGCGGCACGACCTTCACGAACCATTCGCAGGCCCACTCGCAGCGAAGAATCCCGTTTGGCGCGCACTGCCTGAACCGCCTTGTCCTCCATGGTGATGACTTCGGTGGCAGGCACGATGTCCAGAGGCAGTCCGGATGCGGCAGGATAGCGGGCAAGCTCAGCCCGGATGGGTTCCTCACGGCCGACTAAAGCGACGCGAACATCATAATGTCGCGCCGCCTGAATCGCGCCTTCGATTTCAGGCCGCGGTGCGCGGTCCGAACCCATCGCGTCCAAAGCTATGACGCTTGCCATGTGGTAGAGAAACTAGCTGGCTTCTTCGACGTTCACAACTTCACGGCCTTTGTAATAGCCGCATTTAGGACAGGCGCGATGTGGCATCTTACGCTCGTGACAATTCGGGCATTCGGAGAGTGCGTGGCTTTTGAGTGAATCATGAGCGCGCCGGCTTCCGGTACGCGCCTTGGAGTGTCGCCGTTTTGGATTTGGCATGAAATTCCTCTTTAAGATCAGTGTTCCAACTTGTTACGAATTTCTTTCAGCGCTGACCAGCGTGGATCTTCCAGCGGTTCGGCGCAAGAGCATTGCTCTGTGTTCAAGTTCTTACCGCAGTGCGGGCAAAGTCCCTTGCAGTCTTCGCGGCAAATTACCTTCAGGGGAAGCGCCAGCAGCACCTGCTCCCGAACTGCATCTTCCAGCAGCAATCCCTCGCCCTGATAGTAGCTCACTTCGGCTTCGGTAGTGGTCACCGACAGCTCTTTCTGTCCGGCGTCGACTCCCAGCGGGCGGTACAACAAATCGAAGTTGCGTGCGACCGGCTGCACCACCGGTTCAAGGCAGCGGGCACAGGCCAATTCAAGGGCGGTCGCGACCTCACCCTTCAGGCGTATGTCCCTTATTTTCTGATGCTTCCCGTGATGCTCCTCGATCAACTCGGCGCGGCCGGCAGCCTCAAGGCCACCCCGCTGGCTGATGTCCGGTCCAAAGTCGATGGCGCCTGCGGGATACTCCTCCTCGAAATCAAGAGGCTGGAGTTCCAACTGATGAATTTCGATGAACATAGGGAATCCTCCGCGCCCCAACCCCGATGCCACGCAGGCCGCGGAAGCACGCTCAGAGGCGCAAGTTTTCCAGGCAGCAACATTAAAGAATAAAGGGCGTTGGAGAGGAGTGTCAAGGAAAGTACGGGCGCCAGCGTGGCGGTCAAGTGGTGTCTCCCAGTTGCGAATGAATCTTTAGTTTCTCAAGCCCAGCGAATCCACGACGCCCATAGCCGGGGGGAACTTCATTTTCTTGTACCCGACCTATTCTGGGCAGATCTGGGAAATGTCTTGTGGAAGGCAGTCCGGATCGGTCGAACATCAAGGGCAGCGGCGATGTCCGGCCTAGCATCCATCAGAGACCTCAAGATCCCGACTTCCGCTTCCGAAGATTTATTGCAGCTGGGCCTGGAAATTGCGTTCGCTCATGACCAAACCGTATACGACAGGCTATACGTAGCGCTGGCAGTGCAATCGGGCAGCGTCGTGATGACCGCGGATGAGAAGCTGGCGAACGCGCTAGCCGCGTACTTGCCAGTCAAATGGCTCGGCTCATTCTTTTGAGGGTAGCGCTCACTTCCACTTGCCAGTCCCCTCCACGATGGTGATGTAGCGATTGAGAGGCAGATCGGTAAAACGCTCGACGGCGCCGCTTGGCTGCGGCCATTTGACCTCCACCCAATCGATCTTCGAACGACTTCCAATTCCCAACACCACTCGAGGATCGTGGGAAGATAGAAAACTGCCGCCGCCCACTTTCATTCTGTTTCGCTTCAGATCGCCGGCCTGATATGTGATCCGGGCGCCCTCCGCATCAGGATTTGATTTAGTGCCTACCAGTTTTACTCCGAGCCAATGGTTCTGAGTTCCAATGTTATTGCGGAGCAGAACGGGAGCGCCGTCGTTGACTGAAATCAGCACGTCAGTGGCGCCATCGTTGTTGAAATCTCCAATAGCCAGACCACGAGCTGAGAATGATTTGGCAAAGACCGGTCCACTCTGCTCACTTACGTTCCTGAAACCGCCGCCTGTGTTTTGGAAGAGCAAGGGAGGCTCTTTGTATTTGACCTGACTCGAAAACTCTTCTACCAGATCATCAGGAAATCCGTTCGCCAAAAACAGATCGACGTTGCCATCGTTATCGTAGTCGAAGAATTTTAATCCCCAGCCGCTCATCCAGCGTGTAGCCATGCCGATCCCTGCGGTCATGGCTTGATCATCAAACGTCTGATCGCGGTTATTTTGGTATAGCGAGAAAATCTCTTCATCAATATTGGCGACAAACAGGTCCATCCATCCATCTTCATTGAAATCGGCGGAATCCACTCCCATTCCAGAGCGCGCTCGCCCCTCGGCGCTGTAGCCTACGTCTGCTTGCAGTCCCATCTCCTCGAATCGTCCGCTGCCCTGATTCACAAATAAGAAATTGGCGACGGTGTCATTCGCCACGAAGAGGTCCATGCGTCCATCGTTATTAATGTCCGTGGCTACCACACCCCAGCCTTTGCCCAGGTGCTTTGCTATTCCGGATTGCTGACTTACATCGGTGAAGGTTCCGTCGCCATTGTTGTGAAACAGCCAACTCGGCATCGGTTTGAAGATGCGTGGAATGCAATAGTGACGTTTACCGTCTTTGGCTATGCCACAACCGCTGGCCTTATCGAACTGAGCAAATTGACAGACGAATAGGTCGAGCCGGCCATCATTATCGTAATCGAACCAGACGGCGCTCGAAGTCCAGCCGGGTGCGGCGACGCCGGCTTTGTCGGTGACATCGGTGAAGGTGCCATCCCCGTTGTTGTGATACAGAATGCTTTTGCCGTATTGAGTTACATAGATGTCGGAGAAGCCATCGCCGTCATAGTCGCCGACTGCCACTCCCATTCCGTAGCCGCCCGCACCGACGCGGGCCTTCTCGGTTACATCCGTGAAAGTGCCATCGCGATTGTTGCGATAAAGCGCGTTTCGCAATGGGCGCGGAGGATTGTAGAAATCACATTTGCCGCTGTTGACCAGGTAAATATCCATCCAGCCGTCATTGTCGTAATCGAGAAAGGCGCAGCCGGCTCCCGTGGCCTCAGGCAAATACTTCTCCGCAGATTTCCCTGCAGTGTGGACCCAGGTTATGCCACTTACCGATGACGGAATTTCCTCGAAAGCGTAAGTGGCGGGGACAGCGGCAGCCAAACGAGAAAGCCCGCTGAACGCGATGCTGCCGGCCAAGCCGCGCAGAAAAAGGCGGCGGCTAAATGGGAATGATTGTCGGAATGGCAACGAACTTTTTTACCACATCCGGCGTGATTTCGGGCCCAGTCGTGTCAAGAC
>Ga0070698_100000011_pt1 | contig 116801 bp, 105 predicted proteins | sample KBSK1502metaG_FD_65477 | JGI IMG/M metagenome (GOLD analysis project Ga0070698, IMG submission 65477) | Corn, switchgrass and miscanthus rhizosphere microbial communities from Kellogg Biological Station, Michigan, USA - KBS K1-50-2 metaG | ecosystem: Host-associated > Plants > Roots >... | reverse complement strand
AGCCGCCCGCCAGCCACCACGCCATTGTCTGCCATAAGCCGCGATCATGCCGGCCACCAGCCAGAACGCCACGGAACGACACACCCCGAAACCAAGATCAACTTAGGCTGAGTGGCATTGAGTCCTGGCTGGGCTCCGCGCCACCTACAGCCACGTGTTCCTCGACGAGTTCCAGGACTGCACCATCAGCCAGTACACGCTCGTCCGCCAGGCCTTCCACGGCACAGGAACCATCCTCACCGCCGTCGGAGACACTAAGCAGCGGATTATGGGCTGGGCCGGGGCTGTGGACGGGATCACCGAGACCTTCGCCAACGACTTCCGCGCCGCCCGTCTCAGCCTCTACCAAAACTTCCGGTCCCAGCCGCGCCTGCGGCGGATGCAAAACCGCATGGTCGCCGTCATGGACCCCGCGGCTGCTGTCCCCGAAGCAACCCTTACGGGTGACGGCGGCGAAATCCGGATCGTGAGCGCGGCCGATGAATGGCAGGAAGCAGCGCAGATCACCGCCTGGATCCAGTCGCTGATCTGGTCAGACACTCCTGCGTCCCAGATCGCCGTCCTGTTCCGCAACCAGCCCGAACTGTACAGCCCGGCATTGTCCCAGGCCCTCGAGAACGCGGGAATCCCCTCCCGCAATGACCAGGAACTCCAGGATCTGGCAGTCCAGCCCCTGACCAAACTGCTGGTCGCATACCTGGAAACGCTAGCCGGGATAAGGAACCCCGCAAGCTACGCGCGCCTCCACCGCAGCAAGCTCTTCGACGGGCAAGACGAAGACCAGCATTTCCGTATCCGTGTCTCCTGGGACGCACACCTCCAGCATGCCCGCGCCCTCGTCCAGGGCAACAGCAGTCGCTTGTCCGACAGGGCCCTGCTTAATGAGCTGGCTGCCGGGTTCTTGAGCTTCTTCGGAGCCCCGGCAATTGCCGCGCTCGCTCCCGAGTACGAGTCCCCCGGGCGGGCAGAACAGATTACCAGGGACGTCATTGACCGTATCGGGGAGATGCTCGCCTCCGGCAGCGCTCCCGCTGAAACACTGGAACTGCTCGCCGCCGAGAGCGGCGTGCGGGTCATGTCGATCCACAAGAGCAAGGGACTCGAATTCGACGCGGTCGTCATCCCGGCAGTCGAACACGAGATGTTCTTCGGAGACCACAGTGAAGCCAGAGCTGCATTCTTCGTGGGAATCTCCCGGACCAGAAGCCATCTCCTGCTTACGCACGCCAGCACCCGCCAGCGGCCGCCCGAAGCCCGGCACTGGAATGTTAACCGGCGCCCGTACCAGGAGTTCCTCGGCTACGCACGCGAACCCGGCGAGCCGCCGACGTGATGAACCAGAAGTCCGCAGGCCGCTGCACGGGCGGGCAAACCGGCCGAAAAGCAGTCTTGAAATCCCTGGCCCCCCGCAGCGGAAGCGCCGAACTAGTCAGCCAGAACACTAATCTGGCGCGCAGCTGGCACAGGTCGGCGTATGCAAAAGCCTTTGAGGCGAGGCGCCTCAGTCCCCGGTGCGCCGCAGGCAGGCGATCGGCCTTAGAGGCGTAGCTGATAGCGTGATGGACCTTGCTTGACGCACCGCAACAGACTTTCCACAGACGGCCACGGTAACCGCCGTAATATGTGCGCGTCGTCGCCAGCGGCGAGTCTTGGGAGAAGTGCAGAACTGGTTGATCTGCGCCAATGATGACGGCGTACGTCCCCACCGGGTTAGTTGCGCCGATTCGGCGATCTGAATGAAACCGGGAGGCGCCAGTACAAGCGGGCTGCTGACTTTCCGTGATGCCCAGACCATGACAACGGACCTGCACGTCCAGGTTGGCTGGTCGCCGCCGCGGCCGGTCGGAACTGGATTGGGTTCAGCGCCCCGGCGTCGTGCCGCAGGATGGCCAGCCGCCGCCCAAGAGCCAGCCGGGCGTCGGTCACCCGTGCGGGCGTCCTCATTGCACGCCATCCCCGCCGCAGCCGGCGCGGCATACCGGGTGGAGGGTCAGGCTCACGCGATGGTCGCTCCTCGGCTTGTGAAAGACCATCGGCGATCGGCAAGGACGTGACCTGCGGCTATCTGCCCTGTGCCCAATACGTGTCCAGAAGGGTCTCCCGTGGGCACGTTTCCGCTGGTCAGCGCCAGATGATTCAACGCCCTCCGGAGCCGTGAGCGCAGGTTCGAATCCTGCCGAGGGCACTCGAACACAGCTAGCGAAGTCAGCGCCTGAATTGCGGTAACGCCCCGATAGCGGTGGTGCTCGTTCCGCCACTGTGCGTCATCGAAGGTCGCCTGGCGCCGGTATCCGCGCCCTATCCGCGGCCGGGGAACCGCGGCTCGCGGGCCCGTCCGCGCGATCGAAAGCACGATCGAAGCGGTCGTCATCGGCCCTCCTCATCGTTGTAATTGCCGTCCGGCGCTCTCGGTTCGCCGCGTTCGGCTCTCCCACCGCCTGCCGGACACCATCACTTCCGCCCCGCACCCGGTCCCCGAGCGAGTGCCCGCCCCGGCGGCCGACGAGGCCCCGCCATAACGGATCAGCGGGCCAGAGCCCGGCGGCGCCTGCGGGGCGGCTGATCGGGGGCCGGGACGGTGGCCGCGACCGGCAGCCGGGACGGGGGCTTGACCTCCGCCAGCCGCAGGTAGGTGACCAGGTGCTGGCCGCCCCGGGTGGCCAGGCTGGCCAGCACCTGCTGCAAGTCGGCGACGTCGCGGGCCACGGCGGTGATCACGTAGTCCATCTCGCCGGCCACGTTGTCCGCCGCGATGATCTGCGGCAGCGCGCGGATATGGTCCTCGAAGATGCGGGTGGACCGTGCGTCGTGCCGGCTGAGCGAAGCCGTCACGTACACCTGCAGCGGAAACCCGGCCGCGACGGGGTCGAGTTGGGCGCTGATGATGCGGATGACGCCGGACTCCTTCAGCCAGCGGACCCGGTGCAAGGTGGCCGCGGGGGACAGCCCGGCCAGGCGGGCAAGCTCGACATTCGTGCAGTCCGCGTCGGCCTGCAGCGCAGTGAGCAGCGTGACGTCAATTTCGTCAAGTTCAACGGCCATATAGCAATATATTATGTCGCTAAGATGGCACACTGGCCAAATCCTGTACATGCGGGAGCGACCATGGCCGCATGAACAGCAACCGTCGCCACACCTTCGCCGCACTCATCAGCGCCGGGCTGCTCTGGGGCACCACCGTGCCGTTGTCCAAGCTGGCCCTGCACTGGCTCCCGCCGGGCTGGCTCACTGTCGTGCGCTTCGCCGTGGCCGCCGCGATCCTGCTGCCGGCCGCGCGCCACCAGCTGCGGGCCGCATTCCGGCCCGCGGTGCTGGCCTCGGGGGCGCTGGGCTACGGCGGGTCGGTCGCCATGCAGAACGCCGGCATCACCCGGACCAGCGTCACCCACGCCGCCCTGCTGATCGGCACGGTCCCGGTGCTGGTCGCGATCATCGCGGCGGTGTGGCACCGCGCCGTGGCGCGCCCGGTGGCCTGGGCGGGCTTTGCGCTGTCGCTGGCCGGCGTCGGCCTGGTCACCGGCGGCCGCGGCGGCGGGGCGAGCGCCGCCGGGGACGCGCTAGTGCTCGCGTCGCTGCTGCTGTCGGCCACGTTCACCGTGGCCCAGGCCCGGCTGCTGCGCGGCCGCGACCCGATCGTCATGACCGCCGTGCAGTTCCTGGGTGCCACCCTGGCCGCGCTGCCGTTCGCGGCGGTCACCGAGGCCTGGCCGGCCATGCCCGGCACCGCGGGCCCGGTTCTGGCCACCGCAGCCCTGACGGCCGGCGGCACGCTGCTGCCCTTCGCCCTGTTCGCCTACGCGCAGAGCAGGGTGCCCGCCGAGGTGGCCGGGGCCTTTCTCAACATCGAGCCGCTGGTCGGGGCCGTCGCGGGCGCGGTGTTCTTCGGTAACCCGGCCGGGCCGGAGCAGCTCACCGGCGGGCTGGCCATCCTCGCCGGCATCGCGCTGAGCAGCCTGCCGCTGCTGGCGGGCGGCCGCGCGGCGCGGCGGGGGTCAGGGAATGACCCAGTCCCCGCCGCGCATGAGATCGCGGCCGGCCAGCTCGTTGGCCTCGCGCCAGACCTGGAGGCGCCACGGGCGGATGTGGAAGTAGGCGTAGCCGTCGGTCAGCTCGCGCGGGTCGAAGCCGGCCTTGACAGCGAAGGCGTCACCTGCGGCAGGCGGAATGTCGGCCGCCGCGGCTACCGCCTGCACGGTCCCCTCGATCAGCACCAGGTCGCGGGCCGGGCCGATGCCCAGCCGGACCTTGCCCGTGGCCTGCAGGTTGCGGCCACGGGCCGCAGATTGTTGATGCCGGGATGGCGCATCTACTGCCCATCCACCCGCAGTCATCAGCTGGCCTGAGAACCTTGGCATAACCGCGCTACGGCGAACTCCGAAGCTGAAATCCTCGTGATCTTACGGAGTGGGCGCCGAATCGCGGTGGCGCTAACACGCTCATCGAGGAAATCGGTCACCATCGGCGGCCGGACGCCCAGCGTGACTCCTGGCCCGAACAGCCCGGGCACCATCGCAGCATCCGCGTAACTGGTCCCGGTCACCACGACAACGGGCGCTGATGTGACGCCCGCCGCCATAAGGGCGACAGCCCTGTGGTGACCATCCCTGAGCAGGAACCGGCCGCCCAGTTCGACTACTGTCACATACGGCGATCCGGGGCCGACGATGAAGGTGATTGAACCCCCTGTCGGCCCGAGGCTGCCTTGAACCTGCTGGACGCGCAGGTTCGGGTTAAGTGATGTGAGGGTTGCCCCGCGCCCGTCCGCATCCGCCGTGAGGTCTATGGGGAAGGGCGGCTGTTGGGCGGGAAGGCAGAGTTCAAGCAGCTCAGGCGAGCCCTTGGCAATACCGGTCACCAGCTTATCGAGGCCGTCGCTGACCACCATCTTCTGCAGCACGATCACCTTGCCGAGGTCGACATACTGCGGCCGCCATGAGGCGCCTGGGAAGGCCGCCTGGATGTCCTGCCGCGCCGCAACCTCGGTCAGCACGACATCCCCCTCGGCGTGGGGAAGAATGGCCGACTGCGGCTCGAAGGGCGCACGCGCCGCCACGGCTTCCCGGGCAGCCCGCGCCTTTACCTGGAGTTCTGCGGGAACTGGGAACGGTCCAGCGCCGTATCGTCCCGCCGACAGCGCCTGGAGCGCCTCGGGTTCCTCTAGCCAGCCAGTGAGCCAGCGGACGTTCTCCTGTGCGGGCTCGCCCGGCGCCAGGCCCCCAGGGACGCCGAACTCATGGTCGAACAGCTCAGACATGAACCTGTGCATCCCTTCTGGGCGCACGCCAAGGCGGGCGGGGGAAGGATGATGACTTTGGCCACCCCTTATGCGGCCAGGTCATCACGCACCCTGTTAGGGTTCATGCTGCATCTCCGAATGCGCAATCACCCCGGTTCGGCGCCGACCCCGGTCGGTATCTCCGGACCGGGGTCGATTGCGTCCGGGGCCATCGTACTCCCGGAAACTACACGCCTGTAAGTCGCCCGCCAGAACCCTGGCCGCCGGCCGAGGTGCAAGCGGGCCGGCTACCCTCTGCCAGCCTGTCCTGGTCTACCGCGCCCTCGATCCGTCCGATTCTGGGAGCAGGATGGGAGCGACGCGGCGCGGGCAGGCGCGCTCAGACACGCTCAGATGCGGCAACCGAGGTCGCATGCACGACGACGACCTGCGCAAACGTTAGCGATCAGGCACTCCGTGCGTGCGGACGTGCACCAAGTTGTGGTTCTGGATATCGTGGGTTCGATGCAAGATCAATTCCCTGCTGAGTCTGAATCGATCGGATGTGTCCGGAGGCCGCGACCCGGACGGTGCGGAGCCCTTGCGTCAGTGACCTCAACCCGCCGCCCGCCCGCCGGGTTCGCACCGCGTAGACCGGCCATTCGGCAGTGAATTACCCCGGATCGGCGGCGAGAGGGCAAAGAGCCATACCAAGAGCCAACGGCCACCGTGATCGGCCGATGCCAGGCCACAAGCAGCGACAGAACACGCAGGTAATCCCAGCATGCAGCCATGTCAGGCATCATCCAACGGAGGGCTAATTTTCCCTGACACGGAAGGACAGCATCTAGCTCGAGAAGACCGTGTCCATCAGCTCAGCGCCCGTTGCGATCACCGGGCGCAGCTCGCGCCGGTAGATCAGTTCAGTGGTGCTGGTTTGCTTGTGGCCTGCCACCCGGGCGATTTCCTCCACAAGCACGCCGCCTTCGGACATGATGCTGACGAAGGTGTGCCGCAGCTCCCTGGGTACCCAGCCTGTTCCCAGCCCGGCCGCCTTGGTGATCAGCCGGAACTCGCGCCTGATGTTGTGCTGGTCCAGCATCACCCCGGTTGCCGTGGTGAACACCAGATCCTCGTCATGCCACAGCTCACCCGCCTTGAGCCGGTCAGCGGCCTGGATGACCTTGCGCTCCTTCAGCGCCTCGACCGCGATCCGCGGCAGCTTGAGCGTCCGCCGCGACCTGGGCGTCTTGGTGTCCCCGCCGGCCCGGTCGGAACGCCACACGGCCACCGTCCCGGCCTCCAGGTCCACAAGATCCCACCGCAGCGCCCTGGCCTCCTCCGGCCGGATCCCAGTGGTCAGCAAGAGCACCACATACGCATGCAGCCGGTACGGGCCGCGCCGCGCCCGCATGCCATTGGCCCGCAGCACTCCGGCGGCCGCATGCACCAGCGCCTGTGCCTGCTCCGCGGTCAGCGCCTTCGACGGCCTGCCCTCCCGCCCGGCCGGCGTCTTCACCAGCGCCGCGACGTTGCGGGCGACGATGTCGTCGGCCTCGGCTTGGCGGATGGCCCGCACCAGGCAGTTGTGCGCGATCTGCAACGACCGGGTCGACAGCTCGCCACTGAGCCCGGCCAGCGCCGACCGGACCTCAGCCGCGGTCAGCTTGCGCAGCTGCCGGGCCCCGATCCGGTCGGTCAGCGGCTTCACGCCATCGCGGTACAACGTGAGAGTCCGCTCCGACCGTCCCGTTAACCCTTGGGCCAGCCAGTCGTCCACCGCCGCCTGGACCGTGTAGCTGGCCGGCGCGCGGACTCCCGCCTCGATGTCGGAACGCAGGCTCTTCAGCTTCAGCCGCACGTCCTGCTTGGTCTTGCCGTAGACCTTGCGGCGGACCCGCTTCCCGTCGCCGCCATGGCCGAGCGAGACCGCACCGACGTACCGGTTCTTCTCGGCATTGAAGTAGATCGAGTCCTCGCCGTGCCCGCGACGGCTGGTTCTAACAGAAGCCATGACACAGAGCCTAACCACTTTGGCTCCCTGTTTGGCTCCCCCGAGCCCTCAGGCCAAGATCACCGAGGGAGTTTTGGCTGGTGGGCGCAACTGGGATCGAACCAGTGACCCCTCGCTTGTAAGGCGAGTGCTCTACCGCTGAGCTATGCACCCGTGCAGTCGCCAGCCCCGCGGCTGAGCGACGATCCGGGACAGCGTACCTCCCCCGGCGCGGATGACGGCAGTAGCAGGCGGGCCGGCTGGCCCTGACGCATCAGGCCGCTGGCCCTGAGGCCTGCCGCAGCGGACCAGTCAGGCTGGACCTGAGCTGGCCAGCAGGAGATACTGTTGCCTGTGGCAACTAAATCCGCGCTCAAGGCAACTACTCCTGGCGATGCCGGGAACCACGTCGCCGCGGTTCGCGAGTTCAACAGGTTCTACACGAACATCCTCGGGCTGCTGCAGGAGGGCCTGCTGGACACCCCGTACTCGCTCACCGAGGCTCGGGTGATCTTCGAGCTCGCGGCGGGCGGGCAGGCAGACGCGGCCGGGCTGGCACGCTCACTGAACATCAACGCCGGCTACCTGAGCCGGATACTTGCCAGGCTCGAAGCCAGCAAGCTCATCTCGCGGCAGCGGTCGGCAGCCGACGGGCGGCGCCAGCTGACCGGGCTGACCGAGCAGGGCATGGCCGCGTTCCTGATGCTGGACGACCGGTCGTCCAGCCAGATCGGCGACCTGCTCGGCCGTCTCTCCGGCGCCGACCAGCGGAGGCTGGCCAGCGCGATGGCCACCGTGCGCGGAATCCTGGCGGGCACGCCGCGGCCGGCCGGCTACGTGCTCAGGGCCCCGCTGCCGGGCGATCTCGGCTGGGTCATCCGGCAGCACGGCACCGTCTACGCCGACGAGTACCGGTGGGACGAGTCCTTCGAGGCATTGGTCGCCCGGATCGTCGCCGACTACGCGAACCAGCACGATCCCAGCCGGGAGGCAGCATGGATCGCCGAGGTCGACGGCGAGCCGGCCGGCTGCGTGTTCTGCGTGCGCAACAGCGACACCACCGCCCAGCTCCGGCTGCTGCTTGTCGACCCGGCCGCCCGCGGGCTCGGCATCGGCGCGCGGCTCGTCGCCGAGTGCGTCTCCTTTGCCCGCCGCGCCGGGTACGCCGAACTGGTGCTGTGGACCAATGACGTCCTGACCGCGGCCAGGCGCGTCTACGAGCGGGCCGGCTTCCGGCTCACCGGCACGGAGCGCCACCACAGCTTCGGCCACGACCTGACCGGCCAGACCTGGCGGCTGCCGCTCGCCTGACGAGCCTGAGCGGCCGTGCTCGCTAGCCGATTCCCGCGGTCCGCCGGGTGCCGCCAAGCACCCGGGCAAGCGCGCGCTCTACGTCCTCGGCCAGCCCGGGGGCCCCGCCGCCCGGACCGGCCCCGGGATCACCGACCGGCGTCCCGGCCTGCCCGCCGCCAGCGGCACTGCCGGTACCAGTGCCCGCGCCAAGGCCGTCCCCGGGCTCGCGCACATGCCCGCAGTCTCTGCACTCGACCTCGCCCAGCCGCCGGACCAGGTGCACGCCGCCGCAGACCACGCACCGGTCCAGGTCGGCTGCCCAGTCGAAGGACTCCTGGCAGCCCGGGCAGATGAGCACCTGGTGATCCGTACGCACCCCGCGTTTCCAGGGGCTCTGCCCGCGGTCCGGGTCGACCTGCCGCGTGCCGCAGCGATAGCAGGGCATCCAGCTTTTCCGATCTCTCGCCGTGCCGCAGCGCGCTCGCGCGCTACAGGCTAGCCAGCGCCTTCTGATAGTCGGCGATGTCACGCGCCTGCGGAATGGGATTCACTATCTTCCACCGAACCACGCCATCCTTGTCGATGATGAAGGTGCCGCGCGTGGCGATACCCAGATTCTCGTCGAATACGCCGTACGACCTGGCCACGCCGCCGTGCGGCCAGAAATCGGACAGCAGCGAGAACCCGAATTGCTCGGCGTCTGACCAGGCACGCAGCGCGTAGCCGGAATCCACCGAGACGGTCAGCAGCTCGACATCGTCGCGCGACGCCTCGGGGAATTCATCGCGCATGGCGGACAGCTCCCCCGAGCAGACCCCGCTGAAGGCCAGCGGGTAGAACACGAGCACGACGTTCTTCTTGCCGCGGAACCCCGACAGCCGCACTGGCGTGCCGTGCTGGTCCTTCAGCTCGAAGTCAGGGGCCTGCTGGCCGACCTCCACCGCCATAGCTAGTCCTTTCCGCGGGGGTTCAATCCGGAATGGATTCAGTGTGCCACCCGATGACGACCTGCCGCCCACCGTCCCGCGGCGCCGCAGCCAATAACACGGCAACGCGGCATGACAGCCGGCGACGCGGCACAGGCCAGCCCGGCGAGCAGGCTGCCTGACCAGACGTCGGTCAGCGGCGGGCCTTCGGCGCCACCAGGCGGGTTCCCGACCAGTCGCGTGCCGCGCTGACGCTTGAGGTCTGCGACAGCCCGGCGGTCGGCGCGGCCTCGCCGATCTCGCTCGGCTCCACGTGGCCCTCCCGGCCCGCCTTGGGCGTGAGCAACCAGATATAGCCGCCGTCGGCGAGCGGCGTCAGCGCGTCCACCAGGGCATCGACAAGGTCACCATCGCCGTCCCGCCACCACAGCAGAACCACGTCCACGACATCGTCGTAATCCTCGTCGACAAGCTCGACGTCCTTCCCCCCGGCGATAGCGTCGCGCAGCTCCTCGTCGCAGTCGTCGTCGTAGCCAATCTCCTGCACCACCTGGCCCGGCTTGATTCCGAGCCGTCCGGCCAGGTCGCGATGATCCTGCGCCTGGCCTGCGGTCGCGCTCACTGACGCCCTCCCTGGATCCTTTCCCGCGGCCCGCCTGCGGCCGGCCTGCGTCCCGGTACGCGACCGGGTGCGCGGGCCTGACGCGGCGTTTGCGGCATCGGCACTTCTTGATGGGACAGTCCACACTGGGTAAGCGCGGTGCGCAAGTCACAATTCGCGCAGAGTTCGAAAACTGCGGTCATGATTTGAACTTCTCCACGCCCGCCGGACCGCCAGCGGCCGCCAGCCGTGGCCCCGCCACGCCCGGCTGCCGCCGCGTGCACGGCCCGGAGCACCCCGGACGACCGCCCGATTGGTCCAGTTTACTGGCTGGATCCGGCCTCTTGTCACCTCCAGTGCCAGCGCCGTCACGGCTACGCTGGTTACTGACCGGTAGAGATGCGCCGGCGGCCATCGAGTACGAGGATTGGTCTGGACAACTGCGAACGCAGACCGGCGGTGCACAGCCACCGCCTCAGCACGATTTCGGGGCCGGGGTTGTCCGGCCGCCGTGGAAGGCGAGGACACACCGTGGCCTCCGGAAGCCAGCGCTTCTCGATTATCAGCGACGGCCTGCCCACCCAGCTGCCGGATATCGACCCGGACGAGACCAGGGAGTGGATCGAGTCCTTCGACACGGTTGTCCGGACCCGCGGCCGGGCCCGTGCCAGGTACGTGATGCTCCGCCTGCTGGAGCGGGCCAGGGAACAGCAGGTCGGCGTTCCCGGGCTGCGCAGCACCGACTACATCAACACGATCCCGCCGGAGCGCGAGCCGTGGTTCCCCGGCGATGAGTACGCCGAGCGGCGGATCCGCGCCTACATCCGGTGGAACGCCGCCGTCATGGTGTCCCGGGCCAACCGGCCCGGCATGGGCGTCGGCGGCCACATCGCCACCTACGCATCGGCCGCCAGCCTGTACGAGGTCGGGTTCAACCATTTCTTTCGCGGCAAGGAGCACGGCGAGTCGGGCGACCAGGTGTTCTTCCAGGGCCACGCCGCGCCGGGCATCTACGCGCGCGCGTTCCTGGAGGGCAGGCTCACCGAGCACCAGCTAAACGGCTTCCGCCAGGAACTCTCCCACCCCGGCGGCGGCCTCCCGTCGTACCCGCACCCGCGCCTGATGCCGGACTTCTGGGAGTTCCCGACGGTCTCGATGGGGCTCGGCGCGATCAACGCCATCTACCAGGCGAGGTTCAACCGGTACCTGCTCGCCCGGGAGCTGAAGGACACCAGCAGGTCGCACGTCTGGGCGTTCCTCGGCGACGGGGAGACCGACGAGCCGGAGGTACTCGGCGCGATCGGCGTGGCGGCGCGCGAGGAGCTTGACAACCTCACCTTCGTCATCAACTGCAACCTGCAGCGGCTGGACGGGCCGGTCCGGGGCAACGGGAAGATCATCCAGGAGCTGGAGGCATCGTTCCGCGGGGCCGGCTGGAACGTCATCAAGGTGATCTGGGGCCGGGACTGGGATCCGCTGCTCGCGCAGGACGTCGACGGCGTGCTCGTCAACAAGATGAACACCACGCCAGACGGCCAGTTCCAGACCTACGGCGTCGAGTCGGGCGCCTACATCAGGGAGAATTTCTTCGGCGGCGACCCGCGGCTGCGCGCCATGGTCGAGCACCTGTCCGACGCCGACCTGCGGAACCTGTCCCGCGGCGGCCATGACTACCGGAAGGTCTACGCGGCCTTCAAGGCCGCGACCGAGCACGTCGGCCAGCCGACGGTGATCCTGGCGCACACCATCAAGGGCTGGACGCTCGGCCCCGGCTTCGAGGCGCGCAATGCCACCCACCAGATGAAGAAGCTCACGGTGGCCGACCTGAAGGAGTTCCGCGACCGGCTGTACCTGGACATCCCCGACTCCGCGCTGGAGGGGGAACTGCCGCCCTACTACCACCCGGGCGAGAACTCCGACGAGATCCGGTACATGAAGGAGCGCCGCGCGGCCCTGGGCGGCTACCTGCCGCGCCGGGTGGTGCGGGCCAGGCCGCTCGCGCTGCCGCCCGACACGGTCTACGACGAGCTGCGGACGGGATCCGGTAAGCAGGCGGTCGCCACCACGATGGCGTTCGTCCGGCTGCTCAAGGACCTGATGCGCAGTTCCGAGATCGGCGACCGGTTCGTCCCGGTGGTCCCGGACGAGGCGCGCACGTTCGGCATGGACTCGCTGTTCCCGACGGCGAAGATCTACTCGCCGCACGGCCAGGGCTACGACGCGGTCGACCGCAACCTGCTGCTTTCCTACAAGGAGTCGGAGCGGGGCCAGATCCTGCACGAGGGCATCAGCGAGGCCGGGGCGATGGGCTCGATGGCGGCCGCAGGCACCGCGTACGCCACGCACGGCGCGCATATGATCCCCGTCTACATCTTCTATTCGATGTTCGGCTTCCAGCGGACCGGAGACCAGATGTGGGCGCTCGGCGACCAGCTCGGCCGTGGCTTCCTGCTCGGCGCCACGGCCGGCCGTACCACGCTCACCGGCGAGGGGCTGCAGCACAACGACGGCCACTCGGTACTGCTGGCATCGGTCAGCCCCGCCTGCATCGCCTACGACGCGGCCTGGGCCTACGAGCTTGCCTACATCGTCAGGGACGCGCTGCGCCGGATGTACGGCTCCTCCGCCGAGCACCCGGACGGCGAGAACATCTTCTACTACCTGACCATCTACAACGAGCCCTACGTCCAGCCGCCGGAGCCAGCCGACTTCCCCGGCGGCCAGGATGGGCTGGCCGACGGCATCCTGCGCGGCCTGTACCGCTACGCCGCCGCGCCGGGATCCCCCTCCGCCGACCTGACCAGTGTCTTCCAGGCCATCCGCCGTGGCACCGGCGCCGGGCAGGCCGCGGTACCTGCATCGGCGCAGGGCCCGGTGCACGGCTTCGGCGCAGCCGCCGCGCCGGACCAGGCGGGGACAGCGGCAGGCGACCACCAGGCCGAGCGGCCGCACGCCAAGATCCTCGCCTCGGGCGTGGCGCTGCGCTGGGCGCTGGAGGCGCAGCGCCTGCTCGCCGAGGACTGGGGGATCGCCGCCGAGGCCTGGTCGGCGACCTCCTGGACGGAGCTGCGCCGCGAGGCGCTCCGCTGCGCGGAGTGGAATCTGCTGCATCCCGATGCCGAGCAGCGGGTGCCCTACGTGACTCAGGTCCTGGAAGGCCATCCCGGGCCGGTCGTCGCCGTGAGCGACTGGATCCGCGCGGTGCCGGACCAGATCGCCCGCTGGGTGCCTGGACCGTACACCTCGCTCGGCACGGACGGGTGGGGCTTCTCCGACACCAGGCAGGCAGCCCGGCGGTTCTTCCACGTGGACGCCGAGTCGATCACCCTCGCGGTACTCAGCCAGCTAGCCCGCCAGGGCGAGGTCAAGCCCGAGGTGCTCGGCCAGGCGATCAGCAAGTACCGGCTGAACCTCGACGTCAGCGACGTCTTGTAAGGGCCAAGAGAAAAGCATTTCGCCCGGCCGGCGCGGGCCGAAATACTGGCAGCATGGGCCGGCCTGCCAGCAGCGACGAGATCCGCCAGACGTTCATCGAGTTCTTCACCGGGCGGCAGCACCTGCGGATCAGCGCCGCCTCCGTCATCCCGGTGAACGACCCGACGCTGCTGTTCATCAATGCCGGCATGGCCCCGCTCAAGGCCTACTTCCTCGGCGAGGCCCTCCCGCCGGCCCCCGACCTGTGCAATGTCCAGCCGTGCGTGCGCACCGTCGACATCGCCGATGTGGGCGACCGGCACCATCTGACGTTCTTCGAGATGCTGGGCAGCTGGTCGATCGGCCACTACTTCAAGGACCGCGCGGTCGAGCTGGCCTTCGAGCTGCTCACCGACGGGTTCGGGTTCTCCGCCGACCAGCTGTACGTAACCGTCTACCAGGGCAGCGAGGAACTCCGCATCCCCCCGGATGACATCTCCGCGGCGGCCTGGCTGCGGGCAGGGATATCCGCCGATCACATCATCTACCTGGGCGACGAGGACAACTTCTGGTCCGCAGGCGACACCGGCCCGTGCGGCCCCAGCACCGAGGTGTTCTACGACACCGGCCCGGAGCACGGCCCGCGGTACCAGCCCGGCGGCGAATTCGACTCCGCCCGCCGGTACATCGAGATCTGGAACGCCGGCGTCTTCATGGAGTTCAACAGGCTCCCCGGCGGCGCGCTCGAGCCGCTCCGGTTCGCCAGCGTCGACACCGGCTCCGGGCTGGAACGCATGGCCATGGTGCTGCAGGGCCGCGACTCGGTGTACGAGACCGACCTGTTCGCCCCGATCGTGGCGGCGGCCGGATCGGTCCTGGCCGGGACAAGCGCCAGCCAGCGCGACATCAGGATCGTCGCCGACCACATCAGGGCATCGGCCTTCATTATCGGCGAGGGCGTCGCCCCGTCGAACGAAGGCCGCGGCTACATTCCCCGGCGGCTGCTCCGCACCGCGATCGCCACCGTGACCCAGGCCGGCGCCAGCCCGGCCGCCCTGGGCCCGGTGGCCGGCGCCGCCATCGACCAGCTAACCGGCAGCTACCCCCGGCTCGGCGAAGGCCGCGACCGCATACTCGGCCTGCTGGACAGGGAACAGCGCGACTTCGGCCGGGTGGTACGCCGCGGCCTGGACCGGCTCTCCGAGCTCGCCGCCACCACCCCCGGCTTCGAGATCAGCGGCGAGGACGTCTTCGCGCTTTACGCCACGCACGGTATGCCGGTGGACCTGATCCGCGACTTTGCCGCCAGCCGCGGCGGCTCACTCGACGAGCGGCGGTTCGCCGAGCTGTTCACCGAGCACCGCGCGCTGTCCCGCGCCAGCCGCGCCAGGTCAGGAGCGGGGCCAGGGCAGGGATCCGCCGACGCCATCGATCCGGACCTGGTGGCCGCGGCGGGCGCGGAGCCGACCAGGTTCCTCGGCCACGACACGCTAACCTCGCAGGCCAGGGTCATCGCCCTGAGCGGGCCATTCGGGCTGACCAGCCAGCTGACGGCGGGCGAGCGCGGCCTGGCGGTCTTCGACCAGACCCCCTGCTATGCCGAAGGCGGCGGGCAGGTCGGCGACACCGGCCAGCTCACCGCGCCCGGCGGCACGGCAACCGTGCTTGACACGCAGAACTCTGACGGCCGTTACGTGCACGCGATCGAGGTCACCAGCGGCGCGCTGCAGCCCGGCGACACGGTCGAGCTGGCCGTGGACGCCGCCCGGCGCCAGTCGGTCATGCGGAATCACTCCGCGACCCACCTGCTGCACGCGGCCCTGCGGCAGGTACTCGGCGAGCACGTCCGGCAGGCCGGGTCACTGGTCGCCCCCAGCCGGCTGCGGTTTGACTTCGAGCATCCGACCGCCCTGACGCAGGACACGGCCGACGAGGTCGAGCGGCTGGTCAACGCCGAGATACTGGCCAACCTCCAGCGCCGCACCGAGCTGAAGCCCTTCCGCGACGCCATCGGCAGCGGGGCCATCGCGTTCTTCGGCGACAAGTACGGCGAGGACGTACGGGTGGTTTCGTTCGGTGATTTCTCCGCCGAGCTGTGCGGCGGCACGCACGTACCCGGCACGGCCGAGGTGGGCCTGTTCCGGATCGTCAGCGATGCCAGCATCGGCTCGGGCGTCCGCCGGATCGAGGCGGTGACCGGTGCGGCCGCGGTGGCGTACACGCTGGAGCGCGAGAGGCTGCTCCGCGGGATCGCCGCCAGGCTGCGGGTCTCCGTCGATCAGCTGCCGCAACGGGTCGAGGCGCTGACCGCCAGGAACGGCAGCACCGGCCGCGGCACGATCGCCGCGGCGTCCCTGGCGGAGGCGGTCGCCACCGCACCGTCCGGCCAGCGCTACGTGATAGCCGAGGATCCCGGCATCGAGCCCGCCAGCCTGGCCGCCGAAGCGCGGCGGCTCAGCGGTGAGCTTGACGCGGTCGCCGTCGTCCTGCTGCCGGACGTGCGGGCAGGCTCGCTGCGCATCGGCGTCAGCGTGCCCGCGGCCGGGCAGGCCGACGCCAGGGCCGTGCTGCGGCAGGTGCTGGCGGTTACCGGCGGGCGCGGCGGCGGCAGCCGGTCGTTCGCCCAGGGCGGCGGCGCGGAGCTTGCCGACCTGCCCTCGGTCACCGGCCTGATCCGGGCGGCGCTCGGCATCGGCGGCGCGCCCTCCCGGGCCGGCTGACTCGCGCCGCGGCCCGGTGCGCCGCTGCCGGCGGTCCGTCAACATGGCAGGCTGGCAGCGTGACGGGCGCAACCGAGTCAGCAGGCTCCGACGGCATCCAGTCAGCTGGATCGCGTGCCGGGCGGCACGTCAGCCAGGAGACGATACGCAGCCTCGAAGCGTCGATGGGCGCACTGGGCACCGCGGCGATGGCGTCGATGGACCGGCGCCTGCCGTGGTTCCGCCGGATGTCGGCGGAGCACCGGTCCTGGCTCGGCCTGGTGGCCCAGGCAGGCGTGGCCGCGTTCGTTGACTGGATCAAGCACCCGGAGCGCGGCAGGCCAGCGGTGGCCGGCGAGGTGTTCGGCACCGCGCCAAGGGAGCTGGCCAGGGCGGTCAGCCTGCAGCAGGCCGTGGAGATGGTCCGGGTCATCATCGACGTGGTCGAGTCGCAGGTGGACGAGCTCGCCGCGCCCGGCGGCGAGGCCGAGCTGCGCGAGGCCGTGCTTCGCTACACGCGGGAGATCGCCTTCGCCGCCGCCCAGGTGTACGCCCGCACGGCGGAGGCCCGCGGGGCCTGGGACGCCCGGCTGGAGGCGCTGGTCGTGGACTCGCTGGTCCGCGGCGAGGTGGATGAGGGCCTGCAGTCCTGGGCCTCCGCGCTGAACTGGTCGCTGGCCCCGGTCGCCGTCATCGCGGGCAACGCCGACGGCAGCGAGCCGGAGGGCCTGATCGACGAACTCCGCGTCATCGCCCGCCGATCCAGGCTCGACCTGCTGGCCGGGGTGCACGGGCACCGGCTTGTCGTCGTGCTCGGCGGCACGGCCGATCCGCTGAAGGCCGCCAGCCAGCTGGCCGGGCGGTTCGGGCCCGGCCCAGTCGTCGTCGGCCCGCCCGTGGCTGACCTGCAGTCGGCGGTCGTGTCCGCCGGAGCGGCGCTGGCGGGCCTGCGTGCAGCCACGGCCTGGCCGGAAGCTCCGCGGCCGGTCGAGGCGGTGGACCTGCTGCCGGAACGCGCCCTGGACGGAGACGAGTCGGCGCGCAGGGAACTCATCGAGGACGTCTACCTGCCGCTCCTGGACGGCGGCCCGGCGCTACTCGACACCGTCGCCACCTACCTGGAGCAGGGCAGCTCGCTTGAGGCGACAGCGAGGCTGCTGTTCGTGCACCCGAATACCGTCCGCTACCGTCTGCGCCGGGTCAGCGAGATGACCGGCCTGACCCCCAGCGACGGGCGGGACGCGTTCGCCATCTGGCTCGCCGTGGTGCTTGGCCGCCTCGCACACAAGGGCACCTAGTTGTAGACTCCATACAGATCGTTCGGGCAAAACTTCGTATGTTCCGGCATTCGTATGGCAGAGTTCTACAGTGCAGGCTTAGGGGATGCTGTTGATCGCCGCGCCCGGCCAGGGCGCGCAGGCCCCCGGCTTCCTCTCCGCGTGGCTGGAATTGCCCGGGTTCGCCGACCGCCTGGCCGCCTGGTCTGAGCTGGCGGGCTGCGATCTCATCCGGTGCGGGACCACGGCCGGCGCCGAGGAAATCAGGGACACGGCCATCGCCCAGCCCCTGCTCGTGGCCGCCGCCATCGCCACGGCGGACGAGCTCTTCGGCGGCCTCGGCCAGGCTAGCCGGCTGGCCGACGCGGCGGCCGGGCATAGCGTGGGCGAGCTTGCGGCCGGCGCCATCGCCGGGGTGATCAGCCCGGCGGACGCACTCCGGCTCGTCCGGGTCCGCGGCCGTGCCATGGCCCGCGCGGCGGCAGCCGAGCCAACCGGCATGACCGCCGTGCTCGGCGGTGACGAGAAGGCTGTGCTTGCCGCCATCGAGAACCACGGCCTTACCCCGGCCAACGTCAACGGCGCAGGCCAGGTAGTCGCGGCCGGGACCACGGCGGAACTCGCCGCGTTCGCCGCGGATCCGCCCGCCCGCGCCAGGCTCATCCCGCTGTCGGTGGCCGGCGCCTTCCACACCCGGCACATGGCGCCCGCCGTGGCCGACCTGCGCGCGGCCGCTTCGGCGATCAAGGTCAATGACCCGCAGCTGGCCCTGCTGTCGAACCATGACGGAGCCGTGGTGCGCGGCGGCGCGGACTGGATGGAGCGGATCGTCACCCAGGTCAGCGCCCCGGTCCGGTGGGACAAGTGCATGCAGGCGATGACCGGCCTAGGGGTCAGCGCGATCGTCGAACTGCCGCCGGCCGGCACGCTGACCGGCCTGGCCAGGCGCGCGCTGCCTGGCGTGCAGCTCGGCGCCCTGAAGACGCCGGATGACCTGCAGGCAGCTCGCAGCCTGATCTCCGAGCACGGCCAGTCCGACGCGGACAGCCACGCGCCGGAGTGGCGCCTGCTCGTCGCCCCGCTGGCCGGGATCTTCCGGGCCAGCGCGGACGGTGCAACCGGCGGCGCGGTCACCAGCGGCGCCGAACTCGGGCACGTCGAGATGCGCGGCGGCAGCCACCTGGTGACCCCGACCTTCCCGGCCACGATCATCGAGTGGCTGGTCGAGGACGGCGACCCGGTCAGCGCTGGCCAGCCGCTGGTCCGGCTGCAGCCCGAGGACGGCGAGTGAACCCCGGCACCCCGGCGGTGCGCGCCGCCGGGCCGACACCGAGAGGCAGCACCCGGATGCGACTTACCGAGGGCTCACCGGGCGCGCGGATCCTGGCATTCGGCGGCTACCAGCCGACCCGGGTCGTCACCAATGACGAGCTCGCGGCAACGATGGACACCAACGACGAGTGGATCCGCAGCCGGGTGGGCATTGCCAGCCGCCGGATCGCCGGACCGGACGAGACGGTGGCCGACATGGCGGCAGCGGCCGGCGGCAAGGCGCTGGCGGGCAGCGGCCTGTCCCCCGCCGACATCGACCTCGTGATCGTCGCGACCTGCACGCCGGAGGTGCAGATCCCGAACACTGCCGCCACGGTAGCCCGCCGGCTCGGCATCGCCGCTCCGGGCGCCTACGACCTGAACGCCGCATGCGCGGGCTTCTGCTACGCGCTCGCCAGTGCGAGCGACGCGGTCCGCACCGGCACGGCCAGGCACGTGCTGGTCATCGGCGCCGAGAAGCTGTCCCAGTGGGTGGACTGGACCGACCGCTCGACGGCCATTATCTTCGCCGACGGAGCGGGTGCCGCCGTCGTCGGCCCGGTCGCCGACCCGGCGGACGGGCCCGGCATCGGGCCGGTCGTCTGGGGCAGCGCCGGTGACATGGCCGACAAGATCTACATCAAGGACCGCAACTCGTTCATCTTCCAGGAGGGGCAGGCCGTCTTCCGGTGGGCGACTACCGCGCTGCACCCGGTCGCCAGGAAGGCCTGCGAGGAAGCGGGCGTCGCGCCGGGCGAGCTGGCGGCGTTCGTCCCGCACCAGGCCAACCTGCGGATTGTCGAGGCCATTGCGCGCAAGCTCGGCGCCCCGCAGGCAAAGGTGGCCGACGACATCGTGACCGCGGGCAACACCTCGTCCGCGTCGATCCCGCTCGCGCTATCCCGGATGATCGAGCGCGGCGAGCTAAGCTCCGGGGCACCCGCCCTGCTGATCGGCTTTGGCGCGGGCATCTGCTACGCGGCCCAGGTGATCATCCTGCCCTGACCGACCCGCCTGGGCCCGCGGGCCCAGCATGACCCGCACGCAGCGCCCGGGGCAGTTACCCCGGGGCTGACCGCCCGAAGAGAAGAACAACACCGGAGTAAAGGAGACAGCAAGCAGATGGCCATGACAGAGCAGGAAATCCTGGCGGGCCTCGGCGAGATCATCGACGAGGTGGCCGGCGTCCCCGCCGACCAGGTCACCCCGGAGAAGACGTTCATCGACGACCTGGACATCGACTCGCTGTCCATGGTCGAGATAGCCGTGGCGGCCCAGGACAAGTTCGGCGTCGAGATCCCGGACGACCGGCTGAAGGACCTCAAGACCGTACAGGACGTCGTCGACTACGTCCGGCGCGCTGGCGTATCCGCCTGACCGGGCAGCAGCGCGGCGCGGCGCCGCCGCCACCGTCAGCACGGCGCCGCGTTACCCGACCTGAGGAGTGATGCGCAGTGGGCACAGACCGGACAGACGTCGTCGTCACCGGGCTTGGCGCGATCACGCCGCTGGGCGCGGACGTTGCGTCGACCTGGGAGGCAATGCTGGCCGGGCGCAGCGGCGTGCGCAAGCTGACCGACGACTGGGCCAGCGAGCTGCCCGCGCGGATCGCAGCCTGGGCGGCGGTCGAGCCCGCGACGCTCATCGACCGCGTGCAGGCCCGCCGCCTGGACCGGTGCGAGCAGTTCGCGATCATCGCCGCGCGCGAGGCATGGGCCGACGCGGGCGCCGCGGAGGTGGACCCGGAGCGGCTCGGCGTCGTGGTGTCGAGCGGCATCGGCGGCGTGGCATCGACGCTGGCCGCCTACGACACGCTCAAGGAGAAAGGCTGGCAGCGGCTGTCCCCGTATACCATTCCGATGCTCATGCCAAACGGCTCGGCCGGGTGGATCAGCCTGGAGGTCGGCGCCCGCGCCGGGGTGCACACGACGGTCAGCGCGTGCGCGTCCGGCGCCGAGGCGATCGGCTACGCGATGGACATGATCAGGTCCGGGCGCGCCGACATGGTGCTGGCGGGCGGGACCGAGGCGGCGATCATGCAGCTGAACATCGCCGCGTTCGCCGCGATGCGAGCGCTGTCCACCCGCAACGACGAGCCGCAGCGGGCGTCCCGCCCGTTCGACAAGGGCCGCGACGGCTTCGTGCTCGGCGAGGGCGCCGGGATGGTGGTGCTGGAGTCGGCCGAGCACGCGGCACGCCGGGGCGCGACGGTCTACGCGGTCGCCGCGGGCGCCGGCTATTCCGCCGATGCCCACCACATCGCCCAGCCGGACCCGTCGGGCGCAGGCATCGTGAGCGCCATCGGCCGGGTGCTTGCCGACGCCCGGATCAGCCCCGACCAGGTCGTGCACGTCAACGCGCACGCGACATCGACCCCGGCAGGTGACGTGGTGGAGGCCCAGGCCATCGCCACGGCACTCGGCAGCGCGTCGGGCGGCGTGGTGGTCTCGGCCACGAAATCGATGACCGGGCACCTGCTCGGCGGCGCCGGCGCGGTCGAGTCGGTCGCCGCGATCCTGGCACTGCGCGACAAGGTGGCGCCGCCCACCATCAACCTGGAGGACCCCGACGACGACGCCGGCCTGCAGATCGTGCCAGAGCGGCGCGAGCTGAGGTCCCGGGCCAGCGGCCCGATGGCCGTCCTGAACAACTCATTCGGCTTCGGCGGCCACAATGTCGCGCTTGCCTTCACTACCGCCTGAGCCGAGTGTGCCCGCCGCACCGAAGGAGACTGACGTGACCGTTCTGGACAGCCGGATTCCCGTTGCCCCGCCTGCGCCGGAGGCATCTCCCGCCCCCGCAGCGGCCGCCCGCACGTCGGGCGGACCCCGCGATCCCTGGGTCAGGCTTGAGGCGCTCTTCGACCCCGGCTCGCTGGCCCTGCTGACCGAGCCGGACACCAGCGGGGTGCTGGCAGGCACCGGGACGATCGACGGAATGACCGCGGTCGCGTTCGCCAGCGACCCGCGGATCCAGGGCGGTGCCATGGGCGCCGCCGGATGCGAGGCAATCGTCGTCGCCTACGACTACGCCATCATGGCCGGCGCGCCGGTCATCGGGCTCTGGCACTCGGGCGGCGCTCGGCTGCGCGAGGGCGTGGAGAGCCTGCACGCCGTCGGCACCGTGTTCGCCGCGATGACCCGCGCGTCCGGCGTGATACCGCAGATCTCCGTAGTCCTCGGCGCGGCGGCCGGCGGCGCCGCCTACGGCCCGGCGCTCACCGACCTGGTGATCCTTTCCGACAAGGGCCGGATTTTCGTCACCGGGCCCGACGTGGTGCGCAGCGTGACCGGCGAGGACGTCGATATGGAGCGGCTCGGCGGCCCGGAGCCGCACAGCCGCCGGTCCGGCGTGGTGCACCTGGTCACGGCAACGGACGCGGAGGCGCTCAGCACCGCGCGGCAGCTCGCCCTGCTGCTCGGCCAGCAGGGCACGATGCCCGGATCGATCATCGGCCGGCCAGGTGCAGGCCTGCAAGCGGCACCCGAAGGCCGGCCCGGCGAGGACGGCCAGGCTGACGGCGAGCTGGCCGAAGCGGATCTCGCCGCGCTGCTGCCCGAGTCCCCCCGGCGCGCGTACGACGTGCACCCGCTGATCAGCGGGCTGCTCGACGAGCCGGGAATCGAGCTGCATCCCCGGTGGGCGCCGAACGTCGTCACCACCCTCGGCCGGCTGGCCGGGCGGACGGTTGGCGTGATCGCCAACAACCCGCTCCGGCTTGGCGGCTGCCTGGATGCGACCTCCGCCGAGAAGGCCGCCAGGTTCGTGCGCATGTGCGACGCGTTCGGCGTGCCGCTGGTTGTTGTCGTGGACGTGCCCGGCTACCTGCCCGGGGTTGGCCAGGAATGGGACGGGGTCGTCCGGCGCGGCGCCAAGCTCCTGCACGCGTTCGCCGAGGCGACTGTGCCGCGCGTCACGCTGGTCACCCGCAAGGCCTACGGCGGCGCCTACATCGCGATGAACTCCCGCGCGCTTGGCGCGACGCGGGTATTCGCCTGGCCGGGCGCCGAGCTGGCGGTAATGGGCGCGGTCGCCGCCGTGCGCATTCTGCACCGGCGCACGCTCGCCGAGGTGCCGGCCGAGCAGCGGCATGACGCCGAGGCGAAGCTGGCGGCCGCGCACGAGCGCGAGGCCGGCGGCCTGCACCGGGCGATCGAGCTAGGCGTCGTCGACGAGATCGTCGAGCCAGCCAAGACGCGCCAGGCCCTCGCCCGGGCGATCGCAGCGGTGCCGCCGCACCGTGGCCAGCACGGCAACATCCCGCTCTAGCGAACCGCGGCCCGGCCGGCCCGGCAGCGGGCCCGGAGTCGCGGCTGCCGGGCGTGGTCTCACTGGCCAGGCGCCCGATGCTCAGCGCAGGCCGGCCAGCTTCTCCCGCGGATCGGTGACCACCCGCGGCCGGACGTAGGTTATCGTGCCGCGGTAGTTGATCGCGTGCTCGAAGACCCGACCTGGCCAGCACCGGGGCCGTCCACACTGCGGTCCCCGCTCGCGCCGCGGCTTCGGTCCAGCTGCGTCATTGGCTCGCCATCCCGGCCGCGACCCGCTGGTAGGCGCTCAGCACCAGGTCCCAGAAGGCGTCGACATCGATCCCGGCGCCGACCATGGCGTTGTGCTGCGCGGCCGGAGCCGCGAAATCGGTGACGGTCATTCCGCTGGTCAGCCGCCCGGCGGTCTCGACCTGAACCAGCGCGGGCACGCAGCTGATCAGGTCAGGACGAGTTACCCTGGCCACCGCGCACACGTCATGAACGGCGGGATCGGCCAGGTCATCCGGCCGGCCCAGCTCGGCCGCCGGCCTGCCGCCTCCCGGCCCGGCAGCCCCGGACCCGGCAGCCCCGGACCCGGCAGCCCCGGACCCGGCCGCGCCGGACCCGGCCGCCCCGGACCCGGCAGCCCCGGACCCGGCAGCCCCGGACCCGGCAGCCCCGGACCCGGCTGGCCCGGACCCGGCTGACTCGTTGGTGCGGTAGCCGGCCAGGCTGGGCAGCAGCAGGTCGTCGGCCAGGCGGCCGAGGCCGCGCATCCGGTCACGCACGGCAGCGGTCACCCGCGCTTGCAGCGTCACGTCGAGCCCGATCATGGTCACCGTCCAGCCAGCGCTGAACACGATAGCCGCGGATTCCGGGTCCGCCAGAATGTTGAATTCGGCGGCCGGCGTCCTGTTTCCCCGGCCAGCCGAGCCGCCCATGATCACGAAATCCCGGACCAGCGAGGTGAGCGCGGGCTCCCGCCGGACCGCGAGCGCGATGTTGGTAAGCGGCCCGACCGCCACGAGCGTGATCTCCCCCGGTGCGGCGCTGATCGTCTCGATCAGGTAGTCCACCGCATGACCGGGTGCCGGCCCCGACAGCGCCGCGGGCAGCCGCGCCCCGGCCAGCCCGGTGTTGCCATGAATCTCCCGCGCATCCAGCCCCGGCCGCAGCAGCGGGACCGCGCTGCCCGGCACGACCGGCACATCGCCCATGCCGATGAAGTCACGCACGCGCAGCGCGTTGGCTGTCGTCTTGTCCAGGTCGACATTTCCTGCCACGGTCGTGATCCCGCAGACATCCAGGCCGGGATCGCCGTGCGCGAAAACAAGCGCCAGGGCGTCGTCGATGCCGGGGTCGCAGTCAATGATGACCTTCTGAGCCACGCCGTCTCCTCCTCCCGCCGCATTCTCCCCCGGCTGCCTCGGCCCCACCGCCGCAGCCCCGCCCCATCCATGATCGCGGAGAGTTTTGGGTGCGGCGGCCCCGAAAACTCTCCGCGATCATGAACCGGACGCCCGGGCCGCCACCGGACGCCAGCGAAATTGGCCCAACGGATGGGACTGACCGGGCGAGTGAGACGAACGGGGCCGGTGGGATCGACGGGCGGGAGGCGAAGGCAGGCCGCGCCGCACGCCGAGTGAGACGGGGCCGGTGGGATCGACGGGCGGGGGGCGGGTGAAGGCCGCGCCGCACGCCGAGTGAGACGGGGCCGGTGGGATCGACGGGCCGGGGGCGGAGGCAGGCCGCGCCGCACGCCGGGCGGTCAGCCGGTGGCGTGCAGCCAGCGCACCGGAGCACCAGCCGCGGCGTGCCGGAACGGCTCAAGCTCGTCGTCCCAGGGCTGGCCAAGCAGCAGCCGAAGCTCGGCCTCCAGCGAGCCGCCAAGAGCCGGATGACGCGGGCCGTGCAGGTCCTTGAGGCCGTGGATCCCGTTACCTGGCGAAGCCTCGTCGATCAGCACGAGCCCGGACTCCGGGCCAGGCCCGAACCGGGATTCCGAACCAGGCCCGGACCCGGGCCCGGACCCGGGCCCGGGCCCGGAACCAGACTCCGAGCCAGGCCTGCCGGGTCCTGGCCCGGCCGTGGATGCGAGCCCGAACCTCGATGCGGCCGCGCCGGACGCTGAGCCAGATCCAGTGAATCCGGCGGATACCGACGCCGATGCCAGTGTCATGGCGGCGCGCAGCCGCCCCTCCGGGACCAGCACGTCACCATTGGCCGAGATGACGGCGGAGAACGTGCCGAGCGACGGCGTGCAGCTGTAGCGGACCGCATCGCAGCCCGGACTCGCCTCCTCGGTGACCTCGAACCTGAGCAGGTTCCAGCCGGCCAGCGCGGACGCGATCGCCCCGCCAGCGCCCGGCCGGCCTTGCCAGTTCAGCTCGGCGCGCAGAGCGCCGGGCGAGGCGGGCTGATCCACCCAGGGCAGCGTCACGGGCATACCAAGAACCCCGGCCACTGCCCACTCGATGTGCGGGCTCAGCGCCGGGGGCGCGGAGTGAACCTGCAACACGCCACGTACGGTCACGAGGCCTCCCTGCCAGCGGATGAGGTGCGTCTTCCCCAACGACCTCATCGCCCGCGGGCGACCGGCTACCGGCGGCAATGCAGCCAGGTACCAGTGACATTCTGCCCCACTGCCGTGGCTGGCACTAGTACTGCCCCCCGGCGTGTCCGCCGTGGCCGGGCCCGGGCCTGCCCGGCCACGGCGAGGGATGACGCTTGGCATTCGTGCCCGGAATGGGTGGCTTCGCGGCCTCCGCATGATGTGATAGTCAGGTGATCCCGGCAGAAGGGGCATCGGCTCCACTGGCCGCCGGCCGCAACCTGGCCGGCCGGGACGTCACCGGCCGCAACCTGGCCGGCCGGGACGTCACCGGCCGCAACCTGGCCGGCCGGGACGTCACCGGCCTGCTGTTCACGGCCGAGATGTACGGCGTCCAGCTGGATCAGCTCCCGGCCGTCTTAGCGGTCAGCGAACCGCGGGCGCGGGCGATCGCTGCCCGCTGGCGCAGGCAGCGGCACGCGGAGTCGGCCAGGCTGGGGCCTGGTGCCCGGTGGATCTGGCTGACCAAGGCGGGATTGGCCAGCTGCGGCCTGCCGTATGCGCAGGCGCCGCCAGCCTTATCCAGACTGGCGCACATCCGGGCGGTTGTCGCCGTGCGGCTCGCCCTTGAGTCCGCGTCCGGTTACCGTGCCGCCGGCGCCCACTGGCGCAGTGAGCGGCGGCTGCGCGCCAGGCAGGGCGGCAGGGTGGGGCTGCGCGAGCACTTGCCCGACGGCGAGGTGCACTGGCCGGACGGCGCGCCGGTCCTGTGGGCGGGCGAATGCTGGGCGGTCGAGGCCGAGCTCACCAGGAAGACCGTCGGCCGGACCGCCGCGATCATGCGCGAGTTGCTGAGCCGCACCGGTGACTATGGTTGCCCGGCCGCCGAGGTGCTGGTTCCTGGCCTGCCGCCGCGATATACCCGGGTGCTTTATGTTTGCTCCGCCGCCGCCCGGCCCACCGTCATCAGGGCACGCGACGCGCTCGGCGCCGCGGCAGCCAGGATCGAGGTCCGGGCGCTGCCGCCCGGCGCGGCGATGGCACCGGCGGTGCCTGCACGATCCAGCCAGCCCGGCACAAGCCAGCCCGGCACAAGCCAGCCCGGCACAAGCCAGCCCGGCACAAACCGGCCCGACGCGGGGCCGGGCCAGCCCGGGGCGGGCCGATGATCGGCCGCTAGACCGGCTGGCTCGCGGTCCGTGCCGGCGTGCTGACTTACAGTAAGGTCAGGGCAGGTCGAGGATCTTCAACAGGTCGCGGAGATCCGTGATCGTGTAGTCGGGCACACAATCCAGGTGAACCTTCGTTCCCTGATCGGAATCGAACATCACGGTCTTCATGCCGACTTCCCGCGCTCCGAAGATGTCACGGTGCATGTCGTTGCCGATGTACAGCACGTTCTCGGCCGTCACTCTCATCCCTTCGAGCGCGAACTGAAAGAGCCGCCGGTCGGGCTTGCGGTACCCGTGGTCGCCGGAGACGATGATCGGGTCGAAGTAGTCGAGCAGGCCGACCTGCTGCAGTTCGCCGCGCGCGTAGACGCTCTGCCCATCGGTGACAAGTGCGAGCGGGTAGCGCTCGCGCAGAACATCGAGCACCTCCCGCACGTGCGGGTAGAGACCTAGCCGACGACGCGAGATGCCGCGAGACATCTCGGCAAGGAACAGCGGCATCTGCTCGAGTTTCCCGGCCGGCAGGGCGCGGGTGAAATCCGTCATGTGCCCTTCGATGATGCTGCGCCAGATACCGACGGCGTCGAATTCGGGATGCTCCTGCGAACTGGCCCGCTGCTGCTCCTTCATGATCTGGAAATAGAGATCCCGGACCTGGTGCCGACGCAGGTCTATGCCCTGATACGTGAGGAAGTGCGCCGCGGACCGGAAGATCTGATCCATGCCGTCCTCGGTCAGGATCCTGACCAGGGTGCCGTTCACATCAAAGACGATCGCCCGGATGTCCATGAATTTCTTTCAGCATTCCTCTCGGACGGCGAAGCGCAAAATCATTGGTGCTGGTCCAGTGGCGTTCGGGAAAGCATGAGCACCCATGATGCGGAGAAGGTGGCCGTCTTTAGCCGTCCGGGCGCCGTTAGGCGGATGATATGTCGTTCATCGCGGCCGTGCCCGAGGTCGATGGTGGTGTACGCGATCGGCATGCCATCCCGGCCCAGTGTAGGCCGCCAGGGGGCGGCAGCGCCGGCCGGGCCAGGGCCGCCCCTCGCGGTGGCGCCCGAGAACATGGGTGGCAACCCGGCGGGATGGCATGCGCACGGGATAACGGCGCCTCCGGCGGACGGTTGATCCTAGGCATTCCCCCGTCCTACCGGGGCACCGTGGCCGTCAGGCGGCTCGAAGCAGTTTCTTCGCCTGCGCCACGAGCCTTCCGCCGTAGTCCCGGCCGATGTAATCGTTCCGCGCGATCCGCAGCAGGTTCAGCGCCATGTAGTACGGCGCGCGTGCGGTAATCGATTCGAACGTCCGCTGGCGATCGGGAAAATGGCAGCTGTATTCCCAGAGGAAATGCCCGATGAACGGCTCCGCACGATGCCTGTCACCGACGGCACTCATGAACGCATGCTGGAGCTCGCCTGCGACCCGCCCGACATCGAACATCCGGTCGCCGCGCCTCATCCGTTCCAGATCGATCGCCGCGACGTCCATGTCGCAACCGAACAGAAAGTTCGCCGGAGTCGCGTCGCCGTGCAGCCAGACCTGCTGGTCCTGCCACATCTGCGGTCGGTCCCGCCAGCAGTCGCGCAACCAGGAGAACTCGTCGATGTCCCACTGCCCGATGCGGTTGGCTTTCTTGAGCCTGCCGACGACCGTGTCGAAGTACCTGCAATCGGGTTCGAAATCGACGCCCACCCCGTTGGCCGTCCGGTTGTGCTGCGTGGCGAGGAAGTATGCGAGCGCTTTCAGCCGCCAATAGAGGTGCGCGTCGTGCCGGTGCTGCGTAGCGCGCGTGATCGCGTGGCTGAATTCCTCGCCGGAATAGTATTCGACAGCCAGCATGCCGTTGATGTCGCGGCTGAAACCCAACGGCCGAATCACGTGGTGCGGCGACCCGACCAGGTTGTACCGGCGCAGCGTCTCAAGCCCCTCGTACTCCTGGCGTGCCATCAAGGCTGCCTTGTCGGTGTCCCATCCGAATCTCGGTCCGTAGAACTTGCAGATGATCTTGGCGCCGCTGAACTTCTCTTCGTAGCCGTACACCACGTTGCTGCCGGACAACCGGAAGACGCGGAACGCTGGCCGCGGCTCGCGCACCGCCATGCGATCGCGGATGACCGTGCCGAGGAAGTCGTGCAGGGGGTCATGACCCGCGAGGTATCCGACATATCTACCGTTCATCGGGTCCTTTCCTCTCGTCGGCTCCCGGAGCGACGGCGAACAGCGCGTCCTACTCCGCTCGTGGTAGCTATCTCCGTCCCCGATAAAGAGCGACCAGCCCGATACGCAGATACCGAACCACTCCCTCGATTTCACGCTTGCGTCACATCTCGTTCCCGTACTGTCAAAGCGGGATCAGGCGCAGCCCCAGGCCGACACCTGGGAGGAGAGTGACCAGGCAGCCAGCGTGATGCACGCCATTGCGCCGCGCACCGAAGATCATCGGGTGTCCAGCATCCGGGTGAATCTGCGCGCACGTTCTCCCGGACAGACTTGCCGTCGGCTCCTAATCGGGCTCGCCTGCGGCGCAAGCGGCTCGGCAGATCAGCATCGCCGCGCCTTGCGGACCAGGTCCGCGCAGGTTGACCGGCATGCACAGGGTAAGCGCACCGCGGGCCGATGCCGGGTGCATCGGAGGTCAAACCGCGCCGGCAGGGCGGCCGGGCTGGCTGGCGGCGGCTTGACAGCTAGACAGATAACCGCTATCTATTAGATAACCGTTAGAGGAGATGGGCCGTGCAGCACGGTTCCCGGGTTACCCGTTGCCGAGGGCTGCCAGCGCCAGCCGGCCGCTGAGCTCGCCGGCGAGGCGGTCGAGATGCGGCCCGCCGCCGTCGGCCGCGTCCATCTTGGCGTCGAACAGGCGGACCCACAAGCCGGCCGCCCAGGCGTCCTGGACCTCTCGATCGGTCCACTGCCGCCCGGCCGCCTGCTGGTAGCAGGCGATGAAATCCGCGCTCTGGGCAACGGTGGCGGACTCGCCGGGCGCCCCGGCGGCCGGCCAGACAGCCGCTGCCAGGCCGACGATGGCCGTCTCGGGCTGGGCGATGACGCTGTCCCAGTCGTGCACGGCCAGGGGCCGGCCATCTGACCAGCGGATGTTCTGGGATTCCCAGTCGCCGTGACCGACGCACGCCGGAGCTGCCGACGCCCTCAGCCGCTCCCGGACACGGCGGGCGGCGTCATCCACCCACACGGGCCCGGGAACGCTGTTGAGGTCGCGGCCCCGGTCGTCACGGTCCGGCCACAGCCGCGACCCCGGATGGTCCCAGCCGGTCCACGGCGGCGACGGCGCAAGCGAGGGAACGTCGGCCGGGCCGGGCGCAGAGCCGATGAGACGGGAAAGAAGCGCCGCGAACGGCGCCGCCCCGCCTTCCGCGGGCAGCTGGCTGCCGCCCGCCACAAGGGTCTCAGCCGTGACCGTCAGCCCGCCGGCCTCTACAGGAGCAGTCAGCGGCTCGGGGCAGGGGAACCCCGCGCGGGCCAGGTGCTCCTGAACCGCGGTGCAGCCGGCGATCCGCGGGTCGGACGGGCGCGCTTTGATAACCACCCGCCTCCCGTCAGCGAGCTCGGCGGCGACGACCTCCGACAGGTACCCGGAACGGAACAGCACGCATGCAGGACGAGCACCGAGATAGCGGTCGCACCAGTCAGCAAGGAAGGCATCATCGGGCACGGTGACCAGTATCCCCGTCCCGGCGGCGGCAGCTAACGACCGCACCCGCCTAGCCGCCGACAACACCCGGGAACCACTATCTATAGCTGGGGGCCACAATCGCCAGTCCTCCGCGCCGCACCAGACGTTCCCGATGACCGAGACCGAGGTCGGCAGATGGCGGGAAATGTTCCAGGCGCCTGATGCAGCCGAGATGGACGGCAGTGAACTCGCCGACCCGCCCGAAGGGTGGCCGGGCTGGCCGGAGTGGGCTGCGGATCGCCGGCCCTCGCTGGCAGACGGCTAAGACCCGGCAGCAGCACGAACCACGAGTTATCAAGGCAACCACGCCAGCTATACCTGGGAAACGCCATTTATCGCTGGCAGTCACAAGGACGAGCATTCAGATCCTGCAGACGACAAGAAGGCCGCGCAGAAACGACAACTTCGCTGAATCCCTACAATTCACGCTGATCAGCTTTTCCATGATCGTAGGAGTTCTGGATCACGGGCGGGGTAGATCGCAGCTGTGGAGATGGCGGGGCGGGGTGGCGCTGGAGCAGGCCGCCGGCCGCCGCGGCACACCCGGGTGGTCTATCGCACTGGCCAGCCGGGCACGGAACACCAGGACGCGGGCCGGCCACGGGCGGACCGGTGATAGGCCGTTACGCCGGCTGGCTCGCGGTCCGGGCTGCCGCCAGGGTGGCCTGGCGGCTGGCCAGGCTCGCTGTCGCGGCCGCGGCGATCATCGCTGCCGCGCCCGTGTCGGTGGTGGCCGCGGGCGGCGCGGTCGCCGCCTGGCTGCGGGGCTGGCCGCCGGCCCGGCTGTACCGCGCGGCGGCCTGCTGCGCGCCGATGATCGCCGTCTGGCTGACGTTAACCGCGATCAACGCCCGGTCGTGGCGCAGCGTTGCCTGGGCGCCGTACCTGGCCTGGCTGGCGATGTGGCACGACGCCGGGGCGGGCCGCTATCCGGCCGCAGCGGCGGTCATCGGGCCGACCGCGATCCCGCTCGGCCTGGCGGCCGGCGGCCTCGCCTGGTCCTACCGGATCCACTCGATGGAGACCGGCACCGGCGGCCTGGCACCGGGCTCTTCGGTCGCCTTCGACCTGCGGCAGTGGCGCCATCAGGTACGGACCGCCAGGGCCAGGAGCACTGCCCCCGGCTCCGTGCCGCTTACCGGGCAAAACGGGGCCGTGGTGGCCGGTGCCGTGATCAGGGCCGTCGGGCACCACCCGGGGCTGATCGCCAGTATTCCGTACCCCAGGATGCGCTCGCACCAGGTCGTGATCGGCACCACGGGCACCGGGAAGACCACTCTGCTGCTGCGGCTGTGGGCCGGTTTCATGGCCACCGCGCTGCAGCGGCACGCCGCCGGGCTCGGCCGCCCGCCGCTGCTCGTCGTGCTCGACTGCAAGGGCGGCGCGGACGCCAGGCGCATCGCCGATCGCGCCCGGCGGGTGCTGCGTGCCGCGGGCGCCCGCGGCACTGCCATCTGGCCCGACGAGGCCAGCCTCTCGCTGTGGACGCTGCCGCCGCGGCAGCTGACGACCACGCTGATCGACCTGATCGAGCATGGCAGCGGTGCGGCCGCCTACTATGCGGACGTGATGGAGGCGGTGGTCGCGCTGGCGGTCGAGGCGCCGTGCGGGCCGCCGGCCAGCGCGGCTGACTTCCTGAGCCGGCTCGATCCCGGCTGGCTCGGTCTCGCCTACGCCCCTGACGATCATGCCGCCGAGCTCGCCCTCGTCCGCTCGGCCGCTCGGCAGTTCGGCGACATCGCGCTGCGGTTCCGTACCTTGTTCCGGCGGCTCGGCGGTGGCCTGGACGGGCCTGGCGGATTCGGGGACGCCGATGCCTGGTACTGCATCCTGGAGGGCACCTCGGAGATTTCGGTCGCCGAGGGCCAGGCGAGGGCACTGACTGACCTGCTTGCCAGCTACGCGGCCGGGCCGGCCGGCGACGGCCGCGGCCGGGAGATCCTGCTCGCCGTTGACGAGTTCAGCGCGGTCTCCCGGCGGTTGCCGATCTGGCAGCTATACGAACGCGCCCGCTCGCTCGGCCTGGCCGTGCAGGTTTCCGCGCAGTCCTGGCAGGGACTGGCGGACGACGACGACGAGCGGTACCGGATCGCCGCGGCGGCCGATGGCGGCATCTGGCTGCTCCGCACCCCGCATCCCGAGCCGGTGACCGGCCTGGCCGGAGCCCGCAAGCACACCGATACCACCCGCCGGCTGCTCGGCGTCCCGGTCTGGGCACACCAGGGGACGTCACGGATCCGCCAGGTCCCGGTCGTAGATCCCGCGCTGATCCGGGCGCTTGACGTCGGCCAGGCCGCCTACATTTACCGAGGCGGCGTGACCTATATCCAGGTCAAACGGCTGATCGGCGGCCCGGCGGCGCTGGCCGGGCCAACTGGGGCGGCGGCCGAGGCCGCCAGCCGGCAACTGCCCGGCCGGCTTGCCCAAGCGCCGGAGCACGGCCAGGCAGGTCACGGACCCGCGGAGCGCGGACCGGCCGAGCGCGGACCGGCAGATCTGGCACCGCCCGCTACCCTGCAGCCCGCCCAGGCTGGGTCTGCTCCCCCGCCCAGGCAGGCCACCGCGCCCGCCGCGCCGCCGGGTGCGGCGCCTGCACCGCCCGCGCCCGGGCGGCAGCTGCCGGACGTCAGCGAGTTGCTTGACGAGGCGTTCGGGGCGGAGGCCAGTCCGTGACCGGCCTGCGCGGACGGCGGCGGCCGCCCGATCCGTTCGCCGCGCTCGGCCTGATTGCCCGGCCGGACCTGACCGACGACGATGTCCGGGTGGCCTGGCGCCGGGTCGCCGCCGCCACGCACCCCGACCGCCAGGACGGCGGCGATCCGGAGAGATTCGCCGCGGCCGCCGCCGCCTATACCGAGCTGCGGACCCGGTTCGGCCGCGGCGAGGCCCTCGCCGAGGCGGAGTCGGGGCGGCGCGGAGTCAGGCTCCGCCGCGGCAGAACAGCGACCGGCCACGGCGCCGGCAGGCCGGCGGGCGACACCAGCCGCGGCAGGACAGCGACCGGCCACGGCGCCGGCAGGCCGGCGGGCAGCACCGGCGGCGGCAGGACAGCGACCGGCCACGGCGCCGGCGGGCCGGCGGGCAGCACCGGCGGCGGCAGGACAGCGACCGGCCACGGCGCCGGCAGGCCGGCGGGCAGCACCGGCGGCGGCAGGACAGCGACCGGCCACGGCGCCGGCGGGCCGGCGGGCGACACCAGCGGCGGCAGGACAGCGACCGGCCACGGCGCCGGCGGGCCCGCGGGCAGCACCAGCGGCGGCAGAACAGCAACCGAGGGCAGCGACGGCGGGCCGGCGGGCGACACCGGCAGCGGCAGGACAGCAACCGGCCACGGCGCCGGCGGGCCGGCGGGCAGCACTGGCCGCGGACGCCGGATAGCCGGACCTGGCAGCGGCGCGAGTGCGCCCGGCGGGCGTGCACTGGCCAGCGAAGGATCCGTTACGGCCGGATTTTCCCGGCGGCTCCCCGTGGCCGCCGCGCGCCTGGCTGCGCGAGTCCGCCGGGGGCGGCCGGCCCGGCTCGCGCTCCGGGTGCTCGCGGCGGCCGCGGCGAGCACCGCCGCGGTGGCCGTGGCAGGCGCTCAGCCCGCCGGACCAGCGCTTGTCACCGGCGCGGTGACCTGGCTGGTGCTGACCGCCCGGCAGGATCTGGCACCGCCGGCCGGCTAGCGACTCTTGTGGGCGAGGATATGCATGGTGTGGTTGAGGAGAGTGTCGACAACGTGCTGGGGAAGGTGTCGCAGGTCCTCGCCGAACTCGGCTTCTAGCCGGGATCCGGCCCGGTGGCGACCGGCCTGCCGGGGTCGGTGATCCAGCCGGACCAGGAGCCGACGTACAGGGCAGCGGGCAGGCCGGCCAGCGCGAGCGCGAGCACTTCGTGCGCCGCGGTGACACCGGAGCCGCAGTACGTGCCTGCCGGGCGCCCGGCGGTGGCGCCGAGCGCGGCGAACCGTTCGGTGAGCTCGGCGGGCGGCCGGAACCTGCCGTCGGCCGCGATGCTGCCGGTAACGGGCGCGCTCAGTGCGCCGGGAATGTGCCCGGCCACCGGATCGACCGACTCGGACTCGCCTCGGTAGCGCTCCGCGGACCTGGCGTCGAGCAGGACGCCCGAGCGGGCCAGCGCGGCGGCGCCAGCCGCGTCAAGCACCGGCATGCCGCCCGGCACCGCGGTGAAGTCTCCCGGTGGTGCGTCCGGCACGACCGCGTCGACCGGCAGCCCGGCCGCTGTCCACGCGCCGAACCCGCCGTCGAGCACGCGCACCTGCGCATGGCCGAAGTAGCGCAGGGTCCACCAGGCACGGGCGGCAGCAACGGAGTCACCGTCGTCGTAGGCGACAACGGGCCGGCCCGCGCTCACCCCGGCGCGGCGCATCGCCGCCTGGAATCCCGCGGCGTCCGGCAGCGGATGCCTGCCCCCGGCGCCCGGCGGCCCGGAAAGATCGCGGTCCAGGTCGACGAAGACAGCGCCGGGCAGGTGGCCTGCCTGGTAGCTGTCGGCACCCGGCGGGCCGCCGAGCCGCCAGCGGGCATCGATGACCAGCGGTGGCGCGGTCCCGGCGAGTTCACGGGCCAGCGCAACGGGATCGGTCAGCAGGCTCGCGGCGACGTTCATGCTGGGGATAACCTCTCGATTTCTGTGGATAACCATGTCCGGGAACGTCTGGTTCCCATCGCTGACTGTGGACAAACGCCCGATTCGGCGGCCCTCGGCCCCCCGGCCCAGCCAGTCAGCCTCCCGGCAGGCACGCCGGCAGGCCCCGCATCGGCCGGCCGCTGTCAGAGATCGGCAAACACCAGCTGCGGTACCAGCTGGTCCGCGGTCGTCAGCGAGCCGTGCATGCCGATCAGCGCGGACTCGCGCGGCTCGGTCCTGGTAGCCACCATCGCCCACGGCCCGGCCGGAGCGGCGACCACGTCGCCGATCCGGTCCGCCATCTGCTCGGCTACCTCGCCGAACCAGCCCGCCGAGACGGCCTCCTCCCTGGACGCGACCCAGGCCCTGGCGCCCAGGATTTCCCGCCAGGCGGCGAGCACGTCGGGCGCCGCACCGGGCTCGGCGTAGACGTGCCTGGCCCGCGGCTCGCCGCCAAGCAGCGCCACGCCGGCCCGCAGCTCAGGAATCTCGTCCACGTCGATCCGGTCGTGCGGCGCGACGTCGACCATGCCGTGATCGGCGGTGATGTGCAGCACCGTGCCCTGCGGCACTGCCGAGGCGAGCTGCTCGGCCATCTTGTCGACGTGGCCCAGCTGGTAGCGCCACGCGTCCGAGGTGCAGCCGCAGTCATGGCCGGTCGCGTCGAGTGCGCCGTAGTAGGCCATCACCAGCGCCTGGTCCGACTCCTTCAGCGCGGCAGCGGACTGGGCGACGAGCGCGCCGATGCTGTTGGCGGCCCAGTAGTCCGCGCCGCGCATGGCGGCCACCGACAGGCCAGTCGCGCGCAGCACGGCGGGCGCGACCCGGCACGCGGTCACCCCGGTGGCGGCGACCCGCTCGAAGATCGTCGAACCCGGCTGCCAGGTCACCGGGTCGATGCTCCGGTCCCAGCGCAGCGCGTTCAGCAGCCTGCCCTGGCCGGGCACGGCGACCTGATAGCCGAGCATCCCGTGCTGGCCGGGCGGCCGCCCGGTGCCCAGGGATGTCAGGCTGGTTACCGTCGTGGCCGGGAAGCCCGCGGTCAGCGGGCGGCCGGTCATGCTGAGCTCGGACAGGAACGGAGCTGCCGCCTGATGGTCGCGCAGCAGTTCCCAGCCGAGGCCGTCCACCACCAGCAGGCACACCCGGGCGGCCGACGGCAGGTCAAGCGGGTTGGCCTCGTCCACGCCGAGCGAGGCGAGCAGCGACGTGGCCAGGTCGGGCAGGGACCCGTCGCCATATCGCGGCAGGATCGGCGGAGCTGTCGGCTGATCGGTCATGAGCGGTTACTAGGGGCGGCTGGTGGCTTCGGACAGCGCCTGGCCGAATGCCAGCACCTGGCGCACCGCATCCTCGCCATCAGCCGCCTCGCTCACCCGCATGGTCAGGTCGTCGGCCGTGATCGTTCCGGTGTAGCCGTGATCTGCCTCGCAGTTCTCGTCGCCGCAGTGGGCAGGCTCTAGCTCGACGTGGGAGAGCACGTTCCAGCCGATGGTCAGCACCACCTCGGTGGGCATCGTGACGCCGGGCAGGTAGGAAGCCGGGTCGGGCACGACGCGGGTGACGGCGACTGACGAGATCTGGGCAAACCGGACCGCCTCGGTGCTGGTCTCGGCCTGCGGGCGGGAATCGGCGTCGTCAGCCGGATGCTCGTCGGTGTGCGAGTAGACGAGCCGGGAGGGGGTGAGCACGAGCACCGTCATATGGCGCCGTACTTCCATCCCGGGGTCGAACAGCGCGTCGTGGTGCACGAAGTACGAGACGACCGGCTCATGCCCGAGCGCCGCTGACACCGCGTCAGAGACAACTCCCGGGTAGTACCCGCTTCGCTCGATCGCTGACCGCAGGCCTCCGGCCGAGGCTCTGGTATCCCTCATGTCCCCCATCCTGCACTGTCCGGGGGGCTGGCGCTTACACAGTGCGGGCTAGATCGTCGTCCAGGCCCGGCATAACCGCTTTTGTCACGTCCAGGTAGGAATCCGCAACCGGCTCCGGCAGCGAGACGGCGCCCGCGCTCGGTACCGGCCGCGGGCGGCGCGGGGACGACGCGCCGGACGCGCCGCCGCGGCCGCGGTAGACCAGCAGGCCGTTCACCGGGTCGGGCACCGCGTCGAGCGCGGCCCGGACGGCCGGGAGCGCGCGGAAGGCCTCCCACTGCGCGTCGTCGGTGAAGCGGGCCTCGAAGACGACGCCCCAGCGGCTCTCGATCCAGCTCCAGTCGCGGGCGCCGTTGGAGATCGCGGCCTCGGTCAGGGCGGCGCTGTAGGCCTGCTTCCACTGCGACGCCGGGATCTCGGCGTCGAAGACCTCTATGGACCAGTATTCGGCCATATACCCACGATAAGCCTGTTCGCGACGAGCGCAGGCCGTTCAGCTACTGGCGCAACCCGGGCCGTGCGCGCTTGCCCTGCCCTGGAGCTAGCTCTGCTGCGGGCCCAGCAGGTAGCGCAGCAGCACGACGTTGCCGACCGGCCGTGCCTCGGCCAGTTCCATGGGGTGCGCCTGGTCGTGCGGGAACGGCCCGCGGCCGGCGAACCGCGGCGCGGCCGGATCGCCCACGAAGAACGGCGCGATCGCGAGCTGGAGTTCATCGACCACCCCGGCGGCGAGGAACAGCGCTTGCATGCCGGTGCCGCCCTCGACCAGCAGCCGGCCGATGCCGCGCCCGGCGAGGTCGGCGAGCACGGCGCCGGCGGACACCTGGCGGCCGGCGTCGATCACGGTGGCGGCGCCGGCCAGCCTGGCCCGAGCGCGGGCGGCCGCCCCGGCGGGAGCGTAGACCAGCCGGGCCGCGTCGCCGGTGGTGAAGAACCTCGCCGCCGGGTCGAGGTCACCGCCGCGGGTCAGCGTCACCTTGACCGGGCTCGGGGTCAGCCCGCGGGCCTGCCGCGCAGCCCGCCTGGCTTTCGATCGCACCTGCAGCCGGGGGTTGTCGCGGCGGATGGTCCCGGCCCCGACCAGAATCGCGTCGCAGCCGGCCCTGACCTCGTCCACCCGGTCCAGGTCGGCGGTGCCGGAGAGGACCAGCCGCTGGTCGCTGGCGTCATCGATGTAGCCGTCGACCGAGGCCGCCGCCGACAGCAGCACATAAGGCCGTTCCGCCACGCTGCCCCTCACCTCCCAGCCGTTCCCGCCCCGCCCCGGCCGCCTTCATGATCGCGGAAGGTTGCGGGGGTTGGAGGCCATCAAAACTTCCGCGATCATGAAAATATCCCGGTCCGGTTCCTGGCTGAGCGCCACACCTGTCTCGTTCATCCCGCCCGTCTCACTCGCCCCGCCGACCGGCACCGCCCGACCTGCCCAGGCAATCCACCACCCCAACCACGCTAGCGACAGGAGACCAGCTACCAGCGGTTCCACGCCTGCCTGCTGGCATCTCCCGCGCCGAGACCAGCAAGCTGACCGGCACCGACCCCGCCGGGCTGGCCGCCCAGATGCAGCCCGCTGGCACTCCCCGCGACCCGCCGTGATCATGAAACCACGGGCAAGGGTGACCCGGGTACGCTCGGGCGTTGTGTTCTGGGGGGGATTCCGGCTGGCGGTGACGTTGCTCACCGCGATACCGCTGCCGGGCGGCAAGGCGGGCCCGGCGCCGTCCCGGGCGGTTGCGGGCGCCGCGATGATCTGGGCGCCCGGCATCGGGCTGCTCCTCGGCGGTGCCGCCGCCGGGGTGCTCTACGCATTCCAGCGGTTCTGGCATGCCGGGCCGCTGGTCGGCGCGGTGCTCGCCGTCATCGTCCTCGCTGCGCTGACCAGATGCCTGCACCTGGACGGGCTGGCCGACCTGGCGGACGGGCTCGGCAGCGCGCAGCCGGCCGGCCGCGCGCTGGACATCATGCGGCGGTCCGACATCGGCCCGTTCGGCGTCGCCGCCGTGGTTTTTACCGTGCTGCTCCAGGTCACGGCGCTGGCTCAGGCCGACGCGCTGGGCCGTGGGGTGACCTCCGTTATCGCCGCCGCGGTCACCGGGCGGCTGGCGGTGACCTGGGCGTGCAGGCACGGGGTGCCTGCCGCTCGCGGCGAGGGGCTCGGCGCGCTGGTAGCCGGAACCGTGCATCCCGCCATCCCGGCCGTCCTTTCGGCCGCGGCACTGGCCGGCGCGGCCCCGTTTAACTGGATCTTTGTCGTGGCCATCGCGGCGGGACTGGCTGCCTCGGCGGCGGTGACCAGGCTCGCCGTCCGCCGCCTCGGCGGGATCACCGGTGACGTGCTCGGCGCGCTTACCGAGATCGCCACCGCGGTCTGCCTGCTCGTGCTCGCCCTGAGCTGAGTGCTCCGCGCCGCCGCGGGCGGAGTCTGGCACGGTCAGCCAGCCGCCAGGGCGTTGCGGAGCCGGCTGGCGTAGTCGTCGGCTTCCTCATCGCTGGCGTACTTCACCCGCGGCCAGAAGAAGCCGCGCAGCCCGTCGCCGCGGGTCCGGGGAACGACGTGCACGTGCAGGTGCGGGACGCTCTGGCTGACGATGTTGTTGAGCGCGACGAAGCTGCCCTCGGCGCCGAACGCGGGCAGCATCGCCGCGCTCAGCCGCTGCACCCGCTCGAACAGCGGCCCCACCAGGCGGGCCGGCAGGTCAGCCAGCGTCACGTAGTGCTCCCTCGGCGCGATCAGCGTATGGCCCTTGAAGACCGGGCGGGAGTCCAGGAACGCCACGGCGACATCGTCGTCAAGGACGATCCGGGCTGGCACCGTCCCGGTGATGATGCGGCAGAAGAGGCAGTCGGTCATGCCGGCACGGTAGCGTGCTCGGGTGGCAGCGGACGGACGGCGGCACGTGCTCGCGATCGGCGGATTCGGCGCGCCTGACGCGGACCCGGCCAGGCCGCCCAGGCTGGTCGAGCACGCGCTTGAGCTATCGGGGCGGCAGCGCCCGCGCACCTGCGTGCTCAACACGGCGATGGGCGATGATCCCGGCACGTTCGTGCGGATGTACTCGTGGCTGTCCGCGGTCTCCGCGCGGGCCAGCCACCTGCAGCTGTTCCCCATGCCCAACGTCAGCGACCCCGAGGACCTGCTGCTGTCCCAGGACGTGATCTTCGTGGGCGGCGGCAGCGTCGCGAACATGGTGGCGGTATGGCGGGTGCACGGCCTTGACCGGGTGATGCGGGCGGCATGGCAGGCGGGCATCGTGCTCGCGGGCGTCAGCGCCGGCGCACTGTGCTGGTTCGAGGGGGGCACGACGGACTCGTTCGGCCAGGAACTGCGTCCATTCACCGCCGGGCTCGCCATGCTGGGCGGCAGCTACTGCCCGCACTACAGCTCCGAGCCGGGCAGGCGCCCGCTGTATCAGTCGCTGGTCGGGGACGGCAGCCTGCCGCCCGGGATCGCCTGCGACGACGGCACCGCCGCGCATTTCGCCGACGAAGCGCTGGCCGAGATCGTGGCTGACCGGCCCGGCCAGCACGGCTACCGGGTGGCGCCAGCGGGTCAGGGCGAAGCCGCGGAGAAGGCCCTGGCAACCCGGCTGCTGCCGTAGCCGCGGGCCGATGTCCCCCGTCAGGGCAGGACATCAGCCGTCAGGGGCAGGACATCAGCCTGGAGAAGGACGACGATCCGGTCAGGGCGCGAATACGCTGGGCAGATGGCCGCTCTCTACGCCTGGCTGCGCCGCCATCCGCTGCTGGTGGACGGCGTGCTCGCCTTCGTGCTCTTGCTGATCGGGACCGGGCCGCTGATCACGCACCCCTTGCCCCGGCTCCCGTTCACGCTGCTGATGGTCGTGCCGGTGGCTTTCCGGCGCCGGAACCCGGTGCTGGCATTCTCGGTCGCGCTGGCTGGCGGCGCCGGCCAGGTGCTGTACGGTGCCCGGCCGGGCGGAGCTGACCTGGCGATCGTCGTCCTGCTCTACACGCTGGCCGCCTACCGGCCGCGGCGGGAGTCCGTCGCCGGGCTGGCTGCCTGCCTGCTCGGCTCGGCCGTGGCCATCGCGGCCTGGATGCCAGGCGGGATCAGACGGATGGATGCGGCCCTCGCCGCCGCGGTCATATTCGGCGGCACCGCGCTGATCGCCTGGGTGCTCGGCGACTCGATGCGTTACCGCCGCGCCTACTACCTCGCGCTCGAGGACCGGGCCGCCCGGCTGGAGCGGGAGCGTGACGCCCAGGCCCAGATCGCGACCGCCGCCGAGCGCGCCAGGATCGCCCGCGAGCTGCATGACGTCGTCGCGCACAACGTCAGCGTGATGGTCGTGCAGGCGGACGGGGCCAGTTACGCGCTGGCAGCCGAGCCGGAGCGGGCCCGGCAGGCGCTTGGCACCATTGCCGCGACCGGCCGTCAGGCGCTGGCCGAGATGCGGCGGCTGCTCGGGGTGCTGCGGTCCGGCGACGAGCGTGCCGAGCTTGCGCCGCTGCCCGGCATCGACCAGCTGCGTGACCTGCTCGACCAGACCAGGACGGCCGGCCGCGCGGTCTCGTTCACGCTGGAGGGGACGCCGCGGCCGCTGCCCGACGGCGTCGGCCTCGCTGCCTACCGGGTGGTCCAGGAGTCGCTGACCAATACCCGCAAGCACGGCGGTATCGGGGCGTCGGTGACGGTCTCGCTGCGCTACCTGACCGATGAGCTGGTAGTGCAGGTGACCGACGACGGCCGCGGCGCGGCGGCCGACGACGACGGCGGGCACGGGCTGACCGGGATGCGCGAGCGGGTCGGGATCTACGGCGGCTCGGTGCTCGCTGGCCCGCGGGAAGCCGGCGGTTACCAGGTGACGGCCAGGCTGCCGGTGCGCCCGGCCGCCGAAGGCGGCGGCATGGAACACGCGCGGCAGGCGCTCAGCCCCGGCGCCGCGGCATGACCATCCGGATCGTTCTCGTCGATGACCAGGAACTGGTCAGGACCGGATTCCGGATGGTGCTTGACGCGCAGCCGGACATGACCGTGGTCGGCGAGGCAGCGGACGGGCTGGCCGCCGTCGAGTTCGCCCGCGCGCACTCGTCCGACGTCATGGTGATGGACGCGCGGATGCCCAGGCTGGACGGGGTGGCGGCGACGCGCAGGATCCGGCTGGCCGGGGACCGCCCGAGGGTGCTGATGCTCACCACCTTCGACGTCGACGAGTACGCCTTCGCGGCGCTGAAGGCAGGGGCCAGCGGCTTCCTGCTGAAAGACGTCCCGCCCGAGGAACTCCTCTTCGCCATCCGGGCCGTGCACTCCGGTGACGCCGTAGTGGCCCCGTCGACGACCCGGCGCCTGATCGACCAGTTCGCGCCGCTGCTGCCTGCCGCGGGCGCCGCGCCGCCGCCGGAACTGTCCGGCCTGACCGAACGCGAGCGCGAGGTTCTCGCGCACGTCGCCCAGGGACTGTCGAACGGGGAGATCGCGCGGCGGCTGTTCGTCTCCGAGGCGACGGTCAAGACGCACGTCGGGCGGATCCTGGCCAAGCTCGGCTTGCGTGACCGGGTGCAGGCGGTCGTCTTTGCCTACGAAAACGGACTGGTCCGGGCGCGCGGTCACGCGTAGCGCTGGTGTATCCGGTCCAGCCGTCGACGGCTCGGTTGCCTGTATCTTGCGGCTCAGCTGCCTGTATCTTTTTGTGTTGATTTGAGCCTGCAACGACTAATTGTGACTCGCCCAGTGCGGCCAGTGAGGACGCGGCTGGCAAACCTCCGCGCCAGGAAGCTTCGTGATGCTGCACTCCAATGACTTCTCCTACGGCCTGCTGACGCCGGCTCTGGGCTACCTGATGTCGTGCCTCGGTGCTTTCCTAGGACTCCGCTGCACCAGCAGGGCCCGCGCGTATTCCGGCGCCGCCCGTGCCCGCTGGCTCACGCTCGCTGCGCTGTCGATCGGCGTCACCGGCATCTGGGTGATGCACTTCATCGCGATGCTGGGGTACACCATCCCCGGTGATGTCATCCGCTACAACGTGCCGGTCACCGTGCTCAGCATGCTCATCGCCGTCGCCGTGGTCGGCGTCGGGCTGTTCATCGTCGGCTTCGGCGGCAATGGCTACCCGCCGCTGCTGCTCGGGGGCCTGATCGCCGGGGTCGGCGTGGCGAGCATGCACTACATGGGGATGGCGGCGATGCGGATGCCCGCCGCGATGACGTACAGCCCGGGCATTGTGATTCTCTCCGTGGTCATCGCCATCGTGGCCGCGACGGCAGCACTCTGGGCCGCGCTGCGGCTGAGCGGCATCTTGTCCACGCTAGGCGCCGCGCTGATCATGGGCGTGGCGGTCAGCGGGATGCACTACACCGGGATGGCGGCGATGCACGTCCATGCCGCGAGCGCCGGATCGGTCATGCCGATGGGCGGCGCCACCGCGGAGAGGTTCCTGCTGCCGCTGATCATCGGGATCAGCGTGCTGTCCTTCGCGCTGACCGCCACGATCGTGCTGTCGCCGAACGAGGCCGAGATCCGGTACGAGGCCGAGCTGATGGAGCGGATCAGCAGGGCCCAGACAGCGCGCCGGTAGCTGCCCGGGGCCGGCCCTGCCGGTCACGGCTTACCCGCGGTGGCATGGCGCAACGACCAGCCCAGTGCCGCGATGACGCAGACGGGCATCAGCCACCAGGCGTTGATACCGCTGGCGTGCACCGCCGCCGCGGTCGCCGCGAGCGCCGCCGCAACGGCCACCGCCCCGCGCCAGTCGTCGCCGATCACGAAGTCGTACCAGAACGCGGCGACCGACCGCAGCCGGGTCCTCATCGGACCGTCTCCTCAGGCGGGACCCGCGCGGGCCGCGCCGCGGCCAGCGGACCTGCTGCGGACGTGCCCGGCGGCGGCGAGCCGACCGGCGGCCGGCCGGCCGGCCGCGCCGGGCCCGGGACCGCCGCGGCCGCCCTGGACTTGCGCAGCGCCATCGCGTAGCCCAGTGCCACCAGGCCGATCACCGGCACGAGCGCAAGCAGCGCCGCATCGCCGCCGGGCCAGTGCGCGCCGGCCCCCTCAGCGCCCCAGAACGTGCCGAATGCGGTCAGCATGATGCCGACGGCGAATTTCATCGCGTTCTCCGGCACGCGGGCCAGTGGTGCGCGCACCGCGAGGCCGACCGCGGCGATCACCACGACCGCGGCCACCGCGGCAAGGGCGGCGGCGCCTAGGTCGCGCTGGCTGGCGCCGAAGGTGATCGCTATGAAGACCACCTCAAGGCCCTCGAGCAATACGCCCTTGAAGGAAAGCGTGAAGGCGTACCAGTCATGCACGGCGCCCCGGCTGCCTGCCTGCGCCGCGCGGGCCGCGGCCACCTCACGCGCATAGGCGCGCGCCTCGTCATGCAGGTCCTTGAAGCCGGAGAAGCGCAGGATGGCCTTGCGCAGCCACTGCAGGCCGAACGCCGCAAGCAGGGCCCCGACCACAAGGCGCAGCGCCCCGAGCGGGATCAGGGTGAGCGCGGGCCCGATCCCAGCGGTCACCGCGGCGAGCACGATCAGCGCGGCCGTCATGCCCTGGAACGTCGAGCGCCACTCTCTGGTGAGGCCGGCCGCAAGCACGATGGTCAGCGCTTCGACCGCCTCGACCAGGCATGCCACGAAGACCGTCAGGAACAGCGGGAGCGAGTTCAACTGGCCTCCTGGAACCCCGTGCGGACGGGCACTGACGACCTTCTCACGATACGCGCGCGAGCCAGCCGGCCGCGCGCAGAGGCGGCCGGGCATGCGGCCGGCCCGGCATGCCAGAGCCGCGGCTGGCAACCATGAGCACGCGCGATCGGCCCGGCCAGTCAGGCACTAACATCGGACGAGTGACGATGACCCTGCTGACCAGCCAGACGTCTGCGCGTGACACCGAGGCCGACGCCATCATCGTCGGAGTGGTCCAGGGTTCCGGCGGCGCGCTGCCAGCGCCGGGGGCGGAAGACGTGGATGCGGCACTCGATGACAGCCTCGCCGCCACGCTCTCGGTCCTCGGCGCCACCGGCAACGCCGAGGAAGTTACCAAGATCGCAACTGCCGGGCGGCTGGCTGCCCCGCTGATCGTGGCGGTCGGCCTCGGCGCCGCCAACGGCAAGCCGCCGTTCGAGGCGGAGGCGCTGCGCCGCGCGGCCGGCGCCGGGGTGCGCGCGCTTGCCGCCGCGAAGCCGCGGCGGGTCGCGCTGGCGCTGCCCGCCAGGGACGACACGGAGGCCGAGGCGGTCGCGCTCGGCGCCCTGCTTGGCGGCTACGAATTCGGCAGGTACCGCGGCAACAGCCAGCGGCCGGCCACGGAACTCACGCTGCTCGGCGGCCAGTATCCGGCCGCGGCCAACCGCTCCCGGATACTGGCCGACGCCGTCATGCTCGTACGCGACCTGGTGAATACCGGCCCCTCAGACCTGGTCCCTGAGGCCTTCGCCGCTGAGGCGGAGCGAGTCGCCGCGGCCAGCGGGCTGGACATCGAGGTGCTGGACGAGAAGGCGCTGGCGGCCGGCGGCTACGGCGGCATCCTGGGCGTCGGGCAGGGCTCGGTGCACCCGCCCAGGCTGGTCCGGCTCGCGTATTCGCATCCCGATTCCGCCAAGACCGTGGTGCTCGCGGGCAAGGGCATCACCTTCGACTCCGGCGGGCTGTCGCTCAAGCCGGCGAAGGGCATGGAGTTGATGAAGTCGGACATGGGCGGCGCGGCGGCCGTGCTCGCCGCGATGCAGGCCATCGCGGCGCTCGGTCCGGTGGTGAACGTCGTCGGTTACCTGCCGCTCGCCGAGAACATGCCAAGCGGCACCGCGCAACGCCCCTCCGATGTGATCACGATCTTCGGCGGCACCACGGTCGAGGTGCTGAACACCGACGCCGAGGGGCGCCTCGTGCTGGCGGATGCCCTCGCCAGGTCCGCCGCCGATGAACCGGATCTGCTGGTCGACGTCGCCACCCTGACCGGCGCCCAGCTCGTCGCGCTCGGCCCGCGGATCAGCGGCGTGATGGCTAACGACGACGACGTGCGCGACGGGGTGGTGGACGCCTCCCGGCGGGCAGGCGAGGCCGCCTGGCCGATGCCGCTGCCCGAGGAGCTTCGCAAGGGCCTGGACTCGTCGGTCGCCGACCTGGCGAACGTGGCGGCCGAGCGGCACGGCGGCATGCTGGTGGCCGGGCTATTCCTGCAGGAATTCGTGCCCGCCGGGGTTCGCTGGGCACATGTGGACATAGCGGGGCCATCGTTCCATGATGGCGAGCCTTACGGGTATACACCCAAGGGCGGGACCGGGGCCGCGGCACGGGCTCTGGTCCAGATCTCGCTGGATGTGGCGGACGGACGGCTGTAGGCACGGTTGCACGGACTGGCGGTCCCGGGCGAGCGGCAATAGCCCGCCCTGGCTGACCAATCGGACAAGGAGCACATGGTGGCGGACGGCAGCGACTACGACATCGTCATCCTCGGCGGCGGCAGCGGCGGCTATGCCTGCGCGCTGCGGGCAGCCGAGCTTGGCAAGCGCGTCGCGCTGATCGAGAAGGGCAAGGTCGGCGGCACCTGCCTGCACCGGGGATGCATCCCGACGAAGGCGCTGCTGCATGCCGCGGAGATCGCCGACCTGGCGAGGGAAAGCGGGTCGTTCGGCGTCCGGGCGACCCTCGACGGCATCGACATGCCCGGGGTCAACGCCTACAAGGACAAGGTGGTGACGCGGCTCTGGAGGGGGCTGCAGGGGCTGATCAAGTCGCGGGAGATCGACGTGATCGAGGGCGAGGGCGCGCTGGTGTCGCCGACCCAGGTCCGGGTCGGCGAGACCGTGTACCAGGGCGCGCACCTCGTTCTCGCCACCGGGTCGGAGGCCCGCAGCCTGCCCGGCCTGGCCATCGACGGGGAGCGGGTGATCACCAGCGACCAGGCGCTCTTGCTTGACCGGGTGCCCTCATCGGTGGTGATCCTCGGCGGCGGCGTGATCGGAGTGGAGTTCGCCAGCGTGTGGCGCTCGTTCGGCGCCGAGGTCACAATCGTGGAGATGCTCCCGCACCTGCTTCCGCCCGAGGAAGAGTCGAGTTCCAAGCTGCTGGAACGCGCCTTCCGGCGGCGCGGCATCGCGCAGAAGCTCGGCGCCAGGTTCGAGAGCGTGAAGGACACCGGCTCCGGGGTGACGGTCACCCTGGCTGGCGGCGCGACCATCGACGCCGAACTGCTGCTCGTCGCGGTCGGCCGCGGCCCGGTGTCAGCGGGCCTCGGCTACGAGGAGGCGGGCGTCAAGGTAGAGCGCGGCTTCGTCCTTGTCGACGGCCACTGCCGGACGAACGTGCCGACGATCTCCGCGGTCGGCGATCTCACCCCGGGGCCCCAGCTCGCCCATGCCGGGTTTGCCGAGGGCATCGGAGTGGCGGAACGGCTCGCCGGTCTTGACGTGACCCCGATCGACTATGACGGCGTCCCCAGGGTCACCTACAGCGACCCCGAGGTGGCATCGGTCGGCATTACTTCCGCCATCGCGGCGGAGCGGGGAATCGAGACCACCGAGTTCACCTACGACCTGGCGGGCAACGGCAAAAGCCAGATCCTGCAGACCCAGGGCGCCGCGAAGGTCATCGCGACGGCAGGCGGAGGCCCGGTGCTCGGCTTGCACCTGGTGGGCGCGCGCGTCGGCGAGCTGATCGCCGAGGGTCAGCTCATCTACAACTGGGAGGCAACGCCGTCCGATGTCGCCCAGCTCATCCACCCCCATCCGACCCAGTCGGAGGCGCTCGGCGAAGCGCATCTTGCGCTTGCCGGCAAGCCCCTCCACGTGCACTCATAACCGAGTGCCCGCCCGGCCGGGCGGGCAGCGCCCCATCGCCACGCAGAGCCGTGCGCGTTGAACAGCGAAGGAGTCGCGGAACGCCATGTCGGTCTCCGTATCCATGCCACAGCTCGGCGAGAGCGTCACCGAGGGCACCGTCACGCGCTGGCTGAAGAAGGAAGGCGAGCGCGTCGAGGCCGACGAGCCGCTTCTCGAAGTCTCCACCGACAAGGTCGACACCGAGATCCCTTCCCCGGTGTCGGGAATTCTGCGCGGCATCACGGTCGCGGAGGACGAGACCGTCGCGGTCGGCGCTGAGCTTGCCGTGATCGAAGAGGAAGGCGCGGCCGCGGGCGCCAGCCCGGACGGCGGCAGCCCGGACGCCGCCGGATCGGTCGCGCTTGACGGCCAGGGCGGGTCGCCGGCCCCGGCCGGCCAGGGCAGCCAGGCTGCCGCCGCCGGGCCGGCGAACGGCGGTCAGCCAGTCGGCTCGCCGGCCGCTGAGGTCCAGGCCCAGGACGCCCCCGCGTACCCGCAGCAGCCATACCCGCCGACCCAGCCCCCATACGAGCAGCCCCCATACGGGCAGCCCTCATACGAGCAGCCGACGTACGAGCAGCCCGCGTACGAGCAGCCCGCCTACGAGCAGCCGGCGTACCCGCCGGCGGCGGGCGGCGGCGGGTACCAGCAGCCGCCCTACCAGCAGTCGCCCGGCCCGGTGGCCGGGTTCCAGGAGCCCGCCGGCCAGCCCGCCGCGCCCCCCGCGCCCACCGCGGAGCAGCAGGCAGCGGAACAGCAGGCAGCGGAACAGCAGGCAGTGCAGGCGCCGCAGGCCGCCGGGCCGGCCACACCCGGCCAGGCATCACCGCAGGCCGCACCACCGCAGCCCGCACGACCGCAGGCCGCACCACCCCAGGCCGCACCACCGCAGGCCGCCGCCGAGCCCGGCACCGCAGCCGGCGGCACGCCGCCGGCCTCCGGCACGGACGGCCCGTACGTGACGCCGCTAGTGCGCAAGCTCGCCGCCGAGCACGGGATAGACCTCGGCTCACTCGCGGGCACCGGAGTCGGCGGGCGCATCCGCAAGCAGGACGTCATCGAGGCGGCCCGCGTGCTCCGCGGGCCGGGCGCGGTCGCGGCGGCCAGCCAGCCAGGCCAGGCACCGGCCCAGGCACCAGCCGCCCCGCCCCCGGCCGCCCCGGCCGCGCCTGCGGCCGCCCCCGACGGGCCCGGGCGCGCGGCTGCCGTGCCAGCGGCATCCCTGGGCCAGGCACCCGGCGATGAGGCCGACCAGGCGCCGGGCCGCCGGCCCGCTATCGTGCCGTCCAGCCTGCGCGGCACGACCGAGCAGATGTCACGAGCCCGCCAGGTGATCGCGAAGCGGATGGTCGAGTCGCTGCAGACCTCTGCCCAGCTGACCACGGTCGTCGAGGCCGACGTCACGGCGATCGCCCGGCTCAGGGACCGGGCCAAGGCGGACTTCGAGGCAAGGGAGGGGGTCAAGCTCTCCTTCCTGCCGTTCTTCGCGCTGGCCGCGGTTGAGGCGCTCAAGGTGCACCCGCGGCTCAACGCGGTTATCGACACCGCCAGTGCCCAGGTCACCTATCACGACGCGGAACACCTTGGCATCGCGGTGGATACCGACCGGGGACTGATGGTGCCGGTGATCAGGAAGGCCGGCGACCTGAACATCGCCGGGCTGGCCCGCAAGATCGCTGACCTGGCGCAGCGGACCCGGGCCGGGCGGGTGAGCCCGGACGACCTGTCCGGCGGGACGTTCACGCTGACGAACACGGGCAGCCGGGGCGCACTGTTCGACACGCCGATCATCAACCAGCCGCAGGTAGCAATCCTCGGCACCGGAATCGTCGTGAAGCGGCCCGTCGTGGTGGAGGATGCCGCTCTCGGCGAGGTGATCACGGTGCGTTCCATGGTCTACCTGGCGCTCACCTACGACCACCGGCTGGTGGATGGCGCGGACGCCGCCAGGTTCCTCGCCACGATGAAGTCCCGGCTCGAGGAGGGGGCATTCGAGACCGAACTCGGGCTGTGACGACTGACTGGCCCGGTCCGCGCCCGGAGTGCGGCCCTGCAGTCCGGAACCGGCCGGCCGGATCGCCCGGCCGGCCGGTTCCGGTCCGCGGCGCACGCTGACCGGGAGGAACATCATGAAGGTTGTCGTCAGCGGATCATCCGGGCTCATCGGCACGGCGCTCGGCGTCAGGCTGGCCGGCACCGGGGACGAGATGATCCGGCTGGTCCGCCGGCCGGCGAGGGCACCCGGTGAGTTCCAGTGGAACCCGCATGCCGCAGGCGGCGGGATCGATCCTGCCGCACTCGAAGGCGCCGATGCCGTCGTGCACCTGGCCGGCGCGCCCATCGCGGCCGGCCGCTGGACGGCCGCCCGTAAGCGGGAGATCAGGGACAGCAGGATTGCTGGCACCTCGGCACTCGTCTCGGCGCTGACGGCGATGCGGCACCCGCCGCCGGTGCTGCTTTCCGGATCCGCGATCGGCTATTACGGGGACACTGGCGGACGCGAGGTCGACGAGTCATCGGCGGCAGGCACCGGTTTCCTGGCCGGCGTCGTCAGAGACTGGGAGGCCGCGGCGGCACCGGCCGAGAATGCCGGGATCCGGGTCGTCAACCTGCGAACCGGCATCGTCTTGTCCCGCCATGGCGGAGTGCTCGGCCGGCTCCTGCCATTGTTCCGGCTCGGCCTGGGCGCGCGGATCGGATCGGGCACCCAGGTGATGAGCTGGATCATGCTGACCGACCTGGTGCAGATCCTCTGCTTCCTGCTAGCCCAGCAGGACATCAAGGGCCCGGTTAACCTCACCGCGCCGCACCCGGCCGCCAACGCGGAGTTCACCTCGGCGCTGGCCTCGGCGGTCGGCCGTAAGGCGCGGCTTGGCCTGCCGGCCGCCGCGCTGCAGTTCGGCCTCGGCGAGGTGGCCGGCGAACTGCTGTCCAGCGCGCGGGTGATGCCCCGCCGCCTGCTCGATGTCGGCGGCGAGACGCTCTGGCACAGTGGCGGCTCCATCTCCGCCGCGCTCGCCGCTGAGCTCAGCTAGGCCGGCCGGCCGGCCCGGGCACCCCGGTCAGCAGTCTTGCTCGACGGGCTCCCTGGCGAGCTGACCGCAGGCATTCCGCTCCGGCTCCCGGGCGATATGCGGGAGCAGGTCGCGCCAGGCCGGCGCCGGGCTCTCGCTGAACAGCGGGATCCGCCAGAGCGGCGGTACCAGGCCCGGCCGCCCCTGCTGGGCTGTGATCGCGCCGATAGTCAGCCGCAGCAGCCGCCTGGCCCCGGCGATCGCAAGCCCGGCCAGCGGCAGCTCGACGATGACGGCGGACAGCAGGCTCAGCTGGAACCCGGGCGTGCGCAGGTCGAGCACCACATCGAACCAGGCATCGCAGAGCAGCAGCGTCGCCAGCACGACGAGGCAGACGATCAGCACCTGCCGGCCGCGCCAGGCCGCCCAGCCGGTGGCGGCGAGCGCCGCGAGGAGCGCAATGTCGAAGCCGACCCAGGCCCCGCGCCAGTCGCCCGAGCGGTAATACCGCGGCAGCGTGACGGCCAGCACGCCGGTCCAGATCGCCAGCGCTATGCAGCAGGCAATGATGATCAGCAGCACCACCTGGCGGCGGCGCAAGCTGTGCCGCGGCGGCCCGCCGGGCGAACCAGCCCCGTCAATGTCGGCCAGCGCACGCCGGAGCCGGACCCGGTCCTGCGGGCTCATGGCCCGCAGCTCTTCCACCTCGAACACGGACGTACCTCCCTGCCACGCCGACCCTGCTGCCGACGGAGGCATCGGGCAGAACCGGGTGATATATTCCCCGGCCGGGCACGCGGCTACCGCCCGTCAGGATGGAATCCGCGATTCCACATAGGCTGTAACCGTGGACGGAGAGCTGATATTCGCCCGGGCCGGGTTCGGCGCCCAGGCGGTCGGTTACCTGGACGGCTGGGACCTGCAGCGGCGCCTGCATGAGCGCCGCTGCCGGGGCGAGATCCCCGATAGCTGCCTGCTGCTCGAGCATCAGCCGGTGTACACGGCCGGCAAGCGGACAAGCCCGCTGGACCGCCCGGTCGGCGATCCCGGCGCACCCGTGATCGACGTCGACCGGGGCGGCAAGATTACCTGGCACGGCCCGGGCCAGCTGGTCGGCTACCCGATTGTCGCCCTCGGTGAGCCGATCGACGTGATCGCCTACGTCCGCGCCCTTGAGGAGGCGCTGATCGGGACCTGCGCCGCGTTCGGGGTCGCAGCGACCCGGGTCGACGGGCGAAGCGGCGTCTGGGTGACCGGCCGCACCGGCCGGCCAGACCGCCCGCGCGGGCCGGACCGCAAGGTCGGCGCGATCGGCATCCGGGTCTCCCGGGGCGTCACCATGCACGGCTTCGCACTCAACTGCGACTGCGAGCTGGCCTGGTTCGACCGCATCGTGCCCTGCGGAATCAGCGACGCCGCCGTCTCGACGCTGTCGGCGGAAGCAGGCCGCGCCATCGGCGTGCAGGCCGTCCTCGACGTCGCCGAGCGCCACCTTGCGGACGCGCTCGGCGCCCGCAGCTGGCGGCGGGTGGACGGGACCGGCGGCCTGCTCCCGCCCGCCGAGGGCGCGCACCGGCCGGCCGGCCCGCCGCCGATCCCGACTGCCGTCAGCTAAACCGAGCGGGCTGGTAGATCGTTCCGCCGGCCGCGCGGCCCGCGAGCGCGGCCGCTATCCGGTCCGCCACATACCGTGGCGCGCAACGGTCAAGCTGGCCGGGGTCAGCGAACTGGTAGGCATCGAGTTCTTCCTCCTGCACGACGATGCGCGTGCCGTCCGGGACGGTGCCGCCGTCGAATACGAAATGCATGATCGGCCGGGCGTCCGAACCGTACGGCTGCGACCAGTCCACCGCGAGCAGCGCGCCGACCGGCAGCACCAGGCCGACCTCTTCGGCCACCTCGCGGGCGCAGCCGGCGTGCGGCGGTTCACCGTGCTCGCAGACGCCGCCCGGCAGCGTCCAGTGGTCGCGGTAGTTCGGCTTGACGATCAGCACCCGCCCGGCCGGGTTCGTGATCAGCGCCCCGGCCGCAAGGACGACGCCAGGCAGCTGCGCGAACCAGCTGTCGTGATCGGTGAACTGCCTGCTCGTCATGGGCACGGAGCCGACCGGGACGGCTGGGCCTGGCCGAGGCTGGCGAGATGGCTGGGCAGCTCGGCCACCGGCACGGCGGACTGTACCCCGCTGTCCATGTCGCGCACCGTCACGGTGCCGGCCGCGTGCTCCGCCCTGCCGTAGATCAGGCACCAGCGGGCGCCAGTGTCGCTGGCCCACTTCAGCTGCCTGCCCAGCTTGCTTGAGGAGCCCAGGTAGACGCTGGCCCGCAGGCCGGCCGCGCGCGCGGCGGCGGCAGCGGCGAAGGACCGCGCGGCCAGGTCATCGCCAAGCACGGTTACCGCGACGTCGAGCCGCCTGCGCGGCGAGTCCGCGCTGCCCGGCAGCATCATCAGCAGCCGCTCGACGCCCAGCGACGCGCCGGTGGCCGGCACGTCCGGGCCGCCCAGCTGCTCGATCAGGTGGTCATATCTGCCGCCGCCGCCGAGCGAGCCTGGCACGCCTGCCGCGGCCAGCTCCCAGATCGGCCCGGTGTAGTAGCTCAGGCCGCGGACCAGCCGCGGGGTGAACGCGATCCGGCCGGCCGGGATCTGCGCGCTGGCCAGCGAGAGCAGGCGGTCCACCTGGTCAAGCCCGGCGGCGCCGAGCTCGTTCGGCGCGAGCGCGGTCCTGATCCGCTCGGTGGCATCCGGAGCGGTCATCGTAGCCACCATCTCCCCGGCGGCGGCCGCGGGCAGGCCACGGCCGGCCAGCTCGGCGACGACCTCGTCCGGGCTCAGCTTGTCCAGCTTGTCCAGCGAGACAAGCACCCCGGGACCAAGCTCGGCCGGCACCCCGAAAACCTCGAGCAGGCCAGCCAGCACCTGGCGCGAATTGAGCTGGATGCTGAACTCGCCGACGCCGAGCCCGGAAACGGCATCGTGCTGCGCGCACAGCACCTCGGCGTCAGCCATCGGCGAGCGAGAGCCCAGGGTATCCAGGTCACACTGCACGAACTCGCGGAACCTGCCCTTGCCCGGCCGGTCGGCCCGCCACACCGGCCCAAGCGCGTACCGCTTGTAGGGAGTGGGCAGCTGGCTGCCATAGGCAGCGGCGACCCGTGCCAGCGGGACGGTCAGGTCGTACCGGAGGGCGAGGTCAGCCTCGCCGGACGCCTCGTGCTCGCCCCGGCGCAGGATCTTGAAGACGAGCTTTTCGCCGTCGTCGCCGTACTTGCCGAGCAGCACGTCAAGCCGCTCGAACGCCGGGGTCTGCAGCGGCTCGAAGCCGTAACTGGAGTACACCGCATGGATGACAGCGAAGGCCCGCTCCCTGGTCTCGAACTCGGCGGCGAGGAAGTCGCGGGTACCCGACGGGGGGTCGAACTGCGTTGCCATGCGCCCATGCTCCCCGACGCGGGTGCCACTCGTCACATCGGCCCGCATCGGCACAGGTAAAACCGGGCCACATCAGCCACCAGTGACTCACCCGCAACGCGACCCAGATCAGCGGTTAACTTCCGTCCGGCTCCGACCGGACGGAAGTTAACCGCTATTCCAGGGACACCGGCTGCCGCTATTCCAGGGACACCGGCTGCCGCTATTCCAGGGACACCGGCTGCCGCTATTCCAGGGACACCGGCTGCCGCGGCCGACGGGCGCAGGTCACGGAGGTGGTTAGCGCAGGTGCGCAGGTACTCATGAGACGCTATTGCAAGTTAGTCGCAGCTAGTCCTACCCTGGCGAACGCTGAGGTCTTCCGGGAAGGTGTGCACAGATGTCCGCTTTGCGTGTCCGGCCCCGCTCACCAGCCCGGCTCGGCTCGCCAATCCCGCCAGGCTCGTCTATCCCGTCCGGCTCATCAGCCCAACCCGCCTCATCAGCCCCGCCCGCCTCATCAGCCCCGCCCGCCTCACCAGCCCCGCCCGCCTCATCAGCCCCGCCCGGCTCACCAGCCCGGCTCGCGAAGATCCGCAACGGGCTGACGCCGCGCGAGTGGGCCCGCGCCGGTGTCATGACCGGCGTGGTCATCGCCCTGAACGTGGCCGGCTGGGCGATGCTGGCCGCCGCCGTCGCCGGGCACTACCACATCAGCGCGAACAAGATCTTCGGCGTCGGCACCGGGATTCTCGCCTACACGCTGGGCATGCGGCACGCCTTCGACGCCGATCACATCGCGGCGATCGACAACACCACCCGCAAGCTGGTCAGCGAGGGCAAGCGGCCGCTTTCCGTGGGCTTCTTCTTCTCCCTCGGGCACTCCAGCGTGGTCTTCGCGCTGGCGATGCTGCTGAATTTCGGCATCAGGTCCCTCGACGGCCAGCTGCGCAACGGCAATTCCGGCCTGCACAGCGTGACCGGGATCGTCGGCACGACGGTATCCGGCACGTTCCTCTACCTCATCGCCGCGCTCAACCTCATCGTGCTGGCCGGCATCGTCAAGGTGTTCCGGCAGATGCGGGCCGGCCGGTACGACGACGAGCAGCTTGAGGAGCAGCTCAACAAGCGCGGCCTGATGAACCGCTTCTTCGGCCCGCTGGCCCGCCGGGTGGACACCCCGTGGAAGATGTATCCCGTCGGCGTGCTTTTCGGCCTCGGGTTCGACACTGCCACCGAGGTCGCGCTGCTCGTGCTGGCCGGCACCGCGGTGGCAAGCGGCCTGCCGTTCTACGCGATCCTGTCACTGCCGATCCTGTTCGCTGCGGGAATGTCGCTGTTCGACACCATCGACGGCTGCTTCATGAACTTCGCCTATGACTGGGCCTTCGCGCGCCCCGTTCGCAAGGTGTTCTACAACCTGACCATCACCGGCCTGTCGGTGTTCGTCGCGCTGTTCGTCGGCACGATCGAGTTCCTCGGCCTGATCGGCAGCGAGTACAACCTCGGCGGCGGGTTCTGGGCGTTCATGGCGGACTTCGACATCAACAAGGCCGGCTTCGTCATCGTCGGCATGTTCGTCGGCACCTGGGTCATCGCCCTGGGCATCTGGCATTTCGGCAAGCTCGAGCAGAAATGGGACCCGGCGGCAGCCAGCGCGGAGGCTGGCGACTTAGGCAGGCGGCTGACCACCACGGCCCCGTAAATCCCGGAACTTCGCCAGCATGCCGCGAGCGCACATGCACTGCCGGGCCGCCAGTCGCTGCCCCCCGCCGCACCGCACGTAGGCTGGTGGCGTGGTACTCGCACCTGACGGACGAAGGATGCTGCGCCTTGAGGCGCGCAACAGCCAGACCCCGATCGAGCGCAAGCCGCCGTGGATCAAGACCCGGCTGCGCACCGGGCCGCAGTACGCCGAGCTGAAGCGGCTAGTGCGCAGCGAGGGACTGCACACGGTCTGCGAGGAGGCGGGCTGCCCTAACATCTTCGAGTGCTGGGAGGACCGCGAGGCCACGTTCCTGATCGGCGGCGAGGTATGCACAAGACGCTGCGACTTCTGCCAGATCGCGACCGGCAAGCCGGCCCCGCTTGACGCCGGCGAGCCGCGCCGGGTGGCCGAGTCGGTGGCCGCCATGGGCCTGCGCTACGCGACCGTCACCGGGGTGGCCCGCGATGACCTGCCGGACGGCGGCGCGTGGCTGTACGCACAGGCCTGCCGGGAGATTCACGCGGCGGTGCCCGGCTGCGGGGTCGAGCTGCTGATCCCCGACTTCGACGCGGCGCCGGACCGGCTGGCCGAGGTCTTCGGCGCCCGCCCGGAGGTGCTCGCGCACAACATCGAGACCGTGCCGCGGATCTTCCGCCGGATCCGGCCCGGTTTCCGCTACGACCGCTCGCTCGAAGTGATCAGCCGGGCCCGCCGGGCCGGCCTGATGACCAAGTCCAACCTCATCCTTGGCCTGGGCGAGGAGCGGCATGAGGTCAGCGAGGCGATGGCGGACCTGCGCGGCGCCGGGTGCGACCTGCTCACCATCACGCAGTACCTGCGGCCGTCGGTGCGCCACCACCCGGTCGAGCGCTGGCTGCCGCCCGCCGAGTTCGACGAACTCGGCGCCGAGGCCCGCGAACTCGGCTTCGCGGGAGTCATGGCGGGCCCGCTGGTCCGGTCGTCCTACCGGGCCGGCCGGCTGTACCGCCAGGCCATGGACGCTCAGGCGGCCAGCCGGTAAGCCGTCCGCGCTTTACCGAACGCCTTCAGGCACCGCCATTTCGCGCTCCGGCCCGCGTGATCGTACCCTTGCCTGCATGGTGAACAAGCCCGGCGCCGCGGCGTCAAAGAAGGCTGCCGCCGACGCCGACTCGGTCGGCCGTCTCAAGCAGATCCGCATGGTCGCGGGCATTGTCCGCAAGGCCAACCCGAAGGCGCTGCCGATCGTGTTCGGCATCGCGGCCGTCGTCATCGCGCTCGCGGTGGTCATTGGCCTGGTCACTGGCTTGGCACCATTCTTGATCCCGCTTGGCGTGCTGCTCGGGCTGACCGGCGGGATGGTCGCCTTCGGCCGGTTCGCGCAGGCCGCGCAGTACTCGACGATCAAGGGCCAGCCGGGCGCGGCGGCGGCCATCCTGCAGAGCATGCGCGGGAACTGGACGGTCACCCCGGCCATCGCGGCGAACAGGAACATGGACATCGTGCACCGGACGGTCGGCAGGCCCGGTGTCATCCTGGTTGGCGAGGGCTCCCCCAGCCGGCTGCCGAGCCTGCTCGCGGCGGAGAAGAAGCGGGTCTCCAGGGTCGCGCTCGACGTGCCGATTTACGACCTGCAGGTCGGCGACGACGACGGGCAGATCCCGATCAGGCGACTGCAGCGGCACATCATGAAGCTGCCCCGCAACCTCAAGGGCCCGGCCGTCGCGGACCTGAACTACCGGCTGAAGGCACTGCCGCAGTCACTGCAGATGCCCAAGGGCCCGGTGCCGCGATCAGGCAGGATGCCGAAAGCGCCGAAGCCAAGGTTCCGCTGACCGTACGGTCAGATCAAGACCGGGAATTACGGATCCGCAGCCGTCAGCCGCCTTCCGCGAGCCAGGCATCCAGCAGCGCGATCAGATCCGGATGACCAGCGTGTTGGCCGCCTTGTCATGCAGGCCGCGCAGGTCATTGTCGAAAACCAGCGGCGGCACCACGGCAAGCAGCAGCGCGGTGCGGACCAGCGCCCACCAGAGCCCGACCGGCTTGCCGTCAAGCCGGACCACCCGCAAGCCGAGCAGCCGCTTGCCCACGGTAAAGCCGGTCAGCGCGGTCAGCACGTAGACCTCGACCGCGAAAACCGCGATCGTCCAGTACTGCGTGCGGAACACGCCCAGCGAGATGATCATGCAGAGCAGCCAGTCGATGAACACCGCGCCAAGCCGACGGCCGAACCCGGCGACGGACCCCGGGCCCTCTTCCGGCAGTCCGAAATGCTGCCCGGGGTAGGCGTTCTCTTCCCTGGCGGCGCGGGTGCCGGACAGCCATGAGCCTGCCCAGCGTCGCTCGGTCACGAATACACCGTATCCGCGCAACCCGGCGCCGGGTTCACCCGGCCGCCCCGCGGCTGCCATCCTTACCCTTTCGCGGCACGGGCGTAACACATGCGAAACATCGGGGACACGGGCAGGAAACGGCTATCGCCTAATCTCGCAGGCGCGCCCGCGAACGGGCGGGCGGACGCGGCAGGCGGCGGAGGGAGAGTTGATGTTCAGCAGCGGCGACGAGGTCCTGCGGTATGTCGGCGACGAGGGGATCCAGTTCATCGACGTCAGGTTCTGCGACCTGCCGGGGACGATGCAGCACTTCACCGTTCCGGCCGAGTCCTTCGACGAGAAGGTGTTCGCCGACGGGCTGATGTTCGACGGCTCCTCGATCCGCGGTTTCCAGGAGATCCACGAGTCGGACATGCTGCTGATGCCGGACGCCAGCACTGCCGTGGTCGACCCGTTCCGCACGCACAAGACGCTCAACCTCACCTTCTTCGTGCACGACCCGCTGACCGGCGAGCCGTACACCCGCGACCCGCGCAACATCGCCCGCAAGGCCGAGGACTACCTGCGTGGCAGCGGCGTCGCCGACACCGCCTACTTCGGCCCGGAGGCCGAGTTCTACATCTTCGACTCGGCCCGGTTCGAGACCTCGGCGAACGCCGGGTACTACTACCTGGACTCGGTCGAGGGCGCCTGGAACACCGGGCGTGACGAGCCGGGCGGCAACCTGGCGGGCAAGCCCAGGTACAAGGGCGGCTACTTCCCCGTCCCGCCGGCCGATCACTACACCGACCTGCGCTCGGAGATGGTCCGCGCGCTGATCGAGTGCGGCATCACGGTCGAGATGCAGCACCACGAGGTCGGCACCGCCGGCCAGGCCGAGATCGACATCAGGTTCGACACGATGCGGGCGATGGCCGACAAGCTGATGCTGTACAAGTACGTGGTGAAGAGCGTCGCCAGGGCGGCGGGCAAGACGGTGACGTTCATGCCCAAGCCGCTGTTCGGCGACAACGGCTCCGGCATGCACTGCCACCAGAGCCTGTGGAAGGACGGCGCGCCGCTGTTCTACGACGAGGTCGGCTATGCCGGGCTGTCCGACGCGGGCAGGCACTACGTCGGCGGCCTGCTCAGGCACGCCCCGTCGCTGCTCGCGTTCACCAACCCGACGATGAACTCCTACCACCGGCTGGTGCCCGGCTTCGAGGCGCCGGTCAACCTGGTGTACTCGCAGCGGAACCGATCGGCCTGCGTGCGGATCCCGATCACCGGCGCCAACCCGAAGGCCAAGCGGCTGGAGTTCCGGGTGCCGGACCCGTCGTGCAACCCGTATCTCGCCTTCTCGGCGATGCTGATGGCCGGCCTGGACGGGATCAGGAACAAGATCGAGCCGCCCGAGCCGGTGGACAAGGACCTGTACGAGTTGCCGCCGGACGAGGCCAGGGCCATCCCGCAGGTACCCGGCTCGCTGGAGAAGGTGCTCGACACGCTGGAGTCCGATCACGAGTACCTGCTCGAGGGCGGCGTGTTCACCCCGGACCTGATCGAGACGTGGGTGTCCTACAAGCGGTCCAGCGAGATCGACCCGATCAGGCTCCGCCCGCACCCGCACGAGTTCGAGCTGTACTTCGACTGCTGAGCGGCGTGCACCGGCGGGGGCCTCAGCCGCCGGTGGCGCCGACCGTCGCTGGCTCCGCCCGGCGAGCACCAGGAACCGGCGCGCTGCCGGGCGGAGCGCCGTCGCCGTACCTGATGTCACGGACGGCGGCCAGGGCGCAGTGGTAGCCCAGTTCGCGGTAGGCCTCGAATTCCTGGTCGTCGTAAAGCTGCTGCAGGGTGCTGTCCGTCGGGAACGTGCCGTGGCGCTCCTTGTATGCGAGCACGTCAAGCGGCGCGTCCACGGGCACGGCCAGCTTGAGGTACACGAGATGGTGCCGGCCTGCGGCTTCCTCGCTCTCGCCCGGGTAGCTGAAGGTGCCAGCCGCGTAGGGCCTTGCGCACAGGCCCGTCTGGGGGTCGGCCTTGAGGCTGGCAGCGGGCTTGATGTCGACTTGCACGCCGAGCTCGGACCGGGCCAGCGCAATGGCCTGGCCGAGCGTGCTGAACTGGCCCGGCCCGTCCCCGGAGGCATCGACCACGATGAGATGGTCCGGCTCGCGCCGCAGCGCCTCGACCATGCCGAGGTTCTCGTAATGGCCGCCGTCCGTGATGTAGATCCAGCGGCCGTCGAGGTGCAGTGAGCCCGCGGCCTCCGCCCATAGGTGCTTGAGGTCGGGCTGCCACCAGTGCCTGCGCATGGCCGAGCCGATCCGCCGCAACGGCCCGTGCCGCCCGGCGTCATGCCGCGGCGGATGCCTCTTCGCCCAGCTGATCTCATCCCGCACCCGCGCGGGGCTGGGCAGCCAGACCCCCAGCCGCGCGTTCGCCGCCGAGAGCAGGATCCGCATGGCCGGCCTGGTCATTTTCCCCATCACCGGGGACACGGCCGCGCCGCTCACGGCGACCGCATCGAACAGCGTGATCCCGGCGGCTGTCTGGTAGTCCGCGGTCTCGGCGCGGTCCTCGTCGACGGCGGCCGCCGGGCGGTCTTCGCCAGCCGCGGGCAACGCGACCGGCTTGCGGCTGAGGCCTGTGTCGGCCGGCGTGAAGGTGAAGGAGACACTGCCCCGTCCGGGCGGTATGTCACCGCGTGTCGTGCAGTTGGCAGCCGCGCAGACCACCAGGGTCCGGCCGCCCGCGCCGTGCAGCCCGCTCAGCTGAGCCCAGGGCGCGTCCAGCACTTCGGCCCCGCCCGCGCCAGGCTGGCGCACCACGCCGTATGCGGTAGCCAGCCGGTCACGGTAAAAGGCATGCACCGAGGTGGCGTTGATATCAATCCCCAGTTTCACCAGCACGAACGCCAGCACCGCATAGCCGCAATGGGCCAGCAGGCTTCCCCCGCCTCCCGCCAGCAGAGAGTGGCTCGCGCCGCTGCCGATCCAGCGCAGCGTCAGCGTGAGGATGATCCCGACGATCAGCGCCGAGCCGATCCACGGGACCAGCCTGCGCTGCAGGAACCTGCCTGCCTTCGCCGCGGCACCCGCGAGCGGGCCCGATTTGGATAGATCGGCCTGGTAGGTACGGAGCCGTCCGATGGTGGTGCGCGCCAGCGCCACAATCGCGGCGGCGAAGCCGCCGAAGGTGGTGAGCAGCACGCGCGGGCTGCCCGCGCCTCCGCCGTTGCTCTTGGCCGCATTCGGGGCAGTGGCAACGGCGCCGCACACCTGGTGGCTCGCATGCGATGCGGCGACCGCCGCCTGGGCAGCGGCCTTGCACCCGGTGCCACTGGAAAAGCCGAGGAACCGGGTAATCACCGACCAACTGCCGCTGCCCAGGCTGACCGTGTACAGCCCCTTGATCGCATAAGGCGCGGCCACCAGCAGGAATGCGGTGCCGAGAGTGAACGCCAGGGCCCGGTTGGACAGCCGCAGCGGCTGCTCGCGGACCAGCGGCCGCAGCGACCGCCGCGCCCACGCCAGCCTGCCCTCCTTGTTCAGCCAGTCCCTGACCGCGGACCTGGCCCGCTGACTGACGCCAGACAGCCAGGGACGCTGCTCCGGCGTCCGCGCTTGCCGCCAGGCGAGGCCGATCGTAGCCACCGCGGCCACCGCCGGGATCAGCCACCACCATCGCGGCTGCACCTGCGCGGACCCGGTCTGCAGGCCGGTCAGGATCCCGGTCACCGGGGAGCTGAGCAGCCAGCCGCACAGATGGGCCGCGATGAAGATGAGTGATCCGACCAGGACCACGTTCACCAGCACGCCGAAGATCAGCACAGCCAGCGCGCGGACCGCTATCTGCCAGCTTTCCAGCAGGTACCTCGTGTGGTCACGGAGATGAATCTCCTCCGGGCTGCGCAGCGCGTAGGGGGCTTGGTCACCCAGGGCAGCGGGCGCGGCGCTGGTGCCTGGCTGGCCCGGATTCGCCGTCACGAGCGCATGCGCGGCCGCGAGGTACGAGCCGCCGGACACCGCGGTCACCGTCTTGACCGCGCCGAAGACGTCCTTGGCGGCTTGTAATGCCTGCACGACGCCGAGATTGAAGGTGGCTGACCTGATGCCGCCGCCCGAGCAGCACAACGCGAACGTCTGGCCTGCCGGAATCGTGATCTTACTGCCGTCGCCGGGCACCGCAGGCTGCCCGGCACATGATTGCGGTTCGCTCGGCCCCATGTCGCCCTCCCCCTGCCCGGCAGCTAACGTCATCAGCCGTTCTGCCCGGCCCCCGGCGCGGCGGATCCGCCAACCCTATTCTGCGGCATCCCAGCCATTCCTGTATATGGCGTGAGAGCCTTTTGCTGCAGCATATTTGTCCTGGTCTTCGCCAGAAACCTATCCTTTTGCCAGCACAATTTCGATCGATGATCTGGTCACAGCCGGGCCAATAACCGCGGTGCCCGCCGCAGTTAGGCCCGCCCGGTGCCGGGGTGGCAAGGACCGATGAAAGAAGGTGGGGGCACCATCTGCCCGCAGCGTCCCGGCGGCCGGTTAGCCTGGTCGCCATGACCCGCACCGCCTGGCTGGACGACACCGGGCTGGTCACCCTGCCCAGCGGAGTCCGAGTCCGGGGCCGGCGCCTGAGCGACCCAGCCAGGCCCGCCGATTTCGCCCTGATCCTGGCCAGTGGGCCGGTCCCGGACTGGCCGCACCGGCACATCCGCTGGCCGGACTTCTGGATCCCGGTCAACCGCGACGATGCCCTGGACGCCCTGCGCGAAGCCCACCGTCGCGCACGGGCTGGCGAGCGCGTCGAGGTGGCCTGTCACGGCGGCGTCGGCCGCACCGGAACTGCCCTCGCCGCACTGGCCATCCTCGATGGCCTCTCCCCGCGGGACGCGCTCCGCTGGGTCCGCGGCAATTACCACGATCGCGCCGTTGAAACGCCATGGCAGCGATGGTGGCTGCGCAAGGTCCGCTGACCAGATGCTACTGGGTCGGCACGTCGACGATAAGGCCGGCGATCCTGCCTGCGTCGGCCAGTCGCGTGTCATAGGTGACAAAGGAAGTCAGTTGCCCGCGTACGCGCAGGGCAGTTGCAAGATGGATCGCGTCGAGACGGGCCACGTCGAATGCGTTTAGGGCGGCAGCAGTTATTGCCCTCCTCGGCGAGACGTCACCCGCTCGGCACCCTTTGCTCCCAGACCTCTGGGTTGAGCAGGGTCGGCGGGCGCCTGTCCTCGAGCGCGGCGAACAGGTTGTCGACCGCCAGGTTGGCCATCGCCAGGCGGGTCTGCACCGTCGCTGACCCGAGATGCGGGATGAGCACGGCGTTCTCGCATGCGAGCAGGCCGGGATGTACGTCTGGCTCGCGCTCGAATACGTCCAGCCCGGCGGCGAAGATCTGACCCTGCCTGAGCGCCTGGGCCAGGGCCTCCTCGTCTATGACTGGACCGCGTGAGGTATTCACCAGCACGGCCGTGGGCTTCATGATGGCCAGGCGCTCGACGTTGATCAGATGGCGCGTCTGCGGGGTGAGGTTCGTGTGCAGGGAGACGAAGTCCGACTCGCGGAGCAGATCCTCGAGGTCGCGGTACTCCGCTCCGAGTTCCTGCTCGAACTCGGCGGGGGGCCGGTACACGTCGTGGTAGAGGACGCGCATGGCGAACCCGCGGGCGCGGCGGGCCAGGGCCTGCCCGATCCGGCCGAAGCCCACGATGCCGAGGGTCTTGTGGTGGACGTCTTGACCCAGCATCATCAGCGGCCCCCAGGTCCACGGGGCGCGGGAGCGGATGCGGCGGTCGCCTTCGGCGATCCGCCTGGCCGCCGCGATCATCAGGGCGAACGCGGTGTCTGCGGTGGTCTCGGTCAAGACCTCCGGGGTGTTGGAGGCCAGCACGCCGTGCCTTGTGCAGGCGTCCACGTCGACGTTGTCGAAGCCGACGGCGTAGTTCGCCACTATCTTGAGCTGCGGTCCAGCGGCGTCCAGGAACTCGTCGTCGACTCGGTCGGTGAGCAGCGTGATCGCCCCTGCCTTCCCGGCCACCGCCGTCAGGAGCTGCTCGCGGGGCATGGCGCCTTCGCCGTCATGAAGCGTCAGGTCGCACCGGGCCTCGATTCGGTCCAGTGCCTCCTGCGGCAGGCGGCGGGTGACGAGGACCGGCCGACGCGTGCTGCCCACCGCTAGGCCGCCAGCTCCGGGAGGACCGCGGCCATGGCCTCCAGCGCACCGCGGATGGCCTGGACCGAGTTCGCGTAGGAGAAGCGCAGGTAGCCCTCCCCGTACTGGCCGAATGCCGTACCCGACAGCGCCGCCACGCCGGCCTGGTCGAGCAACTGCTCTGCGATCCTTTCCGAGGGTATCCCGAACGCCTTGACCGAGGGGAACACGTAGAACGCCCCGCGCGGCTGCACGCAGGTGATGCCCTCGATGGCGGTCAGCCCCTCCACCATGACGTCGCGGCGCCGGCGGAACTCGGCGACCATCTGCTCGACCGGTTCCCACGGCCCGGTCAGCGCGGCTATCGCCGCGAACTGGCTGAACGCGCTGGTGCAGGATACCGAGTTGATGACCAGCCGGGAGATGGGCTCCACCAGCGCCGGGGGGAACACGCCGAACCCCAGGCGCCAGCCGGTCATGGCATAGGTCTTGCTCCACCCGTCCAGCAGGATCGTGCGGTCGGCCATCCCCTCTACGTCCAGGACGGACGCGTGGCCCTCGTCGTAGCGGATGGCCCAGTAGACCTCGTCGGCCAGGACAAGCAGGTCGTTCCGCATTGCGATCTCGGCAACGGCCTCGCAGTCCTCCCGGGTGAGAGCGGAGCCGCACGGATTGTGCGGGGTGTTGAGCACGAGCAACCGTGTCCGGGGGGTGATCAGGGAAGCCAGCTCATCCGGGTCGGGGCGGAACCCGTTCTCCTCCCGGAGCGGGAGAGGGACGGGGGTGGCCCCGGCAAACCGGGCGATGGACTCATACATCGGGAACCCAGGGTCTGGGTAGATGACGTCGTCGCCTTCCTGGCAGGTAGCCAGCATCAGGTACCACATGATGGGCTTTGCCCCAGGAGTCACGATCACCCTGTCCGGACTCGTCTCCAGCCGGCCGGCCTGTGCCAGCCATGCGGCCACGGCCTCGCGGACCTCGGGCAGGCCGGGGGCCGGGACGTAGTGGGTGAACCCGGACCGGAGAGCCTCGGCGGCGGCTTCCACGATGTGGTCCGGAGTGTCGAAGTCGGGCTCTCCGATCTCCAGGTGGATAATCTTGCGGCCTCGTGCCTCCAGCGCCCGCGCCCGGGCCAGGACCTCAAAAGCGGACTCGGTTCCTAGCCTGGACATCCGCTCGGCCAGCCGACCTGCTGCGATCGTCTCGGATGCGCTCACGACACCGGTGCACCTCCCTCCGGCAGGAGCCCAAGCCGAACAACGATGCAGCTTGCGTGAGCGAAATGTCAAGTCACCGCTCGGTGATGAGCGGCCAAGCGTGACCGCCCGCCCCGGCGATCAGCCGTCTGCTCCGTCGCGCCGCAGGCCCTCCTCTGCGTATTCGGCCAGCAGGTCGCTGACCGACAGGCCACGCCGCTCGGCCCTGGCGGCGAGCCGCTCGGCCAGCGCGGTCGGCATGACCACCGTGCGACGGACGCAATCGTCGCTCTCCCACCCCTCGCCGGGCGTGTCAGACATGTTCCCTCCGCTCAGGCGCGATGCGGGCCGGCTCTTCCAGCGCGACATAGCGGCGCAGGATGCGGTCGCTCAGCAGGCCAAGGCAGCTCAGGTTGGGGAAGCCGGGCCCCTGAGCGAGCCCGGCGACCAGCGGCAGGTGCAGCGGCGGGCTGAGGCCGGCGACCGAAAGGTCGAGCTCGATCCGGCGTTCGAGCTCGGCCCCCGCGAGCCCGCTGTCGAGCCGGCGGCGGGCCTCGCCGCCAAGCAGCCCCTCGAACCAGCGGGCCTCGAAGCCGATCGCGACGACAACGAGGTCATAGGCGACCCGCTCGCGCTCGCTGCCATACTCGATCGTGACCACAACCTGCCGCTCCCCGGCTTCGATCCGCACTGCCCGCCCGGCGAGCGTGCGAAAGCCGCGCGCCTGATTGAGCACCGTCTCGGCCTGCAGCGAGAAGACGCCCCGGTCGGTGCGCTCGAGGAACTCGCGCCGGTGCGACTCAGCCAAGCCTGGCCAGTCACCTGGATCGGAGTAGAAGCGGTTCTCGTCGTAACTCTCCCCACGCGAATAGAGGACTCCGCGGCTGGTCAAGACGTCGATCGTCGAGCGCCTGGGCGATTTCTTCAGCAGGCTGATGACCACCGAGGCTGCCGTCTCGCCGCTGCCGATCACGCACGCACTACGGGCAACCTGCTTGCTGAGCGCTCCCTCAGCCAGCCAGTAGCTGCGCCCGTCGAGCACGCGCGGGTGCTGCTGCGGCTGGCCGGCGACGGCGATCGGCGGGCCCGCGCCGGTGAAGACGACGCCGTCAGCCCAGATCGGCTGCCCCGGCTCGAGCGCCAGCCGCCACCGCTCGCCGTCGGTCTCCAGGCCGACGACCTCACCGGCGACGATCTCGGTCTCCGCCCTGTCGGCGACTTCACGCAGGTAGGAACTCCACTGCCGGTGCGTCGGCCGCAGCCGGCCGCGATCGACCCAGTCGGCATACCCGCCATGCGCGATCAGATGGCGCTGCCAGCTGTAGTCCGCCATCGCCGCGGTGACCGCGGACGAGGCCGCTCCCCAGCTGTCGGCGTACGGGAAGCCGACGTCCTTCTCCGCGGGCGTGCCCAAGGGCAACAGGCCGCTGGTGTAACCCTGCCGCCCGCTCCAGTTCCCGGCGACGGCGCCTCGGTCAATGAGCACCACCCGCGGGGGGCCGAGGCCGGCCGCCGCAAGAGCACGTGCCTTGGCGGCGATCGCGATTCCCTTCGGCCCCGCGCCTACAACAGCCAACGTCGGCATGACGGTGAGGATAACCTCACGCCGGCTCTTCGACGCCTGCGGCGGGAACATCCGACGCCGGGCGGCTGTAATCGGTCACCGGACTGGAGCGGCCTGAATCTCGTGTCAGGCCCGGATGAACCTGCACGATGCAATACTTTGCTTGCAGGAATCATGGCCGATGTGCTGAGACTGCGTCTCTAGCGGCCCGCCCTAGCCGCGAGACCCCGGGACTGGTGCGGATGACTACGCTCGCTTGCCCGTTACGGCTGGCCGAAGCCGTCGGGGCACTGTCGCTGGCGACTGACCTGGCGATGGGCCAGCCGCTTGAGCACGGGCTGCGCACCGCGATGCTGGCCCTGCGGATGGCTCAGGCGATGGGCCTGCCGGAAGACGATCAGGTGACCGTCTTCTATACCGGTGTGCTGCATTTCGCCGGGTGCACGGCCGAGAGCGAGATCGATGCGCGGTTCTTCGGGGACGAGATTGCGGCGCGGCCGCAGATGTTGGCGGCACAATTTGGGTCTCGGCTGGGGCTGGTCGCCACGGCGGCGCGGGTCGTTCACCCGGAGAGTGCGCCGCTTGCGCGGGTAGCGGTGATGGCCAGGTCGGCATTTGGCGGCATAGCGGAATTTCGCAGGTGGGCTGCCAGCCATTGCGATGTCGCCCGTGTGCTTGGCGCGCGGATGGGCTTCTCCGAGCAGATTCAGCTTGCGCTGCGACACCTGTATGAGCGCTGGGACGGCAAGGGCATGCCAGGGGATCTGCGCGGCGCGCAGATCCCGCAGGCGGTGCGGCTGATGCAGGTGGCACAGGACGCGGACGTGGCCTGGCAGCACGGCGGTACCGCGCTCGCACACCGCAGCCTGACCGAGCGCGCCGGGTCGGGGCTGGATCCGCAGGCTGTGGAGGCCTGCCTCACGCTCGGTGAGCACGCTTATGAGGGCCTGGACGCACCATCCATCTGGGCGGAAGCGCTGCTCGCCGAGCCCGGCCCGCAGCCAATGGTGAGTGAGGAACGACTGGATGCCTGCCTGTCGGCGATGGCGGATTTCGCCGATCTGAAGAGCATGTGGACGGTCGGCCACTCCCGCGGCGTTGCCCAGCTGGCCGGCGAGTCTGCCGTTGTGGCCGGGCTTGCTGCCGCGGATGTGCAGTTGCTCCGCCGGGCGGCGCTGGTGCACGACATCGGCCGCGTCGCGGTGCCCGTCAACGTGTGGGCTAAGCCGGGTCCGCTGACCCGCGGCGAGCAGGAGCAGGTGCGGCTGCACGCCTACCACAGCGAGCGGGTGCTTGACGCAGTCCCCGGGCTGCGCCCGCTGGCCCGGCTTGCCGGGTCGCATGGCGAGCGCTGCGACGGGTCCGGCTACCACCGGGGCAGCCGAGCTGGTGACCTGCCGCTCACGGCCTGGTTGCTGGCGGCGGCGGACTGCTACCAGGCGATGCGGGAGCCGCGGGCGCACCGGCAGGCGCTGTCACTGAAGGCCGCCGCGGACGAGCTGTGCCGGGACGCGGAGGCGGGCAGGCTGGCGCCGGAGGCAGTGAACGCCGTACTGATCGCTGCAGGCCAGCCGCGTCGGCCGGTGCGCAGGCCCGCCGGGCTGTCCGAGCGCGAGTGCGAGGTGCTCGGCCTCATTGCCCGCGGGCTGGCCACCAAGCAGGTTGCCCGCCGGCTGGACATCTCCCCGAAAACCTGTGACCACCACATCCAGCGCCTGTACGGCAAGATCGGGGTCTCCACCCGGGCCGGCGCGACATTGTTCGCGCTGGAGCACGGACTAGTCAGCGCAGGTTAGGCCCTTCCTCGCCCAGGCGATCTGCCCGCGGTGGCCGGGAATCGGCTGCCGCTGATCCTCGGACCGGATTAGGGAATTCTCCCGACTGTCCGCGCCGCGCAATTCTGCCTAGCCTCTGCCTTGACGCCGGCCAGACAGGAGGGGGCGCCACGGTACTGAAGCTGCTTACGGCCCAGCTGCCGTGGTGGCTGGGCGGTTCGGCCATGAGCCGTGCGCCCCGCCCCATGGCCGATAACACGCCGGACGATGCCGGCGCCGCCCCGGCTGCGGCAACCCAGGAGGCCAGCCATGCCAGCGCAGGCTAACGAGACGCCATTGCGGGCAGGCGCCAGGCCCTTGTGCAAGGCGGAGATCACCGCCGTCAGCGCCGGCCGCAGGCTCTACGATTCCGGCACCATCGACGCCAGCGCGACCGTGAACACGATCCTGTGCTACACGGCCATCCTGCAGCCGCAGGAACTGCTGGCCCTCGACCAGATCGGCGACCGCTCGTTCGGCATCTGCGCCCGCGCCGGGAGCCTCTACCAGCAGGCCCTTGACCTGCTGTCAGAACTGCCCGAGCTGTAGCGCTACATCATCGGCATTCCGGCCGCGTGCAGGCCAGGAAGCAGCCAGGGGAACCAGATCGCGGCAAGGCCGACCGCCACCAGCACGATTCCGGCCGCCTGGCCGAATGGCTTCCCGTAGCGCCAGAGCTTCTCGACGAAGATCACCGCCGCTAGTCCGGCCATGACTGCCACGTTCATCACGCCGGCCGCGATCAGCAGGATCATCAGGCCCCAGCAGCATCCGACGCAGGTCGCGCCGTGATGGAGGCCAACCCGGATGTCTCGGCTCGGGCCCTTGAATCCGATGTAGTACATGAGCGCGCCGATCGGCGAGCGGCAGCGGCGGAGGCACCAGTCCTTCCACGGGGTGAGCTGGTAGCTGCCCGCCGCGACGAAGATCGCCACGCCGAGCCATTTCGCCGCGGTAGCCGACACCGTGAGCAGCCGCTCGCTTCCCGCGAGGGCAGCGAAGGCAACGGCCCCGACGGCGGCCCAGGCCAGCAGATAGCCGCTGATGAACATGCTGATCCGGGCGGCACGCCCGCGGCCGGTCGAGACGCCTCCGATGGAACGGGTCCAGAGCACGGCGACCGGCGCGACGGACGGCAGCATCATCGCAGCCATCATGAGGACCCAGAGCACGAGGAAGGACGGCAGCGCCAGGCCCATCGTGCCAGGCCCGTTGCCCATGCCACGGGCTTGCGCGACGGTGATCGCCCACGCTGCGGCCGCTATCGCAGCCAGAGCGAGCCAGGGCAGGGCGAGCTGGCGTGGCGGCAGGTTCCGCCAGGGCCGCACCACCGCGGCCGGGCCGGCCTGGTCAGCCATCGGCCGGCCCGGCTAGCCCTCGTACCGGAAGTCAGTGATAAAGCTGTTCGTGCCAGAGAAATCCGCGCTCCAGTGGCCGTGGTAGCTCACTTCCCTGGCCGTGGCCTGCCGGATGGGCTGGGTGACGGCGCCGAATGGCACGTTGGTGATCACCGCAGGTCCCTCGCCGTCCATTCCGACAAGCTGATCGCCGCTCATCGAAAGAGCGCCGGCCACCTCGGCATGCAGCGAGCCGTCCGACTTCTCGAACGTAATCGTGGCAGGCTCGACCCCGGCGATCTCGCCGATCAGCGGGCCCAGGCCCGCCAGGTAACCACCTGCACCCCCGGAGAAAACCGCGCCCAGGGCTTCGGACTGGTCGGCGGAAGCGCGATCATCCAGGTACAGGGCCACCTTCCAGCCGCCGTCGGTCATCCGCTTCGGCGAGTGAACAGCCATCACGGCGTTGAGACCGGAGAGGTCCACGCCGTCCTTGCTGCCATTGGCAACGTGCCATGCCAGCAGGACGTCGCAGTGGTCCTGGGTGGCGGTCCCGAGCCATACGCAGTTGCAGCTGACGTCGCAGTTGCACACCTCGAAGTAGTCCCCCTCGACTGAGAAGCTCATGTCGTCCTCCTTCGCGTGCCGCCGTAGGTCCGCATGCGGGTGCCGGACGGTACCATTCCCGCCGTCGCATGGCAAGGGTCACCGAGCCGGCCCGGCAGGCCGTCGCCTTTGCGGAGCAGCGCTCCGGGCCTGCTGCCGGACAGCCGGTGACCTTCGTCCCTATCCTGCGCGCAACTCCTACCGGTAGGCATGAAAGATGTTCGCCAGCGACGAGGTTACGGTCGAGGCCGGCTTCGAGGCTGCGCGGGCGCGGCTGGTGAACCTGACCCACGGCGGATGGCTCGCCGCGGCATCGAACGACGCCTACGCGGACGGGCTCGGCGGCCTGATCCGGGTTGGCCCGTTCGGCGATGTGCTCGGCGCCTCCAAGCTGGTCAGGGTCGAGCTGCTGGAACCAGTGCCGCGGCAGAATGTGGTGGTGCTGCCGCTGCGGTGGCAGGCAGCCGGCGCCACGGGCAGGCTCTTCCCGGTGCTGGACGCTGACCTGACCCTCAGGCCGGCCGGAGCCCGGCAGACGCTGATGAGGCTGGATGGCGCCTACCGGCCGCCGCTGGGCGGCGTCGGGGCCGGTCTTGACCGGGTGCTGCTGCACCGGGCAGCGACGGCGACGATCCGGGCGCTGCTGACCCGCATCGCTGATGCCATCGCGCACCCCGGGCCTGCGCCGGAGTCCGCGGAGCGGCCTGCTGCCCGGCACCAGCCCCGGCTGGCCGCCGGCCCGGAGTCCCCGGCTTGACCAGGGCCCGATGCGCGAGGAGACAAGCAGGGCGCGCATTGCCGCCACTTCGCGCCGGTTCCCGCCGTAATATTGGCGGCGATCCCGATTCCTTCCTGTTTCGGATCTGGCCCCGCCCGGTTTGCGCACCTGGCGGGGCCGCTGCCTTCCCTGACCCTGCGCAGGCCAGTCCGGCGGGCATGGCTAGCCCTGACAAACGCCCGGTCACCCGCGCCGCCCGCCGTCCGGCGGCCGGCTGACCGACCGGACCGCGGGAACGGCCAGTACGACGGCCGGGCTGAGCAGTCCCCAGGCCGCCGCGAGGCCGAGCAGCCTGCCCGGGCCGGCCACGGCCGCCAGCGGGCCGATCACTGCGAACCCGGCCGATCCCAGGGCATACGCGCCGGTCAGCGTGAATGCCGTGACCCGCGCTAGCATCTCCGGCGGTACCTGCTGCTGCAGCACCGTGGTCGAGAAGGTGCCGAAAACAGCAGACCCCGCCCCGGCGGCCAGCGCGCCGGCGGCCACCCCGTAGGCCGGCCCGTGCAGCGCCAGCAGCAGGCACGGCAGCGGGTACCCGAAGTGCCGATCACCCCGATGACAAGCGGCCGCCGCGGCCTGCGGCCGACCAGCAGCGCGCCAGCCAGGACGGACCCGGCCGCGAAGGCCGCCGTGATAGTGCCCCATGCCCGCGCGCCGCCGAGGTAGTCCATTGCCAGTACCGGCCCGAGCAGCAGGAACGGGGCCCAGGTGAAGAGGTTGAACAGCGCGAACTGCACGGTAGTGATCCACAGCCAGGCGTGTGACCTGAACTGCCGCCAGCCGTCGGCCAGGTCGCGCAGCGGCGAGTGCCTGGGCGCGCTGGCGGCCGGCAGGACTAGCAGGCTCAGGGCGAGCACGCTCGCGCCGTAGCTGGCGGCGTCCAGCGCGATGACGACGCCGGGCATCGTGACGGCCACCAGGACCCCGGCGATGGCAGGCCCGCTGACCCTGGCCACCGACTGGGCCAGCCCGAGCAGTGCGTTCGCGTCGCTCGCCTGCCCAGGCGGCGCGATGTCCGGCGTCAGCGCCGTCAGGGCCGGCGTGAAGAATGCCTCGCCGGTGCCCAGCAGCCCTTCTAGCAGAGCGAACAGCCAGATTCGCGGCATGCCGGTGAACAGCGCAGCGGCCAGCGCGGCCGCCGCGGCGAACCGGACCGCGTCCGCCGCCAGCATCACCGGCCGGCGGCCGATCCGGTCGGCGATCACTCCCCCGCCCAGCATGAACGCAACCTGGGGCACCACGCCGGCCGCGAAGACATACCCGAGACCGGCCGCCGACCCGCCACCGTCCAGGATCGCGAACGTCAGCGCAACCGTGGACATTGACGTGCCGAACAATGACGTCACATAACCGGCATAGAACTTGCGGAAATTTCGCTCTCGCAACACCGCTGCCGAATTAAAGGCGAATCTCGAACAGCATTTACGAGGCGGTTTCGGTTCATCTACTGCGGCTATCCCGGCGTGCCTGCCGGGGAATTTACTGCGGCTGCGCCATCCGAGGCTGGACCGATTATGTATGATGATTACGATGCCAGTACGCTTTATCACAGCGCAATACCGCGCCGCGGTAATACCCCCTGAATAGCAGCATGCCGGACGCCGCCAGACGGCTTTCCGCAGTAAATGCAGTCGCGGCAATGCGTTATGATGCTGATGGCAGCCAAAGCACGCGGCATACGCAAGCCAGCATTTACTGCGGCGGCTTGCGCGTCTTCCTGACCGGCCGGCGGGCGCCGGCCGGCCCGCATGCCGCCGATATCTGCCCGGTCACCGGCCGGGCGCGGATGTCGTACCGGCGGGCCGCCGAGATCTTCACGTCCGTGACGCGCCCGCTCGACCCGGCAGGCCGGGGCTGGACGCTGCAGCAACTCCGCCGAGCCGGACAGGCCGCGGCGGCCAGCGCCCGCGGCTGAGCCGGAAAGGCCGGCCGGCCCCGCTGGCTAGTTCAGCCGCCGCTCGGTGGCCCACCTGGTCAGCTGGTGGCGGGTAGACAGCTGGAGCTTGCGCAGGACCGAGGAGACGTGACTCTCGACCGTCTTGACGGAGAGGTAGAGCTCCCGCGCGATCTCCTTGTAGGTATAGCCGCGGGCGATCAGCCGCAAGACCTCCCGCTCGCGGGGAGTCAGCTGGTCAAGCTCGGGATCGAAGGCAGGCCGGTGCGCGCTTTCCGGCGGCAGGGCGGCGAAGGCGTCCAGCACGAATCCGGCCAGCATGGGCGAGAAGACCGCGTCGCCAGCCGCGACCCGGCGCACCGCGTCCACCAGCCCGGGCCCGGAGATCGTCTTCGTCACGTAGCCGCGCGCGCCCGCGCGGATGGTGGCAATCACGTCCTCGGGCGCATCCGAGGCAGACAGCGCGAGAAATCGCACCTGAGGGTGCGAGTCCTTGATCGCCGTGACCACTGCCTGCCCGCCGCCCCCGGGCAGATGGACGTCGAGGAGCACGACGTCGGGGACGCACTCCGCGATCAGGGCAATGGCCGGCTCGACATCGTCTGCCTCGCCCACCACCTCGACCTGGTCGCCGAGCTCGGACCGGACCCCGCTGCGGAACAGGGCATGATCGTCAACGAAGAAGACCCGCGGCCTGCCGTCGGCCCCTGTGCCCGTGCCCGGCTTGCTCATGCCCGGCGTGCTCGCGGCTGGCATGCTCACGCCCTGCTCGGCTGGCGCGTGCCCAAAGCGCGCGGCATTGTCAGGGAAACCTCGGTGCCCTCGCCCTGGACGCTCCGGACAGCTGACGAGCCGCCGCGGCGGGCCATCCTGGCGTGCACGGACTCGGCCAGCCCCTTCCTGTCACCCGGCACCGCGGCGGGGTCGAATCCGCGGCCGCGATCCCGCACGAACACCGACACCCGGGCCGGCTCGACCTCAGCGAAGATCGAGACGACTTCTGCGCCGGACCACTTCACGGCATTGACCGTCGCCTCACGCGCGGCCGCAAGCAGCGCGCCAAGATCATCATCGAGATCACAATCGCCCACGGTGACGGCCTCGACGGCCACCCCGTGCTGTGCTTCCACCTCCTGCTGGATGAGCCGTATCCCGGCGGCCAGCGTCAGGCCCCGCTCGTCCATCGAGCCGGGTGCCCGGCCGCCGAACAGCCAGGACCTTAGCTCGCGTTCCTGCGCCCGGGCCAGCTGGATGACCTGCTGGGGCTCGCTTGCGCGGCGCTGGATCAGGGCGAGCGTCTGCAGCACCGAGTCGTGTACCCGGGTGGCCAGGTCGGCGCGCTCCTCCGCCCGGACGCGGGCCTGACGCTCGGACACGAGGTCGCGGGCAATGCGCAGCCACCATGGGCCAAGCACCACCACGATCGCGGCCATCACCAGGGCCACCCCGCCAAGCGGACGCAGCGCCGCGCGGCTCACCGGCCCGGACAGCAAAATGAACAGGCCGACGGCCAGCAGCATGGTGGCGACTGCCACCCGCACGGCGGTCCCGGATCGCCTGTTGCCCTCGGCCAGGCCCAATAGCGGCTCGGCCAGCCGCCGCATTGTCGCTTGCTCATCCGCGGGGGCGTTTCTCCAGATCAGCACGAGGCCGGCCGCGCTGATCAGCAGCGGCCAGGCTAGCGACCCGAGCCAGCCAGCACCCAGCGCGGAGGCAATGAGCAGGACGACGACGAGCAGCGATCCGAGACCGGCGGCGAGCGCGACGCCCGGCGGGTCGGTCATCGCCTTGCTCCCGATACTCCGCTGCTGGCCGGCTGCGGGCACCAGCAGCCAGGCCGCCACATAGGCCGCGGTGCCGAAGCCGCCCGCCAGCGCGGCCAGCACGAACACCGTCCGCACCACGGTCACGTTCAGGCCCGTCCGCGCCGCGAGCCCTGCTGCCACCCCGCCGGCCAGGCGGTCATCCCGTTCGCGCCGTAGCGGCCCGCTGTTCCTCGGACGCGGCCCCCGCAGGCCGCGGCCATGGCGCCGACCGCGCCTGCCACCGGGCCAGCGCTCCGGCGGCGGCACGAGGTCACTGGCTGGCCTGCGTCCCCAGCGACCGCCGCCGGGGCGTTCCGGGCGCCAGGTCAGCGCCAAGCCGGTTTGTTCTGCCACGGGTCCATCATCCCGCCAGAACGCCAGTCGGGCTATCCGGGCAATCCCTGACCCGGCCGGGCCGGAATCAGGGTCCGGTCGGGGCTCTTCCCGATCGACTGGCCGGGCCGGCGGCAGCAGGCTGGAGCCATGAACACAACAAGCACAGATCCAGCGGCCAGCACCCACACCACTACGAACACCGAAGCCAGTACCCATGCCGGGCCGCGGCAGCTGCGCCGCCCCGGTCAGGGCCGGATGCTCGCCGGAGTCGCCGCCGGCATCGCAAGTTACCTCGACGTAGACGTCACCATCGTGCGGATCGTCCTCGCCGTGCTGACCGTGCTAGGTGGCGCCGGCGTGCCCATCTACCTGGCCGGCTGGCTGCTGATTCCCGAAGAGGGCACCGAGCAGTCCATCGCGACCGAGTTCATCCAGTCCTGGCAGTCCCGGTCCCGCTGACCAGAAAGGTCACATCACCATGTCAAAGCGGTCCAGCCCGACGGCGGGCGGCTCATCCCGCCGCCGCGGCAGCTATTCCGACCCCCGCTTGCGGGTCTCCGATGCCGAGCGCGCCGAGATTGCCGATCAACTGTCCAGGCACTACGGCGAAGGGCGGCTCAGCCAGGCCGAGTTCGATGAGCGTCTCGATCAGGCGATGAGAGCCACGACCCGGGCCGACCTGAGCGGCCTGACCGACGACCTGCCTGGCGCCGACGCAGCCGGGGCGCCGCACAGGCGGCCAGGGCAACGGCGGCACCGCATCCTCGCCCCGCTTCTCGTCATAGCGATCATCATCACCGCCGGACCAGTCCTGGCCTGGCCTGGTCACCTGCTGCCCTGGCTGCTAATCGGCCTGCTGGTGTTCCTCTGGCTGCGCCATGGCCGCCGGCGCCACGGCCATCTCCCCTAGCAGCCGGAAGCGGCGCTGCGGAGCAGCCGGAACCGGCCCCGCGGAGCAGCCGGAACCGGCCCCGCGGAGCAGCCCTGCGGAACGGGTGGCGCGAGACGCTAGTCCTGCAGGCGGCCAAGCGCCTGGCGAGCCTGACGTTGCATGGTTCTGGCTCGCCGTGCCCGGAGCCTGGCATCGGCTAGGTCGCGGCGCGCATCGGCGAGTTGCTCTTCCAGCAGCCGGACGGCGCGCTCCAGCTTCTGCTCCGCCCGGTCCGCCTGGCCGGCCGCCCGGTCAGCCTCGGCTGCAGAATGCTCAGCTGCGGCGATCGCCTGGCGACGGCGCTGCCGCTGCGACCTTTCCCTGGCCGCAGCCAGATCGGCGGCGTCCGCCGGAGGCGCCGCGGGACGCCGGGCCGGCGGCATGGCCGCCTGCTTCGGGCGCGGCCTGGTCACCTGGCTGGCCGGCCCGGCGGGCGGGCGCTGTGTGGCCGGCTTGCCGCGCTTCTCGGTGGCTGACCGCACGAGGGTCAGCGCCGGCGCCTCGTCCGGGCCGAACCCGTCCCGGCGGGCCGGCCTGTCCAGGGTTCCCGCGCGCAACTGCTCGGCGACCTGCGGGTCGGCCATTGCCGCGCCGAGGGTGGCGGTCACCTCATCCCGCACCGCGGCAGGCGGCGATTGCAGGCCGCAGGCCGCGAACGCCCGCCGGGCCAGCGCGCCGATCAGCTGCCGCCGCCGCACGGAAAGCTCCCGGATGCCAGCCCCGTCCAGCGAGCTCTGCGCGCTGCGAAGCTCGTCCCCGAGCAGGTCAAGCTGGCCGGCCGCGCCGGGCTCAGCGCGGACTAGCTGGTTCAGCACCCACGCCGACCTGGTCGGCTTCCGCAACGCGCCGATCTGCTTCGCCGCCGCGGCGTCGCCTGCCGCGCGCGCCTCGGCCACCAGGGCGCTGCGGCGCTCAATGAAGTGGTCCGGGTCGGCCGAGTACAGTTCCCCGGTCGCATCTCGCACAAGGTCGCCATTGCCCACCCGGCCCATCCTGCCCCCAGCGCCCGCCGCGCAGTCCGCCAGGCCGGCACCCGGCGGTAGTCAGTCCGCCCAGCCCGGCCGGATCAGGCCCGCCTGGTATTTGTTCGCCACATCTCAATGATGTGTTGCCGCAGCGGGCCCGGGCCCGGGCGCCGGTGCCGTTGCCGCGCTGCTTCGTGGCAGCATGATCGCATGCATGTAGTGCGCACACCCGAGGATCGTTTCTCCGGCCTGCCGGATTTCGGCTACCCGGCGCGCTATGCCGACGTAGACGGCCTGCGGCTCGCCTACGTCGAAGCCGGGCCGCCGGATGGCGAGCCGGTCTTGCTGCTGCACGGCGAGCCGAGCTGGTCGTTCCTTTACCGGCATGTCATCGCCGTGCTCGCCGCCGCAGGCCTGCGCGCGATCGCGGCCGACCTGGCCGGATTCGGGCGGTCGGACAAGCCAGCGGAGATCGGTGACCACAGCTACGCGCGACAGGTGGAATGGATCCGGGCGCTCGCGTTCGACCGGCTTGACCTGCGCGGGCTGACCCTCGTCGGGCAGGACTGGGGCGGCCTGATCGGGCTGCGGCTGGCCGCCGAGCACCCGGACCGGTTCGCCCGGGTGGTCGCGGCAAACACCGGGCTGCCCACTGGCGACCAGCCAATGCCCGACGTGTGGCTGCGGTTCCGCGAGGTCGTGCGCACCGCGCCGGACCTGCAGGTGTCACGGCTGGTGCAATCCGGCTGCCGGACGAAACTGCCGGCCGCCGTACTCGCCGCCTATGACGCGCCGTTTCCGGACGAGAGCTTCATGGCCGGGGTACGGGCGATGCCCGGCCTGGTGCCGACATCCCCCGATGACCCGGCAGCCGAGGCCAACCGGGCGGCCTGGCGGCAGCTGTCCGCCTGGGACAAGCCATTCCTGGTCGCCTTCAGCGACGGCGATCCGATCACCGGCGCGATGGCGCCAATACTCAAGCGGGCGGTGCCGGGCGCGGCCGGCATAGAGCACCCGGTGATCGCCGGCGCAGGGCACTTCCTGCAAGAAGATGCCGGCGAACGGCTCGGCGGGGTGATCGCCGGCTTCATCCGGTCCCACCCGCCACGCGGCTGACTGCCAGGCTATTCCCGCAGAGTATTCAGCCGTAGAAGAGCCGCTCCATCACGGCCCGGGCGCGGCGGGCGCCGCGGCGGTAGTCCTGGACCAGGTCCTGGGAGGCGTCCGGCGGGTAGCCGAGCAGCCTGGCCACGGCGGCCAGCCCGGCCTGCTGCGCAGGGAGTGTGTCCGACCCGCGGCCGCGGACAAGCGTCACGGCATCCCGGATCCTGGCTGCGAGCAGCCACGCCGACCGCAGCGCGCTGGCATCGCCGGCCCCGATCAGGTCAGCCGCTAGCGCGGCGTCCAGCGCCGCAAGCGTGCGCGTGGTGCGCAGGCCTGGCACCGCGTAGGCGTGCCGTAGCTGGATGAGCTGCACCACCCATTCGACATCGGTCAGTCCTCCCGGGCCGAGCTTCAGATGCAGCGCCGGGTCGATGCCGCGGGGCATCCGTTCTGCCTCCATCCGGGCCTTTATCCGCCTGATTTCCCGTACCGAGGCCTCGGCGATGCCGCCGGCCGGATAGCGGAACTCATCCGCCAGGGCGGTGAAGGAGCGCCCGAGGCCGGGATCGCCAGCGACCGGCTCCGCCCGGAGCAGGGCCTGCGCTTCCCACGCGACCGCCCACCTGCGGTAATAGGCCTGGTAAGAGGCGAGCGTCCGGACCAGCGGGCCGTGGCGTCCCTCCGGGCGCAGGTCCGGGTCAATGATCAGTGCCGGGTCCGGGCCGCGCCTGGCAAGCAGGCCGCGGAGTTCCTCGGCCACGCCGTGCGCCGCCGCGACGGCGGCTTCCTCGTCCGCGCCAGGCACCGGATCATGCACGAACATCACGTCCGCGTCACTGGCATAGCCGGTCTCGTGGCCGCCCAGCCTGCCCATGGCCACCACGCAGATCCGGGTCGGCAGCGGGCCGCTGTCGCGCTCCGCGCTCCTGATCGCCGCGGTCAGCCCGGCGGTAACGGTGACGGCGGTGACCACCGTCAGCGCCTCGCAGGTTTCCTCGGTCCCGGACAGCCCGAGCAGGTCAGCCGCGGCCGTCCGGAGGAGCTCGCGGCGGCGCAGCGCGAGCACGGCGGCCGCCGCGTCTGCCGCGCGGTCATGACGGCTGACCGTCGCGGCCGCCTCGGCCAGCAGGGCCGCCCGCGGCCGCGGGGCGAGCTGCGCGTCGTCGGCGAGCATCGCGACCGTGTCGGGAGCGCGCAGCAGCAAGCCGGCCGCGTACCTGCTCGACGCCAGCAGCCTCGCCATCCGCTGCGCCACGCTGGTGTCGTCCCTGAGCAACCGCAGGTACCAGGGGGAGCTGCCGAGTGCCTCGCTGACCTGGCGGAAGGCGAGCAGTCCCGCGTCCGGTTCCGCGGCGTCGGCGAACCAGCCGAGCAGCACGGGCAGCAGGGTGCGCTGGATCGCGGCCTTGCGTGACATGCCGGCCGTCAGCGCCTCGATATGCCGCAGCGCGCCGGCCGGATCCGCGTAGCCGAGCGCTTCCAGGCGCGCCCGGGCGGCATCGGGGGTTAGCCTGGCCGCGTCTGCCGGCAGCCGGGCGACGGCGTCAAGCAGCGGCCGGTAGAACAGCTTCTCGTGCAGCTGCCTGGCCTGGCCAGCGTGCTGCCGCCACTGCGCGGTCAGCTCATCCGCCGGGTCGGTGTACTGCCCGGCGGCCGCGGCACGCTCGGCCAGGTGCAGCGCACGGCCGAGCCTGCGCAGCGCGGCGGGATCCGCGGGCAGCGTGTGGGTGCGGCGGAGCTGGCGCAGCTGCAGCAGGTGCTCGACGGTGCGCAGGAACCGGTACGCCGCGGCCAGGCTGGCCGCGTCCTCGCGGCCGACGTAACCGCCTGCGGCGAGGGCGGCCAGGCCGGGCAGTGTCGCGCTGACCCGGAGTGAGGTGTCGGTGCGGCCGTGCACGAGCTGGAGTAGCTGCACGGCGAACTCGATGTCGCGCAGGCCGCCGGGACCGAGCTTGAGCTGCCGGCCAGCCTCGGCCGCGGGCAGCGTGGCAACCACCCGGCGGCGCATGGCCTGCACGTCCGGCACGAAGTTCTCGCGCTGCGCCGCCTGCCAGACCATCGGGGCGATCGCGCTGGCATATGCGCGGCCGAGTTCCGCGTCACCAGCCACCGGCCTGGCCTTGAGCAGCGCCTGGAACTCCCAGGTCTTGGCCCACCGCTCGTAGTAGGCGCGGTGGCTGGCCAGGGTACGGACCAGCGGCCCGTCGCGGCCCTCGGGCCGGAGGTTAACGTCTACCGGAAACAACGGGCCTTCCGGCGCGGGATGCGAGCAGACCCGGATCAGGCCGGCCGCCAGCCGGGTGGCGGTGCCCAGGGCGGCCGCGTCGTCCGGCCGCGCTGGACCGCCAGGCTCGGCAACGAAGATCACGTCCACGTCACTGGCGTAGTTAAGCTCGCGGCCGCCGCATTTGCCCATCGCGATCACCGCGAGCCTGCACGGCGCGGCGCCGGCTGGCAGCTGCCACCGCGCGATCGCCAGCGCGGCCTCCAGCGCCGCCGCCGCCAGGTCGGCCAGCTCAGCCGCGGTCTGATCGAGGGTGACCGCTCCGGTGAGGTCCCGCCCGGCCAGCCGCAGCAGGCCGCGCCGGTAGGCCACCCGCAAGCCGGCGGCCGGGTCCTGGCCGGCCAGCACCGCCCGGTCGGCCGACGGCTCCGCGGCGGCCGGATCAGCGCCCACGCTCGCCAGCAGCCCGGCCCGCAGCTCGCCGGGCTCCGGCCGGCTGACTGCCCGCGGCCCGGTCAGCTCCCGCCAGTCGGCCGGATGCCGGGCAAGGTGATCGGCGAGGGCTGCGCTGGCCCCGAGGACCGCGGCGAGCCTGGCCCGCAGTCCTGGCTCGGCCCGGAGCGCGGCCAGCAGCCCGGCATCGGGTGCCAGCCGCGCCAGGCCTGCCAGCGCGGCGTCCGGGTCGGCGGCCGCCGCGAGCGCCTCGACCAGCGCACCGTCAGCGCCCTTGATGTCGAGTGCGAGCTCGCCCGCGATCAGGCGTTCCGCCCGGTCGGCGTCGGCGAAGCCGAGCGATGCCAGCCGTCCGGCCAGGGTCGTCCCGCGCGGAATGCTCACCCCAGAACCGTAGCGAGGCGCGGCGCGCCGTTGCCATGCCAGCCGCCGAGCGGGCCGTCGGGCGGCTGATGGGGTGTCGGCAGGCCGGACCCGGCCGGGTGACCGCGTTTTCCGCTCTCGATGTCCCGATGTCGCTTTCGCTGGACGGCGGAACGCCCCAGCAGGCGCGGGCGGAACTCGCTGCGCGCCGTCGCGTGGCAGAACCGCACCGCCCCGGGCCCGGTCACGTCGGGGGCGACCAGCAGCGGCAGCTCTGCGAGCCGGCCAGGCCAGGCCGGCGGCAGGTGGTAGAACCGGGGCATGAAGCTGCTCGTGACCGGGGGCGCCGGGTACATCGGCAGCGTTGTCGCTGCCCAGCTGGTCGAGGCCGGCCATCAGGTCGTCGTGCTCGACGACCTGTCCACCGGGCATGCCGACGCGGTTCCGGCCGGCGCCGTCTTCGTCCGCGGTGACCTGCGCAGCGACGCCCGCCGCCTGCTCGCGACAGGCGTCGACGCGGTCCTGCACTTCGCCGCGAAGTCCCTCGTCGGCGAGTCGGCCGCGGAGCCGGGCCGGTACTGGGCGGACAACCTCGGCGGCACGCTCGCGCTGCTTGAGGCCATGCGCGCCGAGGGCACGCGCGGCATCGTGTTCTCCTCCACGGCGGCCGCCTACGGCGAGCCCGGGCAGGTGCCGGTCACCGAGACCGCGCCGCCCCGGCCGACCAGCCCGTACGGCGCATCGAAGGTGGCCGCGGACACCGCGCTCGCCGAGTACGCCCGGATGCACCGGATGGGCGCGGTCAGCCTGCGTTACTTCAACGTGGCAGGCGCGCACCAGGCCGCGGCGGGCGGCTGGGCGGGCGAGCGGCACGCGAACGAGACTCACCTGATCCCGAACGTGCTGGCCGTGGCCCTGACCGGGCAGGGCCAGGTGGCCATCTTCGGCGACGACTACCCGACCCCCGACGGCACCTGCATCAGGGATTACATCCACGTCGGCGACCTGGCCAGGGCGCATCTGCTGGCGCTGCGGGCCTGCGTGCCCGGCGAGCACCGCATCTACAACCTGGGCAGCGGGGCAGGCTTCTCCAACCGCACGGTGCTGGATACCTGCCGGGAGGTGACCGGGCGCGAGATCCCCGCCAGGACCGCGCCAAGGCGCCCAGGCGATCCGGCCGTGCTCGTCGCATCGTCCGACCGCATCCGGGCCGACCTCGGCTGGGTCCCGGAACTTGGGCTGCCCGCCATGGTGGCGGACGCCTGGTCATTTGCCCAGGCCAGGCTGGGCCAGAGCACGGCAGGTAGTCAGAGCCACGGCAGGTAGTCAGAGCACGGCAGGTAGTCAGAGCACGGGCAGGTAGCGGTCCAGCTCGAATTCGGTCACCTGGCGGCGGTATTCCCGCCATTCGGCCCGCTTGTTCCGCAGGAAGAAGTCGAAGACCTGCTCGCCGAGCGTCTCGGCCACCAGCTCGCTGCCCTGCATCACGTTGCACGCGTCCGACAGGCTCTGCGGCAGCGGCGCGATGCCCAGCGCCCGCCGCTCGGCGGACGTCAGCGCCCACACGTCATCCTCGGCGCCGGGCGGCAGCTCGTAATCGTTCTCGATCCCCTTCAGGCCAGCCGCCAGGATCACCGCGAAGGCCAGGTACGGGTTGCAGGCTGGATCCAGCGACCGGAACTCGATTCGGGTGGCGTTCCCCTTCAGCGGCTTGTACATCGGCACCCGGACGAGCGCGGAGCGGTTGTTGTGCCCCCAGCAGATGTACGCTGGCGCCTCTCCCCCGGCGCCGGCGATCCGCTCGTCCCCGCCCCAGAGCCGCTTGTAGGAGTTAACCCACTGGTTGCAGACCGCGGTGACCTCCGCCGCGTGCCTGAGCAGCCCGGCGATGAACGCGCGCCCGAGCTTGGACAACTGGAACTGCGCGCCAGGCTCATGGAAGACGTTCCTGTCCCCCTCGAACAGCGACATGTGCGTGTGCATGCCCGAGCCGGGGTACTCGGTGAACGGCTTGGGCATGAAGCTCGCGTAGACCCCCTGCTCCAGCGCGACCTCCTTCATCGCCAGCCGGAACGCCATGATGTTGTCCGCGGTGCTGAGCGCATCGGCGTACCTGAGGTCGATCTCCTGCTGGCCGGGGGCACCCTCGTGATGGCTGAACTCCACCGAGATCCCCATGTTCTCCAGCATCGTGATCGCGCTGCGGCGGAAGTCGTGCGCGATGCTGTGCGGGGTGTGGTCGAAGTACCCGCCCGAGTCGATCGGCCGCGGCTTGACCCCTGGCTCCGGCTTCTCCCGCAGCAGGAAGAACTCGATCTCCGGGTGCGTGTAGAACGTGAAGCCCAGATCGGATGCCCGGGCCAGCGCCCGCTTCAGCACATGCCGGGGGTCGGCGTAGGACGGCGTGCCGTCCGGCAGCAGGATGTCGCAGAACATCCGGCCGACGCCCGGCATCTCGCCGCTCAGCGGCATCAGCTGGAAGGTCGACGGATCCGGCCTGGCGATCATGTCGGCCTCGTAGACCCGCGCGAATCCCTCGACGGCCGAGCCGTCGAAGCCGATTCCCTCGGCGAACGCGCCTTCGAGCTCGGCGGGAGCCACCGCGACCGACTTCAGGTAGCCGAGCACGTCCGTGAACCACAGCCGGACGAAACGGATGTCACGCTCCTCGAGCGTGCGCAGCACGAACTCTTCCTGCCTGTCCACCCCGCCAGTCTGCCGGGTCCGTGTTTCCGCCGCGTTACACGGGCCCCCGCTGCGCCCGCTGCCGGAGGTCCCGGATCCGGCCGGCCCGGTCAGCTCCCGGTCCATGCCCTCGATGAGTTACGAGGGGTTCGGCGCCGGTCAGGTCCCGGGCCGGCGAGCCCCGCCATAAGCTGGTGAGGTGCCTCAGATCCGCGTCGCGCTCGCCCAGGTCAATGCCACCGTCGGAGATCTTGACGGCAACACGGAGCGGCTGGTCGCCTGCACCAGGCAGGCCGCCGGGCAAGGCGCCCGCATCGTCGTGTTCCCGGAAATGATGCTGACCGGCTATCCGGTCGAGGATCTCGCGCTGCGCGCGTCGTTCGTTGACGCGTCGATCGCGGCCGTGGCGACCGCCGCGGAGCGGCTGGCGGCGGCCGGGCTCGGCGGGATTGCCGTCGTCACCGGGTACCTGGGCCGCAAGGCCGGGATCACGCCGCGGGTCGGGCTGCCGGCCGGCGCGCCGCTGGATGCCGCCGCGCTGCTGCACGCCGGGCAGGTGGCGGTGACCTCGGCCAAGCATCACCTGCCGAACTACGGGGTCTTCGACGAGTATCGCATCTTCGTGCCCGGCGACACGCTGCCCGTCTTCCGGCTGCCGTCGGATACCGGCGAGCCGGTGGATGTCGCGATCGCGATCTGCGAGGACCTGTGGCAGGACGGCGGCCCGGTCACGGTCGCCAGGCAGGCAGGCGCGGGCCTGCTTGTGGTGCCGAACGCGTCGCCGTACGAGCGCGGCAAGGACGACACCCGGCTGGAACTGTGCCAGCGCCGGGCCCGCGAGGCAGGCGCCACGCTCGCCTACGTCAACATGATCGGCGGCCAGGACGAGCTTGTCTTCGACGGCGACTCGATCATCGTGGACGCGTCCGGGCGGCTGCTGGCCCGCGGGCCGCAGTTCACCGAAGCGCTGATCCTCGCCGACCTGGAACTGCCCGTGGCGGACCAGGCCAGGTGTCCAGGCGAGACGCCCGCCGACGCCAGGGACGGCACGATAATCACGATCCAGCGGCTTGCCCTGGCTGACCCGGACGGGCTCGCCGGGGCGGCGGTGCGCCCCGCGGCCGATGCTGCAGTGGCCGATGCCGCCGCGGCCGATACTGCCGCGGCCGACAGTGGCGTGGCCGGCGGCCTGCCGGTCGGCGGCCCGGCGGCCGGCCTGAGCTGGCCGCGGCTGAGTGACCTGGCCGAGGTCTACGCGGCGCTGGTGACCGGCACCCGGGACTACATCAGCAAGAACGGGTTCCGCTCGGTGATTCTCGCCCTGTCCGGCGGCATCGACTCGGCGCTGACCGCCACGATCGCGGCCGACGCGATCGGGCCGGACCGGGTGCACGTCGTGCTGATGCCGAGCCGATACTCCTCGGATCATTCCGTCAGCGACGCCGAGGACCTGGTGAAACGCCAGGGCCTGCAGGCCAGGATGGTGCCGATCGCCGCAATGGTCGACGCCTTCGGAACCGAGCTCGACCTGCACGGGCTGGCCGCGGAGAACCTGCAGGCCAGGATCCGCGGCATGATCTTGATGTCGCTGTCCAACGAGGAGGGGCATCTCGTCCTGACTACCGGCAACAAGAGCGAGATCGCCACCGGGTACTCGACGCTCTACGGCGACTCCGCTGGCGGTTTCGGGCCGGTCAAGGACGTCACCAAGACGCTGATCTGGCAGCTGTCCCGCTGGCGCAACCAGGACGCGGAGGCCCGCGGCGAGACTCCCCCGATCCCGGAGAACTCGATCACGAAGCCGCCGAGCGCAGAGCTGGCTCCCGGGCAGCTCGACAGCGACTCGCTGCCGGACTACGCGGTGCTCGATGCCTTGCTGGACGACTACGTGGAGAAGGATATGGGCATGGCCGCGCTCACTGCCGCCGGCCACGATCCCGGCCTGGTCAGCCGGGTGATCAGGATGGTCGACCGGGCCGAGTACAAGCGGCGGCAGTACCCGCCGGGGCCGAAGATCTCGGCGAAGAACTTCGGCCGCGACCGCCGGCTGCCGATCACCAGCCGCTGGCACGAGCCGTGTCCCGCCGCCGATCCCCGGCATTCCGGCGGTCCGTAGCCCGGCCAGTGCGCGGCAGGCTCAGCTGAGCAGGAGTACCGCGTAGCACGCCAGCCAGTGCTCGACCATGTAGTCGTCGCCGACGACATGCGGAAGCGCCGCTTCGGCATGGACGCCGGCCGCCGTCAGCGCGGGCCCGATCCGCGGGTCGCCGTCCGGCAGGCTCTCCGCGATCACCCGCCAGCACCAGGCCCGGCTCGCGTTCAGGCCGTGCAGGTGGGCGATCTGGCCGTCGCTTGAGTCGGACACCACGGCGGGCGTGAACAGTGCGGCGGGCTGGCCATCGGCGATTCCGGGCAGGAACAGCTCAAGCCAGGCCGAGAACTCACCGCGTGGCAGCAGCCCGGCCATCAGTTCCGCCTCGGCCAGCGCGGGCGAGAGGAAATCGTGCCCGGACGGCTCGTACTGCCCCGGATAGTCCCGGTCCGCGCCGTACCAGGCGCGGGCCTTGCCGGTGATCGCATCGAGCAGGGCGGCGTCGCCGCCTGCGGCCCGCTGCCGCGCGTACGGCAGCGCCCTGGACAGGCCGAATGCGCTGTTCGGGTGCAGGCCATGCCGGACCGGATAGGTGGCCTTCGGCAGCCAGCCGGTGAACCGCGCGGTCAGCGCCTCGGCAAACGGCGCCATTCCCGCGGACCAGCGCCGCGCGTCCGGATCGTCCAACGCGGAGGTCTCGTGCACGAGGGAAAGCGCCCACCCCCAGCCGTACGGCCGCTGCGCGGCGCCGGCCCGGCCCGCGACGGCGGCCGCCTCGGCGGCCAGCCCGGCCGGGGTGAACTGCCCGTCCAGCGCCTGCCTGATCTCGGCGGCCGGCACGACATCCCCCGCTGCCCGCAGCAGCCGGACAAGCAGCCAGTGCATCTCGACGCAGGAATGCCAGTCGAAGCTGCCGTAGAACACCGGCGTGGTGTCCCTTGGCCGGCCCGGCAGGTCGTCCGGCCCGGTCATCAGGTGGAAGACGATCGCCGGGAATTCCCGGCCGATGTTCGCCAGCGCAACGCCCGCGTACCCGGCGACCCCGTCCCGCAGCATCCGGTTCCAGTCCGGCATCCAGCTCAGAGCTCGACGCTCGTGCCCGGCTCCAGCCGGATGTACTCGGCGCCGGACGGTGCGGCGGCCGCGTTCATCAGGTTCTGCATCAGCCCGAGACCGTTGGCATTGAGCAGCCCGTCGTGGATCGCGTAGGCGCGGCGTGGCGCGACCTCGCGGGCGTAGTCGATCATCTCGCCGGCCTTGAGCCACGGCGCGTTGGCCGGCAGCAGCAGGGTGGGGATCCGGTCCTCCGGGACCGTGAGCGCGTCGCCGGGATGGAAGATCTCGCCGTCCACGGCGAACCCGGTATTAACGACAATGGGAATATCGCGATGAATCAGCGCATGTTTCTCGCCGTAAACGTGAATATCAAAACCGGCCGCGGTGAACGTGTCCCCGTGACTGACCACATGCACCCGGTGCCCGGCATCCGCGAGCTGCCCGGCCACCGCGGCGTTGGTCCACACCTGCAGTCCGGTGTCCGCGGCCAGCGCGGCGCGCACGGCGCCTGGGTCCAGGTGGTCGGCATGCTCGTGCGTGATCAGGATCGCGGTTGCGCTGGTCAGCGCGTCTGGGCCACGCCAGATGCCGGGATCGATCACGATGCTGGCACCGTCCTTCTCTAGCCTGACGCAGGCATGTCCGAGCTTTGTAAGTCGCACTGGTTCTCCCTGTTCCGGTAGCCGGCTCCAGGCGCGAACTTACCGGATGCAGACACGCCGGCCAGCCAGCCAGTGCGCCGTGACGGTAACGGCTAGTCTCATCCATTGCCAATGCTGGAAATGGGGGCCCGGGGGTCTTGACCATGATTCGGGCAGCTTGTTACATTCCGCCCGAGTCGCTGTGCCTCGCCATGAGGGGGCCACCCAGTGACAACGCGACCTGCCAACGACGGGCGGGCCCGAGCGAGAGGTGAGACACATATGGGTGGTCGGACCTTGATGCGACATCGAGCGGCCTGGGTCATGGTGCTGGCTCCTGCCATGAGCCTGGCTGGCCTCAGCATGGCCGGCCCGGGCCAGGCGGCCACGGCGAGCCAGGCGAGGATAGCGGCCAGTCAGGCAACGGTCGCCGCGAGCCACGTCAAGTCGGTAAAGCCGAATCGCGTCAACCAGCTTGACTGCAACGGCTACAGCACGAAGTACAAGTCGCTCAATCCGGGCGGGAAGATGCACTGCACCGACCCGATCGAGCGGCATGGCAAGAAGGTCAACGGGAAGTGGGTTGCGACCCGCTTCGAGGACAACGGCCACTACATCGGCCACGACGAGCCGAGCGTCAAGTTCATCTCGAACACGCCAGGGTCCGGCAACACGATGACCTACCTGACGAAGCTGCCGCGCGATCCGCAGCTGCCGCCCACCGCAAGTGGCAGTGTCACAAAGTACGGCGAGCTGAGCGTCGCTCCGTGGTTCGGGCTGCCGATGTGCGACCCGAATTCCTATCCGCAGAATCCGTGTGCGCCGGATAGCGACACGAACACGGGACTTGGCGCCTCGACCGACGCCGGCTCCGCGTTCATGGAGCTGCAGTTCTATCCGCCCGGGTTTGCGCCGTTCCAGGACAATGTCAGCTGCGCCCGCACGCAGTGGTGCGCGGCCATGACCATCGACAGCCTTGAGGCCACCTTCAACTTCGCCTTCATCAACCCGGCCTGCGTGGAGCCGGTCAACTTCGGCTACCTGCAGCGAAACGGCGTTCCCGCCGGACCGCCGAGTCCGCAGCTTGCCGACGCCTCCACGCAGACGCCGAACGGCCAGACGCTGAAGATGAACCCGGGCGACGTGCTGAAGGTGGCGATCAGTGACCCGGCCAGCGGGTTCACGACTAGAGTGACGGACCTGACCACGCACCAGACCGGCGTCATGGTCGCCAGCGCGGCGAACGGCTTCATGAACACCAACGTGAACACATGCGCAGGGACGCCGCATACCTTCCACGCCGAGTACAGCACCGCGGCGCAGCAGAACCAGGTGCCCTGGGCCGCGCTGGAGGGCGGCGTGCTCATGCAGCAGGAGATCGGTCACTTCGAGTCCTGCAACTCCGTGGCACACAACTTCCCGCTCTCCGCATTCGGCGGCGGTTTCGTGGACACGCAGGTCTTCCAGACCTGCATGGGCGGCAACGAGGGCCTGCATGCCGTTGGCGAAGGCCCGTGTAATGCCAACACCGGCGCGTGCGCAAGGGCGAGGACGGAGGGCACGACCGGCCCGATCGCCTGCCCGAGCCACAACGCGGGTAGCGGCAAGCTCTGCGAGTTCTCCGACGGCGCCTGCTTCAAGAAGGGCACCCGCACCGTGACGATCAACGGCACGGCAAGGCAGGAACACATGCCGGTGGCCGGCTGCCTCCAGAACCTGTTCCAGAATGGGGATCTGGACTTCGACGGAACCGACTACCAGCCAAATACCTGGCCAAACGGGAGTCCGAACCACCCGACCTCGTTCAGGTATATCGGGCCGTTCGACCCCTCGGGGCACCTCTATCCGCAGATTCAGTTCGAGACGGACGCGCCAGCGTCGGAGTTCCTGTGCAACGTCGTCACCGGCAGCAACTGTGAGGTGAAGCCACTCGGCTCGAAGTTCTATCCGTTCTGGACACTCAACAACACCCAGCACCTGGGCGGCACCGGCGCTCCGCGCGGAGCCTGCGTGTGGAACTTCGGCAACGTGCTGCCCGGCGTGACGAAGCGGACGTTCGGCAAGGACGCCCAGTACGGCGTGCCCGATGTCGCGAGGTTCGGCGGCACCAACACCAGCCCCGTCGTGGCCAACCCGGCGACGGCAGGCAACTGCACCAGGGTCAGCATCTAATCCCCGGCGCCCGGCGCTCTTAGCCAGGCGCCGGCCAGAAGCACCACGCCGCGCCTGCCCCGCACGGAGAACGTGCGGGGCAGGCGCGGCGCCGTCTAGGCGCCGGTCAAGTAATGGGGCCGGGTTCGTCGTGGTGCCGGCTGGCGGTGGTCGCGGGTGCTAGCGCACGCGGGGGTGGCGCCCGGGCTCAGCGGCCGAAGTCCACCGCGGTGGTGTTGGCCCCGCTGATCACGACGGCGACGATCTCATCCCGCGCCGGCACGTACCGCCCGGATGCCAGCGCGGCCAGTGCCGCGCAGCCGCCCGGCTCGGCCACTACCCTGAGCCGGTCCCAGAGCAGCCGCTGCGCCGCAAGGATCTCGTCGTCGCTGACCAGCACGACGCGATCCGCCCGCCGGGAGATCACGGAAAACGTCAGCTCGCCGACCCGGCGCGGGGCGAGCGAGTCGACCGCCACGCTGCCCACGGGCGCATCGACGGGGTGGCCAGCCTCGATCGCGCGGGTGAGCGTCGGCGCGTCTTCCGGCTCGGCCCCGACGACCCGCACCCGGCCGTCGTAGGCAGCACAGATGCCAGCCAGCAGCCCGCCCCCGCCCACGCCCGCCAGCACGGTAGTGACGGCGGGCGCCTGCTCGCCGAGCTCGATTGCGACCGTCCCGGTGCCGAGCATCGTCTCGACCTGGTCGTAGGCGTGCACCGGCATCGCGCCCGAGCTAGCCACCGCGTCCTGGCTGAGCGCGAGCGCGTCGGAGTACGAGGCGCCGGACACGACAAGCTCGGCCCCGTAGGAGCGGATCCGGCTGGTCTTGGCCGCGGAGGACACCTCGGGTACGAAGATCCGCGCTGGGACGCCGAGCACGCCGGCCGCGTAGGCCACTGCCGCGCCGTGGTTGCCGCCGGACGCAGCCACCACGCCGGCCGCAGGCACCTCGCGGCGGAGCAGGTTGGTGAACGCGCCGCGGGCCTTGAACGACCCCGAGTGCTGCAGTTGCTCCAGCTTGAGCACGAGCTCACCCGCCGCGAGCCCGAACTCAGCGGCATCAATGCTGATCACCGGCGTCCGGCGGACATACGGCCGGATCAGGCCGGCGTTCGCCGCGATCGCGGGCCGGGTGACGGGGCTGGCCAGGCCGGCTGGCTGCTCAGCGCGCACCGAGGCCGCGCAGCAGCTCGTCCACCACGCGCCCGGCATAGCCAGGCTCCACCGGGAGGTCGCCGTGCCTGCTGCGGGCGAGCACGGATCCGGTCAGCATGTACAGCGCAGCCTCGATGTCGGCATCGCCGCGCAGCTCGCCGGTTCCGGTGCCGCGGCGAAGGACGTTCCTGATCACCTCGCGGCGCGGCTCGATCACCGTCTCGGTGTACCGCGTCATCAGCCGCGGGTACTTCGCCCCCTCGCCAAGCAGCAGCGCGAACTCCCTGGCCTGGCAGGGGTCTGCGAACTGCTCGCACATGGCCTCAAGCAGCATGCGGAGATCCTCTCGCACGGAGCGGCCGGGCGGCTCGGGAAGCGGCGCCTTGAGCGACGCGATCGCGTCAAGCAGCAGGTCCTCCTTGCCCGGCCAGCGCCGGTAGATCGTGGCCTTGCCGACGCCGGCCCTGGCCGCCACCTTCTCGATGCACAGGCCCGCCGCACCAGACTCGGCGAACAGGCTAAGCGTCGCGTCCATGATCGCGCGGTCCGCTTGCGCACTGCGCGGCCGGCCGGGCCGGCGATGCCCGGTCACTGCGCCAGCCGCATCCGTCACGGGGACCTCGTCCACCGCGGGGACCGCATCCACCACGGGGACCCCATCCACCGCGAGAGCCGCATCCACCACGGGGACCCCATCCACCGCGAGGGCCGCATCCACCACGGGGGCCGCATCCACCACGGGGGCCGCATCCACCGCCGCGACCTCAGCCACGACCGGAGCGCCGGCCACGGCCGGGTGGTCCGCTGCCTCGCTGGTACCGGCGGCAGCCGGCCTCGCCACGTTCATGCCGTCTCACCTCTCCACGCCGGCGGTCTCGGCCGGCACGGCGGCGCCGGCGGTCTCGGCCGGCACGGCGGCGCCACCTGTCTCGGCCGGCACGGCGGCGACGGCTACTGCCCCGTCTGCCGTCGCCGAACCGCCCGGAGCCCGCCCGGCGGCCGCCGCGGCCGCCCTCGGGGACCTGCGCCCCGGCATCCAGATCGCCACGACTACCGCGCCGAGCACCGCGATGATGAACGAGAGGACCGAGGTCAGGTGCATGGCATGCACGAATGACTGGTCGGCAGCCGCGAGCAGGCCGCGGCCCGCCAGGCCGAGATGCTGCGCCGCCGCCTGCGTCGCGGCGATGGACGCGGTCGCCGGGCCCCGGCCGGCGGCCGGCAGCACGCCGAGTCGCGGCGCCAGCTGAGCGCGGTAGGCCTGGGCCAGCACCGAGCCGAGCACGGCGACGCCGAGCGCCACCGCGACCTGCCGGGAGATGTTCGTGATGGCGGACCCTGCGCCGCCGCGGTGCCTGGGCACCACCGACATTATCGATTCGGTGGCCGGCGGCATCACGGTGCCCATCCCGGCACCCTGGATGAAGAAGGTCACCTCGAGCACAAAGATCGGGGTGCCGGTGCCGAGCAGGTAATAGCCGGCCATGGACACCGCGACCAGCAGCAGCCCCGCCGAGCAAACCATCTTGGCGCCGAACCAGCGCACCAGCACCGCGCTGCGCGGGGCGCACAGCAGCTGGCCGGCCGCCAGCGGGATCGTCAGCAGGCCGGCCTGCAGCGGGCTGTAGCCGCGCACGTTCTGCAGGTAGAAGCTGGTGAAGAAGAACGCGCCCGCCAGGGCGAAGAACACCAGCGCGATCGCGCCAGCCGCGGACGACAGCCGCGGATCCCGGAACAGCCGCACGTCCAGCGACGGATGCTCGATCCTGGACTCATACCAGCCGAAGGCCACAAGCACCGCGAGCCCGCCGAAGACCGGGCCGAGCACGTCGGCGCGCAGCCACGAGCCCGCGTCGCCGCCCTGGATGATGCCGTACACCACGAGCACCAGGCCGGCGATCGACATCAGCACGCCCAGGTAGTCGATCCGGCCCGGCTCCCGGCTGCTGGATTCGGGCACCAGGAACGCGATCGCGGCCACGCCCACGGCGGTCAGCGGCACGTTGATCAGGAAGACCGAGCCCCACCAGAAATGGTCGAGCAGCAGCCCGCCCATGATCGGGCCGATGGCGATGGCCACGCCGACTGCCCCGGCCCAGATGCCGATGGCCCTGGGCCGTTCCTTCGGGTCGAACACGGTCGTGATGATGGACAGGGTTTGCGGCATGACCGCGGCGCCGCCGAGGCCCATCGCCGCCCGCGCCCAGATCAGCTGGGTGGGCGTCTGCGCGTAGGAGGACACCAGCGACGCCAGGCCGAACATCGTCATGCCGATCATCAGCATGCGCTTGCGGCCGACCCGGTCGCCGATCACCCCGAACGTGAAGAGCAGCCCGGCGAAGACGAGCGTGTACGAGTTGATGGCCCATTCCAGCTGGCTCTGGCTCGCGCCAAGGCCGCCCCTGGGCTCGGAGATCGTCTTGAGCGCGATGTTCAGGACCGTGTTGTCCAGGACGATCGCGACCAGGCTGATGATCAGGACGCTGAGGATGATCCATCGGCGCCGCTGGATTGTCTGCGGATCCATGCTGTCCTTCGGCTAGCCAGCAGAATACTATCGATACGATACGTCATCGTATCGCATTGGGCCGCGCGATTTCGGGGGTGTTCCACGCGGGCGGGACATGTGATGATCGAGCTGTCCGGGGACGCCGCAGGAGCGCCTCGAGACGTGGAGGACCAGATGACATCGCCGCATGGTGATCCAGGCACGGCCGCGACAGGGCAGCGGACCGCGGTGCCACCCGAGCCACTGTACGGAGGCCACGGCGGACGGCGGGTCACCGTCCGCGACCTCGCCGCCGCCAAGGTGCGCGGTGAGAAATGGCCCATGCTCACCGCCTACGACGCGCTCACCGCGCGGGTCTTCGACGATGCCGGGATCCCGGTGCTGCTAGTCGGTGATTCCGCGTCGATGGTCGTCTTCGGCCACGACACGACCATCCCGGTCACCGTCGATGACCTGCTCCCGCTGACCGCGGCCGTGGTGCGCGGCAGCAGCCGGGCCATGGTCGTGGCCGACCTGCCGTTCGGCTCCTACCAGGCGTCGCCGGAGGCCGCGCTGGCCACGGCGACCCGGTTCCTGAAGGAGGCGGGCGCGCAGGCGGTCAAGCTGGAGGGCGGCCAGCGGGTGCTGCGGCAGGCAGAGGAACTCGTGGCGGCCGGCATCCCGGTGATGGCGCACCTTGGCCTCACCCCGCAGTCGGTCAACGCGTTCGGCGGCTACCGGGTGCAGGGCCGCGGCGAGGACGGCGACCGGTTGCTGCGTGACGCGAAGGCACTGCAGGCGGCTGGCGCGTTCGCGGTGGTGCTCGAGTGCGTTCCCGAGCGGCTGGCGGCCGCGGTGACGGCCAGCCTCACGATCCCGACGATCGGCATCGGCGCCGGCCCGGCCTGTGACGCCCAGGTACTGGTCTGGCAGGACATGGCCGGGCTCACGCCGCGGACGGCGAAGTTCGTGAAGAAATACGCCGACGTCGCCGGGACGCTGCGGCAGGCCGCGCAGTCCTTCGCCAGCGAGGTCGTCGGGGGCGAGTTCCCTGATCAGGAGCACTCCTACCGCTGACCGCGCCGCTGTCTGGCGCGAACCAGCCGCGGCGAGGCGGCGCGGCCCGGCCCTGGCCGGGCACGCCAGGGCGGGGCGGCAGTTTGCGCCGGAGACTGCGTAAAAGCTAAATATCGGTAATCCGCAGGCCGGCATGAGCCTTGTACCGGCGGTTCACCGAGACCAGGTTCGCCGTCAGCGCCTCGACCTGGCCGCAGTTGCGCAGGCGGCCCGCGTACACGCCGCGCATGCCCGGTATCCGGCTGGCCAGCGCCTGAACCAGGTCGGTGGCCTGCCGGTCGTCGCCGAGCACCAGCACGTCCATGTCGACGTCGGCCACTTCGGGGTCGAGCAGCGCCGCGGCCGGCACGTGGTGGAACGCGCCGACCACACGGGTGGCCGACAGCAGCGCGGCTGCCTGCTGGGCCGCGCTGCCCTCATCGACGTGCAGCGGGTAGGCGCCGCGCTCGTCGAAGCCGAGCGGGTTGACGCAGTCGATCAGGATCTTGCCGTCGAGCACCCCGGCTAGCGACGCCAGCAAGTCCCGGTGCCCTTCCCAGGGCATCGCCGCGATCACTATGCCGGCCGCCCTGGCCGCGTCCTCGTTAGCGGCGCCAGTGAGCCGCGGAGGCCTGCCGATGCTGGCGGCGGCGGTTACCGCCCGGCCGGCGTCCCGGGAGCCGATGATCACCCGGCTGCCCGCCATGGCCAGCCGCCGGGCCAGGCCGCGGCCCTCCTCGCCAGTGCCGCCGAGGACGCCGATGACCAGGGCATCGAGATCATCGGCGGCGTAGTCGGGTGATTCCTGCGCTGCGGCCATGCCCCGATACTGCCAGAGCCGCCGCCGGCACGATGATCGGGAGTGCGGGGGCCGGCCAGGTCGGGCACGATGGTCGGCATGAACGCGGACCAGGTCGCGGCGCTGACCGCGCTGCTCGGTCCCAGCGGCTGGATGGACCAGACCGAGGAGTTCGCGCGCGCGCTGCGGGTCTCCGCCCGCACCCCGGGCGGGCTGCTGCTGGTCGGCACGCCGGACGACGAGCCGTGGCACCTGACCGCGCACCTGGACGACGAGAGCCGGCTGGCCGGCCTGCCCGGGCTGGCGCCGACGCTGGTGCGCTGGTCGCCGCCGCCAGGCGCGCCGCCGCATCTGGCGGTCGGGCTGGCCAGGCTGGAGGCGGCCGGGCGCGGCGAGACGCTGCTGGTGGTCAGCGCGGCGGCCGCGCCGGCGCCGCTGCTTGAGCGGGTCGACGATGCGCGCAGCACCGGCGCGACCGTTCTCGCCCTTGACACCGATGACCCGGAGCTCGACCGGCTGGCACACGAGTCCCTGGTCGTCTCGGCAGCGCCGGCCCGGGTCTCCTTCGATGCCGCCCAGCACCTGGTGAGCGCCGCGGCCGGCCGGCCGCAGGGCCGGCGGCTGAGCCCGCGGGAGCGGCTGGCGCGCCTGCTGGAGAAGATCAGCGGCGCCGCGCCAGCCGAATAACGGGGTCACGCGCCAGCCGATTAACGGTCAGGAGTCGAGGCTCAGCACCATCGTCGGCCGCTCGATGACGTGGTCGTCGCGCAGCGGCCGCACCGCCGTGCCGATCGCGAAGAACTCCGTCGTGTGCGAGCCCCAGGCATGGCTGTGCTGGCGAAGCTGGACACCGACGATGCCCTCCGCGTGCAGTTCCTCCGCCTCGGCCTGCATCCGGCTCATGGCCAGCTCGCGGGCGTCATACAGGGCCTGGGTGAACTGCTCAAGCTCCACGTTGCGGCCGATGTTGCCGATCTTGCCGCCGAGCCGCTGGTGCGCGATGTGATACACGCAGGAGCCCATCACCATGCCGAGCGGTGCGTAGCCGGCCCGGATCAGCGTCCAGAAGTCCTGGCCGGACAGGTCCGAGGTGAACGGCAGCTTCTTGTTGTTACGCCAGTCCTGCACTCCCCCGCCGCCCGCGTCCGGCTCGGCGTGCACCGCAGTGCCGATCGCGATGAACTCGGCGATGTCGTTGCCGAATTCCTTTATCTCCACGTCCAGCCGGACGCCGACGATGCCGTCCGCGCCCAGCGCATCGGCCTCGGCCTCCATCCGGCTCATCGCCAGTTCCCTGGCGTGGTACATGGCCTGGGACAGCACGTCGAGTTCCTGGTTCTTGCCCCAGCGGCCGATCTGCAGGCCGACGTGGTAGATCGAGCTGCCGAGCACAAGTCCGAGCGGGCGGAATCCGGCCTCGCGGACCAGCAGGAACTCATTGACCGAGAGGTCGGAGGTGAAGATGGCGCCAGGCTGGCCCGGCCGCAGTTCGGCGAGCCTGCGCATCGCGTCCTGCGGCACGCCGAGCGCGCCGAATTCCTTGCTCTGCTGCTCGGTCATTGATCTCCCTTGACTGCGTTCGGCCCCAGGATTCGGCTCGGCGGGCTAGCTGCCCAGCCTGACCCGCGCGGCTTGCCTGCGCTGCGGGTCCAGCGACATGATGGCCAGGCTGGAGGCTGGTTTCTGGTGCCGCGGCCCGGCGAACCTGGCCGTGGCGGTGCCGATGATCGTCACTTCCACGATGTGGTCCTTGCGCTGCTCCTGCATCGGGCACTCACGGTCCCGGATCCGCATGTCCATGCTGGACACCACCACTCCGTCCGCGCCGAGCCTGCGCACGTCCCGCTCCAGCTGCCCGCGCGCGTCGTGCCTGGCCTGGTTGACCAGGTCGGTGTAGCCGACCACCTCGGAGTTGCCCGCGCCCCAGGCGGTCTGGCTCATGGTCAGCCAGTCGTCATGCCTGGCGCCGATCGAGATGCCGAGCGCGAAGCCCACAGGCACCCAGCCCGCCATGATCAGCTTCGCGAAGTCCTGGCCGGACAGGTCCGAGGTGAACGGCGCGGGCAGCGGGACGCCGCCGGGCGCGCGGACCGCGGTGCCGATCGCCTTGAACTCCAGGCCGCCGGCCGGGAACCGGCCGATCTCTATCGACGCGCTGACCACGCCGTGCCCGCCGAGCGCCGCGCATTCGGCCGACATGCGGTCGATCGCCTTGTGCCTGGCCGCGTACATGGTCTGCACCAGCGCGCCGAACGAGCCAAGACCGCCGGCCCCGGACACCGACGTGACGCTCCGGAAGGGCGTGGCGTAACCGCCATAGCCGGCCCATGCGCCGGGGCAGGCGTAGCCACCCGTGTATCCGATGTTGTAGACAGCCGCGCCGAGCACCTGCCCGACCGGCTCGAAGCCGACGCTCCTGATCGCGGCGAACTCGTCCGCGGACAGCGCGGAACCCCAGGTTCCGCTGCCGCGGATCTCGGCCATCCGTGCCCTGGCGGCCGGCGGCAGGCTAGGTCCGGACTGCTCCTCGGTCACCCGCACGCACCTTTCGGGCTGGTTCAGCCGCCGCCCTTACGATACCGGCCGGCGGCCGCAGGCACGCCATGGTCAGCGCCTCACCCGCTGGTGTCGTGCTGGGCGTCCCGCTCCTCACCCGCTGGTGTCGTGCTGGGCGTCCCGCTCCTCACCCGCTGGTGTCGTCCTGGGCGTCCCACTCCTCGTTCCGCCGCCTGGCAGTCTCCAGCGCGTTCGCCGCCGCCTCCCGGGTCGGGTAGGGACCGAGCCGGTCCTTGCCGCGGCAGCCCGCGTCCGGCTCCACGGTCATGTGCTTCAGGCAGAACCACCAGCGCTGCTCATCGCTCATGCGCACTACACTCCCAGATCATGGCGACCATGCTCCAGCCCGGCCGGATTTCCCCGCTGCGCCAGGTACCCTCGAACATCGCGGTCCCGGAATACGTAGGCAAGCGTTTCCCGAAAACCGGCGAGCCTAACGTCAAGGACGCCGAGACGATCGAGCGGATGCGAGTGGCCGGGCGCATCGCGGCCCGCGCGCTTGACGAGGTCGGCAGGCACGTCGCGCCCGGCGTCAGCACTGACGAGCTGGACCGGGTCGGCCACGAGTTCCTCTGCGACCATGGCGCCTACCCGAGCACGCTCGGCTACCGGGGCTACCCGAAGTCGCTCTGCACCTCGCTCAACGAGGTGATCTGCCACGGGATCCCGGATGACACGATCATCGCCGACGGCGACATCGTCAACATTGACATCACCGCCTTCATCGGCGGGGTACACGGGGATACCAACGCCACCTTCCTGGCCGGCCAGGTGGACGAGCAGTCCAGGCTGCTGGTCGAGCGAACCCGCGAGGCGATGATGCGCGGCATCCGCGCGGTGGCGCCCGGGCGGCGGCTGAACGCGATCGGCCGGGTCATCGAGTCCTATGCGCGCCGGTTCGGCTACGGGGTGGTGCGCGACTTCACCGGGCACGGCATCGGCACCACGTTCCATTCCGGCCTGATCGTGCCGCACTTCGACGATCCCGATGTCGACGTGATCATGGAACAGGGGATGACCTTCACGATCGAACCGATGCTCACCCTCGGCATGATCGACTACGACGTCTGGCCGGATGGCTGGACGGCCGTGACCAGGGATCGCAAGCGCACCGCGCAGTTCGAGCACACCCTGTTGGTCACGGCCGACGGCTACGAGATCCTGACGCTACCGTAACCGCCTGGTCAGGCTCCGCTGGCAACGCGTTCGCACACGCCTTCCCACCACCTCGGCCCGGGCTTCGCGGTCTCGATCCACCAGGTGGCGCCGCTGGCCTGGTAGGGCACCGCGATCTCCGGGACCGCCGCGGGCTCGGCGGCCACCTCGGCCCAGACGGCCAGGTCGAACGCCGTCGCGGCGGAGCCGCGTGCGGCCGTGATGCGCGCGCTGACGTCGGCGATGTCCGCCGCCGACGGGCGGGTCAGGCTTCCGCCGGCGAACCTGATCGGGACCATGCCGTCCCAGCGCGCCGCCCTGGCGATCGGCCTCGGCGCGGGCAGCACGCCGCCGACCCAGACCGGTATCCGCGGCCGCTGCACCGGCGGCGGGGTGAACCGGACCGGGTCCAGGGTGAAGTGCTTGCCCCGATAGGAGAACCGCTCGCCGGTCCAGAGCCCAGCGATGACATCAAGGCCCTCGTCCAGAAGTTCCGCGCGGTCCTGCTCGCCGTCCGGCTGATGGAAGATGCCGAAGTCGCCATAGGCGGGCGAGCCGATGCCGACGCCGAGGATCAGCCTGCCGTCGCTGAGCCGGTCCAGCGTCGCGGTTTCCCTGGCAAGCTGCCATGGCCTGCGGCGCGGCACCGGCGTGATCATCGTGCCGAGCTTGATCCGGCTGGTGCCCGTGGCCACCACGGCCAGGACCAGCCACGGATCGACGATCGGCGGCCCGTCGCCGGTGTCGGAGAACACGATGTGATCCCAGAGGAAGAAGCCGTCGAACCCGGCCCGCTCGGCCCCGATCCCCAGCCTGGCAAGCTCCATCGGGTCTTCGGCAAAGCACGGCACGGCGATGCCGCGCTGCAGGCTGGCCATGATCATCCCCTTTCACGAGCACGCGGTCTGGTCCGCCGAAGCCCGGACCGCGGCCGGGGTGCCGCGGGATGTTGCCAGTATCCGCTTGAGCACTGCCGGGCCGCCGGCTCGCACCTCAAGGTGCGGGCCAGCCAGTTCGCGCTGCGCGGCGGCGTCGCCGGCGAAGGCCCGGCAGCAGCGCTCTGGCTCCACATTGGCCAGGGCGAGGATCGCGCCGGCTCCGCCCATCGGGCCGGCCAGCGCCAGCAGGGCGGACGACCCGACGTACGTCGCGTCGGGGTAATGGGCGATCTCGTCAAGCAGCCGGTCCGCGCTGCCGGAGGAATCCTTGACCCCGGCGACCGGCAGCCCCGCCAGGGCATCGACCGGCACGCCGGGCGCCGATATCCAGGGGATGTGGTAGGCGAGAACCGGGCGGCCCGCCGCGGCATCGCGGATGGCCGAGTAGTAGCCCGGCAGATCCGTGCTGCCCGGTGGAGGCCAGGCGAGAACGGCGTCGGCCCCGGCGCCGCATGCGGCGGCGGTGAGCTCGGCCGCCCGCTGCGAACAGTGCGCCCCCGTGCCGGCCAGCACGGGAATGTCACCAGGCAGGACCGCGCGCACGGCAGCGATGACCGATGTACGCTCGGCGTCCGTCAAGGTGGCAGCCTCGCCGGTAGTGCCGCAGGCCAGCACCCCCCGGATGCCGCGCTCGGTCAGGTCGCAGGCCAGCGCCGCGGTTGCTGCCAGGTCGGCGCTGCCGTCATCCGCGAAGATCGTCACAAGCGCGACGCCGACACCGGTGAACACGTTCATCGCAGAATCCGCCTTGCCTGCCGGGAACCTGGTCAGCCTCGACCCGGACACCTATACTAATTTAGTCGACAATCGACAATATGTCCCAGGAGAAACTCGTGCGGCAGAACCGCTTCGACGGCCGGGTGGCCGTGGTGACCGGCGGATCCAACGGCATCGGCCGGGCCATTACCGAGGCGCTGGCCAGCGAGGGTGCCCGGGTCGTCATCTGCGACCTGGCAGATTCCGAGTACTTCGCCGGGCACCGGGATGTCGTCACGGTGATCGGGGACGTGGCGGAGCATGGCCTGGCTGACCTGGTGATCAGCGAGGCCGCGGCCCGGTGGGGCCGGGTCGACCTCCTCGTCAACGACGCCGCCGCCTACCCGGACGGGACGCTGCTTGAGATACGGCCCGATGCCTGGGACCGGGTGTTCCGGGTGAACGTGACCGGCGCCTTCATGATGATGCAGGCATTCGCCCGGCAAGCCAGCCCGGCAGCCGCCGTGGTGAACATATCGACGGGGTCCGCGCGGAACCCGCGGCCGGGCGGTGCCGCCTATAGTGCCTCCAAGGCAGCGGTGGAAACGATGAGCAAGGTCTTTGCCATGGAACTCGGCCCGCGCGGCATCCGGGTGAACGTCGTCGCCCCCGGCTACATCGACGTCCGGGAGTGGAGCGACGCCTACCCGGATCGTGCACCGGAAGAACTGCGGGCCGCCCTCGTCCGGTCCATCCCGCTCGGCCGGGCCGGCCACCCGCGGGACATCGCCGAGGCCGTGCTCTTCCTCGGCTCGGACGCGGCCGCCAACATCACCGGCACGGTACTCGAAGTGGACGGCGGCTCGAACGCAGGCCGGTATGCACTGACTGCGCACGGCGGACCGGGGCACCCCAGTGACCGCGGGTAACGGCCGGCCGGCCGCGGGCGGCGCGCTGGCCGGGCGGGGTGGCGCGGAACCCCCGATCATCGAGACCCGCGACCTCTGCAAATACTTCTCGGCCGGCCGGGCCGCCTCCGGCTGGACCGCCACCGGCCGGGCCCGGGCGACGCTCAAGGCGGTCGACGGGGTCTCGCTGGCCATCCGCCGGGGCCAGACGCTGGCCCTGGTCGGCGAGACCGGGTCGGGAAAGACCACCTTCGGCCGGCTGCTGCTCGGCCTGTACCGGCCGACCAGCGGCGACATCCTCTACCAGGGCCAGAGCTTGCTGGACCGCAAGGGCGAGGCCGCGCGCGCCGTGCGGCGGCAGATCCAGGGCGTCTTCCAGGATCCCTACTCCTCGCTGAACCCGACGATGACGGTCGGCCAGTCGCTCGCCGAGGTGCTGAAGGTCCACCGGGTCGTCGGGCGCCAGGACCGCGCCCAGAGGGTAGCCGAGTTGCTGGAGACCGTCGGCCTCTCTCCCGCGCAGGCATCGCGCCGCCCGCTGGCGTTCAGCGGCGGTGAGCGCCAGCGGGTCGGCATCGCGCGCGCGCTGGCCGTCAGCCCGGACATAGTGATCGCCGACGAGCCGCTGTCCGCCCTGGATGTGTCCATCCAGGCCCAGGTGCTGAACCTGATGATCAGGCTGCAGGACGAGCGCGGCCTGACCTACCTGTTCGTCACGCACGACCTCGATGTCGCGCGGCATATCAGCCAGCGCACCGCCGTCCTCTACCTGGGCCGGGTTGTCGAGTACGCGCCCACCGAGGCCATCTTCGCCGAGCCGCTGCACCCTTATACGCAGGCGCTGGTCAAGGCGGCACCCAGGCTCACCACCGAGCGCAAGACGGTCAAGCCCGCGCTGGCCGGCGACATCCCGAACGCGATCGAGCGCCCGTCGGGCTGTCATTTCCACCCGCGGTGCCCGTTCGCCATGCCGGTCTGCAGGGAACAGGAACCGCAGCTACGCCAGTTGTCGCCCACCCAGTCGGTAGCCTGCCACCTGCATGACCCGGCGATGGCGCCAGCCGCGGCCAGCACCTGAGTAGCGGCCGTTCACCGTCGCGATGGCGGGGGGCTTATGCGCACCGTGGTAGCTCAGTCGTGCTCCGGGAAGCCCGCCAGGTAGTGGTCACGCACGGCAGCGCGGAGTTCGGGGGTGTCGTCGTTCTCCACCGCGGCGAGGAATGTGCGGTGCCGCTCGACCGCCTCGGCGAGGTCGATCCCCTGCCGCTCGATCTCTGATCGCATCAGCGCGCCCATCTGGCTGTTGAGCATGCTCCACAGGTCCTTCAGGCGGCGGCGGCCGGAAGTGTCAAGCAACAGTTCGTGGAACCTGGTGTCGCACTCAACCAGGGCGTCCATGTCATCAGCCGCGGCGGCGGCCGCCATCTGCTCCAGCGCGCCGCGCAGCGCCTTGACCAGGTCGCCGTGCTGCTCGCCGAAGCCCTCGCTGACGCTGGCATCCTCCAGCGCCCAGCGGGCGTAGCAGACATCCTCCGCATCCTGGGTGGACATCCGGGTCACGATGCTGTACCGGCGCGGCACGATGGCGATAAGTCCCTCGGCCTGCAGGCTCCGCATGGCGTCTCGGATGGTTCCCCTGCTGACCCCGAACTCAGCGGCGAGGTTGGCCTCGACCAGGCGGGTTTCCGCGGGCAGCTCGTTGTTCAGGATGCGGTACCGCAGCGCGCGCCCGACCGCCTCGGGAAGGGAGACATGGTCAAGCATGGTTCCGGTGCCCTTCTTCCCGCCGTGCCCGTCGTCCGTCACTGTAGCTTCAGCATCTGCGCGGTCAAGCCCACATGGCCCGCTGCCTCGCACCGTATGTCAAGGATCCCGGCCGGACCGGTCAGGATGGGGGTGATGCCAGGTCCGTGCCCCGGCAGCGGGCTTGAGCCGTGCACCGCTATGCCGACGGTGACCCACCCCGCCCGGTAGCCCACGTTGAATCTGGCGTCGATGTCGGTGACAGCGACGAAATCGCCGAGCAGCACGTCGCCGCCGCCGCCCGGCTCCGGGGGCGGCAGCTGCAGGTCGAGATCCCAGCTGACGGCCGGGCGGCCGAGGCCGTTCCCGGCCAGCTTGCTTGGCACCGAGCAGCGGACCCCGACACTCACCGGGCCCTCGCCGGAGGCCGGCCGCCGCACCATGGGCAGCACAGCGAACAGGCCGGGATCGATGTTCAGCACCGTGAGGCCGGCCGGGAAGCCGGCCGGCCGGCAGCCCTGCCCGCAGGCCCGGATGCTGACCTCATCGGCCGGCCGCATCACGGCGAGCTCGGCGGGCCGGAAGGCGGCGACCACCCGGCCTTCCTCGCCGCGCTTGCCGATCACCACGCCGCGGGCGCCTGCCGCGTGGCCGGTCCGCACCTTCACCTGGTTGCCGATGCACGAGTAGGCGGCCAGCGCGTGCCTGGCGGCCGGGTCGGGGTGCACCAGGCAGGCGCCTGGCGCGGCGTGATCTGCCTTGCGGGCGAAGACGGAGTCGCCGAGTTGCAGGCCGAGCACGATGCCGCCATCGCCGGCCGGCAGGTAGGGATGCCCGTCCGCGTCGATCCGGTACGGGCCGTCGCCCAGCACCGGGTGCTCGACCACGCCGAGCAAGTTGACGGAAACGGGCCTGGCCGGGGCGGCGGATCGCGTGCTCACTGGGCAGTCTCCAGCTCCGGGTGATACCAGCAGGCCAGGTTGGCGGCCGGGTCGTCGACTAGGTGGAATGCCTCGGCCGGGCCGCTGAGCAGGGAACTCGGGCCGGGCCCGTGCCCGAACAGCATGCACTGGCCGGTCGAGATGACCCCGATGGTGAGGTACCCGGCGCGGTAGGCCCGGCCGAACCGGTGATCCGCATCCGCGAGCGCGACGATATCGCCGATCCGCAGGCTCTCGAGCCCGAGCGAGAGGTCGTCGCCCAGCCCGGCGTAGGCGCCCATCAGGTCGGTGTTCGCGTATTCCGAGCTCATCCCGACGCCCGCGCCGATGGCCTCGGCGGGCACCCGGGCGGCCACGTGTACCTCCAGCCGCCCGTCCGGCCTGCTGCCGCCGGGCATCCGCTGCAGCAGCTCGGGCGCGCAGTTCTTCACCACGATGGCGTCATGGCCGGCCAGGGCCAGGCCCTGCCCGCAGGCCGTCACGGTAACGGAATCGCCGGTGGCGATCCCGGCCAGCACGGGCTCGGGGAAATCGGCGAGCACGTAGGCATGCTGGCCGATGACGTGGCCGACCGCGCCCGCGGCCGGCCCGGTCTCCACCCGGACCGGGTTGCCCACGCAGGTCAGGAACTGCAGCGCCGCGTTGGCCGCGGGGTCCCGGTGCCGCACCGACGCGCCAGGCTCAAGGTGATCGGACGCATAGCCGGTGGCCGGGTCGCCGCAGTGCACGCCGAGCGTGACGCCGCCCATGCCAGGCAGCGCGAACGGCTGGCCGTCCGGACCGACCCGGTAGCCGCGGGAGTCGGCGAGCGAGGGCCACACTTCGCCGGTAAGTACCTGACTGACCAGCTGGTCTCCGTTACTGCTGATCTTCACTGGCTGCCCTGTACCCGGCCGCCCAGCGGGAAGTCGACCCATGCCCTGGTGCGGAACGATGCCTCGAAGGCATTGATGGTCTCCTGCACCAGCGCGCCCTGGGCGAAATCGCCCTGGTTCGCCTGGCTGCCGCTGAGGATCTCGGTGGCGAAATCGGACACCAGGTTGGAGTAGAACAGGTACTCCCATGGCTCGCCGGAATGCCCGCCGGGCGGGAAGAACCTGGCGGGCACCTCGGTCTCGGTGAACTCGACCGCGTCCTTGCTCGCCGTCCTGATCGTCTGGCAGAGGCCGAACTCGTCCACGAGCCGGACGATGATCGCGCCGTCGGCGCCGTAGATGCGCGCCTCGATGCCGGGGTAGTTGCCGACCGTCACGTAGGACGACTGGATCGACGCGAGCGCGCCGGACGAGAACTCGGCGATCCACATGTCCCCGTCGTCGATGTTCACCCTGGTGAGCTGGCCGGTGTCGCGGAGCACCCGCTTGGGCACGAAGTTCCGCATGGTGCCGACGACCGACTTCAGCGGCGCGTCCAGCCACCAGTGCATGATGTCGATGATCGGCGCGCCGTAGCCCTCGATCGAGGACACCGCGATCTGCGCCGGGTCGGCCGACTGGTCGACCTGGCGCAGCGGGGTGGCCGGGTCGATCCACTGGCTGTTCTGCTCGTAGCCGTTGAAGACGTAGGGCTCGCCGACGAAACCTGAGTCGATCAGCTCCTTCGCGTACAGCACAGCCGGCGCGTACCTGAAGGTGAAGCCCAGCTTCGTCTTCAGCCCCTTCGACCTGGCCAGCTCGGCGGCCGCATGCGTCTTGAGGTAGCTGGCGTGTACCGGTTTCTCGCAGAGCACGTGCTTGCCCGCGGACAGCGCGTCCCAGGAGATCTGGAAATGCGGCTGGTTGCCGGTGACGACATCCACTACGTCAATCCGCGGGTCGGCGAGCAGTTCCCGGTAGTCCGTGGTGGCGACCGGGACGCTGAAGCGGCTGGCGGCCTCGGCGGCCGCCCCGCCGTCGACATCGGCCAGGGCGACCACCTGCACCCTGGGGTCGCGCAGCCAGCCAGGAATGTGTGCCCGGTGAGCCCAGCTGCCCGTTCCGACTACCGCGACTCGGAGCCTGTCTGTCATGCGCTTGTCCTCGCTTCGGGTGGCCTGCCGGGGTCAGTAGCCCGCGGCACGGTCGTAGACATTGCGGAGCGGCGCGCCCGCAAGCCAGCGCCGCAGGTTGTCGATGAAGAGATCGGTGATCAGCCGGTTCTCGGCCGCCACGGTGGATGCCGAGTGCGGCGAGACGAGCACGTTGTCCATCGCCCACAGCGGGGAGCCATCCGGCAGCGGCTCGGTTTCGAAGACATCGAGGCAAGCCCCGCCGAGGTGCCCGCAGCGCAGCGCGGCGACCAGCGCGCGTTCGTCGACGACCGGGCCGCGGGATACGTTCACCACCACCGCGCCCTCGGGCAGCAGGCCAAGCTGGCGGGCGCCGATCAGGTGCCTGGTGCGCCCGGTCAGCGGGCAGGCCAGGATCAGGGCGGCGGCGCCGGGCAGCGCGGCATCGAGCTCGGTATCGGCTACGTAGCTGGCGACCCCGGGCACGTCGTAGCACCGGCCTGGGCGGCCGGCCCCGACCACCTCGACGCCGGCCGCGGCCAGCAGCCGGGCCACCTCCCGGCCGATGCCGCCGAGCCCGACCAGCAGGGCCCTGGTGCCGGCCAGCTGCCGGGTGTGCTGCCGCTCCCACCGCCGGCCTTGCTGCAAACGGCGCAGCCTGGGCACGTCCTTAACCAGGTACAGCAGGCCGAGCAGGGTGAACTCAGCCAGCGGGACCCCGTGCACTCCGGCGGCTGTGGTGATGACGAGATTCGTCCCGGCCAGGCCGGTTCGGTCAAGGAAGCCGCCGAGTCCCGCGCTTGTGCCCTGCACCCAGCGCAGCCGGGGGCAGTTCGCCGCCATCTGGCCGGGGTCCTGCCAGTCGAAGTCGAAGCTCACATCCGCCTGTGACCGCAGCTCCGACCAGCGGGCCAGCGCGGCAGGCGACAGGTCACGCGGCAGGCCGGCATGGTCCGCCTGGTAGCGCGGCACGGGCAGCAGATCGGGCTCGTAGATGACCGAGATGCGGCTGTCCGCCGCCGCGATCCGGTCGGCCTGCCCGGCCTCAAGCGGGGTCGCGATGAGCACGGTCACCGCACCTGATGTCATCCGCCCACCAGTCCGTTTGAGGTAATTGTCGACAGTCAACCAGTATCGCAGCGGTCACGATACCGTCAAGGACCCGGATCTGGTTGCCGGGGACCCCGGGGTGCGGCGAGTATTGACGGCCATGTCCCCCCTTCTTACAGTGGGACCACAGTTGTCGACAATCGACCAAATGAAATGGGGTGCGATATGCTCCGAGCCTTCCGGCCCCGGACACTGAGCGCCGGACTTGTCGCCCTTGCCCTGGCAGCAGCCGGATGCGGCGGCTCAGGAAGCACGAGTGGCTCAGGCGGCACGGGCGCTGCCGCAACCACGGTGAGCACGCTGGTCATCGCCAATGCGGTCAAGGTCGACACCCTGGACCCGGCGCAGAACTCGGTCAACGAGTCGATCTGGATGGACCAGAACCTCTACAGCAGGCTGCTGCAGCCGAACGCCACCGGCACCGGGCTGCTGCCGGACCTCGCGACGTCCTGGGACATCTCGACGAACGGCCTCACTTATACCTTCCACCTCCGTCCGGACGCCCAGTTCTCCGACGGCAGCCCGGTCACCGCCAAGGACGTGGTCTACTCCATCGACCGGTCCCGTAACACCTCGGGCGGCTGGGGCTTCCTGCTGACCGCGGTGAAGAAGGTGAGCGCCGCCGACCCGCACACGGTCGTGATCACGCTCTCCCAGCCGCACGCGCCGCTGCTCGCCGACCTGGCGATGTACGCCTACTCGATCGTGCCGGAGAAGCTGGTCAAGGCCCAGGGCAAGGCGTTCTGGCAGCACCCGGTCGGCAGCGGGCCGTTCATGGTCACGTCCTACAGCGCGGACAGCGAGATCGACCTGGCCCGCAACCCGCACTTCTACGGCACCAAGCCGAAGATCAGCAAGGTCAAGATCATGATCGTGCCGGACGACAACACCCGCGTGCTGATGCTGGAGAGCAAGAAGGCGGACATCATCGAGAACCCGCCCGGCAACCTGGTCAGCCAGATCGACAAGACCCCCGGCCTGAGCGTGCAGCTGTTCCCGTCCACCCGGGTTGACTTCATCCAGCTCGACGAGCACTACAAGCCGTTCAAGAACCTGTTCGTGCGGCAGGCCCTGAACTACGCGCTGAACAGGAGCGCGATCGTGAAGCTGGCCTACCAGGGGCACGCCGTCCCCGGCGCCTCGTTCATGCCGTACAAGATGCAGTACTACGACAGCGGCATCAAGCCGTACCCGTACAACGTGGCGAAGGCCAAGCAGCTGCTGGCCAAGGGCGGCTACCCGCACGGCTTCAACACCTTCCTGATCACCGTGAGCGGTGACGTGGCCGGCCAGGCCGAGGCGGTAGTGGTGAAGTCCGAGCTCGCCGCCGTCGGGATCAACGTGAACATCCAGTCCTACGAGCTGCTAACCGCCTACAACAAGGAGGACAACGGCCACTCGCAGATGGGCGAGCGGTACTGGACGAACGACATCATCGACCCGGACGAGGTCGCCACGTTCGGCGCGAACTGCAAGGGCGGCGCCAACGCGTTCAACAGCTACTGGTGCGACAGCCAGGCGAACAGCCTGGTCGACCGGGCGCGCGCGGAACTGGACAACGCCAAGCGCCAGCAGATGTACTCGCAGATACAGCAGATCGTCTACCAGCAGTCACCCTTCATCGTCACCGACTACAGTCCGTACCGCTACGGTGTCGGCGACTGGGTGAAGGGCTTCCACGTCACGCCGCTCGGCAACTACGACCTGTCCCTGGAAAGCCTGACAGTGATCAAGCACTAGAGCACGGACCCGGAGGTAGCGGGCTGCCCCGAGCGCCCGCTACCTCCGGCGCATGCCCGGCCCTGATCACGTCCGGCCCTGATCACGTCGAGGGAGGCAGCCCGTGAGCCGGTTCGGCACGCTGCCCCGGCGGCTCGTCCATCTCGTCATCCTGATGTTCGGCATCACCCTGGTCACCTTCTTCCTGCTCCGGCTGATCCCGGGGGATCCGGCCCTGGCCATCCTGGGCAGCAGCTATACGCATGACCGCGCCGTCGCCATCGACAGCACGCTGGGGCTGAACAAGCCGATCTGGTCGCAGTACGCGCTCTTCATGGGCAGGCTGCTGCACGGCAACCTGGGCTTCTCATTTTTTTACGGGGAGTCAGCGACGACTGTGATCGGCCAGCACATCGCCCCCACGGTCTTCCTTATCATCTACAGCGCGGTGCTCGCCGCCGTCATCTCGTTCCCGATCGGCTTCGTGTCCGGGCTGCGCCGCGGCGGCGTCGTGGACCAGTCATCCCGGGTCTTCTTCACGCTCAGCTTCGCGATGCCAGGCTTCTGGCTCGGCATCATCCTGATCCTGATCTTCAGCGTGCACGTGCACGCGTTCCCGCTCAGCGGCTTCGGCCGCGGCTTCGCCGGGCACGTCTATTACCTCTTCCTGCCTGCCCTGACGATCGCACTCGGCTTCTCCACGGTGCTGGTCCGCAGCCTGCGCGCGGCGACCATCGGCACGCTGCAGGCGGAGTTCATCGACACCGCCCGGATGAAGGGCATCCGCTGGTCCCGCGTGCTGTGGCGGCACGTCTTCCGTAACGCGATCCTGGCGGTCGTCGCGGTTTACGGTGTCAACCTCGCCTACCTGATCAGCGGCACCGTGCTGGTCGAGAACGTCTTCTCGCTGCCCGGCCTGGGGACGCTGCTGGTTAGCTCGGTGTCCTCCCGTGACTACCCGGTCGTGCAGGGGGTGACGCTGCTGTTCGCGGTGCTCATCGTCGCGATCAACCTGGTCACCGACATCACCCAGGCGGCACTCGACCCCAGGGTCGGGCAGGAGATCGGGACATGAGCGCGATCTGGGCAGCCAGCCCGTCCGAGCTGCTGATGAGGGCCGCGACCAAGGCAGCGGGCCGGCGCCGCAGCTTCGCCAGGCGGCGGCTCGTGCTGATCGCCGGCCTGGCCATGCTGGTGATCGCCATCGCCGCCGTGCTGCTTGCTCCCGTCCTGCTCAGCCAGTCGCCGACCACCATCGACGTGCTGCATCCGCTTTCCTCGCCGCTGACCGCTGGTCACCTGCTCGGCACCGACCAGTTCGGGCGGGACATCCTGGCCCGGATCCTGTACGGCGGCCGGATCGACCTGGCGATCGCGTTCGGCGCGACCAGCGTCACGCTGGTTTCCGGGACCATCATCGGGCTGGTGGCCGGCTATTTCGGCGGGAAGGTCGACAGCCTGCTCATGCGGATCGTCGACCTGTTCTTCGCGTTCCCGTTCCTGGTGCTGATCATCGCCATCATCGCCATGCTCGGCCCCAGCATCTTCAACGTGTTCGTCGCGATCTGGATCACCAGCTGGGTGGCCTATGCCCGGATCATGCGCGCGCAGACCGTGGTGGCGAAGAAGCAGCAGTACGTGCTCGCCGCGCGGGCCCTCGGCTACGGCAGGCTCCGGGTGATGTTCCGGCACATCCTGCCGAACACGGCATCCGCGGTGATCATCTTCTCGATGGTCGACGCGATCGGCAACATCATCCTGGCGGCCTCGCTCGGCTTCCTCGGCCTCGGCGCGCAGCCGCCCACCCCCGAGTGGGGCACGATGATCTCCGATGGGCAGAACTACATCCTCACCTCGTGGTGGCTGGCGACGCTGCCCGGCCTGGCCGTGGTCTTCGTCGGCGTCGCGTTCAGCCTGATCGGCGACGGGCTCGCCGACGTGCTGCGGGCCGGTGACCGGTGAGCGCGTCAGCCAGCCCGCTGCTGACCGTCCGGGACCTGCGCAGCTACCTGGCCACCGGGCACGGCGTGGTCCGGGCGGTGGACGGCGTCTCGTTCACCGTGCACGAGGCCGAGGTGCTCGGCATCGTGGGCGAGAGCGGCTGCGGCAAGACCGTCACCTGCCGGACCATCATGGGGCTGATGCCGCCGGGCACCGCCTACAGCAGCGGCGAGGTCGTCTACCACCCGCGCGGCGAGCGCAGCATCCTGTCCGCCAGCCAGGCGGACCTGCAGGCGCTGCGCGGCTCGCAGCTGGCCATGATCTTCCAGGATCCGATGACTGCGCTTAACCCCGTGCTGAATGTCGGCGACCAGCTGCTCGAGGCGGTCAACGCGCATGCCAGGCTGTCCCGCCAGGACGCCAGGGCCCGGGCGATCGACCTGCTCACCCGGGTCGGCATCCCGGCCCCGGCCCGGCGGATGCGGGACTACCCGTTCCAGTTCAGCGGCGGCATGCTGCAGCGGGCGCTGATCGCCATCGCGCTCGCCTCCTCCCCCCGGCTGCTGCTCGCCGACGAGCCGACCACCTCGCTGGATGTCATCATCCAGGACCAGATCCTCAGCCTGCTGCTCGAGCTGCAGCGAGACACCGGGATGAGCATGATCCTGGTCAGCCATGACCTGGCGGTGATCACCGAGGTGTGCGACCGGATCATCGTGATGTACGCGGGCCAGGTGGTCGAGGAGGGCGACGTCGCGACCATCATCACCGAGCCGAGGCATCCCTACACCCAGGCGCTGCTCGACGCGCTGCCGCAGGCCGGCCGGCGCGGCCAGCTCCGCAGCATCCCGGGTGCCCCGCCCAGCCTGATCGACGTCCCGGCCGGCTGCCGGTTCGCCGCCCGCTGCCCGCTGGTCACGGACGAGTGCCTGACCTGGGAAACCGAGCTCTTGGACACCAGCGGGCCCGGTCATCGGTCCCGCTGCTTGCGGCACAGCGAGGTCGGAAAGGCAGGCGCATGGCAGCCAAGCGGCTCGGCATAGGCGTCGTCGGCGCGGGCAGGTGGGCGAACTGGGCGCACCTGCCCGGCTGGGTCAGGGACGGCCGGTGCGCTCTTGTCGGGGTATGCGACCGCGAACTGGACCGGGCGCAGGCCGCAGCGGACAAGTTCGGCGCGGAGGCTGCCGTCGCTGACTACCGTGAGCTGCTGCAGCGGGACGACATCGACATCATCGACGTCGTCACCAGGGATTCCGAGCACTTCGAGATCAACTGCGCCGCATTGTCGGCCGGCAAGCACGTGCTCAGCGAGAAGCCGGTCGCGCACGACCACCGCGACGTGCGGCGGGCCGCCGGCCTCGCGGCGGCCAATGGCCTGAAGACCAAGGTGGGCTTCACCTTCAGGTACAGCCCGGCGGTGCGGTACCTGAAGGACATGCTCGACCGGGGTGACCTTGGCACGCCGTTCATCTACAACGCCTACGAGCAGAACTCGCAGTGGCTGGACCCGATGGCACCGCTGCGCAGCGGTGAGCGGGTGGGCGAGGGCCCGCTCCGGGTGGCGTCGCTGGAGGGCTACGGCGCGCCGGTGATCGACATCGGGCACTGGTACATGGGCTCCGATCTCACCGCGGTGGTCGGCATGATGCGGAACTTCATCCCGGAGCGGATGATCCTCGACAGCGGGAAGATGGCGCGGGCGAACATCGACGACGGTGACATCTTCCTCGGCGAGTTCGCCAGCGGTGCGATCTGCTCGGTGCAGACCAGTTTCGTCACGGTCGGCAACTACCCGGGCATCGAGGTGCGGGTTTACGGCAGCGCGGGCGCCGCCATCGCCCGGCTGGTGGAGGAGTTCGGCATCTGCGAGACGCTGAAGGTGGCCAAGCCCGATGACGTGGAGTTCAGGGAGATAGAGATACCGCCGGAGTACTACCCGCCGGGCGGCAGTCCGCGAGAATCATGGCGGACGCTGTACTACGCGAACCTGACCGCGAACTTCGCCAGCGAGGTGCTCGGCGAGATCGAGGGCAACGAGGGAAATTTCGGCGACGGACTGTGGGTGCAGGAGGTCATCAACGCCGTGGAGATCTCGCATCACGAGCGCCGCTGGGTAAGCCTGCCGCTAGACGGGAGCAAGGAATGACCGGTACCGGCGCGGTGCGGTGGGGAATCATCGGCACCGCCAACATCGCGCGGGCAGCCTTCCTGCCTGCCGTGCGGCAGGCCGGCGGCGGGCCGGCGGCCGTGGCCGGCCGCGACGCGGACCGGGCCCGGCAGTACGCGCGGGAGCACGGGATCGAGCGCGCCGTGGCCGGCTACCAGCGCCTGATCGACGATCCGGGCGTCGACGCCCTTTACATCCCGCTGCCGAACTCGCTGCACGCCGAGTGGACCATCCGCGCACTGCGGGCGGGCAAGCCGGTGCTGTGCGAGAAGCCGCTCTGCGGCACGCTGGCCGAGACCGAGCGGGTGCTCGCCGTGGCCACCGAGACCGGGACCCCCCTCTGGGAGGCGTTCGTGTTCCCGTTCCACGACCAGTTCGCCCGGGTGACCAGGCTGCTCGCGGACGGTGTGATCGGCGAACTGCGGGAGATCCAGTCCGACTTCCACTTCAACCTGGGCCGCGCCGACAACGTCAGGCTCCACGCCGACCTGGCCGGCGGCGCGCTCAACGACGTCGGCTGCTACCCAGTCCGGCTTGCCCTCGAGCTCTTCGGCGGCGGGCACCAGACCGCCTGGGCGACATCGGAATGGGGCGGCCAAGACGTGGACATGGAAACCTGGGGCAGCCTCGGCTTCGCCGACGGGCGCCGGCTGATGCTGTCCTGCGGGATGCGCCGCAGCTACGACACGCTCACCACGCTGCTGGGCACCAGCGGGCAGATCCGCCTCACCAACCCGTTCCACCCGGGCCCGGCCGACCGGTTCGAGGTCCTGGCTGCCGGCGCCGCGCCGCGCAGCTACGCAGCCGCCGGGGAAGAGCCGTCCTTCACCGCGGCCATCCGGCACATCCAGGCGGTCGTGCTTGGCGAGGAAACGCCGCGGCACCTCGCCACCGAGGACTCACTCGCCTCGGCCCGCGCGCTGCACGACCTGCATGCGAGCATGGCCGCCAGCAGGAAGGCCGGGTCCGGCCCGGTCAGCTGACCGGCCCTCGGCAGGCCCGTGCCGAGCGCTGGCAAGGCACGGTAAGGCGTATTTCGCAGCCAGCACGACGATCGAGTTCTCTTGCTTGTTTGCTTGATCAGTGCCGACGGCGCAGTCCGGCGCCGCGGCGGAAGGTCAGGTCAGATCGGATGGCTGGCCGGAGGAGGCCCGTTACGGCTCCGGGTTCAGCGGGCCCAGCGTGCGCGGCCCGGCGGGCCGGGCGGGCTAGGCGGATGAGCGATGATGGTGGCCCATGGGAGAGCTGATACTCGTCCGGCATGGTAAGACCGAGTGGAGCAAGGCCGGGCGGCACACCGGACGGACGGACGTCCCGCTGACCGCCGCGGGCGAGGTACGCGCCGCCGGACTGGCCCCTGCGCTCGCCCGGCGCAAGATCGGGGCTGCCTTCACCAGCCCCGCCTCGCGGGCGGTGCGGACCGCGGAACTGGCCGGGCTCGCTGGTGCCAAGCAGGATCCGGACCTGCAGGAATGGGATTACGGCGGCTACGAGGGCCGGACCACGGCCCAGATCAGGGCGGACCACCCGGGCTGGTACCTGTGGCGGGACGGGATCATCCCCGGTGACGCGGCCCACCCTGGCGAGACCGTCGGCCAGGTCGGTGCCCGCGCCGACGCGGTACTCAGCCGGGTACGTCCGCTGCTCGGCGCCGGCGACGTGGCGCTGGTGGCGCACGGGCACATACTGCGCGTGCTGACCGCCCGGTGGCTGGGACTTGAGCCAGCCGACGGGCGGCTGTTCCGGCTTGATACCGGCACGTTGTGCACGCTCGGCACCGAGCACGACATGCCCGTCATCCAGTCCTGGAACGTGCCAGCCACGAGTTAGCCGGAGGGCAGTCTCATCGGAACGGGCGGGCGGGTCACAGTCTCCATTCCAGCGGACGGGCCCGGTGAGGTGTTCTTGCCGGTGCGCGGCGGATCCGGAGCCTTTGCTGCCTGGTCCGACGAGCCCCTGCTGAAAGCGCAGCGAACCGGGTTCTGCGATCATTCACCGCATGCCGAAGGCTCCGGACATCGACCTGATGTTTCGCTCCGGAACCCACTACCGATGGGAAGACGGCACTCAGTCGGTCATTGACGTTCAACCCGTCGGTATGTTGAACCTCCCCACCGGGCACCTGATCGCTCAGGATCCCGGCTGGGGAGTCCATCCTGGGGTGCAGCCATTCACCGCAACGGTCCCGCCCGGCCGCTATTCAGTAACTTTGTCGATCTCCCACTGGGATCGGTCACCCACCCCCGGCTTCGCGTCCCCGATGCGACTGGTCAACGCCGCAAAGCTCACGGTCCGCGACGAGCCCCCCGCATCCTGGGACCTCGCCCTGCAACCCGGTCAGAACCCTGCGACTCTCGACGATGAGTCGTTCTACGGGTTCGGAGTGGACTCCGGCACCGGCTGTTTCCTCGATGCATCTGCACTCGACCAACTGGATCGCATGTGCCGGCTCGACCACTCGGCGTTGGATGACGCCATGGGCAACGCCTTCGATCTCGGTGGCATCGACGTTCCCACCGATGACCCCGAGCTGAACATCATCGTGTTCAAATGCGGCATGGGCGACGGTGCCTACCCAACCTGGATCGGCCTCACCACCGGCGGCGACATCACGTGCTTCGTCGCCGACCTCGAACTGCTTCAGCACAGCCTCGGGCCCGAAGGTCACTGAGCCCGCGACACGCCCGGGAATCAGAGCGACAGCCGTGCACGGTGCGCCACGGCGGGTACTCCGAGGGCAGGTAGCGCCACGCGCACCCAGTCCGGTCCACATACAAGATGGCCTCCACGACGGCCCTGCGCTGGTGCACCGCTGGCCGGCCCCGGCCGCCGGCCCGGGACACCGGCAGCAGCGGGCTGATCACCGCCCACAGCACGGCTGCCGATCGCAGCCGCGACCATCGCGACCTACACCCCCCGCCAACGACCAGCGGGACCGAACCTTGATCGCCGACATACGCACTATCGAACTCCTCGGGGAGCACGCGGCGCGCCGCTGAGGCCCTCGACGACCTGCACCGAATCACCAGTCAACGACCTATGCGGCGTAGGGGCGAGGTGTGACGGTTCTGGTTCTGCCGCTGGGGAGGGCCCAGCTGAGGTGGCCGGGCTGGGGCTGGCGGAGGTGCCAGCCGGGTGCCTGCTTGGCCGCGTGGTGCCGTCGGCAAAGAGGCGCCAAATTGCAT